>LNFM01000098.1_pt1 | contig 341900 bp, 326 predicted proteins | sample 596031 | NCBI WGS metagenome assembly LNFM01 (sample SAMN04254537, study PRJNA301005) | activated carbon metagenome | isolation source: dual media filters at the Ann Arbor, Michigan drinking water treatment plant | place: USA: Ann Arbor | reverse complement strand
GCTCGGTGAGCTGACCCATGGTTTCGCCGTTTTCCTGGGCGCGCTTGATGATCTTGTCGTCGATGTCGGTGATGTTGCGGACATAGGTCACGTCATAACCCGAGGCGCGCAGCCAGCGCTGCACCACGTCGAACATCACCATCACCCGGGCGTGGCCAAGGTGGCAGTAGTCGTAAACGGTCATCCCGCAGACATACATGCGCACCTTGCCGGGCTCGATGGGCTTGAATTCCTGCTTGTCGCGGGCAAGCGTGTTGTAGATTTTCAGCATCGCAGAGTGGACATCATCGCGTTGGAGGAGGAGCCGGTGGCTGGTGGCCCGGCGTCCTGCGGCGGATAGCCGCAGTTGAAGCGGGTATTTGGGCGGATACCGGCGCTGGTTGTATTAGCGCTTGTTCTTGGTAAAATCGAGAAAATTCAAGGACTAAAGGTTACGCTACCAGCAGTAAAAACAGCGGTAAAACCCAGTAATCCCGTGACCTCAACGACCACCGAAATCATAACACGATGACCCTGAAACTGGCCGCGGCGCGGCTCGCTGTAATCCTTGGATTGCTGGCCATGGCCGGCCCGGCGTGGACGCAGACCGATGAACTGCAGGAAGCCCAGCAACTGCTCAAACAGGGGCAGCCGGACAAGGCGCTGGAGCGCGTCGATCAATATCTGAAATCACGCCCCAAGGACGCGCGTGGCCGTTTCCTGCGCGGCATCGTGCTCACCGAACAGAACCGGCCAAACGACGCGATCCGCGTCTTCACCGAACTCACCCAGGATTTCCCGGAACTGCCCGAGCCGTACAACAACCTGGCGGTGCTGCACGCCTCACAGGGTCAGTATGACAAGGCCCGCGCGGCGCTGGAGATGGCAATCCGCACCCATCCCAGCTACGCCACCGCCCACGAAAACCTTGGCGACATCTACGCCAAGATGGCGAGCCAAGCCTACGACAAGGCACTGCAGCTCGACAAGGCCAATCAGGGCGCACAGACCAAGCTCAACCTGATCAAGGACCTGTTCTCGAACGCGCGTCCGACCCGGGTCGCCACCGTGACACCGGCGAAACCGGCGCCGGCCACGACGCCGGCACCAGCGGTGGTCGCCACCGCACCGGTGCCTGCACCGACGCGCCCGACCACCACCATCACGCCGCCCGCACCGGTCACCAAGGAAGCAGCCAAACCGGCGGTGAAGGAAATACCGAAAGAAGCCGCGAAAGAAACCGCAAAAGAAGCGCCCAGGGAAACCGCGAAGCCCGCCCTGGCTGCCAGCGACGACACTGCGGCCGTACTGCGCGCCGTCGAGCGCTGGGCCGCCGCCTGGTCGGGCAACGATGTCGAAGGCTATCTGTCGCGTTACGCGCCGGGCTTCAAGCCTGCCGATGGCGAATCACGCAAGGCCTGGGAGACCGAGCGCCGCGAACGCATCGCCAAGCCACGCAAGATCGAAGTCAAGGTCGAGTCACCAAAAGTGACCTTCAAGGACGCCAACACCGCCTCGGTCAGCTTCCGCCAGCACTACCGCTCCAACACCTTCAAGGCCTCGGCGGGCAAGACCCTGGTGCTGATCAAGTCGGGTGGTCAATGGCTGATCCAGCAGGAACTCGTCGGCGGATGAAAAAACCGCTGCTCGGCTGCGCCGTGGCCACGGCGCTGCTGGCCACTGCCCTGACGCCCTCCTCGACCACGCTGGCGCTGGGCAACCGCCCGCTGTCCTCGCTCAGTGGCTTCAGCGCGCCCGCCGGCCATCGCGGCGCTATGGCTCCGGAAGCGATGCTCGCGCAAACGCTGCTGGCGATCGCCAGTTCGCAATTCGATATCGCGCTCACCGAGATTGACCGCGTGCTCGAACAATATCCGAATTTCCGCCTTGCCCACCTGATCAAGGGTGACCTGCTGATGGCGCGGGTGCGGCCGATCAGCAACATCGGCGAAGCCTCAGCGGCACCGGCCGAACGTATCGCCGACCTGCAGGAAGAGGCGCGTGCGCGAATGGCCCGGCACCAGCACGAGCGGCCGCTGAACCGGGTGCCACGCGAACTGCTGCAGATGCCTCCCGACCAGAAGTACGCCCTGGTCGTCGATACCTCGCGTTACACGCTGTATGTCTTCGAGAACGTCAACGGCACGCCGCGTTATGTCGCGGATTTCTACACCACGCTGGGCCGCAACGGCATCGAGAAAAATCGCGAGGGCGACAAAAAAACGCCGCTGGGTGTCTACAACATCACCGGCAACCTGTCGCGCGACCAGCTCGAGCGCAGCTACGGCAACAACAGCGCCCTGTATGGCGACGGCGCGTTTCCGATCAATTATCCGAATGCCTGGGACCGCCGGCTGGGCCGCAACGGCCACGGCATCTGGCTGCATGGCGTGCCGCATGACACCTACAGCCGCCCGCCGCTGGCCAGTGACGGTTGTGTCGCGCTCAGCAACGAAGACCTTGCCGCGATATCAAAATACATCCAGGTCGGTGTCACCCCGGTGATCATCTCGCAGAAAATCGACTGGGTAAAACCGGGCACCAGCAGGCCCGAGCGCGACACGCTGGCTGAAGCCCTGGAACGCTGGCGCCTCGACTGGGAAAGCCGCGACACCGACCGCTATCTGCGCCACTACTCCGGCAAGTTCACCTCCGGCAAGCAGGACCTCGCCGCCTGGTCGCAGCAAAAACGCAGCGTCAACGGCAACAAGGCCTGGATCAAGATCAAGGTGGATGATGTCAGCATGTTCCTTTATCCCGGCAACAACGACCTCGCCGTGATCACCTTTGAGCAGCACTACAGCAGCAACAACCTGAACAACCAGATGCGCAAGCGCCAGTACTGGCAGCGCGAAGGCGGCTCGTGGCGCATCATCCACGAGGGTGCCGCCTGAGCACTCGCGGATTATTTATAACCTATTGATTTTATTGAATAAAATGATCAGACTCGTAATATTGTTCTGTGCCCTGCTGGCGCTCCCCGTTCATGCCGCCAACCCGCGCGTCGAGATGCGCACTTCGATGGGCAGTTTCGTCATCGAGCTCTATCCCGAAAACGCGCCGAAGACCGTCGAGAACTTCCTGCAGTACGTGAAGGACGGCTTTTACAACGGCACCGTTTTCCATCGCGTGATCCCGGGATTCATGGTGCAGGGCGGCGGCTTCACGCCGAACATGCAGGAAAAACCGACGCGGCCGGCGATCCGCAACGAAGCCGGCAACGGCCTGCGTAATGCGGTGGGCACGGTGGCGATGGCGCGCACCAAGGATCCGCACTCGGCGACCGCGCAGTTTTTCGTCAACGTCGCCGAAAACGACTTCCTTGATTTCAAGTCAGCCGATGAAAACGGCTACGGCTATACCGTGTTTGGCCGCGTCGCCAGCGGCATGGACGTTGTTGGCAAGATCGTCCAGGTGCCGACATCCACCGTTGGCCCACACCAGAACGTGCCGCGCCAGCCGGTGCTGATAGAGCGCGCCCGGCTGATCGAGGCTGCGGCCAAGCCAGCGCCTGTCAAACCAAAATAAAACCTGTCGCAAGGAACCGCCATGATCAGACTGCATACCAGCCTCGGCATCATCGAACTCGAACTCGATGCCGACAAGGCCCCTGACACCGTCGCCAATTTCATCCAGTACGTGCAGGACGGCCATTACAACAACACGGTGTTCCACCGCGTCATCGACGGCTTCATGGTCCAGGGCGGCGGCTTTGAACCCGGCATGAAGCAGAAGCCGACCCGGCCACCGGTGCAGAACGAGGCCAACAACGGCCTGAAGAACGACCGCTACACCGTCGCCATGGCGCGCACCTCGGCGCCGCACTCGGCCAGCGCCCAGTTTTTCATCAACATCGCCGACAACGACTTCCTCAATCACACTTCACCGACCCCGCAGGGCTGGGGCTACTGCGTGTTCGGCAGGGTCAGCGGTGGCACCGAGGTCGTCGACCGCATCCGCCAGGTCAAGACCGGCAGCCGCGGCATGCACCAGGACGTGCCGGCTGAAGACGTGATCATCGAAAAAGCCGAAGTCATCTGAGCTTCCGTTTTTGCGGGGCCATCACCCCGCCCCCGCATGCACACCCTGTTCATCTCCGATCTGCACCTCGCGCCCGAGCGCCCGCGGATCAATGGGGAATTCCGCCGTTTCATCAGCGACATCGCGCCAGCAGCGTCAGCGCTGTACATCCTCGGCGACCTGTTCGAATACTGGGCTGGTGATGATGACGATGACGCGCTGGGCATGGAAGTCGCCGCGTCTCTCGCGGCGCTCTCCGGCCGCGGCACACAGGTGCAGCTGATGCATGGCAACCGCGACGTGCTGATGGGGCAGGCACTCGCCGCGCGCTGCGGCGCTGAACTGCTAGACGATCCGCAGTTGATCGACCTCCACGGCACGCCGACCCTGATCAGCCACGGCGACGCCCTGTGCACGGGCGATGCCGATTACCAGCGCTTCCGCAGTTACGCCCGCGACCCCGGCAACCAGGCCCGCTTCCTCGCCCAGCCGCTCGCCACGCGGCGCGAGCAGATGCTGGGCCTGCGCGCGCAAAGCGAAGCCGCGAAACAGCAAAAAGCGGAAGCGATCATGGATGTGGCACCCGAGGCGGTGGACGCCTGGCTGCGCCGCTACGGCTATCCGCGGCTGATCCACGGCCACACCCACCGTCCGGCGCGGCACCTGCACCAGATTGATGGCCGCGAATGCGAACGCTGGGTGCTCGGCGACTGGTACCAGCGCGGCAGCTACCTGCGCTGCGATGCCTCAGGATGCACCGCCGCGCAGCTCTGAGCAGCCCGCATCAGGAATCAGGCCAGCGCCTGGGTGAAGTCGGCGAGCAGGTCTTCGATGTCCTCGATGCCGATCGACAAGCGAATCAGCGAATCCGCGATGCCCATCTCGGCACGGCGCGCCGCACCCATCTCCCAGTAGATCGTCTGCGCCACCGGAATCGCCAGCGTGCGATTGTCGCCGAGGTGGCTGGAAGAAATCACCAGTTGCAGGCGGTTCAGGAAATCGAGGCAGTCGATGCCGTCGGCCAGTTCAATACTCATCAGCGCGCCATAGGTGCGGAACAACTCACCAGCCAGGCGGTGCTGCGGATGATCCTCCAGCCCCGGGTAGTACACCTTGGTGACCCCCGGATGACTGGACAGGAATCGCGCCAGTTGCAGCGCGTTTTCCGAGGCACGCTCCATGCGCAAGGCGAGTGTTTCAGCGCCTTGCGCCAGGCGATGCGCCGCCTCGGCCGCCAGCGTGGCGCCAACGTCGCGCAGGCCCTTCTTGCGGATCTGCAGGATGCCCCAGTTTTCGGGTTTGGCATTCTTGTAGTTATCGTAGATGTTCGGGTACGACTTCCAGTCGTAGAGGCCGGTGTCGGTCACCGCGCCGCCCAGCGCATTGCCGTGGCCGCCGATGTACTTGGTCAGTGAATTCACCACCAGGCCGGCGCGCACCTGCTTCGGCCGGAACAGATACGGTGAAGTCATGGTGTTGTCGACGACGTAGACAATGCCGCGCCGCACGCACAACTCGCCGATACGCACCAGATCGGCGACCTGGGTGCGCGGATTGGCGATGGTTTCAACGAACACCATGCGCGTATTGGGGCGCAGCGCCTTTTCCACGTTATCGACACTGGTCGCGTCAACATAGCTGATGTCGCAACCAAGCTGGTCCAGCGTGCCGAACAGGCTGTTGGTGTTGCCGAAGAGGAAGGCGCTCGACACCACATGGTCGCCGCTGCGCAGCAGCGCGATGAAGGCCGAGGCAATCGCCGCCATGCCGGTGGAAAAACAGGCGGTGGCGATGCCGTCTTCCATTTTGCTGATCTTTGATTCCAGCGCCGCCGTGGTCGGATTACCCTGCCGGCCATAGGCATAACCGGGCTGCTCACCCTTGAACACCTTGACCAGGTCGCGCGCATCCGGATAACCAAAGGCCACCGCGGTATGCATCGGCTTGAGCACGGAAAAATGCTCGATCGGCGCCTCCAGGTCGGAATGGAGAATCTTCGTGGTAAAACCCTTGCTCATGATTCTGCTCCGTCAAAACAAAAACCCGGCCAGCTAAGCGCGGACCGGGTTGTTCCGTCGCTTTAGCGGCATTTTTAAAGCGCCCGCAAGCTGTTCTTCAAATCGGCGCCAATGAAGATTACCGCAGCCCCCGCTGCGGCGTCAAACCGGAGGTTTGGCAAGACCATCGGCCACCAGCACGGCCATCTGGCGCTGCAACTCGGTTTTCCCCGCCGCGAGGCCTGCGGCCACACCGGCACGGTCGGCTGCCGGACGGTTCTGGCTGACCTTCCATTTGCCTTCGATGGCGTCGATGCGTAATTCAATGCCGACGATGGCCTTCAACATGCGTTCGATGTAATCGCCAGGGGCATCCGACACCGCCCAGGGCTGCGGCCGATCCGCCTCGTGCCGGTCGGTGAGCCGCGTCACCAGCGCGTGCAGCCAGTCACGGTCGTCATGCACTGTGAGGTGGCAGCGGGCGTGAACCACGGCGTAATTCCAGGTCGGCACCACGGCACCGGTTTCGCGCTTGGTCTCATACCAGGACGGCGTGACATAGGCCTGCGCACCCTGGAACACCACCAGCACGTCAAGTCCGCCGGCGGCCTCGCGCCACAGTGGATTGGAGCGTGCCACATGGCCAAGCAGTCGTCCCTGCGGCGCAGGTTCGGGATCAAGCAGCAGCGGCAGGTGGTTGGCATCGGGCCTGCCATCAATCGCCGTCACCAGCGTCGCCAGCGGGTGGCTGCGCATCAACTGCTGCATCACCTCGATGCGGTCTTCGCGAAACGCGGCGACCTGGTGCATCGCAGCCTTACTCCACCATCTCCGGGCCAAGATCCAGCTGCGTGGCCGCGGCTGCGCCGGACTTTGCGCTGTCGCGGCGCTGCGCCTCAACGCCGTCCAGATAATCCTGGGTGACGTCGCCGGTGATGTACTGGCCGCTGAAACATGAGGTTTCGAAACTGGTCACTGCCGGATTGACACTGCGTACGTCATCAATCAGCGCGTCAAGATCCTGGTAGATCAGCGCATCGCAACCGATCTCGCGGGCGATTTCATCGTCGCTGCGGCCGCTGGCGATCAGCTCCTCGCGGGTCGGCATGTCGATGCCGTAGACGTTGGCATAACGCACCGGTGGCGCGGCGGACGCAAAATAAACCTTGCGCGCGCCGGATTCGCGCGCCATCTGCACGATCTCGCGGCTGGTGGTGCCGCGTACGATGGAGTCATCGACCAGCAGCACGTTCTTGCCGCGGAATTCCATGCCGATGGCGTTGAGCTTCTGGCGCACCGACTTCCTGCGGATCGCGTGGCCGGGCATGATGAAGGTGCGGCCTATGTAGCGGTTCTTGATGAAACCCTCACGATAGGAGACGTTCAACTGCTTGGCCAGTTGCATCGCCGCCGGCCGGCTCGAATCGGGGATCGGGATCACCACATCGATGTCGAGGTGCGCAAAATCCTTCTGCATCTTGCGCCCCAGGCTTTCGCCCATGCGCAGCCGGGTCTCGTAGACCGAGATGCCATCGATCACCGAATCCGGACGTGCCAGGTAAACAAACTCGAAAATGCAGGGATTCAGCGTCGGATTCACCGCGCACTGCTGGCTGTAGAAATTGCCGTCGAGGTCGATGAAAATCGCCTCGCCCGGCGCGACATCGCGCACCAGTTTGAAGCCCAGGCCGTCAAGCGCAACGCTCTCCGAAGCAACCAGATACTCGCGGCCATTCGGCGTTTCAGACTTGCCAAACACCAGCGGCCGGATGCCGTACGGGTCGCGGAAGGCGAGCAGCCCATAGCCGGCAATCATCGCCACCACGGCATAAGCCCCCTTGCAGCGGCGGTGTACTCCGGAGACCGCGGCAAATATCGTAGCCGGATCAAGCTTGTAATTGGTGGCGTTCGCCGCCAGTTCGTGCGCCAGCACGTTGAGCAGTACCTCGGAATCGGATTCAGTGTTGACGTGGCGCAGGTCGAGGCGGAACAGGTCGTTCTTCAGTTGTTCGGAGTTGGTCAGATTGCCGTTGTGGCCAAGCACGATGCCAAAGGGCGAATTGACATAAAAGGGCTGCGACTCCGCGGCCGACCACGCCGAACCGGCAGTCGGATAGCGGGTGTGGCCGATACCCGCCTGCCCGGCAAGGCTGCGCATGTTGCGGGTGCGGAACACGTCGCGCACCATGCCGCCGCCCTTGTGCATGTGGAAACTTGCGCCGTCGGCAGTGACGATGCCGGCGGCATCCTGGCCACGGTGCTGCAGGACCAGCAGGCTGTCATAGAGCAACTGGTTGACAGGACTGCGGGCGACCACTCCGACGATTCCGCACATGGGGTTTCCTCAGCCGTTTTCAGCCGTATTTGATATGTTGCGCCACACCGGGCGGCAGCCAGCTCTTGGCGCCCAGCCCCATCATTTCGAGCAGCGGCCGCAGCGTCGCTTCACGCCACACCGGCTGCGCCGGCAGCGTGGTGGCGCCGGCGCCGACCGCCAGCAAGGCCACCACCACCAACCCGCGCAGCACACCAAACAGTGCGCCGAGCAGGCGATCCTCGGTGCTGAGGCCGGAACTCTTGACCAGTTGCGACACCGCCACCGCAACGAGACTCATCGCCAGCAGCACCGCGACGAACACCAGGACCGCGGCCACCATGCCCCGCAATTCTTCACCCGGAATCTCGTCCGGCATCCACACCGCCGCCTTGCCGCCGAACAGCCAGGCCACCACCCCTGCAATGATCCATGCAGCCAGCGCCAGCACTTCTCGCACCAGGCCGCGGATCACGCTCAGCAGCACTGAGAAACCGATAATGACGAGAACCGCATGGTCAACAAGCGTCATTGTCAGCGCGGCACAACCTTGCCGTCAAGCTGCAGTTTCTGCAGTTGCGGACGGACCTTCTCGGCAGCTTCACGACTGGAATACGGCCCCACTTCGCCGTCTGCACCACCTCGGTGTAGGCCTTCAGTCCGCCGCCGGCAATCTTTGCCTGCATTTCCTTCGCCTTCGCGGCATCGGACAGGGCCGCCACCTGGATCACATAAGCGCCGGCGGTCTTGGCAGCTTCCTTGGCTTTGGGTGTTTCGTTTTTTGCAGCCTTGGTTTCGACCGGCCTGGATTCCGCGGGCTTTGTTTCGGTCGCCTTGCTTTCAACAGGCTTGGTTTCCGCCGGTTTGGCTTCCGTCTTCACCTCGGGCTTGGCCTTGGCTTCGACTTTGGCTTCTGCCCCGGGCTCTGACTTCAACGGCGCAGCCGCAGTCACAGGCGGCACGACGTCGGACCTGGCTTCGACCTTGGGCGCGGATTTGGCTTCGGGTGCCACCACCACGGGCTCGGCCGGTATCAGCGGTGCCGGGGTCTTGGCTATCACACCGGCGTCCTGCGCCGGAATCTGGATGCTGATGCTTTGATTGGCCGGCCTGGGCTCGGAATCGAGGACCATCGGCAGCACCACTGCAACCGTGGTGACCAGCACCACCGCGCCCACCAGGCGGCGGCGCGCACGTTTCTTCAGTTGCAGTTCTTCGTCGCTGACGTTTCTCGCCATGCCGATACGCTGATAACGAAGTAACCTGTTGATTATAAAGATATTTTATTCATTTCCGCGATGCCGCAAAAAAGTCATCGCGGCAGCCACGGTCAGGAACGAACCGAAGGCGAGGATTCTATCACCACCACCCGCAAGCCGGGTCGCCTGCTGGCAGGCACTTTCAATGCTGGCGCAGGCCTCGACGGGTGCGGTAACCCCGGCCTCACGCAAAGCCCCCAACAAAGTTTCGACATCACTGCCGCGAGGACCGGGCAGCGGCGCGACAAACCAGTGGTCAATGTGACCTCTAAGGGAGCGCACGACACCGGCCACATCCTTGTCCGCGAGCATCGAGAACACCGCCAGCGTGCGCGGATAACCGGTCATCTGCACCAGGTTCAGCGCCAGTGCCTGTGCTGCATGCGGGTTATGCGCAACATCGAGCACGATCACCGGCCTGCCAGGCAACACCTGGAAACGGCCGGGATTTTCGACATGGACCAGGCCGGCGCGGATCGCACCGGCACTGACCGGCAGGCGCTCATGCAGCAGGTCCAGCGCGGCAATCGCGGCGCTGGCATTGACGAGTTGCATTGCGCCACGCAGTGCCGGCGGCGGCAGACCGTGACGCGCCCCGCGCGGCCCCCGGTAATGCCATTGCTGCGGTTCGGTGGTGTAACTGAAATCCCGGCCGATCAGCAGCAGCGGCGCGCCTGTCGCAGCCGCATGTTCAATCACCGTTGATGGCGGATCAGCATCGGCACAGACCGCAGGCCGCCCGGGACGAAAAATATGCGCTTTTTCCCAGCCGATTTTTTCGCGCGTATCTCCCAGATATTCCATGTGATCGATGCCGACACTGACCAATATGGCGACATCGGCATCAAATGCATTGACCGCATCGAGCCGGCCGCCGAGTCCGATCTCGAGCACCGCGGCATCGACACGGCTTTCGACAAACAGCCACAACGCGGCCAGTGTGCCGAATTCGAAATAGGTCAAAGGCAGGCCAAGCGCGGCACGCGCGGCCTCCACCGCGGCGAAGGCACGCACGAGGTCTGCATCCTCGGCATCACGTCCGCCGATGCGCACCCTTTCGTTGTAATGCAGGAGATGCGGCGAAGTGTAGGTGCCGACCCGGTATCCGGCCTGTTGCAGGATGGCGTCGAGGATGCGGCAGGTCGAACCCTTGCCATTGGTGCCGCCAACGGTGATCAGCGGAAATGACGGTTTGAGGCCCATGGCATCGCGCACCGCGATGACCCGGTCCAGCTCCATCGCAATTGCCGCCGGATGCTGGCGTTCAATGTGGGAGAGCCAGTCAGGCAGTGTCAGTGGTGCGTGAACTGGCTCGGACACGGTTGATGGCATGACAAAACCGGCGCCACCGCGCCGTGGACGGTCAGGCGGCTGGCGCCTGCTGCCGGAGCAGCAGCGCAAGCAGCCGCGCCAGCGCATCACGCATCTGGCGGCGGTCGACGATCATGTCGATGGCGCCCTTCTGCAGCAGGAATTCCGCGCGCTGGAAACCTTCGGGCAGGGTTTCACGCACGGTCTGCTCGATCACCCGCGGCCCGGCGAAGCCGACCAGCGCATTGGGTTCGGCAATCACCACATCACCGATCATCGCAAAACTCGCGGACACACCGCCCATCGTCGGATCAGTCAGCACCGAGATGAACGGCAGCCGGTCCTCACCAAGTCGGGTCAGTGCGGCGCAGGTCTTCGACATCTGCAGCAGCGAGAACAGGCCTTCCTGCATGCGTGCGCCGCCAGTCGCGGTGAAACAGATGAAGGGCAGTCGCTGCTCGACGCAGACCTGCACGCCACGAACAAAACGCTCACCAACCACGGAGCCCATCGAACCGCCGAGAAAACCGAATTCAAAGGCCGCGGCAACCACCTGGATTTCCTTGACAGCCCCCTGCATCACCACCAGCGCGTCCTCCTCGCCGGTTTCGTCACGGGCGGCCGCAAGCCGGTCGGAATAACGTTTGCTGTCGCGAAACTTCAGGCTGTCCACCGAAGTGACCTCAGCGCCGATTTCGTAACGGCCCTCGGTATCGAGCAGCCAGTCGAGTCGTTCACGCGCAGAAATGCGGTTGTGGTGGCCGCACTTGGGACAGACAAACAGGTTTTTCTCAAGGTCAGTGCGGTAAAGCACGGCCTCGCATGAATCACATTTGCTCCACAGCCCTTCGGGAACCGCTTTTTTCTGGGCACCGGCATCGCGCTTGATGCGTGGCGGCAGCAGTTTCTGCAGCCAGCTCATGCCGCCTTCGCCCGGTCCATCGCGGCACGGATGCCGGACATGAAGCCCTGCGCCTTGGCCGCAGCCCGCAGCGGATCATCCTCCAACTCCTGCACCAGGCGACTGCCGATCACCACTGCATCGGACACCTGCGCCACCGCTCGCGCCGTCTCACCATCGCGGATGCCGAAACCCACACCCACCGGCAACTTGGTGAAGCTGCGGATATGTTTCAGCCGCCTGGCAACCTCGGCGGTATCGATGTTGGCGGCACCTGTCACACCCTTCAGGGACACGTAGTAGAGATAACCGCGGCCAAGCTCCGCGAATTCGCGCAGCCGGTCATCCGATGTCGTCGGCGACAGCAGAAACACCGTATCGAGGCCGACACCATCAAGGATACCGACCAGCTTCTGCGCCTCTTCCGGCGGGTAATCCACGACCAGCACACCATCGACGCCGGCGACCTTGGCGGCCTGCGCGAATTTTTCCTCGCCCATGGCCTCGATCGGATTTGCGTAACCCATCAGCACCACCGGTGTGCCGCTGTTGGTCTGACGGAACTCGGCAACCCAGCCCAGCACGTCACGCAGCGATACGCCATGCCTAAGTGCTCGCTCGCTGGAACGCTGGATCACCGGGCCGTCGGCCATCGGGTCCGAGAACGGCACACCGAGTTCGATGATGTCCGCGCCACCGGCCACCAGCGCGTGCATCACCGGCACGCAACTTGAGGGATCGGGATCACCCGCGGTGAAAAAGGGTATCAGTGCCTTGCGGCCCTGCTGTTCGAGTCTGGCAAAAGTATCTGAAATGCGGGACATGAATCGCAATCCGTATCAGAGCTTGAGGCCGGACTTCTCGCCGACAGTATGCATATCCTTGTCGCCGCGACCGGAAAGATTGACCAGCAGGATTTGATCCTTGTGCATACGCGGCGCAATTTTCGCGGCATAGGCCAGCGCATGGCTCGACTCCAGCGCCGGAATGATGCCCTCAAGCCGGCACAGCTTGTGGAAAGCCTCCAGAGCCTCGTCGTCGGTGATCGCGACATACTCGGCGCGGCCGCTGTCCTTCAGCCAGGCATGTTCGGGGCCGACGCCGGGATAATCGAGGCCGGCGGAAATCGAATGGGTCTCGATGATCTGGCCGTTGTCATCCTGAAGCAGATAGGTGCGGTTGCCATGCAGCACGCCGGAGCGGCCGGCGCACAGTGTCGCAGAATGTTTGCCGGTCTCGATGCCGAAGCCCGCCGCTTCCACGCCAATGAGGCGCACCGACTCATCGTTGATGTAGGGATGAAAAATACCGATAGCATTGGAACCGCCACCAACACATGCAAGCACGGCATCGGGCTGGCGACCGGTCATCTGCGGCATTTGCTCGCGCGCCTCCTTGCCAATCACCGACTGGAAGTCGCGCACCATCATCGGATAGGGATGCGGTCCGGCAACGGTGCCGATGATGTAAAAGGTGTTCTCGACGTTGGTGACCCAGTCGCGCATCGCCTCGTTCAGCGCATCCTTCAGCGTCTTCGAGCCGGATTCCACCGGCACCAGGGTTGCGCCGAGCAGCTTCATGCGATAGACGTTCTGCGCCTGGCGCTTGACGTCTTCCGAACCCATGTAGACCACGCACTCCATGCCGTAACGCGCGGCTATCGTTGCCGTCGCGACACCATGCTGTCCGGCACCGGTCTCGGCGATCACCCTCGGCTTGCCGAGGTGGCGCGCGAGCAGCGCCTGACCGATCACGTTGTTGATCTTGTGCGCGCCGGTGTGATTGAGGTCTTCGCGCTTCAGATAAACCTGGGCACCGCCGAAATGTTCAGACCAACGCCGGGCGTGGTAAATCGGGCTGGGACGGCCGACATAATGCTTCAGCTCATATTCGAATTCGGCACGAAAAGCAGGATCGTCCTTGAACTTCGCGTAGGCGGCCTTCAGGTCTTCCAGCGCCGAGATCAGCGTCTCCGAAACAAACACGCCGCCGTACGGCCCGAAATGGCCCCTGGCATCCGGCAAGTCATACATCTGCATTTCGTACTCCGTTGATGAACTGCTCGATCTTAACGGCATCCTTGACGCCCTTGGCCGACTCCACCCCGCTGGATACATCCACCGCCCACGGCCGCACTGCACGCACCGCGGTTTCGATGTTGCCGGAATCAAGCCCACCCGACAGCACCACCGGCAGTGGCAGTTGCCGGGGAATCAGCGACCAGTCGAAAGTGGCGCCAGTACCGCCGCGCACACCCTCAACAAAAGCATCCAGCAACAGACCGCTTGAATGGCGAAAATCCTTGGCGCATTGTAACAAATCGACCCCTGCCCTGACCCGCAGCGCCTTCAGGAAAGGCCGGTCAAATCCGCTACAGAACCGCGGCGTTTCGTCACCATGGAACTGCAACACCTGCAGCGGCACCGCAGCGAGCACATCACGCACTTCAGCAGCCGCGGCGTTGACGAAGAGGCCCACTGTGGTCACAAACGGCGGCAGTGCATCGACGATGGCGCGAGCCTGCACCGGCGTCACCGCCCTCGGGCTCGGCGCGTAAAACACCAGTCCCACCGCATCAGCGCCAAGCCGTGCTGCGGTCAGTCCGTCCTCAACCCGGGTAATGCCGCAAATTTTGATCCGTGTTCTCGTCTTGCTCATTGCCCACTCATTTCGGCAGATCCAATGCCGGCAAAGGACAGCGCGCCCTGCCGCGGCTTCGGTAAATCCCATGCATCGTCGTAATCGACGCGCATCAGATACAACCCGGAGGCATCAAAAGTCGGTGCGGCCAGCCTGCGGTCACGCCCCTGCAGCACCTCAGCCAGCCATTGCGGCGTGTGTTTGCCCTTGCCCACATACACGAGGCTGCCAACCAGATTGCGCACCATGTGATGCAAAAAGGCGTTGGCGCGGAGATCGAATACCAGGTAACGGCCGCTGACGCTGATCGACAACTCATGCATCGTACGCACCGGGGACTTCGCCTGGCATTCGGCGGAACGGAAGGCACTGAAGTCATGCTCGCCGGCAAGGCAGGCCGCGGCCTCGCGCATGCGTTCGACATCAAGGACACCGTGATACCAGCCGACACGCCCCTGATCTGCAGCAGGTCTCACCGCATCATTGAGCAGCACGTAGCGATAGCTGCGCATGCGCGCTGAAAACCGCGCATGAAAAGTTTCATCGACCGGCTGCGCCCAGGTCACTGCGACCGCAGGTGGCAGCAGCGCATTGACGCCGCGCACCCAGGCACTCCGGGGCCTTTCAACGGCGCAGTCGAAATGCACCACCTGACCCAGCGCATGCACTCCGGCGTCGGTGCGGCCGGCACAGATGGTATCGACCGGTACACCGGCGATGGCCGAACAGGCCGCCTCCAGGCGGTCCTGTATCGAGCAGGCTGCGGGCTGGGTCTGCCAGCCACAGAAGCCGCTGCCGTCGTACTCGATACCCAGCGCTATTCTCATCAATTATCCTCAGGCGCCGCAAAAGCGCGCCACAAAAAACAAACCGCGGCAGGGGCGCTGCCGCGGTCGTTGTTCCGAAACCAATCCGGTCAGCCCAGCGAACTCAGCAGCTTCTGCGCCTGGTCCTTCTGTTCGTTATCACCTTCCTTGATGACTTCCTGCAGGATTTCGCGTGCACCCTCATTGTCGCCCATCTCCTGGTAGGCCTTGGCCAGATCAAACTTCTGCTGGACGTCATACCAGTGCCCGCTCTTCTCGGCAGCCGGAACCGCCGAAGTGGCAGGCTCGTCGAGATTGATGTTCAGGTCGCCGACGTCGATCTTGAAATCAAGGCCGCCATCCGCCGCAGGGGCGGCAGGTTCGGCTGGAGCCGCTGCAGCCGGCGTGTCCAACGCGGGCAAATCAAAGTTGAAATCGATCGCGGCCGGCTCGCTGCTCGCTACGGACGGCATGTCGAGTGAGATGTCCGGAGCCGCTTCCGTGGCTGGCGCATCGAGATTGAAATCCGGCACCATCGGCTCGGCAGGCGCGATACCCGCATCCGCGGCGGAGGCCATATCCTGCAGACCGCCGATCTCGGTGGACTGGCCCGCATCACTCTCCAGTTGAATGTCCGGCGTCGCGGCCGAATCACCACCCAGATCAAAGTCGAGATCCGTGGCAACCGCCTCACTGCCGGCTGCTGCCGGAGCGGCATCCCTGCCGGCTTCGTACAGCGTGTTTGCAGGATCCATCGCGTAACCGAGCCCGGCAACCTTGGTCCAGTTGTCTCCCGCTCCGCCACTCAAGTCATGCAGAGACTGCGCAACCGGCGCGAACGAGGCCGCATCCCCGCGGTTGGCATAAATCTCGGCAAGCTTGGCCTGAACGTCTTCGCGGGCGGGATTCTGCGCCATCGCCTCCTTGAGAATTTCCTCGGCCTGGCCATCACGACCGTAGGCGATGTAAACCTCGGCCTCCTGTACCGGGTCAACATCCTCGCTGGCTGCTTCGGCCGCAGGCACCTCGGCAACGGCATCCCCTGCAGCGGCAACTGCTGCAGCACCGGCCATCACCGGCATTACCGGTTCAACGTCATCCTGTCCTGCTGCACCACGCGCGCGACGGCGGCGCAGCGCGGCAATGCCGATACCCCCCACCAGCAAGGCACCCAAACCACCACCGACCAGCGGCAGGTTTTCCATCACCACGTCCATCAGCTCCGGCTCCGGCGGCGGAGGTGGCGGCGCAACCGGCTTCGGCGCGGGCTTTTGTGCCGGCTTGGCTTCAGCCACCGGCTGTGTTTCGGCAGGCGCGCTCGCGTCCTTGGCTGGCGCGGCCGGGGTATCGGCAGGTTTTGTGTCCACAACCGGAGCCGGTGCGGCCGCGGGTTGTGCAGCTTCGGTCTTCGCCGGCTCGGGCTTGGCCGGCGCTTTTGCGGCATCGGCCTTCTGCTGTGCCGCTGCCATGCCACCGCTCTTCAGCTCAACCAGCTTCTGCGTATCCTTGATGGTTTTTTCAAGCAGCGCGATGCGCTCGTTGGCTTCGGCCAGTTCCTTGTTGCGCGCCACCAGTTCTTCCTGCAGGGCACGGGCCTTGTCACCACCAGTAAGCGCTTTGCCGCCGGGACCGGGTTCACCTTTGGAAAGCTTCACCACGTCCTTGCCGCCGCTGGCCGCCGGGTCTTCGACCTTGGCGGTGATACGTCCACGGGAAGTGCTCCCACCTTCCGGCACGGCAGTGGCCTGATCAGCCACACGTCCGCTGTAGGCGCGCCAGTCAGCGACCTGGGTCTTGTATTCCTTGACAGCATCGCCCTGTGAAATCGCCGCCAGGTCCTGAGCATCAGGCACACGCAGGATTTTCCCCGACTTCACCAGATTCATGTTCTTGTTGATGAAGGCATCGGGATTGCTGCGGTACAGGCCCACCATCATCTGCTCCAGGGACACGCCCTCTGGCTTCAGAGTGGCGGCAATCCTGCCCAAAGTCTCGCCTTTGCCGATGGGGCCGTATTCCTGTGCCTTGCCGCCTGCAACGGGTGCGCCGCGGATCGGTTTCGCTGCGGGGGGCGGCACCACGGGAGCGGCGGCGGGCTGGGCCGGTGCCGCGACCGGGCGCGCCGGCGCTGCTGGTGCTGCGACGACGGGTGCAGCCGGATAACCCGGCGGATCAAGCAACACGGTGTATTCACGGGTGAGGCGTGAGCCGCCACCGGAGAGTTCGATCAGCAGATCAACAAAGGGCTCGTTGACCGGACGGGTGCCGATGACCCTGATGAAATACTGGCCATCAGGACGACGCTCGATGGCGAGCTTGATGCCAGTCAGGGCACTGTTGTACTGGAGATTGGCCTGCTGGTAGGCGTCGGGGCTGGCGAGACGGGCGGCCAGCGTAGGCGCTTCATCGGCGCGCACGGAAACCAGATCGATTTCCACATTCAGCGGCTGGCCAATATTGGACTGAACGGTGAGCCGGCCGAAACCCGCCGCACTCGCAAACGTCGGCACCAGCAGCAGCGCCAGGAACAGCGCCTTGCCTAGAGAGATTGTGCGCACAACGGCTCCCGAATCGTATTTTTATGAGACAACAAAGTTAGCATCAATCAGTTAGCCATGCAAGCTAAGGCCAGTTCGAATCTAACCGGCCAACCCTTTGGTTTTAAAGGGAATTTCGTGATTTTTGCCGCATTTTGGCGCTCCCGCGAACCGGTAGCGCCGAAGCAACATCAAACCCTTGCAACAACCCTCTCCGGCGTTGACGCCAGGCGGGTCGCCGGGGTATCGAGGACGATACGCAACATCCGGCGCAGCGGTTCTGCGGCACCCCACAACAGTTGATCGCCTACTGTAAACGCCGAAAGGTATTCCCCACCCATCGGCAACTTGCGCAGGCGTCCAATCGGCACCGACAGCGTGCCGGTGACCGCCGTCGGCGTCAGATCACGCAGCGAAGCCTCGCGCTGGTTCGGGATCACCTTCACCCAATCGTTGGCTTGGGCGATAACCTGCTCGATCTCGGGTAGCGGCAGATCGCGCTTCAGCTTCACGGTCAGCGCCTGGCTGTGGCAGCGCATGGCACCGACGCGCACACAAACGCCATCCACCGGCAGCGGATTCGTTTCGCGCCCGAGAATCTTGTTGGTTTCAGCCATGCCCTTCCATTCTTCCTTGCTCTGGCCATTGCCCAGATCCTTGTCGATCCACGGCAGCAGGCTGCCGGCCAGCGGATGGCCAAAGTTTTCAGTGGGTACCGCGCCCTTGCGCAGGGTTTCGGCCACCACACGATCCAGTTCGAGGATCGCCGAAGACGGATTGTCGAGCAGCGGCTTGGCCACCGCGTGTACCGCACCCATTTGCGCGACAAGTTCGCGCATGTTGGCGGCACCGGCACCGGAAGCGGCCTGGTAGGTCATCGCGGTGATCCACTCAACGTGGCCGGCCTTGAACAGGCCGCCCAGCGCCATCAGCATCAGGCTCACCGTGCAGTTGCCGCCGATGAAGTTCTTCACGCCCTTCGCCAGCGCGGTGTCGATGACGTCACGGTTGACCGGATCAAGGATGATCACCGCGTCGGACTGCATGCGCAGCGCGGAGGCGGCATCAATCCAGTAGCCGTTCCAGCCCGCGGCGCGCAACTTCGGGAATATCGCGTTGGTGTAATCGCCGCCCTGACAGGAGATCAGAATGTCCATCTTCGCCAGCGCGTCGATGCTGTTGGCATCGGCGACCGGGCCGGTGGCACGACCGATGTCGGGCCCCTTGCCGCCGGCCTGCGAAGTCGAAAAGAAAGTCGGCGTAATCAGGTCAAAGTCGCGCTCCGCCAGCATGCGCTCGACGAGCACGGAACCGACCATGCCGCGCCACCCGATGATCCCTACATTCTTCATTCAGACACCCTCATTACAACCTTTAAGAAATACCTTAATAAACAGACCCTTGCATTATAACGCCGAAACCCTGCCGCAGGCTCAGAGCGCCGCGACGACGGCATCACCCATTTCGACGGTGCCGACCTTTTTAGCGCCGGGTTCGTCGATGTCAGGTGTGCGATAACCCGCGGCGAGCACGTTTTTCACTGCCGCTTCAATACGATAGGCCCACTCATCCTTGTTGAAGGTATAGCGCAGCATCATCGCGGTGGACAGGATGGTGGCCAGCGGATTCGCGATGTTCTTGCCGGCGATGTCCGGCGCCGAGCCGTGAATCGGCTCGTACAGACCGGCGCCGCCGGAATTGAGCGAAGCCGAAGGCAGCATGCCGATCGAGCCGGTCAGCATCGACGCCTCATCGGACAGGATGTCACCAAAGATGTTGCCGGTGACGATGACGTCGAACTGCTTGGGATTACGCACCAGTTGCATCGCCGCATTGTCGACGTACATGTGCGACAGGGCGACCTGCGGATATTGTTTCGCCACATCGTTGACAATCTCGCGCCAGAAACGGCTGGTCTCGAGCACGTTTTCCTTGTCCACCGAGCACAGCTTCTTGCCGCGCTTCAGCGCGGTTTGAAATCCGACCTCGGCGATGCGGCGGATTTCCGGCTCCGAATACAGCATCGTGTCGTAGCCTTCCTTTTCGCCGCGCGCATTGTCGCGACGGCCGCGCGGCTCGCCGAAATAGATGTCACCGGTCAGTTCGCGGATGATCATCAGGTCGAGGCCCGAAACCACCTCCGGCTTCAACGTCGACGCATGCACCAGCTCCGGATACAGCACCGCCGGACGCAGGTTGGCAAACAGCCCGAGTTCCTTGCGGATGCGCAGGATGCCCTGCTCCGGACGCTGTGGCCGCGGCAGGGCGTCGTATTTCGGGCCGCCCACGGCGCCGCAGAGCACGGCATCGGCCTCCTTCGCCAACTTCAGCGTCGATTCGGGCAGCGGATCGCCGTGTGCATCGAATCCGGCGCCACCAAAAGGCGCCGCTTCCATTTCCAGCTTGAGGCCGTCATCAGCCAGGCGCTTCAGCACCTTCACTGCCTGGCCAACGATTTCGGGACCGATGCCGTCACCGGCGAGGACTGCGAGTTTCATGATTCAGGATTCAGGAGTGAGGAGTGAGGGGTGAGGGGTGAGGGGTGAGGATTGCGGAGTGGGTGAGCATTTGCTCAATCCGCAATCCAGCCCCTAAAACAGCCAGGGTTGTGCCGACTTGTGTTTCGCCTCGAAGGCACGGATCTGGTCGGCATGACCCAGCGTCAGGCCGATATCGTCTAGGCCGTTGAGCATGCAATGCTTGCGATGCGGATCAATATCGAACTTGAAGGTCTCGCCGCCGGGCGTGCTCACCGACTGCCGCTCGAGGTCGATCGCCAGACGATAACCTTCGCTAGATTCGGTCTCGCGAAACAGCTGTTCAACGGTCTTCGCATCGAGCGTGATCAGCAACAGGCCGTTCTTCAGGCTGTTGTTATAGAAGATGTCGGCAAAACTCGGCGCGATGATGGTCTGGATGCCAAACTGCAGCAGCGCCCAGGGCGCGTGTTCGCGCGAAGAGCCGCAACCGAAGTTCTCGCGCGCGAGCAGCACCGTTGCACCGACAAAGCGCTGGCGGTTCAACACGAAATCCCTGTTCAGCGGCCGCGCGGTCGAGATAGCGCCATTCGTCGAACAGGTTCGGGCCGAAGCCCGTGCGCTTGATCGATTTCAGGAACTGCTTGGGGATGATCGCGTCGGTATCGACATTGGCGCGGTCGAGCGGCGCGACCAGCCCCTCCTTGCGGACAAACTTTTCCATGCTGAGCTGACCTGCTTATCTGATTTCTAACTGGCTTGCCTGGCCACTTATTTCGTGGATTTCTGGATCGCCTCGCCGGCACGCTCGACATCCTTGCCGACACCGGCCACGGTATTGCAGCCCGCCAGCACCAGCATTGCAACGATCAGGGTAATTACACGTTTCATGTCGCTCTCCTTTGTCAGGGTTAAGTGAACTCACGAACATCAACAAAATGCCCGGCAATCGCCGCGGCTGCTGCCATTGCCGGACTGACCAGGTGGGTGCGGCCGCCGGGGCCCTGGCGGCCCTCGAAGTTGCGGTTTGAGGTCGAGGCGCAACGCTCGCCGGGGCTCAGCTGGTCCTCGTTCATGCCCAGGCACATCGAGCAGCCGGGCTCGCGCCATTCAAAACCCGCCTCGCGGAACACCTTGTCCAACCCCTCCTGCTCGGCCTGCGCCTTCACCAGACCGGAGCCAGGAACCACCATTGCCAGTTTCACATTGGCGGCAACCTTGCGGCCCTTCGCCACCACAGCGGCGGCGCGAAGGTCTTCAATTCTCGAATTGGTGCAGGCGCCGATGAACACCTTGTCGATGCTGATGTCCTGGATCGGCGTGTTCGGCTTCAGATCCATGTACTGCAGTGCACGGGCGTAACCTTCGCGCTTCACCGGGTTGGTTTCCTGCTCGGGGTCAGGCACCCTGCCGTTCACGGTGGTCACCATCTCCGGGGATGTGCCCCAGCTCACCTGCGGCGCGATATCCTCGGCGCGAAGCGTTACCACGGTGTCGAATTTTGCGTCCGTATCACTGACCAGCGTGCGCCAGTACGTCGCGGCCTGGTCCCACATCGCCCCGGTCGGTGAAAACATGCGGCCCTTGCAGTATTCGATGGTCTTGTCATCGACCGCGACCATGCCGGTGCGCGCCCCGGCCTCGATCGCCATATTGCACAGGGTCATCCGCCCCTCCATCGACAGGCCGCGAATCGCGCTGCCGGTGAATTCGATGGCATAACCCGTGCCGCCGGCGGTGCCGATCTTGCCGATGATCGCCAGCACCACGTCCTTGGCCGTGACGCCGGCGCCGAGCTGGCCATCGACCACCACGTTCATGTTCTTGTACTTCTTCATCACCATGCACTGCGTGGCGAGAACATGCTCGACCTCGCTGGTGCCGATGCCGAAAGCCAGCGCGCCGAAAGCGCCGTGGGTGCTGGTATGCGAATCACCGCAGACCACAGTCATGCCCGGCAGCGTCGCGCCGTTCTCCGGCCCGATCACGTGCACGATGCCCTGGCGCTTGTCGAGGAAGGGAAAATAGACCTTGGCCTTGAATTCCTTGATGTTCTTGTCCAGGGTCTCGACCTGCAGCCGCGACACCGGGTCGGTGATGCCGTCGAGACCCTTGTCCCAGTTGCGCGTCGGCGTGTTGTGGTCGGCGGTGGCCACCACCGAATCGACACGCCAGACCTTGCGCCCGGCGAGCTTGAGGCCCTCATAGGCCTGCGGACTGGTGACTTCATGCACCAGGTGGCGGTCGATATAGATCAGCGCCGTGCCGTCCGCTTCAGTGCGAACGAGATGGCTGTCCCAGAGTTTGTCGTAAAGCGTTTTGCCTGGCATGAGATCGCTCTAAATGCGGATTGCTCTAAAAACGGATGCTCTAAATGCGGATTAATTCAGATGCGCTTGCTTAAGATGGGTTCGGCCTGCGTGAACTCAAGATTATGACATAGGGCGGACAGCGCCCGGCCCTGTGGAACTCAGCGCAGGCGCAGGGCTTTCCACAGTACGGCCGCCGCCAGCAGCGCGCAGCCGCCGGCCAGCGTGAAAGTCGGTCCGGCACCGAAGGTGGCCCAGGCATAACCGCTGGCAAGACCGCCGACGGTGCCGCCGAGACCATAGGCCAGGCTGCCGTAAATCGCCTGCCCGCGCGCCTGGTGGCGGCCGCGAAACAGCTGATGCACCACACCGATCGCCGCGGCGTGGAAAGACCCGAAACTCGCCGCATGCAGGGTCTGCGCCGCCAGCAACAGCAGGAAGCTCTCGGCTGCCCAGCCGATCACCACAAAACGCAGCGCGGCGAGCAGCGTGCTCGCAATCAGGATCTGGCGCAGCGTGAACGCGCGGTAAAGCCGCGACATCCAGACAAAAATGCCGATCTCGCAGACCACACCCAGCGCCCACAGCCAGCCTGCCGCCGACTTGCTGTAACCGTGATCAACCAGATGGATGGTGTAGAAGGTGTAATACGGCCCGTGCGCCGCCGCCATCAGCGCCGAGGCCGCAACAATGGCAACCACCTCGGGCCGGCGCACGACCTGCCATACCGGCAGTTCGTCGCCCGGATGCGGTATCACCTTCGCCTCACTGACGGCAAAGGACAGCAGCAGCATCGTCATCATCAGCCCGCTGATCACCCACAGCACCGAGCGCGGCGTGGTGGCATCGATCAGATAACCCACCGCCACCACCGCGGCAATGAAACCGACCGAGCCCCAGACACGGATGCTGCCGTAACGGGCCAGTTCGTCGCCGAGATGCGACAGCGTGGTCGCCTCGACCAGTGGCAGCGCGGCGCTCCAGAAAAACATCATCGTGAACAGCACTACGAACAGCAGCGTGAAGCTGTCGCCGGCAAACACGCCGAGAAAGGCCAGCGTGCCCGCCGCCCCCGAGGCGCGCACGATGGCAATGCGGCGGCCGCCGCGGTCGGCGAGCCAGCCCCACAGATGCGGCGCAACGATGCGCGTGACCTGCGGCAAGGCCATCAGCACGCCGATTTCCACGGCGTTCATGCCGACGCTGTCGAGGTACAGCGCAAAAAACGGCGCGAAGGCGCCGAGATAGGCGAAATAGAAAAAGTAGAACGAGGAGAGCTTGCGGTAAGTCGGCTGGACCACGGGTGGCGCCGCACGCACCGCGCACGGGATCTATAAGTGATTGTTTTGATTTAATAAATTTATGCTTCGTCGGGATCGGGATTTTCCGAAGCCGCCGCTACACGCAACCTCTCGATCACCGACTGCGGCGCCTGCGCCGCAATCACCGGCGTGCCGGTGTTCACATCGGCGTTCTGCGCGCGGTGGCGCAGCGCGTGGTCGATCAGCGTCAGCGCGAGCATGGCTTCGCAGATCGGCGTGGCGCGAATGCCGACGCAGGGATCGTGGCGGCCGTGGGTTTCGATCATCGCGGCGTTGCCGGCGGTATCGATGGTGTGGCGCGCGAGACGGATGCTGGAAGTCGGCTTCACCGCGACGTTGACGATGATGTCCTGCCCGGTGGAAATGCCGCCGAGCACGCCGCCGGCATTGTTGGTGACAAAACCCTGCGGCGTCATTTCATCGGAATGTTCGGTGCCCTTCTGCGAAATCGCCGCAAAACCCGCGCCGATTTCGACACCCTTCACCGCGTTGATGCTCATCATGTTCCAGGCAATGTCGGCGTCGAGCTTGCCGTACACCGGCTCACCGAGGCCGACCGGTACGCCGCTGGCGATGGTGGTGATCTTCGCGCCGACCGAATCGCCGGACTTGCGCAGCTTGTCCATGAAGGTTTCCAGCTCGGCAACGATGCCGGCGTTCGGTGCGAAGAACGGATTGTTGCCGACCTCGTCCCAGGAAACGAAGGGAATCTCCACCGGACCGAGCTGCGACATGTAGCCGCGGATCACGGTACCGTATTTTTCTTTCAGCCATTTCTTGGCAATCGCACCCGCGGCAACCCGCACCGCGGTCTCTCGCGCCGACTGGCGGCCACCACCACGATAGTCGCGGATGCCGTATTTCTGCCAGTAGCTGTAGTCGGCGTGGCCGGGACGGAACAGCTCCTTGATCTTGGAGTAGTCCTTGCTCCGCTGATCAGTGTTGCGGATCAGCAGGCCGATCGGCGTACCGGTGGTTTTGCCCTCAAACACGCCCGAGAGAATTTCAACCTTGTCTTCCTCGCGGCGCTGCGTGACGTGGCGCGAGGTGCCCGGCTTGCGGCGATCCAGCTCCAGCTGGATGTCGGCTTCAGTCAGCGCCAGTCCCGGCGGGCAGCCGTCGACCACGCAGCCGATTGCCGGCCCGTGTGATTCTCCGAAGGAAGTGACACAGAACAGGGTACCCAGCGTGCTGCCCGACATAATTGATAAACCCCCGAAAAACTCCATTAAAATCAAGCATCAAGTTTAACACAGCCGTCACAGAGCCCTCCCGCCATGAGCGACAAACCCGACCCCGACCAGAAGACTCCGGAGCAGATCAAGGGTCCCGGCGGATTGAACATGCGCGAGCTGCATGAGCTGGTGAAACAAAGCCATGCCCGCGACCAGGCCGGACGCACCCCGAACTCGCTGAAGCAGCCGCAGAACCGCTGGCAGCGGCTGGCGCGTTATGTATGGGACAAGAAACGGGGATAAAAGCGGGGGATAAAGCCGGCGCTTAGTTGCTGCGCAGGAATTCAAAGCCCCAGCTCACACCAAAACCGGTGCAGTCCGTGGCCACCGCACCAAGGCCGCCCTTGCAGCCGTGCGCGGACAGATCCATGTGGATCCACGGCGTCTTCGCGGTAAACCGCTGCAGCAGGCGCGCGGCAAGGATGTGGTCGGCATCACCATCCAGCGTGCACTGTTTGACGTCGGCGACTTCACTGTCGAGCGCGCTGTCGTAATCCTCATCCATCGGAAACAGGCACAGCCGCTCGCCGGCAGTGACGCCAGCCTTCAGCGCGCGCTGCGCCAGCGCGTCATCCGTCGCAAAAATGCCGCTGTAACGCGTGCCGACGGCGACATGCATGGAGCCGGTCAGTGTTGCAAAATCGACGATCAATGACGGCTTCGCGCGCGCGGCCAGCGTCAGCGTGTCGGCCAGCACCATGCGCCCCTCGGCATCGGTATGCACCACCTCGATGGTGGTGCCGTCAAGCGCGGTGACGATGTCATTCTGCTTGTAGGCGCGCGGGCTGAGGTGGTTCTGCGCCAGCGCCAGCCAGCAGTCGATGTTCACCGGCAGCTTCGCCCGTGCCGCCGCATGAAGAATGCCCAGCGCCACCGCCGAACCATTCATGTCCTCGTGCATGCCCTGCATGTAGCGCGCCGGCTTCAGGTTATGGCCGCCGGTGTCGAAACAGATGCCCTTGCCGACCAGCGCCACCGTGGTCTTCGCGCCGCGCGCGCGGTAACGCAGGCGCACGATGGCCGCATCCTTCTCGTCACTGCCCTGGGCCACGGCGCAGAAAGCGCCGGCACCCATGCGCCTGAGGCGCGCAAAATCGAACTCCTCGATGGCCCAGCCCTGCTCGCGCGCCAGCACACGCAGGCGGCGGCGGTATTCGGCGGGCGTCAGCTCGTTCGGCGCAGTCACCGTCAGCGTGCGGCACAGCGCGTTGCCCTCGGCCACCGCGCGCAGCCGGGCCACTGCCTGTGGCGCCGCAGCGCCCCACAGTTCGATGCGTTGCAGCGGCTTTGCGGCTGGCGCCTTCTTGCGCTGGGGCAGCCGGATACTGTTGACGGAGGCGACATAGGCCACCCGTTCGCTGAGCACGCGCCGCGCCGTGGCCGGCCCGAGCACGATCACCGCGATCGACTCCGGCGCTTCGGCGAGCAGCGGCATCAATGCCTTGCGCAGCAGCGTGTGTTGCGCGAATGCACCCTGCTGCGTATCAGGCAGCAGCCAGACCACCAGCGCCCCATCGGCGGTTTCGGCGGCCAGCGGCGCTTTCGCCAGATCGGCGGCCTTTTTGCGGCGCCGGCGCAGGGCCTGGCCCAGAGTCTGGTGCAGCGGCAGTTGCTCCAGCGGCGTGCCGGCAGGCGCAACGATCAGCAGATGGCGCAGGCGCGCGAGGTCGCGCGCAGCGGGAATTCCGTCGTGAGTGAGCAGCTTGGCCAGCACGGTTGATCTTTCCTGAGGGTCTTTGATGGCGACAATGCTGCAGATTATAGCGGCGGCTTCGTCCCGGACCTGCGCAGCGTCCTGCTAAAATTCGCGCATGCGTTCCTACCTTGACCTGCTGCAGCACGTGCTTGACCACGGCACCAAAAAAACCGACCGCACCGGTACCGGCACGGTCTCGGTGTTCGGCGCGCAACTGCGCTTCGACCTCAATGCCGGTTTTCCGCTGGTCACCACCAAGAAGGTGCACCTGAAGTCGATCATCCATGAACTGCTGTGGTTCCTGAAAGGCGACACCAACGTCAAATACCTGCGGGACAACGGCGTCAGCATCTGGAACGAATGGGCGCGCGCCGACGGCGACCTCGGCCCGGTTTACGGCTATCAGTGGCGCTCGTGGCCGGCAGCCGACGGCCGCCATATCGATCAGATCGCCCAGGTACTGGAGCAGCTGAAAAAAAATCCGGATTCGCGGCGGATGATCGTCTCCGCATGGAATGTCGCCGACCTCGGGCAGATGGCGCTGATGCCCTGCCACGCTTTCTTCCAGTTCTATGTTGCTGACGGCAAACTGTCCTGCCAGCTCTACCAGCGCAGCGCCGACATGTTCCTCGGCGTACCCTTCAACATCGCCTCCTATGCGCTGCTGACGATGATGATCGCGCAGGTCTGCAATCTGAAGCCCGGCGATTTTGTGCACACCTTCGGTGACACCCACATCTACATGAATCACATGGATCAGGTAAAGGAACAGCTCTCCCGCACGCCGCGCGCCCTGCCGGTGATGAAGCTCAATCCCGCGGTGAAGGATCTCTTCGCCTTCAAATACGAAGATTTCACGCTTGAAGGCTACGATCCGCACCCGGCGATCAAAGCGCCCGTTGCAGTCTGACGCATGAACACCCCGCAAAAACCGCGGCTGTCGATGATCGTGGCGATGGCGCGCAACCGCGTCATCGGTGCAGACGGCAGGATTCCCTGGCACCTGCCCAACGAGTTGCAACTGTTCAAGCGCGTGACCATGGGCCACCACATCATCATGGGCCGCAAGACCTTTGATTCGATCGGCCGCCTGCTGCCGGGACGCACCACGGTGATCGTCACCCGGCAGAAGGATTACGCGGCACCCGGCGCCAAGGTTGCACACAGCCTCGATGAAGCGGTGGCGCTGTGCACCGGTGATGATGAAATCTTTGTCATCGGCGGCGGCGAGCTCTACCGTGCCGCGCTGCCGCTGGCCGACCGCGTGTATCTCACCGTGGTCGATGCCGAACCGGCCGGTGATACCCGCATGCCGGAACTCGAAGCCGCCCAATGGCGCCTGGTCAGCACGGAGCAATTCGGCAGGGACGAACGCCATGTCCACGACTACCGCTTCGAGGTGCATGACCGTGTGGCGCGCTAGCGCACTTGCGCTGCTGCTCGCCGCCGGCAGCACCTTCGCCGCCGAAGCTCCGGTCACGCTGCAGGAGTTGACCCGGCGCGCCGAAGCCGGAGAACGCGGCGCGATGCACGCGCTGGCCGAGAGCTACTACGCCGGCAGCAATGGCGCAGAGCAGGATTTCCAGCGCGCCGCGCAGTGGTATCAGCGTCTCGCAAAAAACGGCGATGCTCGCGCGCAGACCAGCCTCGGCCTGATGTACGCCCGGGGTTATGGCGTGCCAAAAAATCTCGCTGAAGCCTTTCGCTGGTGGAATTTCGCTGCGATCCAGAACGATCCCGGCGCGCAATACAACCTCGGCCTCGGCTACAGCCGCGGCGAAGGCGTGCCGGCCGATGCGGAGCGCGCGGTGCGCTGGTTCCGCGAGGCGGCGCGGCGCGGCCATGTCCAGGCGCAGCACAACCTCGGCCTGCTGCTGTTTGAGGGCAAGGGTGCGGCGCGTGACCCGCAACTCGGCTACTACTGGGTGCGTGTCGCCGCGCTGCAGGGTGATGCGATGGCGGAAGAGGCGCTGCCGGAACTGCGCAAGGCGCTGAACGCGCGGCAACTGCGCGATGCAGATGCCCAGGCTGAGGACTGGATGAAGCAGCAGCGGAAACTGGTACAGTGAATTCCGCGCAGCCGATGAACGCTGCGGAGCTGCGCGTGCTGCGCACCGCACCGGAACCGTATCGGGTGATCGATGACGCCACGGTGCATCAACTGCTCTGCGAATCGCCCCGGGATTATTTCAGCCACCTGCTCTCGCGGCTGCGCGACATCGCAGCGGGACACATCAAGGTTGAGCTGCCGCCGAAGCAGGTTTTCGCCGATGGCGGCAATGGGGCCGATTTCCGCGTGATGCCCTGCGTCACGCGCTCGGCCGGTGGCGTGATCAAGACCGTGAAGCTGGTCGGCACCAACATCGCGCAGCAACAGGTGGCCGACCAGATCACCGTCGGCAAGGCGCTGGTCATCGACGCCATCGAGAATTACATCACCCATGTCGTAGATGCCTGCCTGCTGTCGTCGGCACGCACCGGCCTGTGCGCGGCAATCGCCGTCCACCTGCTTGCCCGGCGCCGGCAGAAGCTGGTGGTGATCGGCAGCGGCCGCGTCGGTTATTACAGCGCGCTGTTTGCCGCGGCCTGCTGCGATGTCAGCGAGATCATTTTTGTCGATGCCGATGTGTCGCGCGCCGAAGCGGCTGCTGCGGCACTCGCCGCACGCCTCCCGCAAGTGATGTGCGGGTCAGCCACGATCAACACGCTGTCGCGCTGCGATATCGTCATACTCGCCACCACCAGCCGCCGCGCGCTGTGCGCGCCGCCGGGCTGGCATGCGGACCTGATCGTCAGCCTCGGCGCCGACATCGATTGCCAATCCGAACTCGATGCCGCCTGGGCCACTGCCGCTGATCTTTACGTGGATACGCCCGACACGGCGCGCTTCGGCGACCTCCGTGCCTGGCTTGCGGCGGGTCTGATTGAAGATAAAAATATCAATAATATCAATTGCTTGCTGTCATCCCCTGCGGCACCCACAGGCAACAGGCAGCGCCTGTTCATTTCCACCGGCTCGGCACTGTTTGACAACCTGACCCTGGAATACCTGCTGCGCAGGCTTGGGCCTACCGCGCAACAGCGCAGATGAAATCCTCGAACTTGCCGCCACGCGGACGCTCGATTCCGGCAAGCCGCGTCACCGTCACCGCGTAACGGAAGCCTAGCGCATCCTGCAGCGCCGCGGCCAGCGCGCCGCGCTCGGCTGCAGTCAGTTCACGCGCACAGACCACGCGCAATTCCAGCGCATTGATCGCGGTCTGCACCACCTGGAATTGCTCCACCGGCGCAAGCTCGCGCCATGCGGTTGAAGCAAAACTCGGCCAGTAACGGCCGCCGCCATCCGGGCGCAGCAGCATGTTGCGCTGGCGGCCGACAATGCGTTTCAACACCGGCAAACCGCGGCCGCAGGCACAGGGCCCGCCAACCTCGGCATAGTCGCCATTGGCGTAACGCAGCAGCGGCATCGCGAAATTGTGCAGCGTCGAGACCACCAGCTGCCCGGTTTCGCCGGCCACACAGGGCCGGCCATCGTCATCCAGCACCTCCACCAGCAGGCTTTCCGACTGCAGGTGATAGTGCTCGTGCTCCGGACACTGCAGCGCGATGGCGCCAAGCTCCTCGGCGCTGTAGCTGTCGGCAATCGCCACACCCCAGGCCTCGTGCACGATGCGCCGCGCATCGGGGCGCAGCATCTCGGCAAAGGTGCGCACCTGCCGCAGCCGCGGCAGGCGGATGCCGCGTTCGAGGCTGAGTTCCGCCAGCGCCTGCACATTGGTCGCCAGGGACAGCAGATACTCCGGATTTTCCGCGATCAGCCAGTCGAGCTGCTCATCGAGATCGCCCGACACTGCACGCACCGCCGACGGGCCGGTGACAAACGGAGATGTCGCGGGGCCCCACTCCCCCAGATGCCCGGCCTCACCACGGTTGCGGATCGCCGCCAGCTTGCCGAGGGGGTCGCGGCGGTGCCACAGGTGATCGCGCAACAGCAGCGCCTGCCACAGCAGTTGTGTCCACACGGTGCCCAGCGTCACCAGCGGCGCGCCGGTCGAACCCGATGATTCCGTGGTCACCACCGGCCCGTGCTCCGGCGGCGGCGCCGAGCTGTGCATGGCATCACCCGCCTGCTGGATGTCGCGGCGCGAACTCACCGGCAATACGTGCAGCGCGGCCATCGAATCGATATGCCCCGGGCCACCCGCGAACCGCTCACGCCAGAACGGCACGGTGCGGCGGGCGTGTTCATAAACCGCCTGGAACTGCGCAAGCTGCATCGCCCCGATTTTTTCCGCCGGCCACCACTGCGACTGCTCGAGCTGGTATTGCAGCGCAAGCAGGCGCACCGCAGTGTCGTCGGCAAAGGCCGGCCAGCGGATGCCAGCGCAGCTGGAGCGCGGAATCCAGGCGATCAAAATGCGACCTCGGAGCGGAAATCCTCGTATTTGCCGCTGGCCAGCCGCGGAATCTCCTCGTGGTAACTGAAGCCGATGTCAAAACCGCCGCCGAGATTTTTTGCGACCAGTGCGCGCAGCGCGTCCTCCTCGACCGCACTCAACGGCCGCTCAACCACCAGCGCGACCTCGATCCCGTGAAGACTGCGCTGGATGACCTGGAACTGGCGCACCGGCGCGATGCCGCCGAACTGCGCCTCGCCGAAACGCGGGTAACGTGCGCCGCCACCGGGCAGACGCAGCATGTTGCGCACCCGGCCACGGATGCGCCGGATAACCGGCAGACCGCGGCCGCAGTCGCAGGGCGCGCCGGCCTCGGCGTGGTCGCCAATCGCGTAACGGATCAGCGGCATCGCAAAATTGTGCAGCACCGTGATCACCACCTGCCCGGTCTCCCCCGGCGCACAGGCACTGCCGTCGGCACGCAGGATTTCGAGATACACACCCTCAGCCTGCACGTGATAGTGGTCGTGCCCGGGGCATTGCAACGCGAGGTAGCCCGCCTCGCGACAGGAGTAGAGGTCGGTCAGCGGCACACCCCAGGCAGCGGCAATCTCGTCACGCGCTTCCGGGTGCAGGGCCTCGCCATAAGTGCGCACCTCCTGCAGCCGCGGCGGCCTCAGGCCGGCACGGAAGCAATGCCGGGCCAGTGCCTGCACATTGGAGGCAACGCTGATCAGGTAATCGGGATCCTCGCGCATCAGCCACTGCGCCTGCTCGGCGACCGGCATCTCGGTGTTGCACATCACTGCCGGACCGGTACGGAACACGCCATCGGTCGATTCACCCCAGCCCGCGGAACCGCCGGGCGCAACCCGCGAGCGGATCGCCGCGAGCTTGCCGCCGAACTCGCGGCGGTGCCAGAGATGGTCGCGCACGGTGAAGGCGTGCCAGAAGGCATCGCAGGCAGCGGTGGCCAGAAAACGGATCGGTTTGCCGGTCGAACCCGAGGTGCCGCCCTCGCTGATGCGTCCGTGCCCGGGCGGTGTGGCGGTGGAACGCAGCGCCGCGAAATGCTGCTGCAGGTCTCCGCGATGCAGCAGCGGCAGCTGCATGAACCGCGCGGCATCCATCGTGCCGCCGACATCGATGGCGGCATAGCGCTCGCGGTAAAACGGCACGGTGTCACGCGCATGGCGCAGCAGCAGTTCGATCTGGCTGAACTGCGCGGCGGCAATCTGCGCCGGGCTCCAGCGCTCGCTCTGCGTGAACTGAAACTGCATCGCCAGCATGCGCTGACCTGTCACCGCGGGCAGGCCCGGCCACAGCGCGCCGGGCAGGCCACTCAGCGGCAGCGCGTGATGGGCAAGCCGCTGCCGCAGGCTGTTCATGTCGGGTGGTTGCAAGATGCCGGAGGGATCAGTGTAAGTGACTGATTATAATGAACCGTGATGATCCGGATGCCTTCCGCTCGAGCAGCTCGAGCACTCACCCCCGCCGCCCTGCTGATTCCGCTGGGGATAGGCGCACTGGCGCTGCTCTGCGGCACGGCCGCGGCCCAGGCTCCGGAATGGCGGCCCAGCCGCGCCATCGAATTCGTGGTGCCGGCCGCCGCCGGTGGCGGGCCGGACACGCTGGCGCGGCTGATCCAGCGCATCGCCAGCGAAGAAAAACTGATCACCGCTTCCATCATCGTCAACAACAAGCCCGGCGGCAACCATACCCTCGCCTGGAACCAGCTGCAGCAGTCACCGGGTGACGGTCATGTGCTGATGATGGCCTCGCTGGGCCTGCTCGCGAGCAGCCTCACCGGCGGCAACAGCATCGACTACAGCGAAGGCACGATGATCGCGCAACTGTTCAGCGAGCCGATCGTGTTTGTCACCCACGCCGGGTCCGCCATCGGCAGTGCGCGCGAACTGACGCAGCGCCTGCGCGCCGACACCGGCGCGATCACCTTCGCCACCGGCGGCGACGGCGCCGGCGGCGCCAACCACCTCGCGCTGGCGCAGGCCGTGCGCGCCGCGGGCGGCGACCTCAAGCGCCTGCGCGTGGTGCAGTATCAATCCTCGCAGCAGGCGACCACCGCGCTGCTCGGGCGCCACGTCGAAATGATTGCCTCGCCGCTGGCACCGGTGCTGCAGCATGTGCAGGGTGGCAGCCTGCGCATCGTCGCGGTCAGCGCCGCCACCCGATTGCCGGCGCTGGCCGGCGCGCCGACCTGGCGTGAATCGGGCGTCGATGCGGTGTTCAGCAATGTGCGCGGCGTGATCGGCCCGCGCGGATTGAGCGAAGCGCAGGTTCGCTACTGGGAACAAACCTTCGCCAGACTCGCGGCCAGCGAGCCCTGGCAGGGCAGCCTGCAGTCCGGCAGCCGCAGCGCGGCCTATCTCGATGCCGCGGGCGCAGCACGCGTCTGGAAGGCGCTCAACCAGGAGCTGCAACTGCTGCTGGCTGAATTGGGTCTCTTAAAAAAATAGTCAATAAAAACAATGGGTTGCAATAAATCCACTCAATCGTTGCGGACACAATCCACGAAATAACGCAGATCGCCATTGCTGCTGTCCGACACCAGTCCGTGGATGTCGGTATCAAAGCCCGGGAACTGCCGGTTGAACTCGCGTGCGAACTGCAGGTAGCGCACGATGGTGGGATTAAAGCGTTCACCCGGAATCAGCAGCGGAATACCCGGCGGATAAGGCGTCAGCAGCACGCTGGTGACGCGGCCCTCCAGATTGTCATCAATGTTGACGCGTTCGATCCGGCGGTGGGCCATGCGTGCCCAGGCTTCACCCGGCGGCATTGCCGGCTGCATGTCCGACAGGTACATCTCGGTGGTCAGACGCGCCACATCGTTGGCCTTGTAGACACCGTGGATCTGCTCGCACAGATCCTTCAGGCCGATCTTCTCGTAACGCGGATGCTGGGTCAGGAACTCCGGCAGCACGCGCCACAGCGGGCGGTTGTTGTCGTAGTCGTCCTTGAACTGCTGCAGCTCTGTGACCATCGTGTTCCAGCGGCCCTTGGTGATGCCGATGGTGAACATGATGAAGAAGGAATACAGGCCGGTCTTCTCGACGATGATGCCGTGTTCGGCGAGGTACTTGGTCACCACCGCCGCCGGAATGCCGCTTTTTGCGAACTTGCCGGTGACATCCAGCCCCGGGGTGATCACCGTGGCCTTGATCGGGTCGAGCATGTTGAAGCCAGGCGCGAGGTTGCCGAAGCCGTGCCAGCGCTCCGACGGTCGCAGCATCCAGTCGTCACGATTGCCGACGCCCTCGTCCGACAGCCGTTCCGGCCCCCAGACCTTGAACCACCAATCCTTGCCGAACTCGGCATCGACCTTGCGCATCGCGCGGCGGAAATCCAGCGCCTCCATGATCGACTCCTCAACCAGCGCGGTGCCGCCCGGCGCCTCCATCATCGCCGCGGCGACGTCGCAGGAAGCGATGATCGCGTACTGCGGCGAGGTCGAGGTGTGCATCAGATAGGCTTCATTGAAGGTGTCGTGGTTGAGCTTTCGCGTCTCGCTGTCCTGCACCAGGATCTGCGAGGCCTGCGACAGGCCGGCGAGCAGCTTGTGCGTCGACTGCGTCGAGAACACCACGGACTCCCTGGTCCGCGGCCGGCCCTGACCGATGGCGTGCATGCCGTGATAGAAATTGTGGAAGGTCGCGTGCGGCAGCCAGGCTTCATCGAAATGCAGCGTGTCGATCCTGCCGTCGAGTATCTCCTTGATGGTGTCGACGTTGTAGAGAATGCCGTCGTAGGTGCTCTGGGTGATGGTCAGGATGCGCGGCTTGGACTTCGACAGCGACTGCGCCGCGAACGGGTTGGCCTTGATCTTTTTCTCGATGTTCTCCCAGCGAAATTCCTCGAGGGGAATCGGGCCGATGATGCCGAAGTGGTTGCGCGTCGGCGTCAGGAACACCGGTACCGCGCCGGTCATGGTGATGGCGTGCAGGATCGACACATGGCAGTTGCGGTCGACGATCACCACGTCGCCCGGCGCCACCGTCGAGTGCCACACCATCTTGTTCGAGGTCGAGGTGCCGTTGGTGACAAAGAACAGGTGGTCGCAATTGAAAATGCGCGCCGCATTGCGCTCCGAAGCCGCCACCGGGCCGGAGTGGTCGAGCAGCTGGCCCAGCTCATCGACCGCGTTGCAGACGTCGGCACGCAGCAGGTTCTCGCCGAAGAACTGGTGGAACATCTGCCCCACCGGGCTTTTCAGGAAGGCGACACCACCGGAATGGCCGGGGCAGTGCCAGGAGTACGAACCATCCTGCGCGTAATGCGTCAGCGCCCGGAAAAACGGCGGTGCCAGGCTGTCGAGATAGGACTTCGATTCGCGGACGATGTAGCGCGCGACAAATTCCGGGGTGTCCTCGAACATGTGGATGAAACCGTGCAGTTCGCGCAGCACGTCATTCGGAATGTGCCGCGAGGTCTGGGTCTCGCCGTAAAGAAAGATCGGGATGTCGGCGTTGCGGAAACGGATCGCCTTGACGAAGGTACGCAGCTCGTCGATGGTCGACTCCAGCTCCTGCACGGCGAAATCATCGTCGTCCACCGACAGGATGAAGGCTGAGGCGCGCGACTGCTGCTGCGCGAAGGACGAGAGGTCGCCGTAACTGGTAACGCCAAGCACTTCCATGCTCTCGTCTTCCAGCGCCTTGGCCAGGGCACGAATGCCGAGACCGCTGGTATTTTCCGAGCGGAAGTCCTCGTCGATGATGATGACCGGAAAGCGGAAGCGCATAAGAGACCTCGGCGAAGTCGCAGAATAAGAAATGGGAAGGGAATCAGGCTCGGGGCGGGTCAGGGTCGGGTCTGACGCTGGACACACGCGCCGCCGTGCCGCCCGCTCAAGGGCGGGGCTGCGCCGCTTCGGCGCAAGGGGCAGGACTCAATACCGGGCTGGCAGGCTTGGACACGGGCCGTATCTTAGCGCCGATGTCCGCCGCTTCGAAAGGGTTTGCCCGGGAATTCAGCGGCGTATTACGTGTTTTTTACAACGATCTTGGGGAAGGCCGCCGAATGGTCCTGCTGCTTCTCGGCAATCTTCACCGCCACGCGGCGGGCGATCTGGCGGTAGATCTCCGATATCCGGCCGTCCGGATCGGCAACCACGGTCGGCTTGCCGGAGTCGGCCTGGCGCCGGATGCCGATGTCCAGCGGCAGCGAACCGAGCATCTCGACCTTGTAGTCTTCGCCCATTTTCGCGCCGCCGCCCTCGCCGAAGATGTGCTCTTCGTGGCCGCAGTTCGAGCAGATGTGGGTGGACATGTTCTCGACGATGCCGAGGATCGGAATGCCCACCTTCTCGAACATCTTCAGGCCCTTGCGCGCATCGATCAGCGCGATGTCCTGCGGCGTGGTGACGATCACCGCACCGGTGACCGGCACACGCTGGGCCAGTGTCAGCTGGATGTCACCGGTGCCTGGCGGCAGGTCCACCACCAGGTAATCGACTTCGCGCCACTTGGTCTCGTTGAGCAGCTGCTCCAGCGCCTGGGTGACCATCGGGCCGCGCCACACCATCGGCGTCTCGGTGTCGATCAGGAAACCGATCGACATCGCCTGCAGGCCGTGGCCTTCCATCGGCTGCAGCGATTTGCCGTCATCCGAAGTCGGCCGGCCGCTGATACCCAACATCATCGGCTGCGAGGGGCCGTAGATGTCGGCATCCAGCACGCCGACCGTGGCCCCTTCGGCGGCCAGCGCCAGCGCCAGGTTCACCGCGGTGGTGCTTTTGCCGACACCGCCCTTGCCGGAGGCCACTGCGATGATGTTTTTCACGCCGGGAATCAGCTTCACGCCGCGCTGCACGGCATGGGAAACGATCTTCATCGTCACGTTGACACTGACACTGCCCACACCGGGCAGCGCCTTCAGCGCATCGCCAATCTGTTTGCGGATCGGCTCGAGCTGGCTTTTCGCCGGGTAGCCGAGCAGGATGTCGAGCGAGACATTGTTGCCGTCGACCTTGATGTTTTTCGCAGCCTTGCCGCTGACGAAGTCGGTTTTGGTGTTGGGGTCGATCAGCGCCTTCAGTGCGCCCTGAACGTCCTGCTCGGTAATCGGGGTGGTGGCCATGGTGCGGGGTCCGTATGGAAGACTCGGTGAGGCCGCGATTGTAGCGACAACAGCAGGGCTGACCAACCACAAGTCCATGTCGGATAAAGGCTTTTTGATGCCCGTCGTGGACAGTCAGCACAGCCGGGGCTGCGGGAAATCATGGTTATAATTCAACCCTTTAGCAACACCCTCCCGCCTCCCCTCGCAATGACCCGCCGCATCCTCGTCACCTCTGCGTTGCCGTACGCCAACGGCGCCATCCATCTCGGACACCTGGTGGAGTACATCCAGACCGACATCTGGGTGCGTTTCCAGCGCATGCAGGGACATACCGTCCATTACGTCGGCGCCGATGACACCCACGGCACGCCGATCATGCTGCGCGCGGATTCCGAAGGCATCACGCCCCAGCAACTGATTGATCGAGTGTGGCAGGAACACGACCGCGACTTCAGGAGTTTCAGCGTCGGGTTCGACAATTTCCACACCACCAACTCGCCGGAAAACGAAGCACTGTGCGCAGAGATCTACGGCAAGCTCAAGGCTGCCGGCCTGATCGCCACCCGTTCGGTCGAACAGTTCTACGACCCGGTCAAGCAGATGTTCCTGCCCGACCGCTACATCAAGGGCGAATGCCCGAAATGCGGCGCGAAGGATCAGTACGGTGATTCCTGCGAAGTCTGCGGCGCCACCTACTCGCCGATCGAGCTGAAGAATCCCTACTCCACGGTATCCGGCGCCAAGCCCGAGCGCCGGCAGTCCGAACACTACTTCTTCAAACTCTCTGATCCGCGCTGCGAAGCCTTCCTGCGCACATTCACCCAGACCTCCGGCGCGCTGCAGTCCGAAGCCGCCAACAAGATGAAGGAGTGGCTGGGCGCGGAAGGCGAAGGCAAACTCTCCGACTGGGACATCTCGCGCGACGCACCCTACTTCGGCTTTGCGATTCCCGGTACCGACGGCAAGAAATTCTTCTACGTCTGGCTCGACGCGCCGGTGGGTTACTTCGGCAGCTTCCTGAATTACGTCAAGAAGCAGCAGGACGCCGGCAACACCATTGACGCCGATGCCTTCCTGAAACCCGGCGGCGACACCGAGCTGGTGCATTTCATCGGCAAGGACATCCTCTACTTCCACGCCCTGTTCTGGCCGGCCATGCTGCAGCACGCCGGCTACCGCACACCGACCAAGATCTACGCCCACGGCTTTCTCACCGTCAACGGCGAAAAGATGTCCAAGTCGCGCGGCACCTTCATCACCGCCGAAAGTTACATCCAGCAAGGCTTGAATCCGGAATGGCTGCGTTATTACTACGCCGCCAAGCTGAACTCGACGATGGAAGACATCGACCTCAATCTTGAGGACTTTGTGGCACGGGTGAACAGTGACCTAGTGGGCAAGTACATCAATATCGTCAGTCGCGCGGCGGGATTCCTCACCAAGAACTTCAAAGGGCTCCTTGCCCCGGAAGTCATCTCCGGTTCAAAAACCAATAGCCCTCTCAACTTCAAAGCTCTGGCAATCGATGAAGAAGTCTCCAAGGCCTATGAAAACAGGGAATTTGGTCGTGTCATTCGCGCCGTGATGCGAGTAGCCGATGAAATAAACCAGTATTGGGACGCAAAAAAACCCTGGGAACTGGCAAAAAACCCTGATGCATCCTTGGCTCTGCATGAAATTTGCACTGACTGCGTCAACGCGTTCTACAAGCTCACAATCTACCTTGCGCCCATCATCCCCAAAACCGCTGAGTCCGTTGCCAATCTTCTTGGTGTTACTCCGCCACTTACCTGGAGCGATCTCGGAACGCGTCCTGAAAAACTGCCAGACCAAAGAGCCTTAAAGGTCATCTCGCAATATCAGCACCTAATGACCCGCGTCGACCCCAAACAAATCGAAGCCCTGGTCACCGCCAACAGGGAAAGCCTGAAACCCGCAGCCCCCGCCGCGAAGCCCGCGGCCGCCAAAGCACCGGAGAACACAGTGGAAAACGCCGCAGCAACCGCCAGCACCGAACCCGCACACATTTCAATTGATGACTTTTCCAAGATCGACCTGCGCATCGCGCGTATCGCCAATGCCGAACACGTGGAGGGTGCCGACAAGCTGCTGAAACTGACGCTGGACGTCGGCCCGCTGGGCACCAAGCAGGTCTTCGCCGGAATCAAGTCCGCCTATGACCCGGCGACGCTGGTCGGCCGCCTCACAGTGATGGTCGCCAACCTCGCGCCGCGCAAGATGAAGTTCGGCATGTCCGAGGGCATGGTGCTCGCCGCCAGCGGTGATGAACCCGGCCTGTTCATCCTGTCGCCGGACTCGGGCGCGCAACCTGGGATGAAGGTCAAATAACAATGTCTGGCGTGCGCTGGCTTGCCGTACTGTTGCCATTCGTCCTGCTGGGCTGCGGCGCCAGCGGTTATTCGCTGACCGATGCACTGGATTTCGACAAACAGCGCAACCGCTCCCTGGAGACACCGCTGGCCACGGCGGAGGAACGCCTGAAGGCCGGGATTGCCTTTTATGAGCGCAAGGACTTTGTGCAAGCGCAGCGCGCGCTGCAGTCGAGCCTGATCAACAACCTCGCCTCGCGCAATGACCAGGCCACAGCGCACAAATACCTCGCCTTCATTTATTGCTCGACCAAGCGCATCCCCGAGTGCCGCCAGGAATTCGGCAATGCGCTGACCGCGGATCCGCGCTTCCAGCTCAGTGCCGCGGAAGAGGCCGATCCGGCCTGGGGCCCCGTCTACCGCAGCGTCCGCGGCCGCTGAGCTGCAGCCGCTGAACCCGCAGCACCCGTCCAGCATGCGGCAGTCCGCTGTCGCAACGCGACGGCAGCAGTTACCCTTCCAGCCACGGAGGGAATCATGAAAATCACCGGCATCGAAGCCATCGCCATCGACATTCCGCTCGAGAAAAATTTCGGCGGCTCCACCTACAGTGTGCTCAAGCGCTCGACCGTGATCACCCGGCTGCGCACCGACGCCGGCCTCGTCAGCGAGGTCTACAACGGCGACAACCGTGCCCACGGACTCGAGATCGCACGTCTGATTAATGAAGATTTATTTAATAAAATCAATGGCTTATCAATATTCGAGCGGGAGTTGGCGTGGGAGCGCATGTTCGCGCTGAGCCACACCTATGGCGACCGCAAGCTGCTGCTCGAAGCCATCGCCTGCGTCGATTGCGCGATCTGGGATCTCACCGGCAAGGCGCTGGGCAAGCCGGTGCGCGAACTGCTCGGCGGTTACCGCGACCGGCTGCCGATCATTTCCATCGGCGGCTACTACATGCCGGGCAAGACACTCGCCGACATCGGCCGCGAGATGGAGTCGTATCGCAAGGCCGGCATGGCCGGTGCCAAGTTCAAGGTCGGCGGCCTTTCCCCTGAAGAAGATGCGCAGCGTGTCGCCGCCGCGCGCAAGGCCGCGGGTGATGACTTCATCCTCTGTGTCGATGCCAACCGCGGCTGGAAGGCCGAAGACGCGATCCGTTTCTCAAGGCTGGTGGAGCAATACAACATCCGCTGGTTCGAGGAACCCTGCCACTGGTATGACGACGCGGCGCAGATGGCACGGGTGCGCCAGGCGATCGCGATGCCGGTCACCGCCGGCCAGTGCGAAATCACCAGCCACGCCATCCGCAGGCTGGTCGATGCCGGCGCGGTGGACCTGGTCAATTACGACGCCTCGGAAGGCGGCGGTGTCACCGACTGGCTGCGTGCCGCCGGCCTCTGCGCCGCGGCGGGCATCGACATGGCCCACCATGAAGAAGCACAGATCGCCAGCCACCTGCTCGCCGCCGTTCCCCACGGCACCTATGCCGAATGTTTTGCCGACCCGCAGCGCGATCCGGTGTGGCAGCAGATGTGGGTGAACCGGCCGCCGATCAGGGACGGCATCATGCAGGTTGCGGACGGCGCCGGCTTCGGCATCGTGCTCGACGAGGCCATGGTCAAAAAATACCGCAGCAACTGAGGACGCGGCAGCGGGCTGCGGCCGGGGCCTCAGACCGCGCCGGCGAGAAAGCCTCGCGCCGACTCCAGCGCCTGCAGCCGGCTCGCGGCCACCTGCCCCGCAGGCAACTGCGCCAGCACGCCGGTTTTTTCCAGCGTGTCGCGCACCGGCTGGCGCAGCCCGCACAAGATCACCCGGTCGTTCTTCTCGCGCATGGCGAGGATCACTTCCTCCAGCGCCATCGCCGCGCTGGTGTCCATGAACGGCACCGCCGACAGATCCACCACCAGCGCGTCGCGCCCGGCGGTGGACTGCATCATCCGCGACACGTCGCGGGCGCAGCCGAAACTGAGGGGCCCCTCGATCTGGAACAGCACGATGCGGCCGCCCGCGGCGTCGAGGATCGCCGCCTCGTCGGGGGCCAGGCCCGCGTCCTGCTCGTTGCCGCGCGTCACCCGCGCGCCCTGCATCTGCACGTCGGCCATGCGCGCGACGAACAGCAGTGAAGCCATCACCACGCCCACCGCGACCGCGGTCATCAGGTCGATGAACACGGTGATCGCCAGCGTCACGAACATCACCACCACGTCGCCGCGCGGCGCGACGCGGCAGCGCTTCAGGTACGGCCAGTCGATGATGTCGTAGCCGACCTTGAGCAGGATGCCCGCAAGCACCGCCAGCGGCACATGGCTCGCTGCGCCGCCGAAACCGAGCACCACGACGAGCAGGACCAGCGCATGGAAGGCGCCGGACAGGCGCGAAGTGGCACCGGCGCGGATGTTGACCAGGGTACGCATGGTGGCCCCCGCGCCGGCGATGCCGCCGAGCAGCCCCGCTGCCATGTTGCCGATGCCCTGCCCGACCAGTTCACGGTTGGAATCGTGGTAGGTGCGGGTCACGCTGTCGGCAACCAGCGAGGTCAGCAGCGAATCAATCGAGCCGAGGAAGGCGAGAATCAGCGCGTAGCGCAGCACCGTCGGCAGGTCGGCCAGGCTGAGCACCGGCCAGGTGAACTGCGGCAGGCCGGTTGGAATCTCGCCGATCACCGCCGCTCCGGGAAACAGGAACACCCCGGCCAGCGTGCCAGCCACGATCGCAATCAGCGGCGGCGGCACCAGCGTGGCGACACGACGCGGCGTGAAGATCATGACCGCGAGGCAGAACAGGCACAGCAGCAGGGCCTCGTATCCGGGCGCGGCGATCATCGCCGGCAGCGCAGCCAGTTTCTCGATCACCTCTCCTGGCGGCGGCTCATGGCCGAGGCCGTGCGCGAGCTGGAGCACGATGATGATCACGCCGATGCCGCTCATGAAGCCGGAAACCACCGGATGCGGCACCAGCTTTACATACTGGCCGAGTCGGGCGAGACCAAACACGATCTGCAGCGCGCCGGCAAGAACCACCACGGCGAAAGCCAGCGTGAGATTACCGCCGAGCTGACTGATGATCAGCGCCATCACCACCGTCATCGGCCCGGTCGGGCCGGAGACCTGGTGACGGGTGCCGCCGAACACCGCGGCGAGGAAGCCGACCAGGATCGCGCCCCAAAGCCCGGCGAGCGCACCGGCGCCGGACGCCACCCCGAAGGCCAGCGCCAGCGGCAGCGCAACGATGGCAGCGGTGAGGCCGCCGAAAAAATCACCCCGGTGGCTGCGCAAGAACTCGGTCATGGCTGCTGGATTCCCGCTGAAGCGATCGGGTGGCTTCAATCCCGTGCCGGGAATAAGCGCAGCCAATCAGAAAATAAAATAAAATTATCAATGACTTAGCGACAACACCAATGGAGCCTACTCCGCAGGCCCGGTGATCGCAAGCTGTGACGGAGAACCCATGGACCGCATCATCTCGCGCCATCTGCGCATCCACGGCCGCGTGCAGGGCGTCGGCTATCGCAATTACATCGAATTCAAGGCGGCACAGCACGGCGTCGGCGGCTGGGTGCGCAACCGCGCCGATGGCAGCGTCGAGGCCGTGGTCTGCGGCGCCCCGGAAGCCGTGGCGGAATTGATCGAATGCGCCAGGCGCGGCCCGCGCGCCTCGGCGGTTGAACGCGTCGACATCGGCGAGAGCGGCGAGCAGCACCAAACCTTCAGCCGCCGGCCCACGACCTGAAGCGCCCGCGTCCGCCGGCTATTTGCGCCCGCCCTTGCCCTGGTGGATGGCCGCCGCGCGCGCGGCCATGCGCTCCGCCTCCGCCTTGCGGCCGAGTTCAGCCAGCACCTGCGCCAGGTTGTTCAGCGTATGCGCGGTGCTCGGGCTGTCGGGCCCCAGCGTTTTTTCCTTCATCGCCAGCGAGCGCCGCAGCACCGGCTCGGCCTCGGCGAAACGGCGCTGCGCCTGCAGCACGGTGCCGAGGTTGTTCAGGCTCGCCGCGGTCTTGGGGTCATCGCCGTAGGCCTTCTCGAAGATCGCCAGCACGCGGCGGTGCAGCTTCTCGGCTTCGGCGAAATTCTTCTGCGCCTGCACCACATCGGCGAGGTTGTTGAGCAGCACCCCCACCGCGGGGTCACGCTGGCCCAGCGACTTCTCGCGCAGCGCCAGCGCGCGGCGCAGTTCCTTCTCGGCCTCCGGATAACGTTGCGCGAAACGCAGCACCAGGCCGAGGGTGGCGATACTCTGATCGGTGGCGCGGTGGTTGCGGCCGAAACTGCGCTCGGCCTCGGCGATGGCTTCGCGCGCGAACAACTCGGCCTGCTCGATATTGCCGCGCTGCAGGTGCATGTTCGCCTGCTCGCTCAGCATCCGCCATTCGAGTTCACCCGCGGCCACCGAGACCGGAATCAGCAGCGCGATCAGCACCAGCAGCCGGCGCAGGCTAGCCAAAATGTCCTGCCGCCTCATCGGCCTGGCTGCCATAAAGGACGTTGACGTTTTCAGGGCGCAACCATTCGGACAGCGCGCGAATCAGGTCTTCGTTGATGTTGACCTGCCATGCCGGCCCGAGCTTGACCTCGCAGCGCGCACCATTGCTGGAATATTCAATCGCCACCGGGCAATGACCCTGACGGTGGGGTGCCAGCAACTCCTTCAGCTTCGCGCCGGAGGACTGGCCGTTGCAGGTCAGGCGCAGGCCGCGCGCGTAACGGTTGCGCGCCTCGTTGAGGTCGAGCACGTTCAACGCCTCCAGGCGCAGCGAATTGTCGGCAGCGCCGCTGCCGCCGCCGTTTTCACCCTCCCCTTCGGGACCGCGGTAACGCATACGCCCGCGCACCTCGATCACCAGCAACTCGTCCTCGCGCAGCTTGTGACGGAAACGGTCAAAGGCTTCGCGATAGACCACGATCTCGTGTTTGCCGGTGTCGTCGGACAGCAGCACGATGCCCATGCGGCCACTGGCGGTGTTCTGCACGCGCACCGAGAGCACCACGCCGGCAATACTGACCGAACGCCCGGCGATGTCGCTGGCAGTCTGCAGCTCGCCGAGCTTGCGGCTGACCATGCGTCGCACTTCGTCACGATAGACATTGAACAGGTGGTCGCTGCGGTAGTAGCCCAGCGCGGTCTTTTCGTTCTGCAGCAATTCCTTCTTGCTCCAGCGCGGCACATTGGCCGGGGCCACCACTCGCGGCGCATCCACCGCATCACCGAACAGGCTGACCTGGGATGCGGCGCGGTTCGCCTGCTCCGCGGATTCCAGCGCGAGGCCGACACAGGCCATCAGTTCGGCACGGTTGTCGTTGACGCTGTCGAAGGCGCCGGCACGCACCAGCGATTCGACGACACGGCGGTTAACCAGCCGCTTGTCGACGCGATGGCAAAAATCGAACAGGTCCCTGAACGGGCCGCCAGTCTCGCGCACCTCGACGATATGATTGATCGCGCCCTCGCCGGTGCCCTTGATGCCACCCAGTCCGTAACGGATGCGCCTGCGGTCCACCGGGGCGAAGCGGTAGCCGCCGGCATTGACGTCCGGCGCCAGTATCTCGAGCCCGTTCTCGCGCGAATCCTCGACCAGCTGCTGCACCTTGTCGGTGTCGTTCATCACCGCCGACATGTTGGCTGCCATGAAGGCCGCAGCGTGGTGCGCCTTCATGTAAGCCGTGTGGTAGGCAACCAGCGCATAGGCTGCGGCATGCGACTTGTTGAAGCCGTAGCCGGCGAACTTTTCCATCAGGTCGAACAGTTCGTCGGCCTTGCGCTGGTCGAGACCGTTTTTTGCCGCACCCTCGCGGAACAGGCCGCGGTGCTCGGCCATTTCCTCGGGTTTTTTCTTGCCCATCGCGCGGCGCAGCAGGTCAGCACCGCCGAGGCTGTAGCCGCCGATGATCTGCGCCATCTGCATCACCTGCTCCTGGTAGACCATGATGGCGTAGGTCTCGGAGAGGATGCCCTCGACGCGCGGATCGGGGTAGCTGAAGCGCTTGCCGTGCTTGCGCGCGCAGAATTCCGGGATCAGCTCCATCGGGCCGGGCCGGTACAGCGCAACCAGCGCGATGATGTCGCCGAAACGGTCTGGTTTGGCGCTTTTCAGCATGTCGCGCATGCCGCGTGATTCAAACTGGAACACCGCCGAGGTGTTGGCCCGCGCAAAAATGTCGTAGGCCGCCTTGTCGTCGAGTGGCAGGTTCTCGAGGCGGATATCGGAAGACGGATCAAGCTGGCGGATGTACTTCAGCGTCCAGTCGAGGATGGTCAGCGTGGTCAGGCCGAGAAAGTCGAACTTCACCAGGCCAATCGACTCGACGTCGTCCTTGTCGAACTGGCTGACTGCCGAGTCCGAACCGTCGGCGACATACAGCGGACAGAAGTCGGTGAGTTTCCCCGGTGCGATCAGCACGCCGCCGGCATGCATGCCGACGTTGCGGGTGAGCCCCTCGAGAGTGCCGGCAAGCTCGAGCAGTTCGGCGACCTCTTCCTCGTTCTTCTCGCGTTCGGCGAGCTGCGGCTCCATCTTGCGCGCCTCTTCCAGCGTGATCAGCTTGCCGGGCTGGAAGGGAATCAGTTTGGCCAGCTGGTCGCAGAAGTTGTAGCCGAGGTCGAGCACGCGGCCGACGTCGCGCACCACCGCCTTGGCCGCCATGGTGCCGAAGGTGGCGATCTGCGACACCGAGTCGGCGCCGTAACGCTGCTTCACGTAATCGATGACGCGGTCGCGCCCGTCCTGGCAGAAGTCGATGTCGAAGTCGGGCATCGACACCCGTTCCGGATTCAGGAAGCGCTCGAACAGCAGGTTGTAGCGCAGCGGATCGAGGTCGGTGATGCCGAGGCTGTAGGCCACCAGCGAGCCGGCGCCGGAACCACGCCCCGGCCCCACCGGCACCCCGTTGTTCTTTGCCCAGTTGATGAAGTCGGCGACGATCAGGAAGTAGCCGGGAAAACCCATCTGCAGGATGGTCTTGATCTCGAATTCGAGCCGCTCGCGGTACGTGGGCTCCTGTTTGCGGCATTCCGCCTCGTCCGGATACAGCGCGGCGAGCCGCGCCGAAAGTCCCTCACCCGCGCGGTCGCGCAGGTGCTCCTCCAGGCTGACGTTGTCCGGAGTCGGAAAATGCGGCAGCCGGCTCTTGCCAAGGGTCAGTTGCAGCGAGCAGCGTTTGGCGATTTCGATAGTGTTTTCAAGCACTTCCGGAACATCGGCAAACAGCGCCTGCATTTCCGCCTGGGTCTTGAAGTACTGCTCAGGCACAAATTTGCGCGGCCGCCGCTGGTCCGCCAGCACATAACCCTCGGAGATGCACACCCGCGCCTCGTGGGCGCGGAATTCGTCGGGCTTCAGGAACTGCACCGGATGGGTCGCCACCGCCGGCAGGCCCAGCTTCGCCGCGAGTTGCAGCGCCTGCGCGACATGGGCTTCGACCGGCACCGAGGCTGCACCGGAAGTCATCGCCTGCGGCCCGAGGCGCTGCACCTCCAGATAAAAACGGCCGGGGAAACGCCGCGCCCAGGATTCGGCGAGCCTGCCCGCGGCCTCTTCGTGGCCGGCCACCAGCGCCTGACCGACATCACCGTGATGGGCGCCGGACAAGGCGATCAGGCCGCCACTGCCGATCTCGTCAAACCATTCACGCATCACCTCGGAACGGCCGCGATACTGGTTGCCGCGGTAGGCCCGGGTCAACAACTCGCACAGGCGCAGGTAGCCTTCATGGTTCTGCGCCAGCAGCAGCGCGCGGAAGGGATTGTCACGGTCGGCTTCGTTGGACAGCCAGAGATCGCAGCCGATGACCGGCTTGATGCCCTTGCTGCGCGCCTCCTTGTAGAACTTGACCATGCCGAAGACATTCGACAGGTCGGTCAGCGCCAGCGCCGGCATGCCGTCAGCCTTGGCCGCGGCCACGGCGTCGTCGATGCGCACGATGCCATCGACGATCGAGTATTCGCTGTGCAGCCGGAGGTGTACGAATGGCGCGGGCATGGCCGGGTATTTTAAAGCCTGCCTCGACCTCCGAAGACTTCGCAAGAGTCTGTAAAAACAAGACCAATAAAATCCGCGACATAGCCCGCGCGGCTGCGTACGGTTTGGGCATGCCGCATAATCGCGGGCGCTCACCGTCCGATTTTCATCCCGAAACCGCCTTCCGATGCATAAAAGCCAATCGTATTTCCACGACCTCAACGGTCTGCGTTACCACGTACGCTGCTGGGGCGATGCCAAGGCACCGACGCTGTTCCTGCTCCACGGCTGGATGGATGCCTCGGCCTCCTTCCAGTTTGTGGTCGATCAACTGCAGCGCGACTGGCGGGTGATCGCGCCCGACTGGCGCGGTTGCGGCCTGTCCGGACGTCCCGTCGGCGGCTACTGGTTCCCCGACTACTACGCCGATCTCGACGCGCTGCTTGATTTGTACTCGCCTGACGAGCCGGCACGGCTGGTCGGGCACAGCATGGGCGGCGTGATCGCCTGCACCTACTCGGGCCTGCGCCCGCAGCGCGTGGCGAAGCTGGTGTCGCTGGAGGGTTTCGGCCTGACTCGCACCCAGCCAGCCGATGCGGTGCCCCGTCTGCGCAGCTGGCTCGACGAACTGAAGCAGACCCAGCGTTTTCGCAGCTACACCTCGATCGAGTCGTTTGCCGCGCGCCTGCGCAGTGAAAATCCGCGGCTCGACGAAATCCGCGCGCTGGCGGTGGCCCTGGCCTGGGCGAAGCAGGACGGCGAAGACCACGTCGAACTGCTGCACGACCCGCGGCACAAACGCATCAACCCGGTGCTGTTCCGGCTCGAGGAACTGCTGGCCTGCTGGCGCGAGTGCACCGCGCCGGCGCTGTGGGTCTTCGCCCGCGATTCAAAAGGCAGCGGCTATCTGAACGACACGCCGGAACAACTGGCCGAGCGCAAGGCGGCATTCCGCGATTATCACGAAGCCTGGGTCGAGGACGCCGGCCACATGATGCACCACGACCAGCCGGCCGCGGTGGCAAAGCTGATCGAGGGTTTTGTCGGATGAACACGACGCATCCCCTGCTCGGCATACTCGGCGGCATGGGCCCGCTCGCCACGGCCGATTTCCTGAAAAAACTGGTCGAGGAAACGCCGGCTCAGCGCGACCAGGAACACATCCCCTACATCGCCTGGGGGGTGCCGCAGATTCCGGACCGGCCGCCGGCGATCACCGGCAACGGTGAATCACCGCTGCCGCGGATGCTGGAAGGTGTGCTTCAGTTGCGCCGCGCCGGCGCAACAGCAATAGCCATCGCCTGCAACACCGCCCACCACTGGCATGCCGAACTCGAGCGCGAAGGCGAACTGCCGGTCCTGCACATCGCAGACGCCGTGTGCGGCGAACTCGAGGCCCGCGGCATCCGCGGCGGCAGGGTGGGACTGATCTCCACCGAAGGCACGGTGCGGGCGGGCTTCTACCAGCAACGATTCTCGGCATGCGGCCTGGAATGCCTGCCGAGCCGACGCGAGGATCAGGACCGGCTGGTGCTGCCGGCCATCGCCGCGGTCAAGGCCAACGATCTGCCGCTGGCACACCGTCTGGCGATCACCGCGGTATCCCGTTTGCGGGATGACGGCGCACAGGCCGTGGTGCTGGCCTGCACAGAGACCCCGGTAGCCATTGATCATGCACCGCACCCGGCCGCGGCGCACTGTATTGATGCAACACGCGCACTGGCGCGGGCCTGCGTGGCCTGGCACCGTCGTGCCAGCCTGGACAAAACCGGCGCATCGCGCTGAACCGGGGTCCGCTTGCTGGACAAAGCGATGGCCTTGTCTTAGATTGCAGCCAAGTCCGGGGGAACATCACTCGCAGCGGCTGGATTACCCCAGCCTGCCAGCCCGGGATACACAACCGGTTTCACCATCCCGTTTCAGTTACAGGAGACCCACCATGCATCGCTACACCCGTCTTGCCGCCGCCGTGATCATATCCGGCGTCATGGCCGCTCCGGCGCTGGCCCAGGAACTCACCGGCACGCTGCGCAAGATCCGCGACACCGGCAGCATCACCATCGGCCATCGTGAAGCCTCGATCCCCTTCTCCTACCTCGACGACAAGCAGCAGCCCATCGGTTACGCGATGGATCTGTGCATGAAAGTGGTCGATGCGGTGAAGGCCGAACTGAAGATGCCCAACCTGAAAGTGGCGCTGCAGGCGGTGACTTCGGCCAACCGCATCCCGCTGCTGCAGAACGGCACCATCGACCTCGAGTGCGGCTCGACCACCAACTCGGTCGAGCGCCAGAAGACCGTGGCCTTCGGCCCGACCTACTTTGTCATCAACGTCACCGCCGCCGCCAAAAAGTCCTCCGGCATGAAGTCGCTTACCGATCTCGGCGGCAAGACCATCTCCACCACATCGGGCACCACCGCCGTGCCATTGCTGAAAAAATACGAGCGCACCGCCAACATCGACGTCAAGGAAATCTACGGCAAAGACCACGCCGAATCGATGCAACTGCTCGCCACCGACCGCGTTGCCGCCTTCGTGATGGACGACATCCTGCTCGCCGGCCAGATCGCCAACCAGCCCAATCCCGGCGATTACGTGATCTTCCCCGAGTCGCTGCGCACCGAGCCGTACAGCATGATGCTGCGTCGCGAGGATCCCCAGTTCAAGTCGCTGGTTGATCGCACCATGGCCGCAGTCTATAAATCCGGCGAAATCAACAAGATTTATGCAAAATGGTTCACCAGCCCGATCCCGCCGCGCAACGTCAACCTTAATTTCCAGATGACACCGGCGATCATGGAGGCGTTCAAGAACCCGAACGACCGCGGCGTGCAGTAACTGGAGCACTGCTGAAGGGCACAAAAAGCCGGAACGCGAAAAAGCTTCCGGCTTTTTCTTTTTCAGGGCAAGCTAACGCACAAAGGCCTTCCCGGAGCCGCCGGAGAGAGGCCCCAAAAGGGAGAGCGGCTTGAACTACAACTGGAACTGGGGCGTTTTTTTCCAGGAAACGCCCGACGGTGGCACTTTCTACTGGGAGATGCTGGTCTCCGGCCTGGGCTGGACACTTGCGGTATCGGTGGTCGCATGGCTGATCGCGATGACCGTCGGCGCGGTGGTCGGCACGATGCGTACGCTGGACGGCAAGGCACCCGTGCTGTTCGGCCATGCCTGGGTGGAACTGTTCCGCAACATCCCGCTGCTGGTGCAAATGTTCCTGTGGTACTTCGTGATACCGGAGTTCGTGCCGCCGCTGAAACACTGGATGGTCAACACCGAGCCGGTCTTTGCCCAGTTCCTTTCCGCGGTACTCTGCCTCGGACTGTTTACCTCGGCGCGTATCGCCGAGCAGGTTCGCGCCGGCATCCAGTCGCTGCCGCGGGGGCAGCGCCTGGCCGGCAGCGCGCTGGGGCTCACCACCTGGCAGTCCTACCGCCATGTGCTGCTGCCGATGGCCTTCCGCATCATCATCCCGCCGCTGACCAGCGAAACGATGAACCTGATCAAGAACTCGTCGATTGCGCTGACCATAGGCCTTGCCGAGCTGACCTTCCGCGCGCGTGAACTCGGTGAATACACCTTCAGCTTTTTTGAAGCCTTCACTGCAGCGACCCTGGTCTACGTGGTCATCGCGATGTCGGCGAACCGGGTGATGGCCCATGTCGAGCGCCGCGTCGCGGTGCCGGGGCTGATTGCCGCAGGCGGCGGGGGTCATTGATGAACTTCGATATTTCAATCATCACCAACTCCCTGCCCTATCTGTGGAAGGGCTTTCAGTACACCCTTGAACTGACGGTCATCTCGGCGGCAGGCGGCCTGTTTTTTGGCACCCTTCTGGCGCTGGCCAGGCTGTCGTCAATCAAGGGGCTGCAGATGACCGCCGCGGGCTACGTCAACCTGATGCGCTCGATCCCGCTGGTGCTGGTGATCTTCTGGTTCTTCTTCCTGGTGCCACTGATCCTGCAGGCGATCACCGGCGCGGAACGTCCGCCACAGGTCGGCGCGGAACGCACCGCGATCATCACCTTCATCATGTTCGAGGCGGCGTATTTCTGCGAAATCATGCGCGCCGGCATCCAGTCGATTCCGCGCGGACAGATTCATTCGTCCTACGCGCTGGGCCTGAACTACAGCCAGACCATGCGCCTGGTGATCCTGCCGCAGGCCTTTCGCAACATGCTGCCGGTGCTGCTGACCCAGACCATCATCCTGTTCCAGGACACCTCGCTGGTGTATGTGATCTCCGCGACCGACTTTGTCGGTGCCGCGGCCAAGATCGCGCAGCGCGACTCGAAGCTGGTCGAGATGTACCTGTTCGTTGCGCTGGTCTACTTCATACTCTGCTTCTCGCTGTCCCTTGCGGTGAAGCAGTTGCAGCAGAAAATTGCCGTCATCCGCTGAGGAAAACCCAGTCATGCCCATGATCGAATTCAAGAGTGTCAGCAAATGGTACGGCAGTTTCCAGGTGCTGAAGGACTGCACGACCAAGGTTGAAAAAGGCGAGGTCGTGGTGGTCTGCGGCCCCTCCGGCTCGGGAAAATCGACACTGATCAAATGCGTCAATGCGCTGGAACCCTTCCAGCAGGGTGAAATCGTCGTCAACGGCCAGTCGGTCGGCGACAAGGCCACCAACCTGCCGCAACTGCGCTCGAAAATCGGCATGGTGTTCCAGCATTTCGAGCTGTTCCCGCACATGACGGTGATCGAAAACCTGAACCTGGCCCAGGTCAAGGTGCTTGGCCGCGGCACCGAGGAGGCCACCGAGAAATCACGGATGCTGCTCAAACGCGTCGGCATGATCGATCACGCCCCCAAATTCCCCGGCCAGCTCTCCGGCGGCCAGCAGCAGCGAGTGGCGATCGCCCGCGGCCTGGCGATGGACCCGATCGCGATGCTGTTCGACGAGCCGACTTCGGCGCTGGATCCGGAGATGATCAACGAGGTGCTCGACGTGATGGTCGAACTCGCCCATGAGGGCATGACCATGATGTGCGTGACCCATGAGATGGGTTTCGCGCGCAAGGTCGCGCACCGGGTGATCTTCATGGACCGCGGCGAAATCGTCGAGGACGCGACCAAGGACGAGTTCTTTGGCACCCCGCGCTCCGAGCGCGCGCAGCTCTTCCTGTCGAAGATTCTGCAGCACTGAAATTGCGCCGCGGGTAGAATTCGCGCTTTTCACGGAAAGCGCCTCCGGCGCGTCACGACATGGCTACGAGCACGGCAAAGAAAAAATCCGCGGTCCAGTACGACTGCAGCAAATGCCCCGGCTACTGCTGCAGCTATCCGCTGATCGAGGTCGGCAAACGCGATATCGCGCGCCTTGCCAAGCACTTCGACATCACCTACACCCAGGCCGAATCACGCTACACGCGTTACGACCGCTCGGAAAAGGTGCGCTCGCTGAAGCAGCAGGATGACAAGCACTTCGGCTCGATCTGCAAGCTGTTCGACACCAAAAAACGCTGCTGCACGGTATACGAAGCCCGTCCCGGCGTCTGCCGCGCCTACCCGGACGGCAAGCGCTGCGGCTACTACGACTTCCTGACCTTCGAGCGCGAGCAGCAGGGTGATGACAAGTTCATCGCCACCACCAACAACAACTGATCCGGCGTCACGCGCCTAAACCAGCGTCGCACACAGCCCGCGCAGGAAATTCTCGCAGCGCTCGATCTGCTCCAGGCTGACAAATTCGTCGGGCTTGTGCGCCTCGCGGATCGAGCCGGGTCCGCAGACCACCGTCGGCACCCCGGCCACCTGGAACTGCGAGGCCTCGGTGCCGAATGACACCTTGGCGATTTCACTGCTGCCGGAAAACTCCTGCACCAGCGCGGTGATCCCGGCTTCGGCGGCGGTATCCAGCGCAGGTATCTCCGACATCTTGCGCAGCGTGAAGCCGCTGCGCGGATCGACCGCCTGCATTTCCGGTTCGAGCACTTCACGCAGGTACGTCTCGAACTCCGCGCGCAGCCGGTCGGGATCGTCCCCCGGCAGGTTGCGGAATTCGAAATCGAAGACGCAATCGTGGGGCACGATGTTCAGCGCCGTGCCGCCGCGGATCACGCCGGTATGCACCGTGGTGTAGGCCACATCGAAACCGCGGTCGTAAGGCCCGCGGTCGCGATGGCGCCGCGCCAGCCCCTTCAGAAAGGCCACCGCCTCGGCCGCAGCCTCCACCGCGTTCACGCCGTACGGCGCATAGGCCGAATGCGAAGCCAGCCCGCGCACCGTGCAGCGATAACTCTGCTTGCCCTTGTGCGCAATCACCGGCCGCATCTCGGTCGGCTCGCCGACGATGCACGATTTCGGCCGGATGCCGGCCGCCACCATGTCGGCGAGCAGGCCGCGCACACCGAGGCAGCCAACCTCTTCGTCATAGGAAAACGCCAGGTGCAGGGGGGTACGCAGGCCGCGCTGCACATACTGCGGCACCACCGCCAGCACACAGGCGATGAAACCCTTCATGTCCGAAGTGCCGCGACCATAAAGCCGGCCGCCTCGCTCGATGACGGTGAAGGGATCACTGGCCCAGTCCTGCCCATCCACCGGCACCACATCGGTATGGCCGGACAATACGATGCCCGGCTCGCCGCGCGGCCCCAGCGTGGCAAACAGGTTGGCCTTGCCGCGCTCGGCGTCAAAGGTCAGGCGAATGTCGGCATCGAGCGGGCGCAGATACTCGCGCACAAAATCGATCAGCTCAAGATTGGAATCACGGCTGACCGTGGGAAAGGCGATCAGCGTGCGGATCAGGTCCAGCGTCTCCGCGGCGGGCGCGGCATCGGGTTGAATTTGCACGACCGATTACGTCCGTTGTTAAAGAGTCAGCATAGGCAGGCAAGCCTGGGCTGTCAACGAAGCCACGGGATGATGCAGCCATACGGTATGCTTGACTCCGACATAACCATGACCCCTCAACCATGACCTTCCGATCCCGTAATCTCATTACAAGCCTGCTCCTGCTTGCCGGCCTGCATGCCATCACTGCCTCCGCCGCCGAACTGCGCATCGGCCTCTCCGGCGAGGTGACTTCGCTCGACCCGCACTTTCTGGCCGCGCAGCCGAACCTGACGGTGGCGCGCCATGTCTTCGAGTCACTGACCGACGTCGATCCGCAGACGCGGCTGATTCCCGGACTGGCCGAGCGCTGGCGCGCGATCGACACGCTGACCTGGGAATTCAACCTGCGCCGCGATGCCAGATTCCATGACGGGTCGCCGCTCACCGCCGATGATGTCGCGTTCTCCCTGGCGCGGCCGCTGTCGATCAAGGGCAGCCCCGGCGGTTTTGCCGCCTTCGTGCGCGCAGTGGCATCCACCACAGTGGTCGATGCACACACCATCCGCGTGCGCACCAAATACCCCTATGGCGCGCTGCCCGAAGACCTCAACTCGATCCTGATCGTGTCAAAAAAACACGCGGAGAATGCCGGCCCCGAGGATTTTGATTCGGGCCGCGCGATGGTCGGCACCGGCCCCTATCGTTTTGTGCGTTACCAGCGCGGCGACCGCCTTGAACTGGCGCGCAGCGAGCATTGGTGGGGCAAGGCCGCGCCCTGGGATCGCGTCACGCTGCGGGTGATCCCCGCCGATCCTTCGCGCACCGCGGCATTGCTTGCCGGCGAACTCGACGTGATTGAGCACGTACCCTCGGCGGATATCAATAATATCAATAAAAACAACAAGTTACGAGTTATCCAAACCACCTCCTGGCGGACCATCCTGCTGCATCTCGATCAGTATCGGGCACAGCCGCCCGGCATCACCGATACAGCCGGCAAACCACTCGCCGCGAATCCACTGATGGATATTCGCGTGCGTCGCGCGATCTCCAAGGCCATTCATCGTGAAGCGATCGCCGCCAAAGTGATGGAAGGTCTCGCGATACCTGCAGCCAACATCGTGTCGCCCGGAGTTTTCGGCCACAACGGCACGCTCAAGGCCGAGGCCTACGACCTTGAAGGCGCGCGCAAGCTGCTCGCCGAGGCCGGTTACCCGAACGGCTTCCGCATCACCCTCACCGGACCCAACAACCGCTACATCAACGACGAGCAGGTGTTGCAGGCCGTGGCGCAGATGCTCACCCGCGCCGGCATCCAGACCCGGGTCGAGGCGATGCCGATGTCGGCCTTCCTCGGCCGCGTACGCAAGGAGGAGACCGCGGTGTCGCTGCTCGGCTGGGGCTCCTTCGCTGCCGACCTCGCGCTGCGTTCGCTGGTCGCCGCACCCAACGCCGAAAAAGGTTATGGCGCCTGGAACTGGGGACGCTACAGCAACCCAAAAATCGACAGCCTGATGGAGCAGGCGCTGGCCAGCGTAGACCGCACCAAACGCGAGGCCCTGGCGCGCGAGGGCAATACGCTGGCGATGCAGGACCTCGCCTTCATCCCGGTCCACCACCAGGTGGTGAGCTGGGCGATGCGTGCCAATCTGGCCTACGCCGCGCGCACCGACGAATTCACCTTCGCCCACCACTTCACGCCGCGCTGAGATCTTGCTCACCTACGCCCTGCGCCGCCTGCTGTGGAGCGCAGCCACGCTGTGGCTGATGTCATTGCTGGTGTTCGCCGGCGTGCATGCCATCGGCGATCCTGTGGCGCTGCTGATCAGTCCACAGGCCGACCAGGCGGAAATCGCGCGCGCCACCGCGCTGCTCGGACTCGACCAGCCGCTGTGGCGGCAATACCTGCTGTTCTTCAGCGGCGCACTCAGTGGTGACCTGGGCCTGTCCTTTGTTGCCAGCGTGCCGGCAATCCACCTGATTCTTGAGCGCCTGCCGGCCACGCTGGAACTGGCACTGGTTGCGATGCTGATCGCCGTCGGCCTCGGCATTCCGCTGGGCCTTTACGCCGGGCTGCGGCCACGCTCATGGCCGGCACGAGCGGTGATGGCGCTGTCGACGCTGGGCTTCGCGCTGCCGACCTTCTGGGTCGGCCTGATGCTGATCCTGGTGTTCGCGGTGCAGCTGGGCCTGCTGCCCTCCACCGGCCGCGGCGCCACCGTCGAGATTGGCGGTATCGGCTGGAGCCTGTTCACCGTGGACGGCCTGCGCCACCTGCTGCTGCCGGCGCTGACTCTGGCGCTGTTCAAGCTTGGGCTGCTGATCCGCCTCACCCGCGCCGGCACCCGCGAAGCGCTGGGGCTCGACTACACGCGCTTCGCCCGTGCCAAGGGCCTCGCTGAAACTGCCGTGTTGCGCCGGCACGTGCTGCCGAACATCCTGATTCCGGTGGTCACCGTCGCCGCGCTGGAGTTCGGCTCGCTGATCGCCTTTGCCATCGTCACCGAAACCGTGTTCGCATGGCCGGGCATGGGCAAGCTGCTGATCGAATCGATCAACCTGCTCGACCGGCCGGTGATCGTCGCCTACCTGCTGGTGACGATAACGCTGTTCATCGCCATCAACCTGCTCGCCGACCTGCTGCATGCGCTGCTTGATCCTCGGCTGCGGCCGGGAGGCACGATATGACCGGCGCGGCACCGCTGCAACTGCAATGGGCGGCATTCAACCGCGACAACATCGCGCGTGTCGCACTTTGGCTGTTGGTGCTGCTGGTCGCCGCCGCACTCGCCGCACCCCTGCTCTCGCCGCAGAATCCCTACGACCTCGCACAACTCGACATCATGGATGCGCGACAGGCGCCGGGCACGGTCGCGGGCGCCGGTTACAAACTCTGGCTGGGCAGCGACGATCAGGGCCGCGACATGCTGTCGGCGATACTGCACGGGCTGCGCATCAGTCTCGCAGTTGCAGGCATCGCCACCGTGATCGCCATGGGCATCGGCCTCGTTGCCGGACTGACTGCCGCCCGCGCCGGCGGCTGGATCGACCTCGCGCTGATGCGCCTCGCCGACCTGCAACTGTCCTTCCCGTCGATCCTGGTGGCGCTGATCCTGCTCGCACTGACCGGCCAGGGTCTTGACCGCATCATCGTTGCGCTGGTGGTGGTGCAGTGGGCCTACTACGCACGAACGGTGCGCGCCGCGGCAATCACTGAACTCAAACGTGAATACATCGAAGCAGCGGTCTGCGCCGGGGTACGCCCGCTGCGCCTGCTGTGGCGCCACTTGCTGCCAAACATCATGCCGCCGCTGATGGTGGTGGGGACGGTGCAGATGGCACAGGCGGTCGCACTCGAAGCGACGCTGTCCTTCCTCGGCCTCGGCCTGCCGATCACCGAACCGTCGCTGGGGCTGCTGATCGCCAACGGCTACACCCACCTGCTGTCGGGCAAGTACTGGATCAGTTTTTTTCCGGGGCTGGCGCTGCTGGCGCTGATCGTCACGCTGAATCTGGTTGGCGACCGCCTGCGCGACGTATTCGACCCGCGTTCGCGCTGAAACAAAGCCCGGTAAACTGTAAGGCAGCTTCACAAACCTCCGCCTCACAGGGCTGACAAGCATCGCGGAATCGCCTTGAAAAAATCCCTGCTCACACTGCTGGTGCCGGCCATCCTCGGCGGTGGCGGTTTCGCCGGCTGGTGGACCGCCGCTGACCGGGGCCTGATCCCCGGCAAACCGAACTCGCCTCGTGCTGAAAATTTCAAGACGGCGGTCGATAACCATCTCGCACAGGGTGCACGCAATTTCCACAGCCAGCCCTGTGTAAGCGTGCCGGTCAATCCCGGCGCGCAGGGGGGCGGTTTCAAGGACACCCGCTTCGATCACACGCCGGTCGGCTTTTTTGTCAGCCCCGACCTGCGCAACGATCCCGGCGGCTCCATCAAAAACCGCCTCGCCTTCCTTGAAAAACAGGGCCTGCTGCAATCAGCCATGAACACCGGCGGCGGCACCGAATTCACGATGACCTGGCGCGGATTTGCCGCCTCCAATGACAACGGCTGCTTCCATGTTGCCAGCGCCGAGCGTGAAGCCAAGGTCATCGGCTTCGAGAAAAAACGCACTGAAAACGGCATCGACATCTATGAAGTCACCGCAAGCTCGCCACCGAAATCCATCGAGGCCTGGGCACAGACGCCGGAATTCAAGGATCTCTTTCCACAGCAGTCCGGCCTCCTGCGCCAGCTCAATCCCGACCCGTTGATCTACGAGCTGGCGCGCGGCGAAACCGGCTTCACCGTGATCAGCGAACGCGGCCAGCCGACACGCTCACCCGCCAGCGAACAGGCGGCGATCACCGCCAAGCTGGTCGGCAAGCTGACTGCGGACAGGGTCAAGGCCGCTGCGCAGTCCTGGATCGCCCGCAACTCGGAGCATGTCGCGAACAACCGGCTGTGCCTGCAGCTGCCCGGCGCTCACGAAGTGGACCAGATCACCCCCGATCCACGCGTCACCCCGCCCACGGCCGCCGCCACCGACCTCAGCTTCGACATCTACAACCTGGTCAACCGCGAGCTGCGCGAAGGTGATCCGCGGCAGCGCAGCCATGCCTTCCTGCGCCGCCTCGAAAGCCTGGGGATTGCGCGCTCCGAACTGCTCAATTTTCCGGAATTCAAAGGTGCGCCGGCCCAGGGCGGCGTGCGTTTCGTGCTGCCACGCTCCTTCACCGAACGTTTCGCCGGCGGTCCGCGCGGCTGTTACGTGCTGGGCACGCTGCAGGTCGAGGAGGTAATCCGCTTCGCACCCTTTTCCGTCGGCCAGCCCAACCCGCCGTTCACAGCCAGGCTGACATTGACGCCGGTTGATGAGGATGCCAAACGCATCATCGCCGCCTTCGGTCATTACAGCCGCGTCGCCGAAGTCGGCGCGGTGCTCACCGGCACACTGAACTACAAGGATGGCGAACTGCAGGTCGGCCACGCCCAGCTGCGGCTGCCCGCCTTCCATCCCGATGTCTCCGGCCTGCGCCTGCCGGTGATCCAGACCGGCCTGTCGCGGCCAACAGGCGCTGTGACCGGTGGAACACGCGGCTTCATCAATGTACCCAATGCGCAATCGGGCAGCCTGGCGAATACGGCGGTGCACGCCATCGGTGTATATGAAGGCCGGTTGTCCGGCGGCCTGCGCCGCGAGGCCGGCAGCCATCCCGAAGGCACGGTCAACGTAACCCTGCACCCGGGGCGGGATCCGGCGATGCTCTACCTGGTCGCCTACGAGCCGGTGCACTGGCAGGTGCAAGTGCGCCCCGGTGCCATCCTGACCCGCGTCATCACCAGCGGCTACCATACCCAGCGTGTCACGGTGCAGGGTGCCGCCGGAGTGCCGGTGGTGAACACGCAGTACCGCGGTGAACACAGCGATCCGTTCAACGGTGCGCAGCGGGTCACCGGCGTCAAACCGGTCTCGGCGCAGCACCAGTACAGTGGCAGCGCCTTCGAAGTCGGCCGCTGACCCTGCCCTGCAAGCCGAAACAAAAAGGCCGGCATATGCCGGCCCTTTTTATTGACACTGCAGCCCCTTACTGCGGCTGGATGCCGATCTGCGCGGCGACCTTGCGGTAACGCTCCAGTTCGGCACGGATGTGCTTGGCGAAGGCTTCGGAGCCGAGCGTGGTGGTTTCCGCGCCGCCGACGGCGGCATAACGTTTCTTGACCTCGGGGTTGGACAGCGCCTCGACCGAGGCGGCATACAGCGTCGCGATCACCTCTTTCGGTGTGCCCCTGGGCGCGAACAAACCGACCCAGATCGATGCATCCACGCCCGGCACCCCGGCTTCCTGGGTCGACATGTACTCCGGAATCTGCGGCGAGCGCTTGGCCGTGGTCAGGCCGAGCACCTTGACACGTTTCGCCTGCAGATGCGGCAGCACACCGGGCAGGCCGGCCGCGGTGAACACGACTTCATTTCCGGCCACCGCGGACACCGCGGGCGCGCCGCCCTTGTACGGCACGTGGATGGCTTTGGCGCCGGCCGCGGCCACCAGCCACTCCTGCGCCATGTGGTTCACCGAACCGGTGCCGGGCGAACCGAAGGTCACCGTGCCCGGCTTGGCTTTCATCGCGGCCACCAGGTCCTTCAGCGTATTGAACGGCGAAGCGGCATTGACCACCACCAGCATCGGCGCATCGCTGACCATGATGATCGGCGTGAAGTCACGCTCGACGTCATAGGGCATGGTCTTGAACAGCACCGGGTTCACCGACATTTCGCCGGTATGCGCGGCGAGCAGCGTATAACCGTCGGCAGTCGCGCGCGCGGTGGTGCCGGTGGCGATGAAACCGTTGGCGCCGGGCCGGTTATCGACGACGAACTGCCAGCCGCGGGTCTCTGCAATCTTGTTGCTGAGTATGCGCGTCGAGGTATCGACCACGCCGCCCGGCGCGAACGGCACCAGCAGGCGGATCGGCTTGCTCGGGTATTTGTCGGCAGCCTGCAGCGGCAGCGCTGCGGCCAGCACCAACGGCAGCAATAATCCTCGCAGTGTCATTTTCATATTTTTCCTTTAAAAACAATTACTTATAAACAAAACAGGCAATATCCACATCAGAGCTTGAGCAGATCGCGCCATTTCTCGCGCACTGCGGCCTGCAATTGCTTGCTCGCCTCGGCCACCGCCGGAAAGTCGTGCAGATGGTCATAGGGACGGCAGGCATCGATGATCGCCTTCGAATTGTAGGGCGCATCCGAACGGTAGGTGACGAACATCGGATCGTTTTTCGAACCCATGCCGCGCTTGATGATGTCGATGTCGACCTCGGGATCACTGCGCGTGGCCACCGCCCACATCACTTCCTGCAGATTCGACGGATCGATGTCCTCGTCAACAACGATGGTGTAACGCGACATATAGGCGCCGACCCCGCACTGATTCAGGATCAGCGCGGCCTGGCGCGCGTGGCCGGCGTAACGCTGCCTGATCGCCACCACGTTGAACATGCGCGCACCGCCGATCTCATGCGCCCACACGCTGGCCACATCAGGCACACCGGCGGCGAGCAGCGCGTCAAACAGCAGTGCCGAACGCATCACCGCCTTCGAATACGAGTAATCATTCGGCGGCTTCGCCGGCGGGCTGCCGACGATGATGGGATTGTTGCGGTAATACACGCGCTCGATGGTCACCACCGGCGCATCACCTTCCTTGCCCGGGTAGTAGCCGTGGAATTCGCCGAAGGGCCCTTCCTTGCGGCGGTCGCCGGGATGGCACCAGCCCTCGAGCACGATCTCGGCCGCAGCGGGAATCGGCAGGCCGGTCAGCTCACCGCGCACCACCTGCACCGGCTCGCCGAGTATGGAACCGATGTAGTTGTACTCGCACATGCCGAACGGCACTTCGATGCCCGAAATCAGATAGCCCAGCGGATCGCAGCCGATGACGATGGCCACCGGGAAGGGCTTGCCCGCCTGCATGTGTTTCTCATACTGGATTGCGCCGTGTTTGCCGGGAATCATATCGAGGCCGACATGGTTGCTGTCAAAGGCCTGCACACGGTAGGTGCCGACATTGACCCAGTCGCTGTCGAAATCCCTGGTCACCACGCAGCAGCCGGTGCCGATGTACGGCCCGCCATCCTTCTCATGCCACAGCGGCGAAGGAAAGATGTTGATGTCGACAGCCTTGCCGGACTGGATGTTCTCGAATACCGGCCCTTTCTCGACGGCCACCGGCTCGTATTTCGCGGCAGCCGCCTGCCATTGCCTGGGCAGGCCGCGCAGTTTTTGCACCAGCGCATGGTGGGCATGCTCCACCGGCAGGCGCAGGATCGAGGACAACCGCGCCGGACTCGCGGTGCTGCAGGTCAGCACACGAAAGCCTTTGGGATAGCCCTTGATTTCGTCAAACAGCAGCGCCGGCGCGCCGTCGATCTTGACGTTCATCTCGCTGATTGCGCCGAGCTCGAGCTTTGCATCCGCACCCGGCACATCCTTCAGCTCGCCGAGCTGGCGCGCGGTATCCAGCCAGGCACGCAGATCGAGGGGATTGCCGGCCGGATGCGTCATGATCAGTCCTTCCCTGCTGTTTTCCGCTTGTTTGCCGCCAGATGCACCGCCTTGATCACCTCGGGATAGGTCGCGCAGCGGCAGAGGTTGCCCGACAGGTAATGCCGGATCTCGTCATCGGAGGGATTCGGATGCGCGTCGAGCAGCTGGCGCGTCATCAGCACAAAACCCGGCGTGCAGAAACCGCACTGGAATGCCCCGGTTTCGATGAAAGCCTGCTGCACGGCATCGAGTCCATGCTCACCCCGAGGCTCTTCGACAGTGCGTACATCAGCGCCGTCAATCAGCGGCGCCAGCGTCAGGCAACCCGATACCGCCTTGCCGTCAACAATCACCGTGCAGCAACCGCAGAGGCCCTGCGCGCAGCTCTCGCGCGCACCGAACAGGCCCTGGTCCTGCAGCACCTCGACCAGGTTGTGGTGATTACCGACTTGCGCCGAAACCGGGCGGCCGTTGAGGGTGAATTCGATGGTGCGATGAGTAGTCATAACGTCAAAACCTTTTTAGCCACAGAGGACACAGAGATTACAGAGAACTGCAAAAACAACAATTAACCAAGGCAGTTCGATTGGGGTTTTTCTCTGTGCTCTCTGTGACCTCTGTGGCTAGTTTTTGAACTTGGTTTTTGAACTTGGTTTTTGAACTTGGTTTTTGAACTTGGTTTTTGATCTTGGTTTTTGATCTTCTTTTTTGATCTCAATCTTCCAACGGCTTGCCGGCATTGGCGCGCAGTCCGCGATACACCGCTTCTGCAGTCAGCGGCAGGCCGGTCAGGCGCACACCCACGGCATCGTCGATGGCACTGGCAATCGCCGGCGACACACCAAAGGTGCCGCTTTCGCCGACACCCTTGGCGCCGAAGGGTCCCGACTGCTGCACCATGTCCACCGCCTCGTTCTCCATCACCGCCGGCACGTCGCGGATGCCCGGAATTTTGTAATCAGCGAGTGAGGCATTGGTGCACTGGCCGGCATCGAAGTCCATGCGCTCATAGAGCGTAAAACCGAGCTGCATCAGTGTCGCACCCGAAATCTGGGTTTCGACAATCGCCGGATTCACCGGCCGGCCGACGTCAACCAGGTTGACCAGGCGCGTGATTTTGAACTCGCCGGTTTCGGTATCGACCTCAACCTCCGCACCGGTGGCACCGATCATCCAGAACGGCGTCGCATTGGTGGTCTGCCCCTGCGCATCGGGCGAGGCATAGGTCGGGATATAGCTGCCGACGCCAACAACGTTGCCCGCCTGCATGCCGTACTTCTTGCGGAAGATATCGGGGATGGGTGCGGTCTCCGCCGACAGGCCGACCTCCTGCGCCAGTTGCATCAGCTTGTCGCGTGCATCTTCAGCCGCCAGCTTCACCGCATGGCCCATGTGGTAGGTCGAACGCGAACCGAGGGTGGCCATGTCGTACGGCGTGACATCGGTATCGGGATGCACCACGGTCACCGTTTCCACCGGTACGCCCAGTGCCTCGGCGGCAAACTGCGCCATCGCGGTGTCGGAGCCCTGCCCCATGTCCACGGTGCCGCAGTAGACCATCACGCTGCCGTCGGCGCTGATGTTGACGATGGCCACCGAAGTTGTCGGTGAAATACTCGCCTTGAAACCGATGGCCATGCCGCGGCCGCGGCGGATGCTGCCCTGGCCATGGTCAAACGGTTTCTCCCATTGCATGCGCTCGGCCAGGCGCTCCAGCACCTTCTCGATGCCGGCGTCCTGCATGATGGTGCCAGTGGCCTGCGGCCGGCCGTTTTTCAGGATGTTTTTGCGGCGGAAGGCCAGCGGATCGATGTTCAGCGCCCTGGCGATCATGTCGGTGTGGCTTTCGTAACCCCACACCAGCTGCGGGATGCCGAAACCGCGCAGGGCACCAGCCGCCGGCAGATTGGTGTACAGCGCGTAGGAATCAATCGCCACATGGTCGATGTCGTAGGGCCCGGGTGCTGTGAAGCCGGATTTCTGCGTCACCCGCGGCCCGATGTCGGCATAGGCGCCGCCGTTCCACCACACCTCGCATTCGCGCGCGGTGATCTTGCCGTCGCGGGTCACCGCGCTCTTGATGCGCAGCGTCGCCGCGTGTTTGGTGATCTGGTAGAACTGCTCCTCCATGGTCAGCGCGATTTTCACCGGACGCCCGGCGAGCAGCGCCGCGATCGCGGTCAGTGCCTCGATCTTGATGTAGAGCTTGGCCCCGAAGCCGCCGCCCAGGTACGGCACCCTGACCCGCACCCTGCTCTCCGGCCAGCCGAGCAGACGCGCAATCTCGATGCGCACGAAGGACGGGCTCTGCGAAGCGGTGTGGATGTCGAGCCGGTTGGGCTGCGGATCCGCAACGGTGACAAAGGGCTCCAGCGGCACATGCAGCACCTGCTGGGTGCGGAAAGTGTGCTCGAACACATGATCGGCTTCGGCAAAGGCCTTCTGCGCATCACCACGGCGCAGGCGGAAATCGAGCGCGATATTGGTGTCTCGTTTGTCCTTCAGATGCTTCAGGTCGGGAAAGGTGCCCGCAGGCTTAAGCACTTCATGAACAACAGCCTTCGAGGTCATCGCCTCGATTTCGTCGAACACCGCGGGCAGTTCCTCGTAATCGACGATGATGCTCTGCGCTGCCGCTTCGGCAACATGGATATCAGCCGCCAGCACCAGCGCCACCGGTTCACCGACATGGCGCACCTTGTCGATCGCCAGCACCGGCTGGTCATGGAAGGCCGGGCCGTAGTGCGGGTCCGGCACCAGTTTCATGATGTCGGCAGCGGTGTACACCGCATAAACTCCCGGCATCGCCCGTGCAGCCGAAGTGTCAATGCTGCGGATGCGGCCATGCGCCAGGGTGCTGCGATGCACCTTGCCGTAAAGCATGCCCGGCAGACGCAGGTTGTGCACATACTCGGCCCTGCCGGTCACTTTGGCGCGGGCCTCGACGCGCGGGATCGACCGCCCTATGGACGAAAATGAGGCCTGGCCGGCGTTGGTTTTTCCCTGAATGTTGGCCACGATCAATGTCCTCCGCCAGCGAGTGCCTGCTTCACGGCACGCGCGGCATAAACCCGCAGCAGCTCGCGCTTGTAGGCCGCAGAACCGCGCGCATCACCGATGAGTTCCGCTTCAGCGGCGGCGGCCTCGCCGGCCCTTGCCAGCACGGCATCCGTCACCGTCGCGCCGCGCAATACAGCCTCGGCCTGCGCCATACGCAGGGGTTTCTCGGTCGCGGCGCTGACCACCACGCGCGCATCCTCGATCAGCGCACCATCGGTTTTCAGCGCCACCGCAATACCCAGCGTCGGCCAGTCATCGGCGGTGCGCGTGGTGCATTTGACATAGGCCGAACGGCGGCCATCCTGCGCCGGCACGTGCACTTCGCTGATCAGTTCGTTTTTCGCCAGCGCGGTTTCGTAATAACCGGTGAACAGGTCCTGCACCGCCAGCCGGCGCTCGCCAGCCAGTGATACCGCGGTCAGCTCGGCGCCCAGCGCGATCAGCACCGGCGGCAGGTCCATGTGCGGATCGGCATGGGCGAGATGTCCCCCCAGCGTCGCGACATTGCGCACCCGCACATTCGACAGTGTGCGCAGCGTACGCGTGATCACCGGCGCCGCCTTGCGCACGGCAGCCGACTGCTCGAGCGCGGACAGCGTGGCCAGCGCACCGATGGTGAGCCCCCCGCGGGTCCGCGCGACCCGCGCGTGTTTTTTCTCGACCCCGCGCAGGCTGACCAGACAGGCCGGCTGAAACACACCGGTTTTCATCATCAGCATCAGCGCAGTGCAGCCGCCAAAGGCGCGTACCGCGGGATCTTCGGTATCCAGCAGCTTCAGCGCGCCCTTCAGCGAGCGCGGCTCAGCGAGTTCGAAGGGAATCATGCAGCGCCCTTTTCAGCGCTGGCCTCAGTGCCGGCAAACGCCGCGCGGAGGTTTTTGGCAAACTGTTTTTCCATGTCCTTGGCCTTGGCTTTCAGCACCGGCTGGCCGATGCTGCCCAGCTTGCCGGTGAGTGCGGTGTCGATTTCATACTGGATGGTGGTGCCCTGCGCGGTCTCGACCAGACGTGTCGCCGAAGTCGCGGTGAGCCGCCCCGCCAATCCCAGCGGCGCGCCTTCGATTTTCGCCGCGATGACTGCAGGTGCGGTGACCTCGGTCAACTCTGCCGTGACCTTGAACTTGAAGGTCATGTAGGCGACCTTGGTTTCGAGTACCGCATCGAATGTGCGTTCGTCACGCGGCACCAGGTCTTTCACGCCGTCAATGCAGGATGCAAAGAAATGAATGTCCTGCAATTTTGCGAATACCGCGTCTCGCGCGGCATCAACCGCAATTTCACCGCTGAATTTCATGGCAACGCCGTGTTTTAGGGAGCGCGCTACTGTAATTGCAGGCCCACTCAAAATCAATGCACAGCGCGGGAAAAAAGGGCAAAAAAATCCCCGGCGCGCGGCCGGGGATTTTGCTGCGGGACGAACCGGCCCTGCGATCGTTCAGTCGGCGTATTGACCAGCGGCCTTGATGATCGGCGCCCACTTGTCGATTTCAGCCCTCAGGTGCCTGGCCAGCGATTCGGGCGTGGCGCGGTCCGGGGTCACCGCCTCGGCACCGAGCTTGACCAGCGAATCCTTGAATTGCTGGTCCTTGATCGCGGCGTTCAGCGCGGCGTTGAGCTTGTCGAGCACAGCCTTCGGCGTGCCCTTGGGTGCGTAGAGGCCGTGCCACACCGCCACCTCGAAATCCTTCAGGCCCTGCTCGTGCAGCGTCGGCACAAAGGGCAGTGCCGGGATGCGCTTCTTGGTGGTCACGCCAAACACCTTGACCCGGCCCGACTGGATGGGACCGGTGGTGTTGGTGGTCTGGTCGCACATCAGGTCAATCTGGTTGCCCATCAGCGCGGTCATCGCCGGGCCGGTGCCATTGTAGGGCACGGTCTGGATATCGGCCTGGATGCGCGACAGGAACATCAGTCCGCACAGATGCGAGGCCGCGCCGAGGCCGGCGTTGCCAAGGTTGAGCTTGTCGCGGTTGGCCTTGATGTAGGTGATGAAATCCTTGTAGTTGTCCGGCGGCAGACCGGTACGCGCGATCAGCGTCATCGGCACATCGGCAACCTGGCCGATGTATTCAAAATCGGTCAGCGGATTGAAGGGCAGCTTGCGGTACAGCGTCGGCGCGGTGGACATGCCGATGTGATGGAGCAGGATTTGATAGCCGTCGGGCTTTGCCTTGGCGACCACGCCCACACCCAGTGTACCGCCGGCACCGGCGCGGTTTTCGATGATGACCTGCTGCTTCAGCGTCTTGGTCATGTGCGCAGCCAGATTGCGGCCCAGCGTGTCGGTCGGACCACCCGCGGCGAAGGGCACCACGATGGAAATCGGCCGCGTTGGGTAGTCCTGGGCGAGCGCGGTGCCGGAAAGCAGCGTCGCAAAAACCGAAACGACACCGGTGATTACTCGTAACATGTTGATTCCTTTGATAAAAAGAACCTGTTGAAGTTTGAGTCAGGGGCGAAACCCTGTTCGGGAATCGCCAGCCCCGCTCCTTGGAAATATGAAGGCGGCGGGATTTTAACGCGGGTTGGAGCCACCGCGATGACTGCGTTGACCCTGACCCGTACGGCCGCCCGGAGCCCCCTGCCGCGGCTTGCCGTTGCCGCGCCAGGCACCCGGCGGCGCCCGGCGCGCGCCGGTGCGCGGCGCCTCGCTGCGCAACGGGTTCTTCGCCTCGAAACCGGGCACGCTCCAGCGTTCAATCGCCTGGCCGATGTAGCGCTCAATCTGTTTCAACTGGCGCAGATCGTCGGAGGAGGCAAAGGAAATCGCGATGCCGCTGGCGCCGGCACGGCCGGTGCGGCCGATGCGGTGCACATAATCCTCGGCCACCTTCGGCAGGTCGTAGTTGATGACATGGCCGATGCTGGCGACGTCGATGCCGCGCGCGGCGACATCGGTGGCGACCAGCACACGCACCGCGCCGCTGCGCAGCCGGGTCAGTGTGCGGTTGCGCTGCGACTGGCTCATGTTGCCGTGGAGCGCGGCGGCTTCATGACCGCCGTGGAACAGCTTGTCGGCCAGACGGTCGGCGCCGTGCTTGGTCGCCGTGAAGACGATGGTCTGATCCGCGCACTCCTCGCGCAGCAGGTGTTCAAGCAGGCGGTGCTTGTGGCTGCCGTCATCAACGACATGCAGCTTTTGCTCGATGTTTTCGTGCTTCGCCTGCGGCGCAGCCACTTCGATGCGCTTCGGTTCGCGCAGCAGCTCGCGCGCCAGCTTGGCGATGTTGCCGTCCAGCGTCGCCGAAAACAGCAGCGTCTGGCGGGTGGCCGGGGTTTTTGAGGCGATGCGCCGCACCGGCTCGATGAAGCCCATGTCGAGCATGCGGTCTGCTTCGTCAAGGACGAGGATTTCCAGGCGCGAAAAATCAACCTTGCCCTGCTCGATGAAATCAATCAGGCGGCCGGGGGTCGCCACCAGCACATCCAGCGGCTGCTCAAGCAGGCGGCGCTGTTTCGGGTACGGCATGCCGCCAAGCACGGTGCCGGTGCGCATGCGGCGCGTGAACTTGCAGTATTTGTCGACTGCAGCGGTGACCTGCATCGCCAGTTCGCGGGTTGGGGTCAGCACCAATACGCGCGGGCCGCGGCCGTGGCGCGCCGGCGCCAGCGCCAGACGCTGCAGCGCCGGCAGCACGAAGGCCGCGGTCTTGCCGGTGCCGGTCGGCGCCGACACCATCAAATCGAAGCCGGTCAGCGCCACCGGAATGGATTGCGCCTGGACCGGCGTAGGTTGGTCGTAACCGGCATCGGCCAGCGCCTTGCACAGTTCGGGATTCAGATTGAGTTCAGCAAAAGACATGTCATGACTTTCAAAATACCCAAGCCACAGACGGCGCAGGACGCACGGAGTACTGCAGCAGCAGGCTTGGCCGGCAAGCTCCATGGCCCCGCAACGTCAGCGACGTTCGGGTTCGCAACAAATAAACGCGAGGGGGTGGCCAGTGCCGTAATGGCGAATGGCGACTGCCTGCGCACGGGTATCGACGCTAACCGTGGCGAGTGCAGCTATTCAGAGAAGGGAGCTGAAACGAAGGGGTCAGAAATCGATGCATCTTGCAGCGCACCAAACTGCCGGAACGACCTGCAAGGTGCGCGCACTATACCCGCAAGTATCGGAAATTGCGAGGTTTTTCCCGGTTTACCTGACCCGATCCCGCTGCCGCAATCGGAGAATTGCCGGAAACTCCAGAATATTCAAGGTAATAGCTTTGCACCCCATGCTACAATCCGCCCCTTTTTTCCAAGGCGTACCGGCCGTGTCCACTGCAGCGCAACGTCCCCTCCGCAACATCGCCATCATCGCCCACGTCGACCACGGCAAAACCACTCTGGTCGACCAGTTGCTGCGCCAGTCAGGCACCTTTGCTGCGCACGAGCAGGTTGCCGAGCGGGTGATGGATTCCAATGACATCGAGCGCGAGCGCGGCATCACCATCCTCGCCAAGAACTGCGCGGTGCAGTGGCAGGGCACCCACATCAACATCGTCGACACCCCCGGCCACGCCGACTTCGGCGGCGAGGTCGAACGCGTGCTGTCGATGGTGGACGGCGTGCTGCTGCTGGTTGATGCGGTCGAGGGCCCGATGCCGCAGACGCGCTTCGTCACGCGCAAGGCGCTGGCCCAGGGCCTGAAACCGATCGTTGTCGTCAACAAGATCGACCGTCCCGGCGCCCGCCCCGACTGGGTGGTCAATCAGACCTTTGACCTCTTTGACAAGCTCGGCGCCACTGAAGAGCAGCTCGACTTCCCGGTGATCTACGCGTCTGCGCTGAACGGTTTTGCCAGCACCGATGCTGCGGTTCGCGAAGGCAGCATGCAGCCGCTGTTCGAGGCCATCGTCCAGCACGTGCCCAAACGTGAGGACAATCCGGACGCCCCCCTGCAACTGCAGATCTGTTCGCTCGACTATTCCAGCTATGTCGGCCGCATCGGCATCGGCCGCATCAACCGCGGCCGCATCCGCCCCGGCCAGTCCGTCGCGGTGATGAAGGGACCGGATGCCGCACCGGTGATGGCTAAAATCAACCAGGTACTCGGCTTCAGGGGCCTCGAACGCACCCAGGTGCAGGAAGCCCAGGCCGGCGACATCGTGCTGATCAACGGCGTCGAGGAAGTCGGCATCGGCGTCACCATCACTGATCCGGCAACACCCGAGGCACTGCCGATGCTGCAGGTCGACGAGCCGACGCTGACCATGAACTTCCAGGTCAACACCTCGCCGCTCGCCGGCCGTGAAGGCAAGTTCGTCACCAGCCGCCAGATCCGTGAGCGCCTGCAGCGCGAACTGATGAGCAACGTCGCGCTGCGCGTGAAAGACACCGCCGACGCCGATGTGTTCGAAGTCTCCGGGCGCGGTGAACTGCACCTGACCATCCTGCTTGAGAACATGCGCCGCGAAGGTTACGAGCTCGCGGTGTCGCGTCCGCGCGTGGTGCTGCGTGAAGTGAATGGAGAGAAGCAGGAGCCGTACGAAATGCTGACGGTGGACGTCGATGAAACCAACCAGGGCGCGGTGATGGAAGCCCTGGGCACCCGCCGCGGTGACCTGCAGGACATGCAGCCCGACGGCAAGGGTCGCGTGCGCCTCGATTACCGCATCCCGGCGCGCGGCCTGATCGGATTCCAGTCCGAATTCCTGACCATGACCCGCGGCACCGGCATCATGAGCCACGTCTTCGATGACTACGGCCCGATGAAACCCGACATGGAAGAGCGCCGCAACGGCGTGCTGATCTCCGCCGAGGACGGCGCCGCGGTCGCCTACGCGCTGTGGAAGCTGCAGGAGCGCGGCCGCATGTTCGTCAGCCCCGGCGATCCGCTGTATGAAGGCATCGTCATCGGCATCCACAGCCGCGACAACGATCTCGTCGTCAACCCGATCAAGGGCAAGCAGCTCACCAACGTGCGCGCTTCCGGCACCGACGAAGCCGTGCGCCTGGTGCCACCAATCCAGGTCACGCTGGAGTCCGCGATCGAATTCATCGCCGACGACGAACTGGTCGAGATCACCCCGAAATCGATCCGCATCCGCAAGCGCCACCTCAAGGAACACGAGCGCAAGAAGGCAAGCCGCGTCGACCAGGCCGCCTGATCCGCATGCACGGCAGCCTGCCCGCGGCCGCGGTGCCGGCGCTGTTCGTGCTGCTGTGGAGCACCGGCTTCATCGGTGCCCGTCTCGGCCTGCCCCACGCCGAACCCCTGACCTTCCTGACCCTGCGCTACATCGCAGTGATCGCGGTGATGCTGCCGCTGGCGTTGGCCGCCCGCTCGCGCTGGCCGGCCAGCTGGCGCGAAGCGCGCCACATCGCCATCGCCGGCGCGCTGATCCAGGGTGGCTATCTTGGCGGCGTGTTCTGCGCGATCCATCTGGGCATGTCCGCGGGTGTCGCCGCGCTGATCGTCGGCATGCAACCGCTGCTTACCGCCGCCGCAGCCGGACCGCTGCTCGGTGAACGTGTGCGCCGTGTGCAGTGGCTGGGCCTCGCCCTCGGTTTTGCCGGCGTCGCACTGGTGGTGTGGCAGAAGATGTCGCTGCAGGGCATGAGCACCACCAGCCTCACGCTCGCTGTGTTTGCGCTGGCGAGCATCACCCTCGGCATGCTCTACCAGAAGCGCTGCTGCCCCGCCTTCGATGCCCGCACCGGCGCGGTGATCCAGTTCGGCGCGGCACTGGCGCTGACGCTGCCGCTGGCTGCAGCCACCGAGACCATGGCCGTGTCATGGACAGCGGAATTCCTGATTGCACTGGGCTGGCTGGTGCTGGTACTGTCAGCAGGCGCCACCAGCCTGCTGTTCCGCCTGATCGAGCGCGGCGAAGCCACGCGCGTCACCAGCCTGTTCTATCTGACGCCGGCAGTCACCGCGGTGATGGCCTGGCTGATGTTCGGCGATATATTGAGCGGCATGGCCATCACCGGCATGGTGGTGGCGCTGGCCGGCGTAGCGCTGGTCAATCGCGGCAACCCCTGAAGCAGGACATGATGAGCGAGCAAAACGACGCAACCCCGTATGCAGCGCTTGGCGGCGACACCGCAGTGCGCCGTCTGGTTGACCGCTTCTATGACCTGATGGACACGGTGCCGGAGTATTACGGCATCCGCAAACTGCATCCCGCGGAACTCGCCGGTTCGCGCGACAAGCTCCATATGTTCCTCTCCGGCTGGCTCGGCGGCCCGCCGCTGTACATTGAAAAATACGGCCACCCGATGCTGCGTGCACGCCATCTGCCTTTCGCCATCGGCGTGGCGGAGCGTGATGCCTGGCTCGCCTGCATGCTGCAGGCGATGGAAGACGAAGGTGTCGAAGAGGCGCTGCGTGAAGCCCTGCTCAAGGCCTTCCACGGCACCGCCGACTGGATGCGCAACAAACCTGACTGACACCATGTCCCCGGCTGCCTGCCGCGCGTCGCTTTGCGCGCTGCTTCTGCTCACGCTGCTTACGCTGCCGCCATGGACGGCAAGGGCCGCGGAATCCGACCGGCTCTGGAATGTCACCCTGGAGGTTGCCGATGAACTGCGTCCGCTGCTCGAACAGCACCTTGACCTGTTCCGCCTGGCCGACCGCCCCGGACTCGACAACGAGCTGATCGAGCATCTGGCGGCACGCAGCGGCGCCGAGATGCGCAATCTGCTCGCAACCGCCGGATACTTCAGCCCCCGTATCAACATCGATATCCGCCACGAGGATGGCGTCCCCGGTGTGCACCTGCGTATCGAACCCGGAGCGCAGGCGGTGGTGACCGCCGCCAATATCCGTATCGGCGGCGCCATCGAAAACGAAACCGCGGATGCCGTGCGTGTAACCGCCCTGCGTGAACGCTGGCGGCTCGGCCCCGGCGCGCCGTTCCGCCAGTCATCATGGGACGAGGCCAAGGACACGCTGCTGCGCGAGCTGCTGCTCGACGGCTACCCGGCGGCGCGGATCAGCGACAGCCGCGCTGAGGTTGATGCAGACACCGCGCAGGTCAGGCTGACGGTCAACATCGACAGCGGCCCGCTGTTTCTTTACGGCGAAACACGCATCGAGGGACTGCAGCGTTACCCGCGCAGCCTGCTCGACAACCTGCGCCGCCACCATCCCGGCCAGCGCTACAACCACGAAGACCTGCAGCGTTACCAATCGGCGCTGCAGGCCAGCGGCTTTTTCCGCAGCGTCTCGGTTGCGGTCGATCCCGACCCGGCACGGGCCGCGGCGGCCACGGTACGCGTAATCGTCATCGAAAACCCTGCGATGAAAATCGACCTCGGCGGCGGCTTCAGCACCGACTCCGGGCCGCGCGGCGAACTCAGCTTCATCCGCTACAACAGCTTCCAGCCCGGCTGGCAAAGCACCACCCGCCTGCGTGCCGACAGCAAGGAACAGACCTTCAGCAGCGAACTGGCGCTGCTGCCCGAACCCGGCGACTGGCGCAACCGCCTCGGCGTCGAAGCCTCGCGCAGCGACATCGAGGACCTGGTGACGCGGCGCTTCGGCCTGATCGCGCAGCGTTCCTGGCGCAGCCCCGAACGTGAACATGACTGGTCGCTGAAGTTTCAGGCCGAGGAGCAGTCGCTGAGCGCAGGGCCGGTCGACAACCTGAATGCGCTGACGCTCAACTATTCCTGGACCCGGCGCAACGTCGATGATCTGCTGCGGCCGCGCCGCGGTCACATGATCAATCTGCAGTTGGGCGGCGCCAGTGCCGCCGTGCTGTCAACACGCTCCTTCACCCGCGCCTATGGCCGCGGCCTCTACATCGCGCCGCTGACGCGGCGCGACCGTATTCACCTGCGCGGCGAGGCCGGCGCGGTGTGGTCGGATGCGCGAGAAGGCATCCCCACTGAATTCCTGTTCCGCGCCGGCGGAGACCAGTCGGTGCGCGGCTATGACTACCAGTCACTGGGCGTGCGCCAGGGCACTGCGGTGGTCGGCGGCCGCTTCCTCGGCGTTGCCACCATCGAATACCAGCGCGACCTGACCCGCGAATGGGGGGCTGCAGTGTTTGCCGACGCCGGCAATGCCGCCGACACGCCGTCCAGCCTGAAGCTGGTGCAAGGTTATGGCGTGGGTGTGCGCTGGATGACACCGGCCGGCGCGCTGAACCTCGACCTTGCACGCGGCCGCGAAACCGGCCAGCTGCGCATACATTTCACGCTCGGAGCGCGGTTCTAATGCGCGGCCTGCTTGCACGCCTGCTGTTGGGCACCGCCATCGCCGCCGCCGTGCTCATCGCGGCGGCACTGCTCTGGCTGTCATCACCACAGGCGCTGCAATGGGTGGGTGAGCAGGCAGCTCAGCGCAGCCAGCAGAAACTCAAACTCGAAGCGCTCAGCGGCTCGCTGCTCGGTGAACTGCGCATCGCGCGGCTGCGCTACGACGATGCGGAATTTTTTGCCGAGGTCGAGGCCCTGCGTCTGCGCTGGCAGCCGCTGCAACTGCTCGCCGGCCGGCTCGGTTTCGACGAGGTCGCCGCAGCCGCGCTGCGCTACAGCAGCCACGACTCCGCGCCACCGGCACTGCCTGACAGCCTAGAACTGCCGCTGACGGTGCAGATCAGGCGCCTCGACATCGAAAGCCTGCAGTTCGGCAGCGCCCCCGAAATCCGCAAGCTGCGCCTGCGTTATCACGGCAACAATCAGCAACATCGCATCGGCCTGCAGCAGACTCTGGTCGCCGGCTGCGCGCTCGAAGGCGACATCCACATCGGATCTTCACGGCCATTCGCCGCCGGTGGCCAATGGCAGGCGCGCTGTGGCGAACAGGATCAAAGCGCCGAGGCACACATCAAGGTCGATGGCAGCCTGGAACGCCTTGAACTCGTGCTCGACGGCAAGGGACGCGGCGCCACTGCCAGCGGCAGCGCCAGCCTGGCGCCCTTCGCCGCGCTGCCGCTGCTTGCCCTGCAACTCCAGGCCGACCAGGTAAATCCGCGATCCTGGCGCAAGGATCTGCCAGACGGTGCGCTGAAGCTGAACGCGCGGGCCACCGCCAACAATGATCAGCTGGTGGGTGAACTGACCCTGGTCAACAGCCGCCCCGCTCCCTGGAATTCCGGCAACCTGCCGCTGCAGCGCATGGCCGTGCAATGGTCGGCGCATGCACTGCAGCTCACCCTCAACACCATCAGCATCGATGTTCCGGGCGGCGGCCAGATCAATGGCAGCGCCCTGTGGCGGGAACATCGCGGCAGCGCCGACCTGCGGCTGCGCGCGGTCGCCAGCGAAGGCCTCGACAGCCGCCTGCGTCCGCTGCGCATCGACGGCCGTGTTCGCATCGAAGGTGATGCAGCTTCGCAGCAGTTTGACGCGGCATTGACCGCCGCCGGCGCCGCGCTCGACACCCGGCTGCTGCATGATGGCAGGCAGTTGCGCATTGAGCAGGCCGAGCTGCGGCTGCGTCAGGGTCTGGCACGGCTCAGCGGCGAACTGGCGCTTGGCGGCCGTCAGGATTTCAAATTCGCCGGTGAGTTGCGGCGCTTTGATCCCTCGCTGCTTGCTGCCCTGCCTGCGGCCAGCCTCAACGGCCGTTACAGCGCCAGCGGCAGCCTCGCCGGTGCATGGCAGGCGCAGGTCAAACTGGATCTCGCCGACAGCCGCCTGCGCGGACTGCCGCTGAATGCCAGTGCCGATTTCAGTAGCAGCGCACGCCAGTGGTTCGACGGCAGGGCACACGCGATGATCGGCCGCAACCGGCTCGACATCCAGGGCCGCTACGGCAGCCCCGGCGACCGTCTGGCCGCGACACTCGAGGCTGCGGACCTGCGCGCACTCGATCCGGCCTGGAACGGCCGCCTCAACGGAGAAGGTGCGCTGACCAGCCACCAGGACGGCGCCGCAATCGAATTCCGGCTGAGTGGCGCGGAACTCGCTCTGGGCGCCCTGCAACTGGCCGAGCTGCGCGCGAACGGCACGCTGGCACCCGGCAGCAGCGGTGCGCTGCAAATCCAGGCCGATGCGCGCAAGCTGCAGTTTTCCGGAAGGCGCATCGACAGTGTTGTGCTGCACGCCGGCGGCAACCGCGCACGCCATGTCATCGAGGCGCAAAGCAGCGGCGCCGACCTCAACGCGCGGATACGCGCCAGCGGTGGCCTCGATGCCGGCACGGTGTGGCGCGGCACACTCGACCAACTTGAAGCCGGCGCACCGTGGTCGCTGCGCCTGACCGCACCCGCCGCAATCAGCGCGGGCCGCGACCTGATCAGCATCGAGCAGTTCCGCGCGACGATGCTGGGCGGCACGCTCGGACCGCTGAAGCTGCGCCGCTCCGCCACCGGCATTGAAAGCGAAGGCACATTCACCGGCATCAACCCGGCGCCGCTGCTGCCCGGGGATGGCGTGATCGAATCCGCGGCACTGCAGCTCGGCGGGCAATGGTCTTTCAGCACGGGCAGCAGCCTGAACGGTCGTGCCGGCATCCGCCGCGAAAGCGGCGACCTGCGGATCAAAGGCGGCAGCGGCAGCACGGCGCTGGCCCTGGCATTACGCACGGCGCGCGCCGAACTCAGCGCCAGTGACGGCCGTGTCGAAACCACCATTGACATCGACAGCACGACGATGGGCAACGCCGCGCTGCGCGGCCAGGTCCGTGTCGTGCAGCGCGACGGCCGCTGGCTGATCCCCGGCGACTCGGCGATGGCCGGCAACGCCGCCCTCGACCTGAAGTCACTCGCCTGGCTGCGCGCGCTGGTACCGGCGCTGGACCGCATCGACGGCACGCTGTCGGCGCAACTGCGCGCGGAAGGCAGTGCCGCGTCACCCCGCTTCTCCGGCACCATCAATGGTGACCGGCTGCTGCTGCGCGCGGTCAGCCCCGGCCTCGACCTGCGCGACGGCCGCCTGCGCGCGACGCTGGAGGGCACGCAGTTGCGTCTGGCCGAATTCGAGATCCGCGCCGGACAGGGTCGCATCACCGCCGGCGGCAACGCCGAACTCGGCGGCGGCCTGCGCCAGCTCGAGTTGCAGGCCAGGGCCGAACGCGCGCAGATACTCAATGCACCGCAGTGGTCGGCGACCATCGACGGCAACGGCCGCCTTGGTCTGCGCGACCGCAAGCTCGCAATCGACGGCCGCTTCACCCTGGAGGAAGGCCGCTACGACCTCGGCAACCGCATCCGGCCGACACTCGGCGACGATGTCGTGGTCCGCTCGAAACAGGCTCCCGCCACGACGCAGGCAAAGGCGCTGCCGCTGCAGCTCGACCTCGGTCTTGACCTCAACAACCGGCTGACACTGCGCGGCAACGGGCTCGACGCGCTGCTCGGCGGCGCGATCCGCATCACCAGCGCGGCCAGCGGCCTGTCCGCCACCGGCTCGGTACGCACCGTGCGCGGCAACTACCAGGTCTTCGGCCAGCCGCTGGAAATCGAGCGAGGCACGATCAGCTTCAACGGCGCGCTGACCAACCCCGGCCTCGATCTGCGGGCCACGCGCAAATTCGCCACCGCAGAGGTCGGCGTCGAAGTCGGCGGCTCGCTGCTCCGGCCGGCGTTGAAACTGGTGTCGAACCCGGACATGTCGGATTCCGACCGCCTTGCCTGGCTCGCGCTGGGCCGCGATCCGCAGGGCTCCGACCGCGCCCAGCTCGCGGTGCTGCAGGCCGCGGCACTGAGCCTCGCCGGCGGCGGGGGCAAACCGCTGACCGGCCGCTTCGCCGAGGGTTTGGGGCTGGACGAAATCGGTTTTGGCGGCGGCGGCACCGAAGGCGCGTTGGGAGTGGTGGCGCTGGGCAAACGCCTGACCGACCGCCTGAGCGTGCGTCTCGAGCAGACCCTCGGCGGCACCGCCGGCAGCCTGCTGCGCATGGACTATTACCTGTCCGAGCGCTGGAGATTGCGCGGCACCGCCGGCGCCGAAAATGCCGGGGACATCCTGTTCAACTGGCGATTTGACTGAGCCCTGCAATTAATCGCTTCAATTGATATACAAGAACCAGCCAATTCCCTAGAATCAAATACGGGAAAACACAGCAAAATCAACCTAAAACAGGCCCAACGGAGGAGAACAACCATGAACAAGCAAAACAAGCGTCTGGCACTCGGATTGATCGGTCTTGCCGCGGCAGTCTGCTCCGGGGTCGCCACCGCTCAGGCGCAAAACTGGCCGAACCGCGCCATCCGCATCATCAACCCCTTCGCCGCTGGTGGCGGCACAGATGCCTTCGCGCGTCCGTTGGCAGCCCGGCTCAACACCGAACTCGGCCAGCAGATACTGATCGAGAATATCGGCGGCGCTGGTGGCACGCTCGGCGCCGGCACAGCATCACGCGCACCCGGCGACGGTTACACCTGGTTCATGGGCGCGGTGCACCACACCATTGCCGAGACCCTGTATCGCAAACTTGCCTACAGCCTCGAACGCGACTTTCATCCGGTGACCGTCGCTGCTTATGTGCCAAGCCTGGGGTGCATCCTTCGATCCCGGCCAAAACGGTGAAAGAATTGATCGCCCTCGAAAAACGTTCGCCGGGCAAGATCAATTTCGGCTCCGCGGGTGTCGGCACCACACACCACATGAACGGCGAACTGTTCAACGTGCTCACTGGCACCAAACTCAACCACATCCCGTTCAAGGGCGCAGGTCCGCTGACCCCGGCGCTGATCTCGGGCGAAGTCGACATGGCTTTCGACGGCATGGGCACCGCGGTTCCCAACGTACGCTCCGGCCGCCTGCGCGCGCTGGCAGTAACCACCGCCAAACGCGCGGAACTGATGCCTGAAGTACCGACTCTGATGGAATCCGGCATCGCGATGGATGTCACCACCTGGTACGGACTCTGGGCGATCAAGGGCACACCGCGCCCGATCATCGACCGCATGTATCAGGCCACGATCAAGACTATGGCATTGCCGGAAGTCAAAAAAGTCTGGGATTCTCTCGGCGCCGCTCCAGGCGGACAAAGCCCCGCCGAATTCGAGAAATTCATCAAGCAGGAAATTGCCACCTGGGCCAAGGTGGTGAAAGCTTCAGGTGTCAAAGTCGAAAACTGACACTCAGGAAGCAACCGGAGAAAAAACCGGGCTGCTGACGCGGCTGTGGCAAGGACTCACCTCGCGCAGCCGCACGCTGCGCGACCGTCGCCGGCAGAACTGGCTCGCCGAGGCCATCGAGACACTGCATTCGGAGGCCGGTGAGGCCGCGGGTGTCGCACTGGCGCGGCGCATCCTCGACCGCTACGCGGCGTTGCCGCCGGAAGGCAAGCTCGAATTCCTGCAACTGCTGGCCACACGCTTCGCAGCCGATCCGCAGCGGCTCGATGGCGCGATCCGCGCCTACTTCGCCGACCCCCACCCCGCGAACATCCGCCAGATACACGAAGCCTCGGAGGCAAGGCGCCTCGAATTGCTGCGCCAGCTCAACTACGCACCCAGCGGCACCGAAAGCCTGCTGCACATGCGCGAGGACCTGATCGACCTCCTGCGCGAAAATCCGCACCTTGCCGAGGTCGATGCCGATTTCGAGCACCTGTTCCGCTCCTGGTTCAACCGCGGGTTCCTGCAACTTAAACCGATCGACTGGCATACACCGGCGGTGGTGCTGGAAAAAATCATCCGCTACGAGGCGGTACACGAGATTTCGGGCTGGGGCGACCTGCGCCGCCGCCTCGATCCGCCGGACCGCAAGTGTTTCGCGTTTTTCCATCCGACTCTCGCCGATGATCCGCTGATCTTCGTCGAGGTCGCGCTGACCCACGACATTCCCGAAGCCATCGCACCGCTGCTTGCCGATGGCCGGGTGCCGATCAATCCGCGCGCCGCGCGCACCGCGGTGTTTTATTCGATCTCGAACTGCCAGCGCGGCCTGCGCGGCGTGTCCTTCGGCAATTTCCTGATCAAGCAGGTGGCGGCGGAACTGAAACGCGATTTACCGCAACTGCGCACCTTCGTCACGCTGTCGCCAATCCCCGGCTTCACCGGCTGGCTGAAGCGCACACGCAAGGATGATCCGCTGCTGCCGGAAATCAGCCGCCCCGACTGGCACCTCGATCCGGTGCTGGCGCAACAGATGAAACCGGCGCTGCAGGACCGCGTCGCCGAATACCTGCTCGAAGCCAAGACCGAATCATCGCGCCCGGTCGATCCGGTGGCGCGCTTCCACCTCGGCAACGGCGCCAGCATCGAGATGATCCGCTGGCTGGGCGACCCCTCGCCCAAGGGCCTGCAGAATGCAGGCGGCTTCATGGTCAACTACCTCTACGACCTCGACAATGTCGAGGCCAACCATGAAGCCCACGTCAAACACGGCACCATCTTTGCATCGCCGCGGGTCCGTGCGATGCGGCTGAAACACGCCAACGACTGAGGAAATCGGCCTGCTCAGCGCTTCTTGCCGAGCAGCGTGCCGCGGCAGCCGCGTGCGCCGCAATGACAGGGATGTTCGCGCTTCAACTTCGGCGTGTGCCGCTCCTCTAGCACCAGGCAGTAGTCGTAGGACAACTCCATCCCCGCCTTGATCGGACGGATCGCATCGATAAACACGCGGCCGCCCTCCTCATTCGCCTCGCAGTTCGGTGCGCAGGAGTGATTGATCCAGCGCGCCGGCCCGCCGCGTTTGGTGGCGTCGATCACCACCTTGTCAGTGGCGGCAAACAGCATGGTGTGTGAATTGCCATCATGCAGATCGGCATACAAACGATCGGCTTTGGCGTGCGAGATGCGGTCACCGGTGTACTCGATGATGCGAGCACCCTTGGCGATGTCATTCGCGGCAAACACGCCACGGCCGTGGATCGGCGAACGACGCACCGCGATGCGGGGTTTTGCCGCCTTCGCCGTTTTTACTGCCTTGCCTGCGGACTTTTTTGATAAGTCATTGTTTTTAATGGTTTTTTTTGATTTCTTGCTGCGCGTGGTGGTGCCGGTTTTTTTTCGGGTCATCGCTTGCGGGGTACCTGTGTGGTGATTTTGGTTTTAAGAAAAGCAAAGTCGCAGCCCTCATCGGCCTGCGTGATCTGCTCCATGAACAGCTTGCGGTAACCGCGCTCGTCGCCGGGGCGCGGCTTCGGCGCCTGCCACGCCTTGCGCCGCCTCCCGAGTTCGGCATCGCTGACCAACAACTCGAGCTTGCGCGCAGGCACGTCGAGGCGGATGCGGTCGCCGCTGCGCACCAGCGCGAGATTGCCGCCCACCGCCGACTCCGGTGTCACGTGCAGCACAATGGCGCCGAAGGCAGTGCCGCTCATCCGCGCATCGGAAATACGAATCATGTCCTTCACACCCTTGGCCGCGAGTTTTTTTGGAATCGGCAGATAACCGGCCTCGGGCATGCCCGGTGCTCCGATCGGTCCGGCATTTTTCAGCACCAGGATGTCATCGGCCTTCACATCAAGATTCGGATCATCGACACGCGCGGCCATGTCGGGCAGTGACTCGAACACCACCGCGCGGCCCTCATGTTGGGTCAGCTTCGGATCCATCGCCGCCTGCTTGATGATCGCACCGCCCGGCGCGAGGTTGCCACGCAGCACGGCGATACTGCCGCCGGCGAACACCGGGTTCTTGAATTTGCGCACCACCTGCTGATCCCAGGCCGGTGTCGCCGCGGCGAGTTCCTCACCCAGCGTCCTGCCGGTCACGGTCAGCGCCTTCAGGTTCATCTGGTGCCTGATCTCGCGCAGGATGGTGGCGAGGCCACCCGCCTTGTAGAGGTCTTCCATATACCCCTGGCCGGTCGGCTTCAGGTCCACCAGCACCGGCGTCTCGCGGCCCATTTTGTCGAAGGCATCAAGGTCGAGCTTGATGCCAAGGCGCCCGGCCATCGCGGTGAGGTGAACGATGGCATTGGTCGAGCCGCCGACCGCGAACAGCACCCGCAGCGCATTCTCGAAAGCTTCTACGGTCATGATTTTGTCCGGTGTCAGGCGCTCCTTCGCCATCGCCACCGCGCGCGCGCCGCTGGCTTCGGCCTGGCGCAGGCGGTCGGCCATCACCGCCGGCACGCAGGAACCCCCCGGCAGCATCATCCCCAGTGCCTCGCTGCACAGCGCCATCGTGCTCGCGGTGCCCATCACCATGCAGGTGCCGGCCGAAGGTGCCAGCTTGTTGTTGATCTCGCCGATCTCCTGCTCGGAAATCTCGGTGGCGCGGTACTTGCCCCAGAACCGGCGGCAATCGGTGCAGGCACCCAGCCGTTCACCTTTGTGGTCGCCGGTGATCATCGGCCCGGTGACCAGCATGATCGAAGGAATGTTGGCACTCGCCGCACCCATCAGCAGCGCCGGCACGGTCTTGTCGCAGCCGCCGATCAGCACCACCGAATCCACCGGCTGGCCGCGCATCATCTCCTCGGTGTCCACCGCCATCAGGTTGCGCAGGTACATGCTGGTCGGGTGGGCGAAGGATTCGTGCAGCGTGATCACCGGAAACTCCACCGGCAGGCCGCCGGCAAGCATCACGCCGCGCTTCACTGCCTCGATCAGCTCCGGCACATTGCGGTGGCAGGCATTGAAACCGCTGAAGGTATTGGTGATGCCGACAATCGGCCGGTCCAGCGCATCGTCGGTGTAACCCATCGCCTTGATGAATGCCTTGCGCAGGAACAGCGAGAAGCCCTCGTCGCCGTAGGCGGTGAGGCCCTTGCGCATGCCGGTCTTGCGAACCGGGCTTTTTCCCGCAGTCTTGCCCGCCGTTTTGCCCGCAGTCTTACCTTCAGTTTTTTTGGTGGCCATGATGGGTCAGCTTTCAGTGATCGTCAGCAAGTGCCGCGGAGCCGGAGGATAGCGGCAGGGGCAAAAAGGGGCAACCAGCGAGGGGGCTCCTCCCCGGACTCAACTGCCCTTGAAATTCGGCGCTCGCTTCTCGATGAAGGCACGCAGCGCCTCCTTCGTATCCTCGGTGCCTTTGAGCTTGTTGTTCATGGTGTTCTGCAGCTCGAGCTGCTGCTCGACATCCTGCATCCAGGCGCGGCGCAGCGCGACCTTGGTCATCTGCACCGCGATTGGCGCCTTGCTGTTCAGTTTCGCGGCCAACGCCATCGCCGCCTCCATCAGCTTGTCCTGCGGCACCACCTGGGTCGCCAGCCCCCAGGCCAGCGCCTGCTGCGCATCAAAAGGCTCACCGAGCAGGCAGATTTCGGCGGCTTTGGCGTGGCCGACCAGCCGCGGCAGATACCAGGTCGCAGTCTCGCCCATCAGGCCGCGCTCGACGAAGTTGACGCCGAAGTTGGCGCTGTCCGCGAGGATGCGGAAATCCGCGGCAAAGGCCATGTTGCAGCCCGCGCCGCGGGTGACGCCGTTCACCGCCGCGATCACCGGCTTGGTGATCTGGCTGAAACCGATGGCGTAGTAGTACTTCATGTCGAACAGCGGCTGCGGCGAAGCACTGCCGGCTCCGGATTTCTCCGCCTCGGCGCGCGCCTTGAGGTCGGCGCCGGAACAAAAACCCCGGCCGTTGCCGGTGACCACCAGGGTCCACACATCGACATCGGCTTCCGCAGCGCGCAGCACGTGCTCCATTTCGTTGCGCATCACATTGTCGATGGCATTGAGGCGCTCGGGGCGGTTCAGACGCAGCACGCCGACATGGTCGCGCACTTCCCACTGGATGGCTTGGTACATCGCAAAACCTTTCTCGACTGAAGCAGTCGACTGAAAACAGGCAACAGGCCGAATGGAATGAAAACGGCGGAATCTCGCGCATGCACTGGCGCAATGTGGAACCGCACGCAAAGCAACACCCGGAGAATAAATCACGCCAACTGTCAAGGCCAGCACGACGCCACATTGCGCCACCGGGCGATCGCAGAACGAACAAAAAATCAGCAGCTTGCATGACCTGCAAAAATCTTCTTGCATGGTTTTAACGGCGGCGCATACTGCGCACCCAATACCAGTTTTGCAGCGTGGCCAAGGCCGCGCCGCCACCCACCAAAGGCACAGACACATGAACGAATCGGTCCTCGGCAAAGACATCACCCTCAACGAGCAGGAAATCAGCCGCGACACCCTCCTCGAGAAATACGCCAAGGGCAACGAAAGCACCATCGGCGATGTGCGCCGCCGCGTCGCCCGTGCACTGGCCAAGATCGAGGCCGAAGACCAGCGCGCGCTGTGGGAAAAACGCTTCCTGCAGGCCCAGGAGGAAGGTTTCATCCCCGCCGGCCGCATCAATTCCGCCGCCGGCGTCGAACTCGCTGCTACGCTGATCAACTGCTTTGTGCAGCCGGTGGGTGATTCGATTTCCGAAGTGGTTGACGGCAAGCCCGGCATCTACATTGCGCTGCAGGAAGCCGCCGAAACCATGCGCCGCGGTGGCGGCGTCGGCTACGACTTTTCCGCGATCCGGCCCAAGGGCGCCGAGGTCAAGGGCACCCAGTCCAACGCCAGCGGCCCGGTGTCCTACATGCGGGTATTCGACCGCTCCTGCGAAACCGTGGAATCGGCCGGCTCGCGCCGCGGCGCGCAGATGGGCGTGCTGCGCTGCGACCACCCGGACGTCGAGGAATTCATCCACGCCAAGGACAAGGGCGACCTCACCAACTTCAACATCTCGGTCGGTGTCACCGATGCCTTCATGGAAGCCGTTGAAAAGAACTGGGAAGTCGAGCTGGTGCACAAATCGCGCCCCAATGCGCGGCAGATGGCCAAGGGCTCCTACCAGCGCGAAGACGGGCTGTGGGTCTACACCAAGGTGCGTGCCCGCGAGCTGTGGGACCAGATCATGCGCTCGACCTATGACCACGCCGAGCCGGGCATCCTGTTCATCGACCGGATGAACACCGACAACAACCTGAATTACTGCGAAAAAATCGAGGCCACCAACCCCTGCGCCGAACAGCCGCTGCCGCCCTACGGCTGCTGCTGCCTGGGCTCAATTGACCTGACCCGCTTCGTGCGCAACCCCTTCGCCGAAAACGCCGCCTTCGACTTCGAGCGTTTCGGCAAGGTGGTCGCGGTGGCGATACGCATGCTCGACAACGTGCTCGACGTCACCGCCTGGCCGCTGCCGCAGCAAAAACAGGAAGCCGCCAACAAGCGCCGCGTCGGCCTCGGCTTCACCGGCCTTGGTGATGCACTGGTGATGCTGCGCCTGCGCTACGACACACCGGAAGCGCGGCAGATGGCGGCGAAGATTTCGGAAGCGATGCGTGATTCGTCTTACCGCGCCTCGAGTGACCTCGCCCGCGAAAAAGGCGCCTTCCCGCTGTTCAACGCCGACCTCTATCTGTCGGGCTCGAGCTTCGCCACCCGCCTGCCCGAGGACCTCAAGCAGCTGATCCGCAAGCAGGGCCTGCGCAACAGCCACCTGCTGTCGATCGCGCCGACCGGCACGATCAGCCTGTCGTTTGCCGACAACGCCTCCAACGGCATTGAGCCGCCGTTCTCCTGGACCTATACCCGCAAGAAGCGCATGCCCGACAACACCATGCGCGAATTCGCGGTCGAGGATCACGCCTGGCGGCGCTGGAAAGCCGAAGGCGGCAACACCGAGAAACTGCCGCCGTGGTTTGTCACCGCGCTCGAAATCTCCGCCGGTGCCCACGAGGAAATGGTCGCCGCGGTTGCGCCCTTTGTCGACACCAGCATTTCAAAAACCGTCAACGTGCCCGAGGACTATCCCTACGCCGACTTCCAGGATCTTTACTTCAAGGCCTGGAAATCAGGGCTGAAAGGCCTTGCCACCTACCGCCCGAACAGCGTGCTCGGCTCGGTGCTGTCGGTGGAACCCACGGCCAAGGAAAAGGAAAAAAAGGCGCCGCAGGATTTCCGCGCCGACGACGTCAACCGCCGCATCCAGATCCAGTCGCTGCCGGCACCGGTGCTGGCCAGCCTGCGCTGGCCCGGCCGGCCGTCGATGACCGCCGGCAACCCGGCCTGGACCTACATGATCGACCACCCGCATGGCACCTTCGCGGTGTTCGTCGGCCACGTCGAGAACGAGCACAACCACGCCTTTGAAGTGTGGGTCAACGGCAGCGAGCAGCCGCGCGGCCTCGGTGCCGTCGCCAAGACGCTGTCGATGGACATGCGCGCCGATGATCCGGGCTGGCTCAAGCTCAAACTCGATACGCTGGCCAAGGCCGCCGGCGACGAACCCTTCGACATGGCCTTCCCGCCGCACGGCGAAATCAAGCGCATGCCCTCGGTGGTCGCCGCCTTCGCCCAGGTGCTGCGCTGGCGTGTTGACGAACTCGGCGGCCTTACCGCACCGGGTGACCGCCTGTTCGACCAGTCGCCGACCCCCGTGCTCGATGCGATGTTCGCACCCAAGGAACCGAAGACCGGCACCGACGGTACGATGTCGTGGACCGTCGACGTGCTCAACCCGCGCACCGGCGACGACTTCGTGCTCGGCATCAAGGAAATCACCCTGCCCGGCGACGGCAGCAATGCCGGCGTCACCCGCCCGTACTCGATGTGGCTCTCCGGCGAATACCCGCGCGCCCTCGACGGCCTGTGCAAGCTGCTGTCGCTGGACATGCGGGTGATGGACCCGGCGTGGATCGGGATGAAACTGAAAAAACTGCTCGAATTCCCGGAACCGCTGGGCGACTTCATGGCCTTTGTCCCCGGCGAGCGCCGCCAGGCGACTTTCCCGTCCACGGTCGCTTACGTCGCGAGCCTGATCCTGCACCGCTACACCATGCTCGGCATCCTTGATGTGAACGGCGCCCCGTTGACTCAGATGGGCATCCTCGCCGCGCCGGAGCGCAGCACCGAACCCAAGGTGATGAAGGGTTCGCGCTGCCCGGAGTGCGGCAACGCCACGCTGATCCGCAAGGACGGCTGTGATTACTGCACGGCTTGCGGTTACACCGGCACCTGCGGCTGAAGTTTCAGTTCGCTTCAACCAAAACGGCCGGGATATCCCGGCCGTTTTTCGTGTTACCCGATTTGAATGCTGCTAGCGCCTGCACTCGTTGAGTACTGACTCAAGCCACCCGGGCTTTGCCGATGGCAAAAGGTGCTGCGACTGCGCCGTTTTTCCCCACCCCTGCCGGCAAGGTGTTCACGACCGCGGGTTTGACCACGTACTCCGGTCTGCCGCCATAAATTAACAACAGCAGCAATAAAGTTGCGAAGCCTGCAACCGTTGCGCAATACAGGAACAACCAAACACGGTCTCCCTGCAGATTGTTTGCCGCGCCCAATAGCATGAGACCAATGAGCAAAGGCAGGAAAGCAGCCAGGCCCCGAATCACCATGCTCATCACGGTGGCGCCGTCCCGGTGGAGTTCGCCGACAGATGCCATCAGAAACAGCCCTCCGGCCATGGCAAGAAGCCCGAGAAACGACGCCGCAACACGGACCCGATTGTTCCTCGCGCGCGCGGGCACCACCCCGATCGAGGGGCCGGCCTTCCGGCCATGCGGCATTTCACCACCCGGTGCATTTTTAATCCCGACATTGCCCGAAACTGCAAGGCCGGTTTGAACGCCGGTTTGCACCGGCTTCAGAGCAAGCAAACCCTCGATTGCCTGCTTGAGCTGCTGCGCCTGAACGGACTTGTCAAAGCCGCCAGCGAGCTTTCTGCTGAAACCATCGGTCAACACCGCATGGATTTCATAGGTATGAATGGGTGGACGGCCAGGCCCGGCGCGTCGGGTCCACGCGGATTTTTTCAGCTGCAGATGGCTGAGATTCGAGACCGCGATGACCTCATTGCCCCGCCAGGGCAGCGGACCGTGCCGGATCGAGAGCCTTTCGCGACTGACCATCACAATGGTCCGGTTAAGCAAACCGGCAGCGGCGCGATAGGCCAGCACAACACCAGTTCCGAGCAGCATCGACTGAATCAGTATGGGCAGCCCTGTATGAACCGGATCAAAGGGCCAAAACGGGATCGCCCCAAAACTCGTATGCCAGGCCCACGTCATCCAGCCCGTGAAGGCCAGCCAGAGCACCGCGAACACGGCTTTGCGTATCGTGTACTGGTCAAACCAGCGTTTCACGATTTCCAGATTCGCCCCTTCCCGACGTATCGTCAGGCCCGCTTCGGCAATGACCGCGTCCTGGGGCTTGGCATCTGCGGTGCGAAAGGCCTGCTGAAGCGCACGGTTGATATACGTAGCCTGCTGCCTGCTCAGCCCCGGGCCATTCACCACGGTGACGATTTTGTCGTTGCGCAAAAGCGCCTGAACCTTGTGGTTGCTGAGCGCACCTCTTGCAAACGTCGTTTTGATGTGGAACTGCTTCAGGTTTGTGCGCTCCAGGCTCACGTTTCCCGGCCACGGCAGCGGACCATGGTGCACCGAGATACCGTCAAGGCTGAGCGTGATGCGGGTGCGGTTGACCAGGCCTGCCACACAGAAATACATCATCCAGATCGCCGGGAGAGCAAAGATCAGCGGGAAGTAATCACCAAAAGGCTGTGTTGCAAAGTTAATGATAGCGCCATCCTGGACCAACTGCCTGAAAGTGTTCCGTCCAAGAATTTCCCAGCCTATAAAAGCGCCGAATACACCTAGGGGAATGGCTTCAAACCTGGGCCATCTGCGCAGAATTACGATCTGACCACCCTGCCGGATGACCTCCATCTGCGCCGGCAATTCGAGTTTGTCGGCTTTCGTTGTCATTTTCCCGTACAGCTTTGCCAGCAAGGCAACCACAGCCTCGCATCGATGGCGCATGACTTCTTGCAGCGCTGCCTCAGTACCGCAAACTGAGCGCCAGATGCACGCGGTTGTCGCCCTTGTTGGTGGTGCCGGCGCCGTTGGTGACATGCGCCCAGTCGATGGTGGCGCTGAAATTGCGCCGCCACTGCCAGCGCAGGCCGGCGCCGATGCCGGAGGCGCCTTCGCGCGCCGGGGTGCCCGTTGCGGCCTGGTGGTTGCGCACGATGCCGGAGTCGGTGAACAGCACCGCACGCAGGCCCTCCGCGAGCAGCGGTGTGGTCAGCTCCAGCGTGCCGAGCAGGCCCTGGTCGCCGGTGCCTTCGCGTTCTTCCAGGCCACGTACGCCGGCCGAGCCGCCGAGGCCGAACTGCTCGCCGGGAATCAGCGCGTCGCCCGAACTCTGTCCGCGCAGCTTGGCGGTGGCGATCCAGCCGCCGAGCGCCTGCGAGCCTTCAGCACCATAACGCAAGGCCTGCCAGTCCTTGCCGGCACCGGCACGGTTGGCGGTGTAGGCGGCATCGGTGTTGCCGCTGCCGTCACCAAGGTTGTGGGCAAACTCAAGATTGCCGCGCAGGCCGTAATCGGCGCCGTCGAGGCGGCCGGTGTAGCGCAGCAGCAGCGGCTGGCTGCGCACATCAGTGCTGATGCGCGAATTGTTGAACAGCACATTGCTGCCGAAAAAACGATTCTCGACGCCCAGCTCTGCGGCATGGCTGTAGCGGCCCAGAGGCAGCAGGCGATGCGTCCAGCGCAGACCGTAGAATTCACCGCTGCCGCTGACATTGAAAAAATTGGCGACCACGCCCGAGTTGCTGTCGGACTTGGTGTAATACGCCGACAGCGCGCCGTTCCAGGCATAAACCGGGGCGCGATAATAGATGCCGTACTGCTGCACGTCGTCGCGGTGGCCGTCGGGCGAGGTGGTGTAGGTCGCGGTCGCCGAATGATCGCGGCCGAACAGGTTGCTGTGCGAAACGCCGACGCCGAGCCGCGTATGCCCGCTCTGCTTGTTGCCGCTATTGTCGAGGCTCGCAAAAAACTGCAGTGGCTTCGCGTCATCCACCTTCACCGCGGCATCCACGGTATCCGGCGTGCGACCCTGCTGAATGGTCACCGACAACTGTTTTGAGGGATGGTCATTGGCCAGCGCCTGCGCGCGCGCGATCTCGCGCAGATTGGGCGTGGCACCGCTGGCCAGCGCCGGCAGGCTGCGGCGGATGTTGTCGGTGCTGAACGCCTTGTTGCCGCTGACGTTGATGTTGTTCAGCTTGAAGGCCAGCACCCGCAGCGTGATCGTACCGCGCGCATCCTGCGGCGGGATGATCACCCGCAGAAAACTGTAACCGCGATCCTTCAGCTCTGTTTCGAGCGCGCCGGCGGCGGCCTGCAGACGGTCGATGGTCATCGCATCGCCGGTGTATGGCGCGAGCAGCGCCTGGGTATCCGCGGCCGTCAGCGGGTTGTCACCTTCGACGCTGTAGGCGGTGACCGCGAAGCGGGTGTCCTGCGCCTGGGCCGGATGCACCAGCGCAGCGAGCAACACCAGCCCCGCCCCTGATAATTTACGTAACACCTTGTTTTTATTAACTATTTTTTAAACTGGTTTATCGAATGCTGCACATATTGAGAATGGCACCATCACCGGTACGGAAGGTATCAATGACACTGCCGCCGCCACTGGGCAGCGGGCGCGGCGTGCCGTCGAAGCGCATGAAGTTGGGCACCACGTCGAGCAGGCGCACACGATCCGTCACCGCAACGGCGTTGCCAGCCGCGACATCCACCGACTCCGCGTCCTTGGTCACGCGCACTGCGCCGTCGCGCACCCAGACGTAGAGGCCTTGTTCGATGGCTTTGTCGGTGCTCTTGAACAAATCGGGATCAACCCGTGCCACAGGCGCTGCAGCCAAGGTGGCAAGCCGTACCGGCTTTCCGGATCCGCTCAGCGTTTCACCCTTCGCAAGCCAGCCACGACCAACGACTTCGACATCGCCGTCGTAGACGGAAACGCTGCCGTCTGACTGTCCTGCCGGGGACCCAGAAGAGCCGTCACGCCGATTACTGGCCGACGGCAATTCCCGCAGCCCAACCGTACCCCCGGCTGTGGAAGAATAACCTGCAGTTACAAGGCCAACGACGGTATTCACACTGATCCCAGAACTCCCGGCAGAAGCAACGATTTTTACATCCTCCAGAACTCTGCCGTCAGTAAAGGTCGTCTGGTTCGCAGTGGCGGACAATGATGCACTGCCCGGGCGGAACTGACCGTTCAGTACCGTGGACTGTCGGCGATCCCCCGCAATATCAACGCTCTCTTTTTCGACAAAGCTTAACGATGCGCCACCAGCGTTGACCCGCAAATCGATATCCGGGCCGCCCTCAACTGTTCCTTCCTGATTAACCGTGCGACCACGCTGGAACAACCGGATGCCGTCAGGTCCATATTCGCGGACTCTGGTCACTGTATTCCCGCTGACGGGCCCCGATATATCCTCGCGCTCCCTGTAGCTCACAGGAATACCGGTCAGCGCATCCAGCGTCACTCGCACTGTCTGCACCCTGCTAAAGCCGCTGGCAGGCTGGTAAGTCTCGTCCACGTAATCAAATGTCAGCTCGTCACGGGTAGTCGTGGTCTGCACTTCGATCTGGCCATCCGGCCGGCGCGTCTCTGTTATGGTTTTCCTGCCATTGGGACCGGTCGTCTGGGTGTAACGCACCACGGTGCCGTCGTCCCGGGTTTCCTCGGATACCGTGGTGGTTTCCTCTGCCGGCCAGATTGGGGGCTCCCGCACCGGCAGCACACGTCCGAGGTTCGCCTTGAGAAAATCACCGAATACCGCCGCCAACTGCGGCTGCAGCTCTGCCAGCAGTGCCGCCACCTCCTGCTCGCTATCAACATCACCAGACCTGATCCGCGTCAATCTGTCGGCAACAGCCGTGAGACCGTCCAGGGCCGCCATGCCACCGGGAATCGGCGCAACAGTGGCGGCAAGAATCTTCGCCACTGCGGCGTCACCCTGTTTTATCAGTTCTGCGAGTTTCTCGGCCGCGGCTGCCTGCGCGGTGGTGGCCTGGGCTGCGGCCAATACTTTGAAACGCGCGAGTTTTTCCTCTGCAATTTTGCGTTCGACCGCCGCCTTCTCTTCGGCCGCCTTGCGCGCTGCGGCAAGTTTGGCATCAGCCGCGGCTTTCTCTTCTGCAAGTCGCTGAGCCGCAGCAGCTGCCGCTTGCGCTTGCGCCTCTGCCAAGGCTAGTGCAGCAGCGAGTTTCTGCGCGGTCAGCTGCTTGTCGGCAGCCGCTTTCTCCTCGGCCGCCTTGCGTACCGCGGCGAGTTTGGCTTCAGCAGCAGCTTTAGCCTCGGCAGCGGCCTTCGCGTCTTCCGCGGCCTGGCGCGCCGCCTCCTCGGCCAGGCGCGCAGCTTCCTGCTGTGCGCGCTGCTGGATTGTTGTCGCGGTCGACTGCGCCTCGTTAAAAAATGACTTGGCTGCAGCACTGCCTTGTGCCGCAAGATGCGTGGCAATCTCCCTCTGTATGACACCAGCGCCGCCGAAAACACCTCCATTGCGGGCCTCGATCAAATCCCCGGCAGAGAGCCCCACTAATCCGATACTGCCCAGCGCATAAGGATCAGCAAGAATTCTGTTGATTTCCGAGGTGTACGCGGCCTGCTGTGCGAGATGGCTTCCGCCAACGCCTGCAGTCCCTGCCATTGAAGCCCCCAAGACCGCATTAAAAGTCAGATACTCCGCCATTGCCAGACCATAGGCGGCACGAAAAGCATCGGATTGCGCAACAGCACCTGCGGCATTACGCGCGCCGGTGACGGCGGTGTTAAGCACCTGAGACAACTGGCTGATCCGGGTTGCCAACTGCTGCGCCGCCACTTCGGTCTGCGGCGGGTTGTTGCGCGCCTGCGTCAGCAGCGCGGTCATTTCAGCGACGATGGGTGTCGTCGCGGTATTCAGTGCATTCACCGCCTGATTCACCGCGGCGTTGGTGACCACCTGCGTGGTGTTCTGCACCTGATTCTGTACCGCGACCGCGACGTTGTTGGCCTGCTGCTGCGTGTTTTGTCCCTGGGTAGTTGCCGTATTGACCACCTCCGCAACCACCTGATTCACACCATTGATCACCTGGTTCACGACTTGCTGCTCGCTAGGTGCGCCCGCCGTACCGCTGGTCGGCAATACCAGAGTGCCCGTGGATCCCGATGCCGTATTGCCTTCCGCGCTGGCAGTGCCTGACGCACTTGCGCCGCCAGCACCTGCCGATGCCGTACCACTGGCACTCGCACCACCACCGCTGGCACTGCCTGAAGCGCTGGCACCGTCGGAGGTGACTGTCGCGCTGCCGCTCACGCAGAAATTGCCTACACAACCTCCACCGCTGAAGGTGGTGCCAAACGGCCGGATCACGCCGAGAGCCGTGCGAAACAGGAAAGCATCGGGGCTTATTTTTGCAAGCTGGCCGGTGCTGACCAAAGCATTGCCGTCATACAAAGTCAGAAAAGCCGAACCTTCGCGCGGCTGCGCTTCGTTGTAGCGAAAGCGATTGATCGCGAAGCGGCTGCTCTCGACCAGCGCCACACGCGCGCCATCGCGGAACACCAGCAGCACGCTGCCACCGCGGCCGACGGCAACGGCATCACCCTCGTTGAGCATCGCACCCGGCACCAGCATGCGCACGGATTCGCCAGCACGGCCCGCGCCGACCACACCACTCATCTCCACCACCCTCGCCACCGGCAGCACCACCGGCCGCGGCGCGGGTTTGGCGCGTTCTTCGGTGGCGCAATCATCGGCGCACAAACGCGCATCGAACTCGGTGCCGCGGATGCCGATGGTCGCGGTGGCAGTGTGGATGCGCACGGCATCAGGCCGGCGCTTGCCGAGCAGGCCGGTGACCACACGCATGCCACCCTTGGCCAGGCCGAGCAGCATGGATTCCGGTGCGTCATCACGATAGGCATCGAGCCGGAACACGGTGTTGGGCCGCAAGGTGATGCGCGTCTGGTCGTTGAATTCGAGTATTGCCCAGGAATCTCGCGCAACGCTGATCACATCGCGTTCGCTGAGTGTTTCGCCACGACCGAGCAAGCGTGGCGGCTGGCCGCTGCGTTCGACCAGCGCGGTGCCCTGGCTGTCGAGCACGCGGGCGACCTGGGCCTGCGCGGCGACGCTCAGCATCGATAAAAGCAGCGCCCCAAGAATCAATAAAGTATTGTTTAAAAAAAAATACTTATGTATTAACCTGCGTTGCATGGCCGCCCCGCGATGATTCATTTGCATTCGAGCACCGCGCCCTTCCGATCCTCGTCGGTCTCCTGTTTTGAAGGCTGCACATCGGCGAAAAACTTGTCTTGCAGAATGCGCAGGTCGTTCACGGCGATCTTCAGCGGCAGTTCGCTCGATGCCGAAGAACCGCCGCCACTGGATCCGGGCACCGTGCTCATCAGCAACTGGTAGAAACCGGCGTTGGGTGTGGCCGTCATCGTGTAACCGGCCGGGAAGTTCACCGTCGCGAAATTCCCGGTCCGGCTGCCGTAGGTGATCACGTCAAAGACGTTGCCTGCGGCGCCGGTGAAACCGCCGAACAGGCTCACGTTCATCGTGCCGTTCAGATTGGCGGTGCCGGTGACCTGCAGCAGGTCGTAGTTGACGCCCTGGGTGGTGCCGCCCAGTTCAACGTTCAGCGTGCTGCCGGCACCGAGGGTCAGGTTGCCGGCGATGGTCATCGTGCCGGGCGACGAACCGACGTTGAGCGTGCCATTGTGGGTGACGTTGCCGGTAACAGTGCCGATGCCACTCAGAGTCCCCGTGTTGAGTATGAGTCCCGCGGCCGGCGCGGTGATGCCACCGCCGCCCATCACCAGCGCGCCCCCGCCGTCGGCATAACCACCGGACAGGTTCAGAGTGCCGGCGTTGACGTTGACCGTGCCCGAGTTGGTGAAGCCGCCAGAGAAATTGCTGGTTCCCGCATTGCCCTTGATCAGCGTTCCGGCGTTGTTGAGCGCGCCGGTGCCCGACAGCGTGCCGCCGGTAACGTTGACCGTGGCCGTTGCGGCAATCTGCGTCGGGCTGTTCAGCGTCAGCCCGCCACTGGTGGTGAAACTGGCCGCTGCCGGGAAAATGACGTTGCCGCCGATGTTCAACACCAGCGCGTCATTGATGCTGGTGGTCCCGCCCAAAGTGAGGTCATTGGCGGCTGTAGTACGCAGACCGATGGTGCCCGCGCCCGCGCCAGTGGTCAGGCCCGCCAGCGAAAGCGGATTGGCGCCAGCGTCGATATAAATGTTGTTCAGCGCAGAAACCGTCAGCGTGCCGGCCGAAGGGATCAGGATGTAGTTGCCTGCGGTGCCGACCGAGCCGCCAGTGGACGTGATATTCAGGGCGCCGGTGGTCGTGATCGCATGGCCGCTCTGGCCGGAGCTGGTGTCGCGCCTGACATCGCCAGCGGCCGTAAGATCGAAACTGGCGGCAGTCGGCGTGTTGCTCCAATTGGAAAACACGAAACCGCCGGCAAGATTAATGTTGTAGACATCGTTGGCGGTGATGAAGTCGCCACCTGCAAATCCGGGCTGGCCGGCATCAAAAAGCACGTTGTCGCCGGTCATCACGATGTTCTGCGCAGATGCCACATCCGTCGCGAGCCGGGCAATATAGGCATAACCGGGGCCGCCAAATTTGACCCGGATGTCGCCGGCCGCGCCAGCGCCGCCGCTCTGCAATGCGCCCACCCAGTCGGTCCTGCCTTCCACCGGATTGGTCAGGCCAATGCCGCCTGCAGCCTCCAGTCGCCACTGGCAGCTACCGGTCGCACAAACTTCGCGGAAACCATCCGTACCAGGTGCGAGATTGTCGATGTTGCCAGCGGAAAAGAACCGTGTCTGATTACCGGTGATGGTGCCGCCGGCGAAACGAATATCTTTACCGGCGGTCAGCGTGCGGACTTCGAAATCTTTGTTGTTGAGGCTGGCGTTGAAACCCGCAGTGCTGTCAACAATCAGATGGCCGTCAGCCGCCTTCAGGCGTACGTAATTATCAGCGAGGCCAGCTGTAAAGTTGAGCAGGTACTTGCTGGTCAGCAAATCACCGCCGAAATGCACGAACTGGATCGAGCCGCCGCAGGAAGGATTCGAACCCGTGGAAGTTGCAGTCACGGTGCCGCTGCCGGGGGCAACACCCACGCCCCAGTTATTGCCACCGCAGCCGGTGCCGGTAAACGAGCGGGCGGTCAGTGTAATGGGGCCGTTGACGGCTGAAGTAACCAGGGTCAGAGGCGCAGTGGTATTGCCGCCCGTATTGAAGTAGCCAATATCACCGCTGAAAGTACCAGTGATGCTGTGGCCAGTCAGTGTCGCGCCATAACTCACATTTAAATTTCCACCGGTATTGATGATCCAGTGGTCATTGCTGGTGATCGCGCCGTACATCTCGATATCACCATTGGTCGGAAGGCTGGCGGCGAGCGAGACCGTTTGCGTGGTCGCGGCATCGGTTACCACCGTGCCTGGAAACCAGCGGAAAAAGGAGGTGGATGCGCCGGTGTAATCCAGATACACATCACCCGCCGCGCCAGCGGCGGAGGTGTTGAAGATCGAATCGTGGAAGCCGAAATAGGAAGAAAAGCGAATCGGGTTGGCGGCACTGCCCAAAGCACCGGTAGTGGTGGTCAGGCGCATGATGCCTTGCGACGTGGTACTGGAATAAAAGAGATCATTGGCTTGCGTGCCGCTGCGTTGAATGCTGTCCGCAGTCACATAAATATTGCGCGCGGTGACGGTGGCATTATTGATGTTGAAGTTGCCGCCCGCGCTGAAAACCGCATCCGCATTGCCCAAGCCGAGGTCGATATTGGCATTGACGTTGATGTCGTTGTTGGCGATCAGGCTCAGGCCCGCCGTGTTGTTGGCGGTCTTGACGATGGCACTGCTGACGGTGATGTCACCGGCCTGGGCACCTGCGCCAGCGGTGTTCAGCGTAACGCTGGTGCCGGCATTCAACTGGCCGACAATCAGGTCGGCGCCGATCTGCGAGTTGTCACCCGTCGGGGTGAACGCCGCCACGCCCGAGTTGTTGCTGCTGCCGGCGCCGGCGACCACTTCGATGTTGTACGGATCAAGCAGCCAGGTGCCGCCGCTGCCGGCATCGATACGAATACCGCTGACATCAAGATGGCGTTTACCCGAAGTCTCGATAAAGCCACCGCCCTGTGCACCGGCCGCGATGATGCTGCCGTGGGCACGGGTACTGTCGTCGGCCCAGACAATGACGCGGCCGCCACTGCCAGCGGATGCGCCAGCGTCCAGAGTCACCCCCGATGCGATATGTGTCATTTGCGCATTGCGCACCGCCGGATTCGCACCCTGGTAATCACCACCAATCAGGATTTCACCGCCACCGCTGGCACCGCGTGCGCTGATGGTGGCGTTGTCGAACAAGCCGACACGTTCACCGGTGATTTCGGCACGCCCGCCGCGGCCTGATAAATTATCCAATAAAATCAATGAATTACCATCAACGATGGCATCCTTCTGCGCGGCCAGCGTAACGCGGCCGCTGGCATCGACGCTGGCACTGGTGACGCGGATTTCGCCGGAATGACGCAGCGTGCCGGCGAACATCGCCGCCGCGTTCTTCGCCTCGATCGCGCCGATGTTGAGCGCGGCATCGGCCGGCGCCTGCAGCGCGAACTGCACGCCTTGCGCATCGGGGCTGCTGATGGTCAATGAACGTCCGGCAGCCAGCACCACACTGCCGTTTTCGCTTTGGATCAGGCCGGCGTTCTCGATCTGCGGGCCGACCAGGAAGATGTCACCACTGGCGCGCAGCGTGCCTTCGTTCTTCAGTGCGCCAAGACCGCCGCCCTCGAACTTCATCCGCCCAGCAATAAAATCGGCGTCGCGGATATTCAGCGTGGAGGCCACCAGCCCGGCGGTGTTGATCACCGCGCCCTGGCCGAAGACGATGCCATGCGGGTTGACCAGAAACACACGACCATTCGACGACAGCGCGCCAAGTATTTGCGAAGCATCACCGCCGGTGACGCGGTTCAACACCGCGGACAGGGCAGACTGTTGCTGGAAGCGCGTGGTTTCACCCGCGCCGATTGAAAACGATTGCCAGTTGATGATCGTGCCGGGGGCGTTGGTGACGGTCAGCGTCTTGCCGGCGGTGCTGAAACTGGCGGCACCGGCCGCAACCTGCGCACCGGTCGGATTAGCCAGCGCCGGCGTGCTCCAGGCCAGCGCCACCGCCCAGGCCAACGGCGTTACCTTCAAAATCAGAGGCGATACCTTCGGATCCGCTGGCGCAAGATGAGGCCGTGCTTGCCGCGACACTGCAACTCCGGCTAACTTCATGGCAACCCCCGCTCCACATGCGCTGATATTGCGCGATTCTTGTTTTTTTGACGGATCGGAGCAATTGTCCTTAAGAACAATGCCCGCACCGGCCGATGTGCGGATAAAGTCACGAAACTTCCGCAAACCACGCCAAAACCATGCCCCATGCTCTGATCGTTGATGATCACCCGTTGTACCGCGAGGGCCTGATCAGCGCCCTGCGCGTACGGCTGGACGGTGTACTGGTCAGCGGCGCCGGCACCGCTGAAGAGGGCCTCACCCTGCTCGAAACACATCCGGACATCGAACTGGTGCTGATCGACCTCAGGCTGCCGGGCATGGACGGTTTTGCCGCACTCGAACTCTACGGCGCGCGTTTCCCGGCGGTGGCGCGGGTGATCGTCTCCGGCGACGACGACCCGCTGCTGGTGCAACGCGCCTTCAATGCCGGTGCCTCGGGCTTCATCGCCAAGTCGATGGCGGTCGATGGCGTGGCCGAGGCCATCCGCAGCGTGATGGACGGCAACCTGTTCGTGCCGCCGGCCGATGGCGGTCGCAGCCACGCCGCACCTTCGGCGCGGGCGCTGACACTGCGCCAGATCGAAGTGCTGCACCTGCTCAGCGAGGGCTACACCAACAAGGAAATCGCGCGCACGCTGAACATCACCGAGCGCACCGCCAAGGCCCACCTGTCAGCGATCCTCGAAGCCCTCAACGCCGAGAACCGCACCCAGGCTGTGGTCGCCGCGCAGCGCGCCGGCCTGATCGATTCACCGCGTGCACGTCCTTGAGCGCCCCCGTCGCCACCAACGACCCGCGCGTGCTGCACGATCTGGTGCGCATGCTGCTGTCACGCACGCCGGCGGTGATCGCGGCCAACCTGCTGGCCGGGGTGCTGGTCACCGCCGCCCTGCACGCCACCGCCGGTCCGGGCATCCTGCTCTGGCTCTCCGTGTTCACTTTGCTGCAGGTCGGCCGCTACCAGGTCTGGCGCGGCTTCGCCGCAGATCCCGATCCCGTGGCCCGTGCCGGCAACTGGGCGCGCCGGCACGCCGCATGGCTGTTTGTCATCGGCACCGTCTACGGGCTGCCGACCCTGCTGTTCTTTCCACCCGACGACATCGCGCGCGAGCTGTTCTGTCTCGCGGTCATCGCGGTCACTGCCATGGGCGCGGTCGCCACCACGGTCGGCTACACGCCATCGCTGGTCTGCTTCGCGGTGCCGGCGCTGCTGCAGGCGGCGATACGCAGCTGGCTTGAAGATGGCGTGGTGTTCGACGTGCTGACAGTGGTGTTCCTCGCCCTGCCTGCGCTGCTGGTCTACTTTTCGCGCACACAAACCCGCGCCATCCGCGAAGCGCTGCAGGTGCGTTATGAAAATGCCGCGCTGGTCACCGAACTGCGGGAGCAGAAACTGGCCGCCGAACGCGCCAACCTCGCCAAGTCGCGTTTTTTCGCCGCGGCCAGCCACGACCTGCGCCAGCCACTGCAGGCACTGGGCCTGTTCACCGCGTCGCTGCGCGATGCCGAACGCCGGCCCGAGGACAGCCGCAAGTTCGAGCAGATCCTATCAAGCGTTGACGCTCTCGAATCGCTGTTCGACGAACTGCTCGATGTGTCGCGGCTCGATGCCGGTTATGTGCAGCCGAACATCCTGCATCTCGACACCGCGCGCCTGTTTGCGCGCCTCGAATCCGCCTACGGCCCGGTCGCCGCAAAAAACGGCCTCGAGCTGCGCTTTCGCGGCCATCCGCCACCCATACACTCCGACCCGATCCTGCTCGAGCGTGTACTGGGCAACCTGATCTCGAATGCGCTGCGCTACACGCTGAAAGGCGGCGTGCTGGTCGGCTGGCGCCACCGGGGCAACAAGGTGCTGCTCGAAGTCTGGGACACCGGCATCGGCATTCCGCGCAGCGAGTTCCGCCAGATATTTGACGAGTTCTACCAGCTCGGCAATCCCGAACGCGACCGCCGCCATGGCCTCGGCCTCGGACTCGCCACGGTGAAACGTGTCGCCGCACTGCTGGAGTGCCCGCTGACGCTGAACTCCGAACCCGGCCGCGGCTCGGTGTTCCGCATCGCAGTGCCGCTGGGTGACGCGGCACAGGTCAGCGCGCCGGCGCCGGTGAACTTCGGCAACATTGATGCACTTACTGGCAAGGTGATCGCGGTAATCGAGGATGACGGCGTGGTGCGCGAAGGCCTGGTCACCCTGCTCGAACAATGGCGCTGCCGGCCGGTGGCAGCCGGCTCGGCAGCGGAACTCAGCGCGCTGCTCGAAGCTGAAGCGCTGATTCCGGATGTGGTACTCGCCGACTACCGACTGCGCGACCACCAGACCGGCATCACCGCGATCGAAGCGCTGCGCACGCGTTATGGCGAAAAATTGCCCGCACTGTTAGTCTCCGGTGACACCACGGAGGAGCTGTTCCGTGCCGCGCGGGAACGGTCGCTGATCTTCATTGCGAAACCCGTCAGCTCGGCACGATTGCGCGCGGCGTTGCTGCATTTTCTCGCCAAACGCACACCCGCCTCCGCGGCATGAAGCCGCGGCGCCACGCGCCGCCCCACGGAGATGATGAGCAATGCCCAAAACAACACTCGGCAAACTGCCGCGCGAAGCCATCCGCATGCTGGAGATTCCGCGCCTTGCGCCCGAAATCCTCGATGGCTTCCGCAACCTGATCGACCTCACCGGCACGCTGTCGGATGCCTGCGACGAACTCGGCATCGTCGCGGTGATTCCCGGCTACATCCTGCCGCCGGTGAACACCGGCAAACGCATCGTCGGCCCGGCGCTGACGGTGCGCAACATCGCGCACAGCGCGCAAATCCACAAGGCCGCCAACGACAAACTCAGCGGCCAGGGTGAAACAGAAGCGCACAACCTCGCCGAACCCGGTGACGTGCTGGTGATCGAAGGTGTGATGGGCTGCTCGAATATGGGCGGACAGTCGGCGACCATCGCCAAACGCCAGGGCTTCATCGGCGCCATCGTCGATGCCACCGTGCGCGACCCCGAGCAGTACCGCGGCATGGACTGGCCGGTATGGTGCAAGGGCTTCACCCCGATCACCGGCAAGTGGCGCACCCAGACCGTCGAAGTCAACGGCACCGTGCAGGTCTGCGGCATTCAGGTCAAACCCGGCGACATCGCCTGCGCCGACGAAGCCGGCGTCGCCTTCATTCCCCATGACAAGGCCGTGCAGGTGCTCGAAGTCGCGCGCCGCATCGATGCCGGCGACACCAAACGCAAAGCGGACATCGATGCCGGGGTTGGCATTGGTGACATTCTTAAAACCAAATACAAATAAACCACCGTCACTGGAGGAGGCGACACATGACTAAACCCACCAACCTGATCTTCATCCTCTCCGACGAGCACAACAAGCGCGTGCTTGGCTGCGCCGGGCATCCGATGATCAAGACGCCCAACCTCGACCGGCTGGCGGCACGCGGCACCCGCTTCACTTCGGCCTATACCAACTGTCCGATCTGCGTGCCGGCACGCGCTTCCTTCGCCACCGGCCAGTATGTGCACAAGATCCGCTACTGGGACAACGCCATCGCCTACGACGGCAAGGTGCCGACCTGGGGCCACCGCCTGATGGCGCAGGGCCACCATGTCACCTCGATCGGCAAGCTGCACTATCTTGATTCAGATCCCAAGCGCAACGGCTTCGACGAGGAAATCCTGCCGATGCACATCGTTAATGGTGTGGGCGATCTGCTGGGACTGATCCGCGAGGAGCTGCCGCGCCGCGTCGGTGCGCTGAAGCTGGGACCCGAAGCCGGCCGCGGCGAATCGGAATACACCAAATACGACCGCGACATCGCCGACGAAACCGTGAAGTGGCTGAAGAACAAGGCGCCATCACTCAAGGCAAAACCCTGGGCACTGTATGTCGGCTTCGTCGCGCCGCATTTTCCGCTGATCGCGCCGCCGCAGTTCTACGACATGTATCCGGAAAATGCCGTGCCGTTTCCGAACATGTACGAGAAATCCGAGCGCCCGCAACATCCCTTCATCGACGCGATGCGCAAGAGCCAGTGTTTCGACGAGGCCTTCGATCCGGCGATGGTGCGCCGCGCGATCACCGCCTACTTCGGCCTGACTTCGTTCATGGACGACAACGTCGGCAAGATCCTGCGCGCGCTCGAGGAAACCGGACTGATGGACAACACCCGCGTGGTCTATTCCACCGACCACGGCGACAACCTCGGCACCCGCGGCCTGTGGGGCAAGTCGACGATGTATGAAGAATCCGCGGGCATCCCGATGATCATCGCCGGCCCCGGCGTGCCGGCCGGCAATGTCTGCGACACCCCGGTGACGCTGGCCGACGGTTTCCAGACCTTCATCCACGCGCTGGGCGCGAAAGCTCATCCCGATGACGCACAACTGCCCGGCGCATCACTGATTGATGTAGCCCAGGGCCTGGTGCCGAAACGCACCATCCTCTCCGAATACCACGCCGCCGGCGCGATGTGTGGCGCGTTCATGATCCGCCACGGCAAATGGAAGTATGTGCACCATGCGACTGTGGCGCCGATGCTGTTTGACCTCGAAGCCGATCCCGAGGAGCGGCGCGACCTCGGCCGCGAACCGGCCTACGCCAAGGTCATCGCCGAATGTGAACAGGCCTTGCGCAAGGTGGTCGATCCCGATGCCGCGCACCGCAATGCAATGGCCGACCAGAAGGCGATGATCGCAAAATTCGGCGGCGAAGAAGCGATCATGGGCCGCGGCACCTTCCGATATTCACCGCCGCCGGGATCAAAAGCCACCTACTACGCCGAACCCGAGAAAAACCAAGCTCAGACATCCAAATGACATTCCCCCTCTCCCCGCCTGCGGGGAGAGGGTTGGGGTGAGGGGCAGCCAAGGTCATTTTTACAAGCTCTGAAATAACAGGTAAACGATGATGCGTACCCAGCTCGGTTATTGCCTTTTGCTCACAGTTTGCTCGGCATCAGCCCAGAATATTCCGAACAATTACCCGACCAAACCGATCCGCATGATCGTGGCCTCGGCACCGGGCGGCGCGCCCGACATCCTCGGCCGCGCGGTGGCGCAGAAAATGGGCGAGAGCCTCGGCCAGCAGGTGGTCATCGACAACCGCGCCGGTGCCAGCGGGCTGATCGGCGCCGAGATGGCCGCCAAATCGGCGCCCGACGGTTACACACTGTTTCTCGGCACCACCACGCTCTACGCCATCCTGCCCAATCTGAAAAAGAACCTGCCCTACGACATCAAGCGCGACTTTGCCTCGGTGACGCAGATCGCCGGCGCCTCGAACGTCCTGGTGATCAACCCTTCGATCGCCGCGAGGTCGGTGGCGGAGTTGCTGCAACTCGCAAGGGCAAAACCGGGCGCGCTGAATTACGCCTCGGCCGGCCGCGGCACGCCCGCCCACCTCGCCGGTGAAATGATCAATGTGCTGGCGGGTGTGAACATGACCCATGTGCCGTACAAGGGCGCGGGACCGGCGCTGGTGGATGTCATCGCCGGACAGATCCAGCTCATCATCACCTCGCCCATCGCTGCCGGCGCACACATCACCAGCGGCAAGGTGCGCGCGCTGGCCACGACCGGTGCCTCGCGCAATCCGGCGCTGCCCGACCTGCCGACCGTTGCCGAAACCCTGCCCGGTTACGAGATCACCCAGTGGTGGGGCCTGTCGCTGCCGGCCAAAACACCGCGCAACATTGCCGAACGTATTCAGACAGTTACCGTGCAGGCCATCCAGGCCGCCGATGTGCGCGAGCGCATCCTGCGCACCGGTGCAACACCGGTGGGTGGTACGGCACAGGCTTTCGATGCCTTCATCGCTGCGGAGCAGCAGCGTCTGGGCCGGGTGATCCGAGAAGCCAAAGTCACGCTGGAGGATTGAGGGCTGAGGATTGCACATTGCGGTAACGCTGCCGCAGTACAAAAAAGGGGCGCCAGCGGCGCCCCAAATGCCATCATGCGTTCGCGCTCATGCAGCCAGACGCTTGATTCACCGCAGGTTTTTTCTCACTCACCGCAGCGAGTCCGGCATCGACCCCATGCTCACATCCAAGTGACTGCCGCTTTCGGCTAAAGTTCCGCTGCCATGACCCTCACCGAATTGCGCTACATAGTCGCCGTCGCCCGGCTGCAGCACTTCGGCCGTGCCGCCGAAGCCTGCTTCGTCAGCCAGCCCACCCTCTCCGTCGCCGTCAGAAAACTCGAGGATGAACTCGGCGTGCAGCTGTTCGAGCGCGGCCCCTCAGAAGTCAGCATCACGCCGGCGGGCAGCCGCGTCATCGAGCAGGCACAGCGCGTGCTGGAAGAAGCCGACAAGGTCAGGGCACTGGCCAAATCCGCCGCCGATCCGCTGGAAGGTCCGCTGAAGCTGGGCGTGATCTTCACCATCGCGCCGTACCTGCTGCCGCAACTGATTCCGGTGCTGCGCCGCCGCGCACCGAAAATGCCGCTGGTGCTTGAGGAAAACTACACCGCCACATTGTCCGAGCGCCTGAAACGCGGGGAAATCGATGCGGCGATGGTCGCGTTGCCCTTCGACGAACCGGGCATCACCGTGACGCCGCTCTACGATGAAGAATTTGTCGTGGCACTGGCAAAAACCCATCCCTGGGCAAAACGCAAAAGCATCGCCGCAGATGAACTCGCAAAAGAAAGCCTGCTGCTGCTCGGCACCGGCCACTGCTTCCGCGACCAGATACTCAACGCTTGTCCGTCATTGAACCGCTCCAGCGCCACGCCCGGCTCGCTGCAGAAAACCGTTGAAGGTTCGTCGCTGGAAACCATACGGCTGATGGTCGCCTCAGGCCTCGGCCTCACCGTGCTGCCGGCCTCGGCGGTACCGGAGCGGCCCGCGGCTCGCGACCTGCTCGCCTACATCCCCTTCACCCGCCCCGCCCCCGACCGCCGCGTGGTACTGGCCTCGCGCTCGAGCTTCCCGCGCGCGGCGGCACTGGCGGTGATTGCTGAATCAATCACCACCTGCAAGCTGCACGGCACCAGTCCGGTCAAATAAATTTCAAGAAAAACAATGGGTTATGGAAATTCGTCCTAAACATAGCTATTACCTATTGATAAATTTATAACAATCAATTGGATCAATCATCTGCGGCCGACCAGAATGCGTTCCGTGCGTTGCAAGACGCAAAACTTTTTAAACCCATCGAACGCAACCAACCCAGGAGACGCAGATGAAACCCGAATCGATCACCGTCAAGAACATCGAAGCCGCCTTTGCCGGCGAATCCATGGCGCACATCAAGTACATGTACTTCGCCAAGATCTGCCGCGAGCAGGGCGATGTTGAAACCGCGAAAGTGTTCGAGGAAACCGCCGCACAGGAAGTGCAGCACGCCTTCGGCCACCTCGACCTGCTTTACCCGAAAACCGAGCTGACCCCGGCCAAGGCGCTGGACATGGCGATTGCTGGCGAGACCTACGAATACACCGAGATGTATCCGCAGTTCCGCCACCTCGCCGAGCAGGAAGGCAATCAGGCCGCGGTGAAGGAAATGGACGAGCAGATCGAGGAATCGAAGGAACACGCCGCCCGCTTCCAGCAGACGCTGGCCAAGGCCGCCAAGCGCTTTGCCGCGCTGGCCAAGGTCGAGGAGCGCCATGCCAATCACTACCGGTCGGTTCGCGCCAGGGTCCAGGCCGCCTGATCATGCCCGCAGCCGACGCCCGACTGATCGAAGTGCTGCACGCGCTCGCCGCAGCGGTCAGCGGGCGCGATGCGGTCCAACCTTAAACCACACACTACACACCACACAGGAGCTGAACATGAACACCGAACTGCGCAAATGGGAATGTATCGTCTGCGGTTATATCTACGACGAAGCCGTGGGTGACCCCGAACACGGCATCCAGGCCGGCACCCGCTGGGAAGACATTCCCGAAGACTGGGCCTGCCCCGAGTGCGGCATCGCCAAGGCCGACTTCGAGATGGTGTTGAAGGCGGCGTGATGCCCGGGATGCGGGCACCGTAATGCGGTGCCCGCCTCTTTTGCGGCGGTCAATAACCACGGGGCCCGCAGCCCTGCCGGACCCTCGTGGATGTTGCCGTTTGATACCATGCCGCCCTGCTCAACAACCAGCGCCCCATTTCCACATCCATGAATCCCATCGTCATCATCGGCAGCGGCCTCGCGGGTTACAACACCGCGAAGGAGCTGCGCAAGCTCGACACCGCGACGCCGCTCGTCATCATCGCCGCCGACAGCAGTCGCTTTTATTCCAAGCCGATGCTGTCGAACGCCATCGCCTCGAAAAAAGCGCCGGCCGCGATCGCGCTGAACACGCCCGAACAGATGGCCACCCAGCTCAATGCCACGGTGCGCGCCAACACCCGCATCGACACCATCGACACCGCCGCGCACACGCTGAAGATCGGCAATGAAACTCTGACCTACTCGAAACTGGTGCTGGCGCTGGGCGCCGACCAGATCCGTCTGCCGCTATCGGGAAATGCGGCAGGCAGCGTAATGACCGTCAACGACCTCGATGAATACGCCCACTTCCGCGACACGCTGGAAGGCAAAAAGCGCGTGGCCATCATCGGCGCCGGCCTGATCGGCTGCGAATTCGCCAACGATCTGGCGGCCGGCGGTTATGCGGTTGACGTGATTGACATCGCACAACAGCCGCTGGGCCGCCTGCTGCCGGCCGAAGGCGGTGCGCTGCTCAGGGACAAACTCTCGGCGCTGGGCGTGCAGTGGCACTTCGGCACCGGCGTGAAAGCGGTAGAAAGCGCAGGCGATAGCGCTGACAGCGGCTATCTCCTCACCCTCGACAACGGCAACACGATTGAGGCCGACCTCGTGCTGTCAGCCGTGGGCCTGAAACCGCGCACCGCGATTGCGGCGGCCGCCGGCATCCAGGTCAACCGCGGAATCGTTGCCGACCGCGGGCTTGCCACCAGCGCGCCCGATGTCTACACGCTGGGCGACTGCGCCGAAATCGAAGGCCTGGTGATGCCTTACGTGATGCCGATCATGCACGCCGCACGCGCGCTGGCGCAGACACTGGCCGGAAAACCGGCGCAGGTCTCATTCCCGGCGATGCCGGTGATGGTGAAAACCCCCGCCTGCCCGACCATCGTTTCACCGCCCGCCGCCGGAGCCTCGGGCAATTGGCAAATCGAAGCCAACCCGGAGGGTGTGAAATCGCTGTTCGTCGCCCCCGACGGAAAACTGCTCGGTTTTGCCCTCAACGGCACCGCCACCGCGGAACGTCCGAAGCTGCTGCCGCAACTGCCGCCGGTGCTGGCCTGAACGTGACGGGTGCGGTGTAACCGCGTTGTAAAATTCGCACCATGCCGCCCGTCACCAAACTGCTGCTGATCGCCAACGTCGCGGTCTACATCCTGCAGCAGTTGCTGGGTGACATCCTGATCATCTGGTTCGGGCTGTGGCCCTTCCATGTGCCCGCAAATTTCGGCGCGAGCTTCATGCCCTGGCAGGTCATCAGCTACGGCTTCCTGCACGGCGGGCTGATGCACATCGGCTTCAACATGCTGGCGCTGTACATGTTCGGCGGCCAGATCGAGCAGGTCTTCGGCGCGCGGCGTTTCCTGATCTATTACCTCGGCTGCATCTTCGCCGCCGCCATCGCCCAGCTTGCAGTGACCAGCCTTTCGGGCGGAGACCCCTATCCCACCGTGGGCGCCTCGGGCGGCGTGTTCGGCCTGCTGCTTGCCTACGGCCTGTTTTTTCCGCACCGCAGGGTGCTGCTGATCTTCCCCCCGATTCCGATGCCGGCCTGGCTGTTTGTCACGCTCTACGGCCTGCTCGAAATCTATCTCGGCGTCACCGGCACCCAGTCCGGCGTGGCCCACTTCGCCCACCTCGGCGGCATGCTCGGCGGCTGGCTGTTGATCCAGCAATGGCGGAAAAAGAACCCAAATCAACCGTGAGCGCGTATTTCCGCTCCTCAATCCTCATTCCTCAGTCCTCACTCCTCACTGTCCTGCCGCCCCCAGCAACGCAGCAGCAGCTCCGCAATCCAGCGATCCCCCGGCTCCAGCGTGTCATGCACACGCAGGCCATCGGCATCGGCCTCGAGCTCTTTCAACCCCACACTGCGCAGATTGGCCGCACCCACCACATAACCAAGGCGCGCGTAATGCTCGCGCTCGATGGCAGTATCGACCGCAGGCGCATCACTCAACCAGATCCATTCATCGACAAATTCGCGCGCGGCACGATCCAGTTCGGCAAACAGCGCGTCGTCCACCGCGACACGCATGCAGGGCCGCGCCGGCGGCGTGTCCGCCGCATCACGCAGCCGCCATACCACTGACCACTCCGGCTCGCCCTCGGTCGCGCGCAGCTCGATGCCGTCACCGGTGCGCAGCAGATGGAACAGCGCATCACGCCGGTCGTTGATGACATAACCCGCCCACTCCTCCGTACCCAGCCGCGTCAGCAACAGGCCGAGCTCGATCCGGCCATTGGCGGCGACCTGAACCCTCCGGTTGGTCATCCGCGCGGCACTGGTCGCCACACTGTCCTCGCTGTGCTCCACCAGCTTGCCGCCGGCGAGTTGCGCACGGCCGCTGCGGCCGGCGCCGACATTGACCCACTCCGCCGTCACCACCAGCTGCGGAAATTCGAGCGAGGCCGCGGCAAATGCCGGGAAGGGAATGCCGCCCTGCACCTTGAAGTCATAGGACAGCGCGTCATCACCATGATGGGTCTCGAAACCGCCGCTGGCCTCGGCGGCGAGCAGCGCGCGGATGCGTGCGTCAGCGGCCGTCAGTGCATCGCGGTCGCCGCTGACGGTGAGTGTGGCGTGTATCAGCAGGTCGCCACTCATGCCGCACCGCGCTTCGGCCGGATGTAGATCACGTAATAGACCAAAGCCACCAGCACGCTGCCGCCGGCGATGTTGCCGAGAATCACCGGCCCGAGATTGCGGAACATCGCCCACAGCGTGATCGCATCGGCGCCGGCAGGCAGCGCGATGCCGCTGTCTTTCAGCAGCAATGCCAGAGGGAAGAAATACATGTTGGCGATGGAGTGCTCGAACCCCGCGGCGACAAAGGCCGAGATCGGCAGCACGATGGCGGCGAACTTGTCGACCACGGTGCGCCCGGCGAGCACCATCCATACCGCCATGCATACCAGCACATTGCACAGCACGCCACGGAAAAACAGCTCGCCCAGCGGCATCACGCTCTTGGCGGCGGCAATCTTGAGATAGGTTTGCCCCACCGCGCCGCCGTTGAGGCCGGCGTGTCCCGACAGGTAAACCAGCAGCGCCAGTCCCGCGGCACCCACGAAATTTGCGAGGCACACCACCACCCAGTTGCGCAGCACCTCGGTGCTGCTGACCTTGCCGTCAGCCCAGGCCATGGCGAGCAGGTTGTTGCCGGTGAAGAGCTCCGCGCCCGCCACCACGACCAGCAGCAGCCCCAGCGAGAAACACACGCCGCCGAGCACCCGGCTCACGGCAAAGGACAAGGAGGCGTCGCTGATCACCAGGGTGTAGTACAACGCGCCAAGCCCGATGAAGGCGCCGGCGAGCACGCCCAGCATCGCCATCGACAGCAAGGACAGCCGCGTCTTGGCCACGCCGAGGCTGTCCACCCGCTCGGCGATCTGTTGCGGCGAATAAACGTCAAAATTGGGGCCAAGACTCATGCTTGTGGTCTCCATGACAAGGGCGCCAGTGTAAACATGCCCGGCTTGATCGGGTAATCTTGCGCCCCATGATCGCAAAAACCCGCAACAACACGCTCAAGCTCGCCGACTACTACATGGGCCGCGATGCCGAATACCGCGGCGAACTCACACGCGAGCTGCGTGCCAACGCGCGCGACATCGTCCGCCGCGTCAACCGCCTGCTCAAACGCGCGGGCCTGATGCGCAAGGTCACTTCGGGCTGGCGCCCGTCCGCGCTTAACGCCACCGTGCCCGGTGCGGCCAGCGGCAGCAAACACATCAGTTGCCTCGCCATCGACCTCGAAGACCGCGACGGCGCTCTCGATGCCTGGTGCATGGCCAACCTGCCGGCGCTCGAAGAACTCGGGCTGTGGCTGGAACACCCCAAGGCCACCCGCGGCTGGTGCCATCTGCAGACAAGGCCGCCGCGTTCAGGTAATAGGGTGTTCGAGCCTTGAATCATAAGTAATTGTTTTTATTTAACTATTTTTAATCCATAAACGTCGCGTAATCCTCCACCGCGATCCGTTCGGGCTGAAAGGTATTCACCACATCAGCCTCGTCGGCATAACCCAGCGCCATGCCGCAGACCACCACCCAGTCGCTGCTGATCGCCAGCTCACGGCGCACCACATCGGGATAACTCGCAATCGACGCCTCGGGACAGGTATGCAGGCCGCGCGCCCGCGCCGCGAGCATGATCGTCTGCAGAAACATGCCGTAGTCGAGCCAGCTGCCCTTCTCCAGCTTGCGCTCGATGGTAAATACCAGTCCCGCAGGCGCACCGAAGAATTCGTAATTGCGCGCGCGAAAAGCCTTCGATTTTTCGTGGTCGCCCTTGCCGATGCCCAGCGTGCCGTAGAGTCCCCAGCCGCAGGCGCGCCGCCGCGCGAGATAAGGCTCGAATACCGGATCGGTGTAGTAATCGTAATCGCGGTGATGGCCGGGCTCGTCGCTCATGAACGCCGACTTGATCGCACCGCCCAGCCGCGACAGCGTCGCGCCGGTCAGCACATGCACGCGCCAGGGCTGTATGTTGGAACCGCTCGGCGCATGGCGGCCGACTTCGACAATCTCGCGCAGCACATCCGGCGGCACCGGATCGTTGGTGTAAGCGCGGATCGAGCGCCGTGTGCGTGCCGCGGCAAACACATCGGGCGCAGCCTTGTTGAGTTCGTTCATGGGACCTCCTCCTGCCTGCGATGGTAGCCGATTGACCGCAGCCAGACTCATCGCCAAACTGCGCGCACACCATGCACACCCCCACCCTCCGAACCGGCCTCGTCTTTGCCCTGCTGCAGTTGTTCTTCACGCTGACCTGGACGGTGTACGTGATTTTCCTGCCGCAGCTCGTGGTGCAGGCGGGACTGCCAACATCGGCGGTGATCTGGATCCTGCTGCTCGACCAGTTGGTGTTCGTGTTTGCCGACTGGGCGATGGGTGCCAGGGCCGACCGCGCGGCGAAGGTAGTCGGCCGCCTCGGCCCGCTGATCGGACTGGTGACACTGGTTTCGGCCATCGCCTTCCTGTTGCTGCCTTTTGCCGCGCCGCAGGGCAGTCCGCTGCTGCTGCTCGCGCTGACCCTGGTGTGGACCATCACTTCATCGGCGCTGCGCGCGCCGCCGCTGGTGCTGATCGGCAAATACGCCGCGGCCGGCGCCAAGCCCTGGCTGTCGGCGAGCTGGCTCTTGGGACTCGGCATTGCCGGCGCGCTGGCGCCGTACCTGACCATCCAGTTGCGTGACATGGACCCGCGGCTGCCCTTCGCGCTGTCGGCGATTGCGGTGGCCGTCGCCGCCTGGGGCATGGCCTGGGCCGAACGCCATCTCGCCACAGCAACACCCTCCGCCACGCCACCACCGGCGAAACCGCTGCCGATCGCCACCTTCCTGCTGGTGGTGGTGCTGGTGGCGTTGGGCTTTCAGGTCCACTTTTCGTTGAACTCCGCGCCGCTGTACCTGCGCCACGCCACTCCGGCCGAACTCGGCCAGTTGATGCCGCTGTTCTGGGTCGGCTTCAACCTCGCGATGCTGCCGCTGACCTGGATGATCCGCCGCTACGGCGATTTCAAGGTGATGGCAGCCGGCGCGGTGATCGGCGTGATTGCCGTCATCGCCAGCGCGCAGGCACCGGGGCTGCAGGCGCTGATTGCCACGCAGGTCATTGCCGGTATGGCCTGGGCCGCGATCATCTTCGGTGCCTTTGGTGCGGCGATGGCCCTGGGCCATACCGGCCGCGAAGGTTTCAGCAGCGGCGGCATGCATGCGATGTTCGCGGTGGCGGCGCTGCTGCGCATCGGCGTGGTTGCACTGCAGCTCAACCAGCAGCCGGGATTCATTGCATCGCTGGCCATGGTCCCGGCGCTGTGCTGGGGACTCGCCGCGCTACTGCTGATCGCCGCCCTGGCCCGCAGCCGCGCTTGACAGCACCAGTGCCAGCTTGTCCTCGCGGGAGAGCTGTTTGATTTCATATTCGCGGCGGCTCGCCGCCGAGCGGCCTTCCGCCGGCTCGCGATACACCAGCCGCACCGGCCGCCGCGCCCGCGTGTAACTCGCCCCGGTGGCGCCCGCGCCGTTGTGCGCGGCGATACGCTTGTCGAGATCACGTGCAATGCCGGTGTACAGGCTGCCGTCGGCGCAGCGCACGATATAAACCCACCAGTCATTCGAAGACATGAAGTTCTGCAATAAAGGCTCAAGCCCCGTATCATGCCGCCGGTGAAGACATTCAGCCAACTCCTGATTCTGCTGCTGGCCGGCAACGTCCACGCCGCCGATCCGGCAAAAACATTCTTCGACGTCGAACTCGGCAGCCGTTTTGCGATTCCGGCCTGCGCCGCGAACGAACACTCGGTGACGCAACGGCTGTGCCACAACGCGGCGCAGACCACAAAAACCGCCTGGGGCACGACTGATTACGCGGTGTTTTTCCCGCGGCCCAAGGTTGTGCCCTATGCCCGCGGCGAACTCAATGTCGAAGTCATCAACGGCGTGATCGAAGCCATCCACGTCAATACCTGGGGTCTGCAGACACAGCAGCCGGCGATGGACATGCTGCAGGGCCGTTACGGCCCGCCGACACGCAGCCGTACCGAAAAACTGGCGAATGTGCGCTCGCGCATCCCCGTGCTCCATGCCGCCTGGGACCGCAGCGACTTTGCCGTGCGCTACACCGGCGCCACCACCGGCATCGACTGGGGCCGCATCACGCTGGCCACGCCGCGCCACCAGAAACTCAAGGCGCTGCCGGACTGACGCCGGCCCGGTTTCGCGGCCCGCGCGCGCAGGGCATAATGCGCGCTCGTTTCAACCCAGATCATCATTTCAGGAAAGCATAACCACCATGGCATCAATCACCACCGCAAGCGGACTGATCATCGAAGAACTCGTCGCCGGCAACGGCGCGGAAGCCGCCGCCGGGCAATACGTCAGCGTGCACTACACCGGCTGGCTCACCGACGGCACCAAATTCGATTCGAGCAAGGACCGCGGCGACCCCTTTGAATTTCCGCTGGGTGCCGGCCATGTGATCAAGGGCTGGGACGAGGGCGTGCAGGGCATGAAAATCGGCGGCTCGCGCAAACTGACCATACCCGCCAGCCTCGGTTATGGCGCACGGGGCGCCGGCGGCGTGATTCCGCCGAACGCGACGCTGGTGTTTGAAGTCGAACTGCTGGGCGTTGAATAAGACCGCATAAATAAAACAAAGGGGGAGCGCGATCATGGGCAGCCACGTCAAGATCAAATCCAGCAGCGGCGGCGGTGAATTCGACTGCTACCTCGCGCTGCCCGCAGGCGGCGGCAAGGCACCAGCCGTGGTCATGGCCTCCGCGGTACACGGCGTCGATGCCGACATCCAGGGCATCGCCGACGCTTTTGCGGCTGCCGGTTACATCGCCGCGGCACCCGACCTGTTCTGGCGTACGGTACCCGGCCCGCTGCCGCGCGGCGACGAGCGTTCGGCACAGCGCTCGCAGCCACGGCTGCCGGTCATCAAAAGCGGCGAGACCGATATCGCCGACACACTGGCGATGGTGCGCAAGCTGGCGCAGCACAACGGCAGGGCGGCGACGATGGGCTTCTGCTTCGGCGGCCCCTACGCGGTGATCGGCCCGAAACGCCTCGGCTTCGACGCCGGCATCGGCTGCCACAGCACGCAGATGGGCGACTTCGAGCATGAATTCGACGGCCTGACAAAACCGGTATGCCTGGTCTGGGGTGATGCCGACCATGCCGCGCCACCCGAATTGCGCGAACGTTACCTCGCCCGCGCAGCGCGCCAGCCCTCGCTCGCCGTGCACATCTTTCCCGGTGTCGAACACGGCTACATGATGCGCAGCAACCCCAAGGCGTGGAGTGAGGCGACTTACACCTTCAGCATGGAAAAAATGTTGGACATCCTCAAGTCACTGCGTTGAGCGACCGGCCTGACGATGAACGATGAGTGATGAATGATGAGCACGGGCAACCCCGCAAGGTTTTGCCCCTCATTCCCCACTCCTGCCCCCTGACTCCTCACTCCTGACTCACCGCTGCCGTATAAGGCATCCCAGCAACCCCCGCTCCTCCGCGCTCAACGGCGCACTGTCGTCCTCCCGCCCCACCCAGTGACGCCGGAATGCGGAAATCGCCACGGCCGGGCGGCTGATGTCGTACCCCAGCGCAGCGAGCAACAATCCGTCGTCCACCCCCGGCGGCACCTGCGGATATGGTGGCTCGCACCACAAACCAAAACCCGCCTGCGCCAGGCGGCGCCACGGGAACAGGGCGCTGGGATCGGTCTTGCGGCCGGGGGCGACGTCACCATGGCCGAGAACATTCTGCGGCGGCATGCGCCAGCGCGTGGTGATGTCGCGCAGCAGCACGATCAGCGCATCGATCTGCGCATCGGCAAACGGCTCCTCACCGGTGTTGTCGAGCTCGATGCCGATCGAAGCCGAGTTGAGGTCCCGGTTGCCGGCCCAGTACGAATCCCCGGCATGCCAGGCACGGCGCAGTTCATCCACCAGGTAATAGATGCGGCCGTCGCGGCCAATCAGGTAATGCGCGCTGACCTGTGATGCCGGATGGGTCAGTGTCGCCAGCGCCTGCTCGGCGCTACTGTTGGTGGTGTGGTGCAGGATCACGTATTGCGGCCGGCGCCCGCCGTGGTTCGGTGACGGCCGTGGCTCCATATCGAGGCTGCCGTAACGCGGCAGCGCCTGCGGCGTGGCGCCACAAGCGGCGAGCAACATCAACAGCAACAGAACAGCAACACGCCCCATACCCTCACTCCTCAATCGTGGAAACAAACATACCACGCAGCCCGGCCATCGGTTACTCTGGACACATGTCCGAAGACCCGCTGCGCCAGATCAGCCGCGAAAACCTCAACGAACTGCCGGTACGCCGTTACGAGGGGCCGGTGAATTTTGTCGCCAGCCCGGCGCAGCTGCATGCCGCGCGGCTCGATGTGCTCAATGAACGCGTGGTCGGCTTCGACACCGAGACCCGGCCCGCCTTCCGCAAGGGCGAAAGTTATCTGCCGAGCATCGCCCAGGTCGCCACCGCCAAGACCGTGCACATCTTCCCGCTGCGTTACCCGGACACCCATCGCCTGCTCGCCGAGATGCTGGCCAGCAGCGAAATCGTCAAGGTTGGCGTATCACTCGCCAACGACCTGCGGACATTGAAGCAGCGCTTCGACTTCAGTGAACATCGCATCACCGACCTCGGGGTGGTCGCCAAACGCCACGGCTACGCCCAGACCGGCGTGCGCAATCTCGCCGGCATCGTGCTCGGGTTTCGTATCGCCAAGGGCGCGAAGACCACCAATTGGGCTGCACCCCAGCTCAGCCCGGCGCAGATCGCCTATGCCGCCACCGATGCCTGGGTCTGCCGCGAGCTGTACCTGCGTTTCGAGACCGAAGGCATGGTCAACTGATTGCGACAGTGGTCAAGTACCGCCAAAATGGCGGGATGACCAGCGAATCCGACGCAAGCAAGGCCCCCGCTCCCGCCCGACCCGCCCGCTGGCAACGCGCGCTCGCCGTCGTCACTGCCGCCTCGATGGCGCTGCTGATCGGCAGTTGCGCGCAGATGCCCTCGACCGGCATCACCTCGATCGTGTTCCAGCCACGCGACAAGGCCAGTGCGGTGCTTGAAGGCGAAGCGGTGCAGGACCAGGTGGTCGAGAAACGCATCGGCGTCGACCAGTTCAAGCTGCGCGGCCCCTTCACCGTGACCACACGCGAGGGCCAGTACCTGAGACTGTCGGCGAAGGAACGCATCCTCGCCGATTTCTACCTGTCGAGCGAAACCCGCAACGCGCCCCTGGTGATCCTGCTGCACGGCTACAACAACACCAAGGCCGACCACGCCTACCAGGGCATGCACCTCGCCACCTGGGGCATGAACAGCATCGTGCTGCAACTGCCCAACCGCGGCTCCTGGATCAACCACGGCCGCACGCTGGCGCGCATCGTTGATTACATCCGCAAGCGGCCCAGCGATTTTCCCAATGCCGACATGAGCCGCATCGTGCTGGTCGGCCATTCCTTCGGCGCCTCGTCAGTGGTCTACGCGCTGGCGCAGGGCGCCCAGGCCTCAGGCGCGGTGCTGCTCGACCCCGCGGCTTTCGGCGCGGCGCTGCCCGCAGCGCTGGTCAAGGTCAACAAGCCGGTGCTGGTGATCGGCGCCGACGAAGAGGTGTTTCCGGCGCGCGGCCGCGAGCTGTTTTTCCGCAGCATCCGCGAGAACGTCGCTGAACTTTCGATCCGCAACGCCGGTCATGAGGATGCGCAGTTCCGCCTGCGCGACGACGGCAGCCGCGAGGAGCAGATGGCTTTTCTCAGTGCGATGACTTCGGCGGTGATCAGCATCAGCTCCACCAGCCGCCTCGATTACGCCTGGCAGAGTTATGAACCGGCCATCGCGGCGCAGCGCTTTTTTGATGTCCGGAAGAAGTAATTTTATTTTAAGTCATTGTTTATTTAATATTATTTAATGGCCATGATGATCAACATTCCATGTCATCTGCTGCGCGGCGCGCTCATCGCGCCGCTGATGCTGCTGTCCGTCGCCGTTCCGGCCGCGGAAGCACCACCGTCGATCGACATCGAGATGTCGCGCCAGCAGAGCATCAACCACAGCCGTGGTCCGGCGCGCCCGGACGGTTATGTCATCGACCGTGGAATGGCCGCCTACGTGCTGGCCCTGATGCCCGGGTTCGAGCAGGCCGTCGCAAACCTCGGCGCCAAGGACCGCTGGCTGGATATCGGGGCCGGGCGCGGACAGGCGATGATCGATTATCACGGCGTACTCGTCGACAGCGCCCGTCCGCGTACGGCGCTACCGCGCAAAGCCAACACGGTGGCGATGTCCATTGAGGACCGGCGCGAACAGGCCTGGCATGACAGCGCGCTGCTGCTGGAGCCCGGACAGATGCGCTATGTTTATGGCCGGCAGTTGCGCAACTACACCACCGAAGAGATCGGCGGGCCATTCCGCTTGATCAGCGACGTGATCGGCGGTTTCTCCTACACCGAGGAATTAAGCGGGCTGGTGCAGAAAATACTGTCATTGATGGAAGTGAATGGCGATTTCTATGCCGTGCTGCAGGATGTGCGCTCGGAGGAGGGCGACAACAAGCCCTTCTATCCGAACGAACCTTTTCTCACCCGCATCCTCGATGAATCAGGACAGGACACCAGCGTCTGCGCCTGGCTCAGGCAGATCAGTTGTGCACAGGTGATCTGCCAGCCGAAAACCGGCTGGCGACCACCGATTCAGACGTACCGGGTGCGCAAAACCTGCAACGAAGTCAACGTGCCCCGGCTCGAACGGGTGCGTTATGTGGCGGGCACGCCACCCGAGCGCGTGTTCCGGATGACACCAAAACCGGCAACTCCGCCCGCTGCGGCCGCGACCTCACCCGCGGCAGCCGCCACCCGCTGACCGGGCCGGCCTCCGGCCGGTCATTCCCGCGGAATCTTCGCCGCGTTGATGACCTTGCCCCAGGCCGCGATCTCGGTCCTGATCTGGGCAAGAAATTCCGCCGGCGAATTGCCTTCGGGCTCGATGCCCAGCGCCACCAGGCGTTCGGTGACCTCGGGTTTTTTCACCATCACCGCCATCTCGCGATGCAGGCGGTTGATGATCGCGGGCGGCGTGCCCTTCGGCGCGTGTAATCCGTACCAGGACAGCACTTCATAACCGGGCACCGTCTCGCCGATGGTCGGCAACTCGGGCGCCGAAGCGATGCGTTTGGTGCCGGTGACACCCAGCGCGCGCAGCTTGCCGGCCTTGATGTGTGGAAATGCCGAGGAGTATGCCGAAATCAGCATCTGCACCTGTCCCGCCATCAGTTCGGTCAGCGCCGGGCCCGCGCCCTTGTAGGCGATGTGCACGATGTCGATGCCGGCGAGAAACTTGAACTGCTCGCCGGCAAGGTGCGCGGTCGAACCGATACCCGCCGAAGCAAAATTGATCGCGCCGGGTTTGGCCCGGGCCAGCCCGATCAGGTCCTTCACCGTCTTTGCCTGCACCGAGGGATGCACCACCAGCACCAGCTGGCTGGAACCGACACGGCTGATCGGATGGATATCCTTCGTCGGGTCATAGGGCAGCTTCAGCCGCAGATTCGGTGCAATGACAATCTCGCCGCCAGCCGACATCAGCGTGGTGTAACCGTCGGGCGCGGCCTGGGTCAGGATGCCCACCGCCAGCGTGCCGCCGGCGCCACCGCGGTTATCAACGATCACCTGCTGGCCCATCGCCTCGCTGAAATGCTGCGCGGTGATCCGCGCGGTGAGATCGCTCGGGCCACCCGGCGGATAACTGACCAGCATGCGGATCGGCCGCAGCGGATATTTCACCTCGGCCGCCTGCACCTGCACACCCGCGCCGAGCAGCGCGGCCGTCACCAACGTCAATGCTGAAATTCTCATCACCACACTCCGGTTCATGGACGGACCGCGCCGCCGATGGCTGAAGTTTAGCCCAGTCGTCCGGCCCATTCGTTCAACCCATTAGCGGCGCAGGTGATTTCCGGTAAAGTCCAGCCATAACAAGCTGTGCCATTCACGACCGGAGGGGGTCATGATGAATCGTCCCAACAGCGCCGTTTTTGCGGCCGCCTGCATTGCAGTGATCACGCTCGCCTGCACGCCAGCTTCAGCGCGCGTCACCCGCATCGTCATCGACCAGACCGTGTCGCCGGCCTTCTGCAAGGGCGAACACTGCAACAGCTACGGCAGCGCCGGCCAGTACGAACAGATCTCCGGCCGCGCCTTCGGTGAACTTGATCCCGACGATCCGCTGAACGCGCTGATCCAGGACATCCAACTCGTCAAGGACCGCGACGGCAAGGTGCGTTATGTCGCCACCTTCGTCATCACCAAGCCGCTCGACAACAGCAAGGCCAGCGGCATGTTGTGGCATGAAGTGCCCAACCGCGGCCGGCCGGTGCTGATCTCCACCCAGGAACGCGAGTTCGGCGACATCGGCCTCGCCACCGCCTGGCAGGGTGACAACGCCGGCTTCGGCACCGCGCTGGGCACCACCGTGCGTGAAACCATGGGCACCGGCGCCAACCACTGGCTGCAGCTGCCGGTGGTGAAAAACAGCGACGGCTCGCCGGTCACCGGCCTGGTATTCGCGCGCATCATCAACCGCAGCGGCCCCGGCGCACAGCCGCTGATCGTACAAACCAATCCGGTGCCCTATATGCCGGCCAGCCTTGACACCAAACAGGCCACGCTGGTCTCGCGCGACCACGAAACCATCGACGGCAAGGTGCGCGGTGAAACCCGCATCGCCGCACAGGACTGGAAATTCTGCGGCGGCGGCACTTTCGATGAACCGGTGGCACTGACGCAACTGCCGGTGCAGATCTGCCTGAAGGGCGGCTTCGACGCGAAGAAGCTCTATCAAGTGGTTTACACCGCGAAGGATCCCTACCCGCTGGGCATCGGCTTCGCCGCATGGCGCGACCTCGGTTCGTTTTTCAAATATGCCAAAGCCGACGACCACGGCACCGCCAATCCGATTGCCGGCCTGACCACACACAGCATCGCGCGCGGCCGTTCGCAGTCCGGCAACTATCTGCGCGGCTGGCTGCACCTGGGATTTAATCAAGACGAGGCCAAGAGGCGCGTACACGACGGCATGTGGCCGGTGATCGCCGGCCGGCGCATCGCGCTCAATTTCCGCTGGGCGCAGCCCGATGGCGTGCTTGAGCTGTACCAGGCCGGCAGTGAAGGCCCGCAATGGTGGCTGCCCTGGCCTGATCGCGCACGCAACCTGCCCGCACGCAGCATCCAGGACCGCTGCATGGCCAGCAACACCTGCCCGAAAATCATCGAGCATTTTGGCGCCGCCGAAATCTGGGCGCTGAAACTCGGCCCGGAATGGATAGGCACCGACGCGAAACAGGACATCCCGCTGCCCGACAACGTGCGCCGTTATTACGTCGCCAGCAGCACCCACGGCGGCGGCAGCGGCGGCTTCAACGCCAGCCTCGCCGAGTTTCACCAGAAGGCAAAACCGGTGAGCTGCCCCGGCAACAACTGGGGCCGCGGCTTGCTGCCCGCCAACCCGCTGTCGCATGACGAGCCGTGGCGCGCGATCACCGTGCACTTCCGCGACTGGGTGATGAAGGACATCGCGCCGCCGCCGAGCCGCTTTCCGACGCTGAAAGCCGGCGAACTGGTCGAGCCGAACAAGGCGGCAATGGGTTTCCCGACGCTGCCCGGCCTGCGCGCCAGCGCACCCGAAGCCGACCTGATCAATCCCTTTCTTGATTACGACTGGGGCCGCCAGTTCGACGCCAACGATGCCTCGGGCATTCCGACCGTGATACCGCCGCGCATCCGCCGGATCCTGCCGATGCGCGTGCCCAGGGTGAATGCCGACGGCAACGAGATCGGCGGCATTCCGGTGGTGCTGCTCGAAGCACCGCTCGGCACCTACACCGGCTGGAACATCACCGCCGGTGGCTTCCATGACGGCAAGCTGTGCAACTACGCCGGCGGCATGGTGCCCTTCGCGCGCAGCAAGGCCGAACGTGAAGCCAGCAACGATCCGCGTCCGTCGCTCGAAGAACGCTACGGCTCACACGCCGGTTATGTCGAAGCGGTGCGCAAGGCCACCGAGAAGGTCAAGGCCGCGGGCTTTTTGCTGGAGCGTGATGCCGCGGCGCTGGTGAAGCAGGCCGAGGCGAGCAATGTGTTGAAGTAGCGTGATGAAGCACAACACCTGAAAATGCACCCCGTCATTCCGGCGCACGCCGGTATCCCCTTCCCCCGCGGGCGGGGGAAGGTAGGATGGGGGATAAACCACTGGATCCCCGCCCGTCCCCCAGGGGGACTTCCTTCGGGGCGCCCCCCAAGGGGACTTCCTTCGGGGCGCCCGGGATGACGATCCAGATCAGGCCGCGACCGGATCGAGCCCGCGGATCATTCTTCGCAGTTGCTCGCCGGTGATCAGCTCGATGGTGATGCGGTTGTTTTCGACGTAACGCCGCGCTTCTTCGGTGAAGCTGCCCGAGGTGACGACAAACACGCCGACCGCATTCTCGGTCCCGGCCACCGCGCACAGTTCACGCACCACGGCAACACCGACACGCTGCACCCGCCAGTGCTTGCACTGCACGAGGTAGCGGTCTTCGCCGATGCCTGCCACCAGATCAACGCCGGCCTCGGGCATGCGCGTGGCGCGCTGATCGACAACAAAACCCTTGCGCCGGAAAAACTCCGCGACCAGATTCTCGAACTCGCGGCCTGACAGTTGCTGCAGCAACGCGGCGCCATGCTCCTCGGCCACTTCGCTGTAATTGCGCTGATGGCGGTAGTTGAGCCAGGCCGACCACAGCGTCAATGTCACGAAAGCCGCGGGCAACAATATCTGCGCCACCTTGGCGAGATCGCGTACGGCAGGCAGCGCGATCTGTTGCAGTGTCGAGAGGTCAGCGCCCCTGGCCGTGGTCGCGGCATAGACCAGCGCATACGCCGCCGCCCACGACAACACGGCGGCCAGCACACCAGCCCACCACGGCAGGCGCGTGAGGTGCTCGACAAACAGTTCCGGCGTATGGGTTTTGCGATGGTTCAAATGCCACTCCCCAAGGGTGAATTCATCGCGGAATTGTGGACGCCTCCACAACACCACACCAGCGCAATACTGCACAGTCGCAGGGCCTGCGCGCCGCCGTGAAGGTGCGCGCGCCACGGTTTGCGCCGTGCACAGGCCCGACACCAGCAGGGCTCACTGCACAGAGAGGGTGTCAACCATCGCAGATGGGTGAAAATACTTAAGTAATTGTTTTAATTGATATTTTTATCAAAATCACCTGCCTCATTACACCGCGGCCAGACACCATCAATCCGCTTTGGCTCCCGAGACCTGCACCACCTGCGTCCACTTCGCAATATCGCGCTTGATCAACGCCGCAAAATCCTCGGGCGTGCCGCTGGCGATATCACCACCTTCGACCGCGATGCGTTTTTTCATGTCGTCGCTGCGCAGCGCCTTCATCAATTCGGTGCTGAGCCTGGTGATGATGTCGCCCGGAGTGCCCGCCGGTGCCAGCAGGCCATACCAGGTGCCAGCGTCATAACCGGGCAGCCCGGCTTCGGCGATGGACGGAATATCCGGCACCGCCGATGAACGCTTGGCGGTGCTCACACCCAGCGCCTTCAGCTTGCCGCTTCTGACATGCGGCAATGCCGGCGGCAGGTTGAGGATGGCCAGCGAAATCTCGCCGGTCATCACGCCGATCACCGCCGACGGCGCGCCCTTGAACGGCACGTGCAGCATGTTCACCTTGGCCAGCACGCGGAACAGCTCGCCCGACAGATGCGCCGTGCTGCCGTTGCCGCCCGAGCCGAAAGTCAGCGCGCCGGGTTTTGCTTTCGCCAGTGCAATCAGATCCTTCACCGTCTTCACCGGCAGCGAGGGATGCACGATCAGGATGTTGGGTGCGGTCGACACCAGGCCGATCGGCGAAAAATCCTTCACCGCGTCATAGGGCAGTTTCGGATACAGCGCGGGATTCACCGAATGCGAACCCGCGCTGGCCATGATCAGCGTGTAGCCATCGGGCGGCGCCTTTGCCGCCAGCTCCGCGCCAAGACTGCCACCGGCACCGGGACGCGGGTCGGCGACCACAGGACGGCCGAGCTGCTCGCCGAGTTTTTGCGCAGTGACCCGTGCAATCAGGTCCGGCCCGCTGCCGGGCGCCGAAGGCACGATCATGCGGATGGTCTTGGCCGGATAGGGCTGCGCCGAAGCCGGCATCACCACCAACAAAACCGCCGGCAACGACAGGCAGCACAGCACGACCCCGCCCTTCGCATCAATCCTGTTCATCACGGCCACCCTGTAAATTATTCTTAAACAAGACCTCAGCCCAGCCGCTCATCCAGATTCGCATTCGCCGCCAGCCGGCGGAAGGGATGCGCCTTGAGCACCGCGTCATCGAGTGTAACCCCGAGGCCCGGCGCATCGGGCGGCACAAACGAGCCGTCCACCAGCTGCGGCCGGTAACCACCCACAACGTCATAAAACAGCGGCGACTCGGCGAGCTGGTGCTCCAGCACCAGAAAAGCCGGCGCCACCGCGCACAGATGAAGGCTGGCGAGATTGCACACCGGCCCGGTCGGGTTATGCGGCGCGAAAGCCACGCCGCGCTGCGCGCAGCGTTCGGCAATCTTCAGCATCTCGCCATAACCGCCGGCGTATTTGATGTCGGGCATCACCACATCCAGCAGGCCGTCATCGATGAAGGGCAGGAAACCGGCCAAACCGATCTGCCGCTCGGCGCCTGCGAGCTTCATGCCGGCGGCACACGCCTCGCCATGTATGCGCTGCAGCCGGGCAAAAGCATCGGCGTTTTCTGACACCGGGCATTCGAGCCAGTACAAGCGCACTGCCTTGAAATCCCTGATCAGCCGCCGCGCGCCGTCCTCGTCAAAACGCCAGTGGCAATCGACCAGCACCTCGATTTCCGGCCCCACCGCATCGCGGATGGCGGCGACACGCGCCAGCCCGGCGCGGGTTCGCGCCTCGACATCGGCCGCATCATTGCCCCAGTAGACACCATCAAAGGGCGCGATCTTCACCGCGCGATAACCCTCGGCCACCGCATGCCTCGCCGCACGCGCTATACCCTCGGGACTGCGGTCACGCGCGCCGCGGTTGATGTTGGCGTAAACCTTCACCGCGCGCCGTTTTTCTCCACCACTTGTTGCGCCACCCAGCAGTTCATGCACCGGCACACCGGCCGCTTTTGCGCGCAGATCGGTCACCGCCTGCTCGGTGGCGCTGATGATCGAAGCCGCGATCAGCCCGCCGGGTGAATGCGGAAACACCCTGAGCTGCGGCAGCAGCTCGTCCACGGTAAGGCCGATCCAGTCGCAGGCGAGGTCTTCGGCCATCGCGCGCTGCGCGGGCTCGTAACCATTGAGCGAAGCCTCGCCGATGCCGGAGAGGCCGTTTTCAGCGGTGACCCGGATGAAGAACCAGTTGGTTTTTTCGGAAACGTTGAACACCAGCGGCTCGATGGCCGCGACCTTCAGGGCGGTCATGCGCCACCTCCAGGGGCCTGCGTATCAGCGTGCAAACGGCGCCACGCCGATCAGCCATTGGTGTAGCTTGACCGCGAACACCGCCCACAGCGCCGTGCCGACAATCACCACGATCACCGTGCGCAGCCACTCGCCCGCCGGATATACCGTGCCCGCCGCACGGTCACGGCGGCGCGCAGCGATGAAATCGGCCACCGCCCACGCCAGGAACGCGCCGAACAGGATGACCTCGGCCGCGCGGCCATTCGACAGCAGATGCGCCAGCGCCCACAGCTTCACCGCGAGCACCATCGGATGGCCGAAGCGCGCCTTGAAATGATTACGCGGCACATACGCCGCCACCAGCAGCACCATCGCCGGCAACATCAGCAGCGAGGCGATGTGGCGTGTGAACGCCGGCGGGTCATAAAGCGGCAGGCCGAGCTGGCGCGCCTCGCCGTAGCCGATGACGATCAGCACAAAACCCGCCAGCGACAGCAGCGAATACAGCCCCTTCCACTGCAGCCCGCCGATGCGCCCGATGGTGCGCAGGCGCCAGGGCTCGGCGACGATGCGCGACGAATGCGCGCCCAGGAAGAGCAACAGTCCGGCCAGCAGCAAGGTCATGGGCATCTCCCTGTTCAGGCCGCCGGTGCCATGCGGGCGGCGCCGATGTCACGCAGGCGGTCCTTCAGGGCTGGACGGCCCCAGGTCCAGTAGGCGACGCCGACCAGCAGCAGCAACACGCCGGCGGCGAGCAGCAGCAGGCCGTTGTCGATGATCAACTGGTTGCGCTTGTGGCGGTCGGCGGCTTCAAGTTCGGCGGCGGAATGCTCGCGCACCGCGGCCTGCGGCGCCACCGCCGCGGCTGATGCCGGGCGCGCCGCTGCCGCGCCACCCGCACCGGGCAGCGACTGCACACGGGCACGCATCTCGGCGACATCGCGCTCCATCTGCGCAACGCGGTCGAGCATGTCGGCAATCACGCGGTTGCCGGCGGCGATCTGTTCTTCGAGGCGCTGCAGTTGTTGCGCGATATCTGCGGCACGGGAGGTGCCGCTGCTGCGGGCGCGCGGCGCTTCGACGGCCGCAGTTGCGGCATTCGTTGCCGCCGCAGTTGCGGCGGTAGCCATTGCCGGCCTAGCGAGCAACGGACGCGCCAGGCGCGGCTGTTCGGGCACGACATAGGCGACCCGGACGGCTTGGGCGGGGGATTCGGACTGCAGCCCCGGTAATGCGGCGAGATGCAGCACTTCCAGTGCAGGCGGTGCAAAGGGCACCGCAACCGCCGGCGGGGACACCAGCAGCAGCGCAGCAACAGCTCCAAAAACGGTCAGGATGGGACTAACGATGTCGCTCCCGATCTAAGGGTTAGAGCGGGAAGTTACACCTTTACTAGTGGAGGTGCAAGTAAGTCATTCAATCTATTGGGGTTTCACCTTTTGGCGCCTGGACTCAATACCGGCCAAAAAGCGGGCCAACAAGAGCACGGACCATGCCCCCCCCCCTGCCTCTTACTTCCTGACGGGCTCGCTGACCTTGGGCTTCAGAAAACCACCCGTCACCGGGGCCGCCTTTTTATCCTTCTTGGGTTTTTTCTTTTCCTTGTTGCTGCGCTGCTGGCCTTTGGCCATGGTCGTTCTCCTTGTGGTGTGCCTGCAGGTTAACCCATATACCTGCGCACCACAGGAGCAAGGCAGAGGGGCCGGCTGAAAGCCCCTCACGCCCCGGTAATCAATCCACCGTAATCCCGGTCGCCTTCGCCACCTTGGTGAAGCGCTCGATCTCGGCGCGGATATGCGCGGCGAACTGCTCCGGCGTGCCGCCCACAGAATCGAAACCGATTTTCTTCAGCGCACCCGAGACCTCGGGCAACGCCAGGGCTTTCTGCGACTCGGCGTTGACGCGGCTGACGATGGCGGCCGGCGTGTTGGCCGGCGCGAGCAGGCCGAACCACGAGGTGACCTCAAACCCGGGATAGCCGGACTCGACCATCGTCGGCACATCGGGCAGCAGCGCCGCGCGCTTGGGCGTGGTCACCGCCAGCGCCCGCGCGCGGCCGGTCTTGGCATGGGGCTCGATGCCGACCACGGTGAAGAACATCACCGACACCTCGCCGCTCAACAGCCCGGTCAGCGCCGGGGTGGTGCCCTTGTACGGCACATGCACGAGGTTGAGGCCGGCCATCATTTTCAGCAGCTCGCCGCTGAGGTGGTGGGTGCTGCCGTTGCCGGCCGAACCGTAATTGAGCTGGCCCGGGCGCTTCTTGGCGAAGGCCACCATGTCCTTCACGGTCTTCACCGGCAGCGAGGGATGCGCGGTCAGCACATAGGGCGTGGAGGCAATGTGGATGATCGGCGCAAAATCCTTGATCGCATCGTAGGGCAGCTTTTTGTAGACCGCGGGATTGGAGCCGTGGGTGGAGTTGTTGGCCATGAACAGCGTGTAGCCGTCGGCCGGCGCGCGCGCCGCCGCCTCGGTGCCCACCGCGCCGCCGGCACCTGGCCGCGCCTCGATCACGAACTGCTGGCCCATCTGCTCGGCGAGCTTGCTGGTCATGATGCGGCTCACGTTATCCGTGGCGCTGCCCGGCGCCTGCGCGATCAGGATGCGGATCGGCTTTACCGGATAGTTCTGGGCCACCGCCGGCAGCGCGATCAAGGCCGCCAGGCTCGTCAATACCGAAATTCGGACACGCATGTTTTCTCCTCAGTTTTAGTCGAGTTATTCAACACAGAATGGTGTGGAACGGGATTTTACTGGAGCTTGGGCAGGGCATCTTGGATCATCTGCGGCGAATGCCCGCCGGCTGGCCGGGCTCAGCTCCAAGGCCCTGGTGACGGAGATGGCGATGAGGCCGAAGACTTCGGTTTTTCTGGAAAGCGCACCTGATTGCCGCAGAACCGGTATCTACGCTGGTTCCCATAGGCGGCGAATTGGCACCGCGTAAAACCCCCGGCAAGCGGCTGATCACAAGGCAGATGAGCGGCTAATCGCCAACTAAAGCTTCGGCTAATCGCTAACTTTGAGATCAGCTGATCGTCGGGGCGAATAGTAAGTCACCCTGGGTGGCGCCCCATACCCCGTAGGGCGGATGAGGAGCGAAGCGACGTTATCCGCCGGATGTAAAGTCGCTGACCCCAACGGCGACATCAGACCGGCACGCCCATTCAGCCCCAATAAAAACGGCGGCCCGAAGCCGCCGTTCTGGTCTCTGAAACCGTGGCCGCTGAATTACTTCAACCCCGCCGCAATCCTGCGAATCTCCTCCGCCGAACGCTCACCCGCCAGCGGCTCGCGCGGCTGCAGGTGGCGGCCCATCGCCAGACCACCGATCAGCACCGGTTCATAGCCGATGTCGCGAATCAGACTCGAAGCCGTGGCAATCGCCTGCGCATCATCACCCGCGATCGGCATGCCGACCTTGCCGGGCTCCTGCCAGGCCGCACCCATACGCGCCGCGCCGATGGCATTGAAGGCACGCACGATGCGCGCGCCGGGCAACAACTGCGCCGACATCAGCCCCGCGCCCACCTCGCGCGCCTTGACGCCGATCTCACCATCGCGCTCTACAAAGGGATTGCTGGTGTCGATGACCACCTTGCCCTTCAGCAGATCACCCAGCTCTTTGCCCACCGCGGGCAGCGCGTGGTACGGCACCGAGATCAGCAGCACCTCACCAAAAGCCGCGGCCTCCTTGGAAGTGCCCGCGCGCGCGCCGTGGCCCACCGAGGCGGCGAGCTTCTTGTCCGCCTCGAGATCGAGCGACGAGAACATCACCGTGTGCCCGACCTTCGCCCAGGTCGTGCCCAGTGCACTGCCGACACGGCCGGAGCCGATGAGGCCGATTCTTAGCTTGGGACCGGCGGTGGCGGTTTGGGCGAAGGTGGGGAGGCTGGCAAGAGTTAGCGTAGTGACAGTGAATTGAAGAAAGGAGCGGCGATTGTTTTTGCGAGAAATACTCATCACAAGTTCTCCTGTGGATTTGCAAAGACAAACTTAATAAGTAATTGATTTTAATTAAATATTAGGGTTCGCAACAAAATGACTTACCCGAAGCCCCTCACCCCAACCCTCTCCCCGCAAGCGGGGCGAGGGAGAATCTCATTTTGATACGCACTCTTAATCACTCACCCTGAACACCAATTTTCCCCTTAAATGCCGTCCCTCACTCACCCGATGCGCCGCCTGTGCATCTGCCAGCGCATAAGTGGTGATCTGCGGCAGCCTCACCGCACCTGAAGTCACGAGTTGCACGATGCGGTCGAGGTGCGCGCGCTTGCGCGTGGCGTCGGGTTTGAGTGAGGCCATGTCCTCATAGGGCGGTGTCGGTGCCGGGCCGTTGATGAAAGCCGCGCGACCGCCCCGCTTGAGCACCTTGAAGGCGTTTTTTGCGACTTCGCCGCCCACGGTGTCGAACACGGCGTCGCAGTCTTTCAGCACCTGGGTGAAATCTTCCTGGTTGTAGTCGATGACCTGGTCCGCGCCGAGGCCCTTCACATAATCGATGTTGGCCGCGCTGCAGGTGCTGATCACCCGCGCGCCGAGGTGTTTGGCCAGTTGCAAACCAAAGCTTGCGACACCACCCGCCCCGCCCTGCACCAGCACGGTCTGGCCGGCTTTGACCTGCAGCGCGTTTTCAATCGAGACAATCGCGGTGAGTCCGACCAGCCCCAGCGCTGCCGCTTCAACGTGGCTCCATGGCGCGGGTTTTTTGGTGACGATGGCGGCGTCGATCGCCACCTTCCCGGCATAACAGCCGTCGTCGCTGGCCTGCACCACGCCGAAGACTTCGTCGCCGATCTTGATATCCGTAACGCCACGCCCGATGGCGCTGACCACGCCGGAGAAATCGCGCCCGGGGATGTGCGGGAATTTTTGGGTGGGGCCGTGATAGCCCGAGCGGATTTTCCAGTCGGCGCCGTTGACGCTGGCGGCGTGGATGTCCACCACGACCTGCCCGTCAGCGGCCACCGGATCAGGCTGCTCGCCGTATTGCAGGACTTCGGGGCCTCCGTTTTTTGTAAAAAAGACGGCTTCCATTTTTTTCCTTGTGTGGTGACCGATGCTGGCGGGTGCCGCACTGCTCACGCCCCTGCCCTGAAACGAAACGTGAGTTTGTATCACGAGGTGTGCGCAGCTTGTCTCGCCAAGCCCACACTCTGAAGCGTCATTGGCGCCCAGCCTGGGCCACACCCTAAAGAATCATCGTAAGATATTGTTTTAATTGATATATTTTACGGTCTTCGCCACTGCTAAAATCCGGCGTCCTCACGGCGCCACTCGTCTCACCACCACACCAGGAGTCACCGATGTCCATCCGCCTCTTGACCGCCAGCCTTGCCGCGCTTTGCGCCTGCATGCCCGCGCTGGCCGCCGCGCAGTCCGCCAGCTATCCGGTGCGCCCGATTCGCGTGATTGTCGGCTTCGGCCCCGGCGCGCCGGATACGGTGGCGCGGCTGGTGGGCGCGCAGGTGTCGGCGCAGATCGGCCAGCAGCTGGTGGTGGACAACCGCCCCGGCGCCAACGGCATCATCGGCGCGGATCTGGTCGCGAAAAGTGTGCCCGACGGCTACACACTGCTGCTGACCTCGGCCTCTTTCGCCACCAATCCCTTTACCCAGAAAAAACTGCCCTTCGATGTGCGCCGTGATTTCACGCCGATCACCAACGTGGCCTCGGGCGGCGGCTATTTTCTGACGGTGCATCCCAAGGTGGCGGCGAACTCGGTGCAGGAGCTGATTGCGCTGGGCAAAAACCCGGCCTCGAAACTCGCCTTCGCCTCGGCCGGCCCCGGCAACACGCTGCACCTGGCGGGTGAACTGTTCAACGCGCGCACCGGCACGCGCATGGTGCATGTGCCGTACAAGGGTGCGGGCCCGGCGATGGCGGCGCTGGTCGGCGGCGAGGTGCAGGTGATGTTTGTGACCACGCCCTTGGGCATGCCGCACATCGAGGCCAAACGCGTGCGCGCGCTGGCCTACACCGGCCCGAAGCGCGCGACCTTCATGCCCGAGGTGCCGACCATCAGCGAAGCCGGCGCCCCCGGCGCGACGATGGACAACATGAGCTGGTATGGCGTGTTTGGCCCGGCCAAACTGCCGGCGAAGATCGCCGATCAGCTGAATGCCGAATTCGCCAAGGCACTGAAGGTGCCGCGTGTGATCGAGCAGCTCGACAACCTGCGCCTCACGCCGGTGGGTGATACATCCAAAGCCTTCACCGCGTTCATGGAGTCGGAATACAAGCGCTTCGCGGAGATGGTGAAGATCTCGGGTTACCAGCCCGAGTAAGCCCGAACAAGCCCGGGTCAGCCGGCGTGATCCCGCCGCGCCTCACAGCTGAGCCTTAGACTCAAGAGACCATGACTGAAACCCCAGCCGCGCCGGCAGATCCGCGCATGACGGTGTTCTACGACGGCGCCTGCCCGTTATGCCGGCGCGAGATCGCGTTCTACCAGCGGCTCGATCATGCGCAGCGCGTGCACTGGTACAACGTGGCGCAGGCCGCCGCCTGCCCGGACGGCCTGTGCCAGGCCGATCTGCTGGCGCGATTTCATGTGCGCACCGCGGCGGGCCGGATGGAGAGCGGTGCACGGGCGTTCGCGGTGCTGTGGCTGGAGTTGCCGGCGCCGTGGCCGGTGTTCGGGCGCATCGCGCAGTGGCCGGGCATCGCCTGGCTGCTCGAATGCGCCTACCGCCTGTTTTTGAAGGTGCGCCCGCTGATGCGGCGGTGGGCCTGAGCAAAACTTCCAGCCAGCCGGAAGCTAGCCCTGCTGCGCCAGCATCTGGCCGATGGCACGGTCGAGGTGGCGCAGCGAGTTGCACTCGCGGCGTCCATCGAGCCAGACGATCAGGCCGCGCGCTTGAAGCTGATCCTCGGCTTCAGTCCGACGGCCGCGGCCATGTCGACCAGCATATCCAGAGAAAACAGCTCAATACGACCCCGCACCAGGTCAGAAATACGTGGCTGAGTCACCCCCAGCATTTTCGCTGCCTCACGCTGAGTCCAGCCCGAGCGTTGAATGTGTTCTGAAATTTCGATCATCAATGCTGAGCGGGCACGCATGCTCGCCGCGGCTTGTGGCGTTGCCTCGATGGCATCCCAGACACTGTCGTAACGCTTTGCTTTCATGATCCGGCCCTCATCAAGTCCCGATACCTGCGCTGGCTGATTTCAATATCCATGCGGCTCGTCTTGGCACTTTTCTTCTGAAAACAGTGCAACACATAAATCGCATCCGCAAGCTGGGCCACGTAAATAACCCGGAATGCGCCCGATGTTTCACGCACCCGTATCTCGCGCACTCCAGCGCCCACTGAAGCCATCGGTTTCCAGCTATCCGGCTCCAAGCCCCGCTGCACGCGATCAAGCTGCAGCCCGGCCATGCGTCGTGCGGTCTGCGGAAATAGCCTGAGCGCATCCAGCGAATCACCCAGAAAAGAGACCGGCTTCATCCTTCAATTATACAAAATATTGTATTTATTTCAAGCGGCCATCACCAGCTACTTCACCCCTGCTGCGCCAGCATCTGCCCGATGGCGCGGTCGAGGTGGCGCAGCGAGTTGCACTCGCGCAGCAGGCTGCAGAACGGCGCGTAGCGCAGCATGTCGGAATCCCCCGTGCCCCAGCTCGCCGGGTGCTCGGGGTTGAGCCAGATCAGGCGCCGCGCGTGACTTGAGATGCGCCCGAAAATGTCGATGCGCGGATCGTTGTTGTTGCCGCGGGCGTCGCCGACGATGATCACCGTGGTCTTGGGGGTGATCAGCTTCATCCACTGCGCTTCAAATTCCGCCAGCGCGTTGCCGTAGTTCGATGACTGGTGGCCGATTTTGTCGAGGATATGCGGGATGGCCTGTTCGACGGCTTGATGTTCGAGAATCTCGCTGACATTGATGGTGCCGCCGGCAAAGGCAAAGGCCTTGAGGCCGGACAAGGCTTCGTTCAGCGCATACAGGAACATCAGCAAAAACTGCGACACCCCGGCCACCGAGCCCGATACATCACACAGTACCAGCACATCCGGCTTGTCGATCTTGCGCTGCTTCCAGTGGGTGACAAAGGGCACGCCACCCCAGCCGACGTTGCGGCGGATGGTGCGGCGGATGTCGAGCTGGCCGCGCAGCTTGCGGCGGCGGGTGCGCGCATAACGCGCGGCGAGCTTGCGCGCCATGCGCCGGGTGAGCAGGCGCAGGCGTTCGAGGTCGCGTGCACTCACGCCCGAGAGCCGCACCGCCTGCAGGCGTTCGCTGTGCATGGCCTCGGCGTCGCCGCGTCCGAACATTTCCAGATGGCGGTCGACATAAGCGCGCACCGCGCGGCGCAGCGTGACCACCTGGCCGGCGATATGCGTGGCGCGTTCCGCGTCAGCCGCATCACCGCTGCGGCGCAGCGCGGTGATTTCGTCTTCCAGTGCGATAAGCCCGGCTTCACGCAGGATGCGCAGCGTGTACAACGCACCCTGGGTGAAATAGCGGATCTGCGCGAGGCCCACGGCCTGCGCCGCCGCCTCGATGGTGGCGGTGATCGCGGCGCTGTCGTTGCGCTCAAGCATCTGCGCCAGCCTGCTGGTGGGGACCGCCTGCATCGCGGCAGACTCATCGGCGGGTTTCCCGGCATCGGCCGCCCAGTCAAACCGCTCACGGCGGAAATACAGCTCAAAGGCCTCGGCGTAGAGCGCCTTCTCTTCGGGTGTTTTGGCGAGGACCAGGCCGAGGGCATCTTTCAGGTGGTCGCGGTTGGCATAACCGACAACATTGACGGTGCGCACGGCATCGATGCTCTCGGCCGCGGAAATGTGCAGCCCGGCGCCGCGCGCCATCTCCAGGAAGTGCTGCAGCGGCGCGAAGGCCGGATTCACGCCACGCCGGCGTCGCGGCGCGCGCGATGCAGCAGGTTGCCGATTTCCTTGTCCGCCAATGCGATGTCGGCCTCGAACTTGAGCAGCACGTTCAGAGTCTCGCGCACCACGGCATCACCCAGCACCGCCGTGTGCAGCAGCACCAGCGTGCGCGCCCAGTCTATGGTCTCGCTGACCGAGGGCGGCTTGCGCAGGTCCAGCGCGCGCAACTGCTGCACAAAACTCACCAGTTGCGCGAGCAGTTTGGCGTCGATGCCCGGCACCCTGGTCGCAACAATGCGTGATTCAAGTTTCGCATCGGGAAAGTCGATGTGTAAATGCAGGCAGCGCCGCTTCAGCGCGTCGCCGAGGTCGCGGGTGGAGTTGGAAGTCAGCAGCACAATCGGCGGCACCCGTGCCGAGACGGTGCCGATCTCGGGCACGGTGACCTGGTAGTCCGACAGCACCTCAAGCAAAAAGGCCTCGAATTCCTGGTCAGCCTTGTCGATCTCGTCGATCAGCAGCACGCTGCCGCGCGGCTGCTCCAGCGCCTTGAGCAGCGGCCGCGGTTCGAGAAAGTCATGAGAAAAAAACACGTCGCCGAAACCACGCAACTTGCTGAGCGAGGCTTCGAGGCTGTCGGTTTCACCGATCACCGAGCCGATTTTCTCGCGCAGTATCTGGGTGTAGAGCAGCTGTTTGCCGTACTTCCACTCATACAGCGCCTTGGCCTCGTCCAGGCCCTCGTAACACTGCAGGCGGATCAGCGGCAGGTCCAGCCACTGCGCCAGTGATTTGGCGAGCTCGGTCTTGCCCACACCCGCCGGGCCTTCAACCACCACCGGCTTCTGCAGCTGGCAGGCGAGATATACCGCCATCGAAATCGCGCGGCTGCTGATATAACCCGCGCCCTCCAGCCCGGCCTCGACGGCTTCGACGGAACCCGGCAGCAGGCGCTGCGCGGCCAATTGCAGATCAGCGGTGTTCGGCATGTGAACGCTCAAAATTGTGAGCGCCTATTTTAAGGGCTTAATGGTTACGGACCTTGCCGTCGCGGACTTCAGTGCCGCGGCCACGATCGGCTTTGCCCAGTCTGGTGCCCTTGGCAAATCCCGGGGATTGAGAACAAGCCCGCCCTTCATCTGCAATACCAGCACGGGCCTGGGCGCTTTACCCGCAGCCGGATCGCCTTCGACACTGTTGTCATAAACCCGCAGCGAAGCCAGCAGTGGCAGCAGCGTGATCAGGTTGAGCCGGCTGTGATCAAAGCGGCGGCGGATGGTGTCTTCGGGAATGTCATGACCGCCGCGCGCGACACGGGCGCGCACCCGCGCGATGTGCAGCTCGGCAGTGACCAGCCCGGTGTACCAGACATGCACTTCGATGCCTTGTTTTGCTGCATCGATCAGCAGCCGGGTGATGGTGGAGGCACCCAGCGTGGTTTCAAAGGTGAAATCGAGGCGCTGCGCGATCGCCTGCTCCAGCAGGTCACGGCCGCGATGCCAGGCCGCGCTGTTGGCCTGGGTCTGGCTCAGGCCCGGGTTTGCGAGTTTAAGTTCGCGCGCGGTTTCATCCGGGTTGTAATAGAAACCGCCGGCACTGCGGATGGTTGCGCCGGCAACACTGCTTTTGCCCGCGCCATTGACTCCCGCCAGCACGTTGATGCGCGGGAAATTCATCCTTCAAAACCGCGGATTCGGCAACCGTTTCAGCGTTTCTTGCGTGCAGCTTTTACTGCGGCACGCCCCATCTCTTCCGGTGTCGCATTGAATGCATTGCTCACGGCCTTGCGTGCCGCCGGCGTCTGCATGCGCCCGAGCAGGGTGTCGTATTCAGCAGCAAGGTCGTTCAACACTGGCGCGCGGTCGCGGGTCAGCGCCACGAATTCGTCGTAGGCCAGCAGCACGGCCTTGGGTGCTTCGTGCCGGGTAATGGCGACAGCACCGCCGCGCATCACCTGCTCCATCACCGAGCCCAGTCCGTTCTTGAGCCGTGTGGCGGCAACCGCGGGAAGGTCAACAAGCTGGCCGTTGCTGTTTCGGTAGGTGAGTGTCGACATGGCATGTCCTTGGCAACAATTTTGGCCATTTTAGCCAAAATGGCCATTCCTTGCCACACCCTGCCCCGCACCTGGCACAGGCTCAGGATTGGATTCAAATCTTTGTTTTTATTGATATTTAATGAAGCCGCAGGCGTGAGCCGGGGGCGTGAGCCGGGGGCGTGAGCCGGGGGCGGCAACACCTACCAAGCCAGCGCGTAACCCTCGCGGCGCGGATCGGCGCCGGCGTGGCGCAGGCCGGTTTCGGGGTCGATCTTGATCGCGCACACCGCGGCATTGGCTGCCGGGAAACGCGGCCAGACTTCGACATCGTGGCCGCGGCGGCGCAGTTCGGCGATGACTTCGGGTCCGAAGTCCTCTTCGACATTGAGCCGGCCCGGATAGTAGGCGTGCGGCGCGAAGGAGTTGGGGAAGCTCTGCGATGAAACACGCGGCGCTTCCACCGCCTGCTGCACAGTCATGCCATGGTCAACAACATTGAGGAAAACCTGCAGCATGCCCTGTGACTGCTGGTCGCCACCAGGTGTGCCGAAGGTCATGAACAGCTTGCCGTCCTTGAACGCCATCGCCGGATTCGGCGTCAGGCGCGGGCGTTTGCCGGGCTTGACCTCTGAGGGGTGGCCGGGCTCGAGGCGCGACTGGCAGCCACGCGATGAAATCGCAAGACCGGTGCCGGGAATGATCGGCGTTTCGCTGGCGTTGTCGGAAGTGGTGGCGGAGTAGCCGTTGCCCCAGCGGTCAACGACGCAGTTGTAGATGGTGTCCTGCGACAGCCTTGACAGGCCATGCGGCGAAGCCAGCGCGCCGGCGGTGATGCCGCCCGGCACAGTGCCGGTCATTTCGGGATCACCCGGATCAGGCAGACGGTCGAAGGCTTTCTGCATGTCGATGCGCGCGCGCTGGCGCCGGGCATAGGCTTCGGAAATCATCGCATCGCGCGGCACCTTGACGAATTTCGGATCGCCGACATAGGCCTCGCGGTCGGCGAATGAAAGATTCAGCGCGGCGGCAATCAGGTGCGCATAGTCCGGCGAGTTGTGCTTCATCGAAGCGAGGTCGTAACCCTCGAGGATTTTCAGTGACTCGAGCAGCACGATGCCCTGGCACCACACGTCACAGGCATGCACGGTATAGCCGCGGTAGTTGACACTGATGCTGTCTTCGACGGGCACCTCAAACGCGGCGAGGTCGTCGAAGGTCATGAAGCCGCCATTGGCGGCGTGGTAATCGGAAATCTCGCGCGCAATCGGGCCGCGGTAGAAATAGTCGTGCACCGCGGCGAGCTTTTTGTCGCGGTCGCCCTTGCAGTCGCGCTCGGCCTGGATCAGCCGCGCCATGGTCTTTGCGAGGTCTTCCTGCACGAACAGTTCGCCGACCTTCGGCGCGCGGCCCCTGGGCAGGAAAATGCGCTCGTTATCGGGCCAGCGCTTGAAGCTGTTTTCGAGGTATTCGATATTGGTCGACAACAGGGGGTAAACAGCAAATCCATCACGCGCCAGCTCCATCGCCGGCGTCACCGCCTCTTCAAACGAAATCGTGCCGTAGCGGCGCAGCGCAGTGATGTAGGTCGCCGGCGCCGCGGGTATCACCGTGCGCAGCAGGTTTTCCGGCACCGCCTTGCCGTTGCCGGCGGCGATCAGCTTCGCGACATCGGTGTTCTTCGGCCAGTAGCCGAGCCCGGCGAGGCTGACCACCTTGTCCTGCTCTTTCATGTAGATCAGCGTCGGCGCAACGCAGGTGAAGCTGACCATGTCCGGCTGCAGCACCGACAGCGCCATCGACGCAGTGACACCGGCATCGACGGCATTGCCGCCGCGATCAAGCACACGCATCGCGGCGAGTGTCGCGAGGTAATGACCGGCGGATGCGGCGTGATTGCGCCCGACCATGTTCGGCCGGAAACTCGGCGCCGGGACCGCCATTTTTACTGCGCGTTTTTTTTCGGCCATTGCGTGCTCCTGCTGCAGATACTGAAACTAGCCGCGTTCAGCCAGCGTCTTGCCACCCACGCCCCATGAATCCTTGGGGATGTCCTGCACCGTGATCCACACCGACTCCGGCTTCACGCCAACGGCATCAACAAAGGCCTGGGTGACTTTTTCAATCAGCACTTTTTTCTGTTCCGGGGTGCGGCCTGCAGCCACATAGAGTTGGGCGAACGGCATGGTATCTCCTAAGTATTTGATTTAATTGAATTATTTTTACCGCGTTTACTGCTCGAGCTTGATGTTGGCTTCCTTGATGACCTTGCCCCACTTCGCCATCTCGCTGTTGAGGAAGGTCGCGAATTCCGCGGGCGTGCTGCCGACCGCCACCGCACCGGATGCAGCAAAGGCCTTGATCAGATCCGGTGTCTGCAACGCGGCGATGACTTCGCGCGCGAGCTTGTCGACGATGGGGCGCGGCACACCGGCCGGCGCAACCATGCCCTGGAAGGCTTCGGCGGAATAACCCTTCAGCGTTTCACCGATGGTCGGCACCTCGGGCATCGAATCGAGGCGCTTGGCGCTGGTGATCGCAAGTCCCTTCACCTTGCCGGCCTTGATGTGCGGCACTGCCGAGATGGTGGTGGTAAACAGCATCGAGATGCGGCCGCCGATCAGGTCGGTGATCGCCGGCGGGATGCCCTTGTACGGCACGTGGATCATCTGGATGCCGGCGGTACGCTGGAACAGTTCCGCCGACAGGTGCGGCGCGGAGCCGGCGCCCGGCGTGGCGAAGGTCAGCTCGCCGGGCTTGCCCTTGGCCATCGCGATCAGTTCCTTCACCGAGGACACCGGCAGCGAGGCGTTGACAACGACGATGTTGGGCTGCGAGTTGAGCTGCGTCACCGGCGTGAAATCCTTCAGCGGGTTGTACGGCAGCTTGGCGTAGAGACTGGGGTTGATGGCGAAGGTGGTGGTGATCATCAGCATGGTATAGCCATCAGGCGCCGCCTTGGACGCGATCTCGGTGCCGACGATGGTCGCCGCGCCCGGACGGGTATCGACCACAATGCTTTGTCCCCATTTTTCGGTGAGTTTCTGCCCGATCAGCCGCGTGCTGATGTCGAGCCCGCCGCCGGGGGCGAAGGGTACGATCATGCGGATGGGTTTGTTGGGATAGGCGGCTGCCGCCTTGTCTTGCGCAACCTTGTCCTGGGCTGCGGCAAGGCCTGAAAAAGCTGTGACGGCAAAGGCCACGCCGATGGAAAACTTCGCGTTCATGCAGGAACCTCCGGGGGAATGAATCGATGTTACACCAAGCCCGCGCCTGGGCCCGGTGCTGCTCCGGCATGTGGAACACCCGCGGTCAAAGCCCGCCGGCAAACCTCAGGCTCCCCGGCCGTCCTCGCGCACGTTGCGCTTGCGTGCCTGATACAAGGTATCGAGCGTGATCTTGCGCACCTCGAGCTTGCTCTGCTCGATGTGGGTGGCGAGCAGGCGCTGCGCCTCATCAACGCGGCGGCGCTGGATTGCGGTGAGTATCTTGCCGTGTTCGGCATAGGTCGCGGCAACACGGTCGGTGATGGTGAAATCGAGGCGGCGGATGATGCGCATGCGCTCGGTGATCTCGCGGTAGGTGCGCAGCATCTCGCGGTTGCCGGTGGATTCGACGATGGCGAGGTGAAAGGCCTCGTCGAGTGCGCCGACTTCCACCGGATCGGTCAGGCGCTGCGCTTCCTTCACATGCCACACCGCGGCCAGCGCATCGAGTCCGGGCCGCTCCGCCGCGTCGGCGCAGAGCTCACGCACAGCGAAACATTCGATCAGCACACGGAAATCATAAAGCTCGTCGAATTTCTCGAAAGACAGCGGTGGCACCAGCCAGCCGACCTTGGGTATCGCCTCGACAAAACCCTCATGCTGCAGGCGCTGCAGCGCCTGGCGCAGCGGCGTGCGGCTGACCCGCGTCTGCCCGGCGAGTTCGGATTCGGACAGGCGGTCGCCGGGCATCAGGTCAAAATCGAAAATGCGCTTCTTGATCCGCGCATAGGCCTGCTCGGCGAGGCTGCCCTCTTCCTCGCCACCACCGGTCTTGCTGATGTTGACGACCTTGCTCATGACGCCGCGCGCTGACGGCCGCGGCCGTCAATATAGTTGCGCCAGCCGCCCCAGGCGGTGATGTCCTCGGCGCCCTCAAGCGCCCAGGGTTCGCAGATGAAGCCGTTGACCCAGCTGCCATCGGCCAGTTCGATGCTGCCCAGCCCCAGCGGCGCCGGGATGCCGGCCAGAAAAGATCCGAAGGTGTCCATCGGCATATCGTACACCTCCACCGCGATCGCCGCGCCGTGGACGGCACGCACCAGGCCGGGCTTGGCCGGCTGGCTGTTCTTAAGTGCGTGGAGACGATAACGTGGCGCGGTGGCGGTAGCCGCGCGCAGCCGCGCGCCACGCTCGACCAGTTGCTGATGCAGCGGCATGCCTGAGAGGTGGGCACCCACCACGGCCAGCGGGAGCGAAGCCGGCGGTGTGGCGGTCACGGCAGTGTCGCTGCGCTGCGGCTCACGCAGCCTCGTGCCCAGCGGCAATTGCAAGTGCTGCTGCCATTGTGCAGCCAGCCCGGCAAGCGCCCAGTCATATCCACCCGGCGCGATGAAGGTCACGCCGAAGGGCAGGCCTTCCGGCGTGAAGCCGAAGGGCAGCGCCACCGCCGACAATCCGAGCAGGTTGACGAAGTTGGTGTAGGTGCCGAGTTCGCTGTTGCGCACGACCGGTTCCGCCGCCACCTCGGCGAGGGTCGGCAGGCCCGGCGCGGTGGGCACCATCAGCACATCGAACAGCGACCATACGCTGCGCGTTTGCGCTTCCAGTTCGCGCACGCGGTAGAGGGCATTGAAGGTGTCCACCGCGCTGTAGGCACGGCCGGCGCCGATCACTCTCGCCACCGTCGGGTCGATGCCGGCGCCGCCGCGCTCGATGCAGGCGCCCGCCACCGCGTAACGCTCGGCAGTCCATGGCCCCTGATACAGCAGTTCGGCTACCGCGCTGAAGGGTGCGAGATCAAAGCTATCGCGGAACCAGCCCAGGGTGTCGAGATGGCTGGCAGCCTGCGCGAACAAGTCGCGATAGGCGGCACTGGTGAAAAAGGCGTCGTGTGGCAAACCGACACGCAGCCGCGCCGGAAAGGCAAAGCGCGGCAGCGGCGGCGGCTGGAACTGCGCCTCGCCCTCGTGCGGTGCCCCGGCGCCCGCCATCACCGCATACACCGCCGCGGCATCGGCCGCGGTCAGCGCCAGCAGTGACACGCAATCCAGCGTGCGGCAGGCCGGCACCACGCCGGCGGTGCTGACCGCGCCCGGCGTGGGCTTGAGGCCGATCAGGTTGTTGAAACCCGCGGGCACCCGGCCCGAGCCGGCGGTGTCGGTACCCAGCGCGAAGGCCACCAGGCCGCGCGCGACCACGCTCGCCGAACCGGAACTCGATCCGCCGCTGACATGCTGCGGGCTGAAGGTGTTGGGCACCGCGCCGTAGGGTGAGCGGGTGCCGACCAGCCCGGTGGCGAACTGGTCGAGGTTGGTCTTGCCGAGCAGCACTGCGCCGGCGCCCATCAGCGCCATGACCACCTGCGCGGTGTGGTCTGCAACGTAGGCGAATTCGGGACAGGCCGCTGTGGTGGTCCAGCCCGACACATCGATGTTGTCCTTCACCGCGAAGGGCACGCCGTAGAGCGGGCAGGCCGCCGGGTCGAGCTGCGCCAGGCTTGCAAGCTGGGCTTCAAGCTGCTCTTCGCTGGCGATGCAGATCCACGCCGTATCGCCACCTTGCGCCAGCAACTGCCAGCGCTTGCGCAAGGCGGTGGCCGCGGCCTCGCGGTCTGCCAGGGCTGCCGTCCGCCATTCAGCAACCGTGAACATCGCAGTCATGCCGCCCCCGCAATGACTGCCGGCGCCTGACGCCCTGCATGGCCCGGCAGATGCGCCGGACGCGGAATCGCCGACAGCAGCTCGCGGGTGTATTCGGCCTGCGGATTCGACAGCACCTGCGCCGTCGGACCTGCTTCGACAATGCTGCCGGCACGCATCACGATCACGCGGTCGCAAAGCAGGCGCACCACTTCGAGGTCGTGGCTGACAAACAGGTAACTCATGCCGAAAGCCGCCTTGAGGTCGGCGAGCAGATTGAGCACCACCGCCTGCACCGAGACATCGAGTGCGGCGGTCGGCTCGTCAAGTATCAGCAGCTCGGGCCGGGTGGAAATCGCGCGCGCGATGCCGACCCGCGCCTTCTGCCCGCCGGAGAGCTGGTGCGGCAGGCGGTCGAGCAGGTCCGGCGGCAGGCCGACCTGGGTGGCGAGTTCCTCGACACGGTTGCGGATCGCGGCACCGTCGGTCATGCCTTCAAGCCGGCGCAGCGGATCGGCGATGGACTGCGCGGCGGTGGCGCGCGGATTGAGGCTTTCGTGCGGATCCTGGAACACCATCTGCAGTTCTCGGCGCTGCGGCGTGCTCGCGAATGCCGCTGCCGACACCGCTGTAAGCTCCTGGCCCTTGAAACGGATGCTGCCCGAAGTCGCATCGAGCAGGCGCATCACCATCGCCGAGGTGGTGGATTTGCCGCAGCCGGATTCACCGACCAGGCCGACACTCTCGCCGCGCGCGATGCTGAAGCTGATGCCGTCCACCGCGCGGTAACCGGCGTCGCTTTTGCCGCGCAGGCGCTGGATCAGGGAGGGCGGCGACTCGAAGACTTTGACCAGGTCGCGCACTTCGAGCAGCGGCTCAGCCGAAACCGCGGCGGCAGGTGGCAGCGGCGTGCGCAGGTCCGGGGTACGTAAATCTTCAGGCAGAAGATCACGGACGGTCGCCGCCGAATGCGGCGTGGAACGGATCAGGCGCCGGGTATAGGGATGCGCCGGCGCGGTAAACAGGCCGGCGGTGTCCTGCTGCTCGATGACCTCGCCCTTTTCCATGACGACGATGCGGTCGCAGTATTCACCGGCAAGGCCGAGATCGTGGGTGATCAGCAGCGTCGACATGCCCTCGGAACGGGTCAGCTCGCGCACCAGTTCCATCACCGCCTTCTGCGTGGTGACATCCAGCCCGGTGGTCGGTTCGTCGGCGATCAGCAGTTGCGGCCGGCAGGCCAGCGCGATGGCAATCACCACGCGCTGGCACATGCCGCCGGAGAGTTCAAAGGGATAGGCGTGGTAACGCTTCGCCGCATCGCGGATGCGCACCTTTTCCAGGGCCTCGATCGCCTTTTGCTTCGCCTGGTCATGCGTGGCCTGGGCATGGCGGATCAGCACGTCCTCGATCTGCTTGCCGACCTGGCGGATCGGATTCAGCGCGGCGCGCGGGTTCTGGAAGATCATCGAGATTTCGCGGCCGCGAAGGTCGCTCATCATCGCCTCGTCGGCGCTGTGCAATTGCATGCCGCCAAATTCAATGCCGCCGGAGACGATGCGTCCGGCACGGTCGAGGATGCGCATCACCGCGTAGGAAGTCACCGACTTGCCGGAGCCCGATTCACCGACGATGCCGAGGGTTTCGCCCTTGGCCACCTGCAGGTTGACCGCGCGCACGGCGGTGACCGGACCCTTGCGCGTGGCGAACTCGACGCAGAGATCACGCACCGCCAGCAGCGGCGGATTATGCAAAGGGGCGCTCATGTTCGCCTCTGCGGATCGACGAGGTCACGCAGACCGTCGCCGAGCAGGTTGAAGGTGAATACCGCAAGCATCAGCGCAGCACCCGGAAACAGCGCCAGCCACCATTCGCCGGAGACGATGAAGTTGGCGCCCTCGGCGACCATGATCCCCCACTCCGCCGTCGGCGGCCGCACGCCGAGCCCGATGAAGGACAGACCCGCGGCATTGAGGATCGCCCAGCCCATGTTCAGCGACAGCTGCACCATCATCGGCGGCAGCGTGTTGGGCAGGATTTTCTCGATCAGGATGCGCAGTTCCGAATTGCCCGAGAGCCGCGCCGCCTGCACGTAGCCGGCGTTGCGCCGGATCGAGACCTCGGCCCGCGCCACCCGCGCATAGAACGGCAGGTTGATGATCGCGGTGGCGATGACGATGTTCTGGATGGTGTTGCCCGCCGCCGCAACGATGCCCATCGCCAGCACAAACAGCGGGAAGGCCATGATGGTGTCAAGCAGCCGCCCCGAGAGCTTGTCGAACCAGCCGCCCCAGTAGCCGGCGCAGGCGCCCATCGCGACGCCGACAAAGAATGAAAGGGCCACCGCCGAGACGGAAATCAGCAGATCAAGCCGCGTGGCAACGATGACGCGGGAAAACACGTCACGGCCCAGCTGGTCTGTGCCAAACCAGTGTTGCAGGCTCGGCGGCTTGAGTGCCTTGTCGGCGGCGGTGGCAAGCGGGTCGTGCGGCACCAGCGCGGGGCCGAACACGGCAATCAGGATCATCGCGGCAAGCATCACAAAAGCGAGCAGCGTCACCGGATTGGAAGTCATCACATAACGGAAGTGTGCAAAACCACGGCTCCAGGCGCTGCTGCGTGGTGCTGCGGTGATTGTGTTGATGGTGATGTCGGTCATTTTTGCCTCCGGCTTTCAGCCATCAATACGCACGCGCGGATCAATCAGCGTGTAGAGGGTGTCGATGACCAGATTGAGCAGCACAAACAGCACCGCCATCGACAGCACGAAGCCCTGCACCGCGGCGTAGTCCGAAACCACCAGCGCCTCGATCGCGAAGGAGCCGATGCCGGGCCAGGCAAAGACTTTTTCGACCAGCACGTTGGCGCCGAGGGTGAACGAGAACACCATGCCCAGCGTGGTCACCACCGGCAGCAGCGCGTTGCGGAAGGCATAGACCATCAGCACACGGCTGCTGGACAGGCCGGCGGCACGCGCGGTGCGCAGGTACTCGGAGGCCAGCGCCTGCAGCATCGAGGCGCGGGTCATCCGCGCGATCGGCGCCAGCGTGAACAGCGCCAGCGTGATGGAGGGCAGCAGCAACTGCTTCAGCGCCGACCATGCGGTGCTCCATTCGCGCGCGATCAGGCTGTCGATGACCAGGAAACCGGTCACCGGCGGCGGCGTGATGTGCAGCATGTCGAGCCGGCCCAGTGGCGCCGGCGCCCAGCCGAGCAGGAAATAGAACACGTAGACCAGCAGCAGCCCGGTGAAAAAAGTCGGCAGGCTGACGCCGGCGGTGACGACAAAGCGGCACAGCTGGTCGATCCAGGTGTCCTGGCGCACCGCGGCGAGCACACCCAGCGGAATCGCGACACTGACCGAGATCAGCAGCGCGGTGAGCGTCAGCTCGAGCGAAGCCGGAAGACGTCGCAGCAGTTCGCTGGCGACCGGCTGTCCGGTGGACACCGACTGGCCGAGGTTGCCGCTGCCGAGGTCTTTCAGGTAACGCACAAACTGCAGCGGCAGCGGCTGGTCGGTGCCGAGCTGGGCGCGGATTTCGGCAATGGACTCGGGCGTTGCCGCAGCCCCGGCAAAATAGGCCGCGGGGTCGCCGGGCAGCGCGCGCGTGAGCAGAAAGGTGACCACGACGATGCCGAACAGCGTCGGCACCGCCTGCAGCACGCGCGCGAGAATCAGACCCAGCGAGCCCATGGCGCCGCGCTCAGGTGAGCTTCAAGGAACGCGCGTCCACCTGACGGTGGAACCAGAACTCGTAGCCCTGCAGCTTTGGCGACATCGCCGATTCCAGTGTCGGCTGCCACAGCGGAATCCGCGGCAGGTCGTCGAAGGCCTTCTGGATCATCTGGCGGATCTTGGGCTCGTATGACTTGTCGGATTTCTCCATGTGCAGCGTCTCCTCGACCAGCTTGGCTACCGCCGGATCGTCGTAGTTGGAGGCGTTGAACAGGTTGCCCTTGATGTAGGCCCAGTAGAAGTAGTAGCAGGGCGTGTTGAGCCAGCCGCCAAAATTCTCCAACAGGAACGGCAGTTTTTTCTCGACCAGCGCGACGGTGCGCCAGTTCGCACCCGGCACCTTGTCGAGCGTGACCTTGATGCCGATCTTGCCCAGGCTCTCCTGGATCAGCAGCGCCGCGGGTTCGCCCCAGTCGGCCTCGCCGAGGTCATAGGACAGTGGCACCTCGAAGCCGCCCTTGTACTTGGTCTGGGCGAGCAGCGCCTGCGCCTTCTTCAGGTCGAAGTCATAGGGAAACTTCTGCGGCCAGGCCGCGGTGGCCGGTTTCGCCGACTTGGCGCCCCACATCGGCACGCCGCGGCCAAAGGCGGCCTGCTTGAAGATCTGCTCGTAGGGAATGGCAAAGGCCACAGCCTGGCGCACCTTGGCGTCGCGGAACGGTTCGAAATTGGTGTTGAGGCAGGCGACATACAGGCAGTTGTCGATCGGCGAGCCGGTGACCTTGACCTTTTTCGCCGCCGCCAGCTCCTGCGCGTCCTTATTCGGAATCTGGAAGGACAGGTGCGCGTCGCCGCGCTCGACCATCGCCCGCCGCGTCGCGGTGGCCGGCACTTCGCGGATGATCACGCGCTGCACGCCGGGCAGCGGACCGCCCACCCATTTGTCGTTGCGCGTATAGACCAGTTGCTGGCCGGGCTCCCAGCGCTCAACCCGGAACGCACCGCTGCCAGCCGGCGTGCGATGCAGATATTCGGTGGCCCAGGGATCCTTGTCCGTGGCATTGGCACGCGCGACCTTGGAATTGATCACCACCGCGACCGGTACGCCGAGGTTGGGCACCGCCAGCTTGGAGGGCTGCTTCAGGTCGACGCGGAAGGTTTTGCTGTCCACCACCACGAACTGCGCGGGATCGACAAAACCGCCGGCGCCCATCTGCACCCTGGGGAAACCGCCCAGCGCCAGCGCGCGGTCGAAGGACCACTTCACGTCCTCTGCGGTGACCGGCGTGCCGTCCCAGAAGGTGGCGTTGGGTTTGAGCTTGAACAGGATCGCCTTGCGGTCCGAGGAAATCTGCCAGCTCTCGGCGAGCTCGGGCTCGATCTTGTCGTAGTCATAGGACAGCGAACCGTCGGCGAGCTTCTTGGTGCCGAAGGTCACCAGCCGGTCATAGACATTGACCGCCACCTGATAGCTCGGCCGGTTGGTGCCGGGGCGGTGGATATCGAGGCTGTTGATGGTGTTGCCGATCAGCACCACGGCGGTGCTTGCCGATTGTGCCCAGGCATTGGTCTTCAGGAACGGCAGCAGCGCCGCACCCGCGGCAACGGCGCCGGCAGATTTGAGGAGTTCGCGTCGGTTCATGGCATCCCTTTCCAGGCTGTATCTAATAGAGTGGTGGTGTCAGCTGATCGCATACCAACTGGTATACAAGATTGGATGCAAGAGCCGTACCACACCGGGCGCCACGCCGAGATTCAATTAATTTATTAATAAAAACAAATACTTATATGATTTCCTCAAATAAAGTGAAGACCGGGCTTTCGGCACCGCTTCGGGGCACCGGAGGGGTGCGGGGCTGCGTTGTGGTGCGGCACACCGCCCCGCAACACCGCGCAATTACGGGTCGGCGCGGGTCACACCGCCTTCAAACCGGATCCCAGCTGAATACATCCTGGTTGCGTTCCAGCGGATAGAACGAGGGCCTCAGCGCGGGCAGCGCATGCTCGGCGATGGCGCGCGGCGTCCAGCCTTCGCTGCGCTGCAGGCCGCGCACCGGGCGCGACTGGCTCATCAGGAAGATCTCGTTCATGCGGGTGTAGAACACCTGGCCGTTGACATCCTTCGCCGCGTCGCTGGCGAGGAACACCGCCAGCGGCGCGTTCTTGTCCGGCGTGACCATCATGCGCTGCGCGACGCGCGCGGCCTTGTCCGGGGTGTTGGACGGAATCGAACCGGTCATGCGCGTCCACGCCGAGGGCGCAATGCAGTTGGAGCGCACATTGAAGCGCTGCATGTCGAGCGCGATGTGCTTGGACAGCATGACCATGCTCGCCTTCGCCGCGCCGTAGTTGGCCTGGCCGACATTGCCGGCGAGGCCGGAGTTGGAAATCATGTGCACAAAGCTGCCGCCGTTCTGCTCGCGGAAAAAGGTCGCCGCGGCGCGGCTCATGTTGAAGGCGCCGTAGCTGATCACCTTCATCACCGAATCCCAGTCGTCGAAGGTCATCTTGTGGAAAATCACGTCGCGCAATATGCCGGCGTTGTTGACCACGCAATCGACGCGGCCGAAGGTGTCCACGGCCTTCTGCACGATGCGCCCGGCGGCATCGAAGTCGGCGACGCTGTCATAGCTGGCCACCGCCTCGCCGCCGCCCGCCTTGATCAGCTGCACCACTTCCTCGGCCGGCGTCTGGTCACTGCCTTCACCGGCCAGCGAGGTGCCGATGTCGTTGACCACGACCTTCGCGCCCTCCTTCGCCATCATCAGCGCGATGTCACGGCCGATGCCGCGCCCCGCGCCGGTGACCACCACGACCTTGCCTGCAACAATGCCTTCGCTCATCTTCATTCTCCGTTGAAAAAACAAGGCCGCGCGACATTCGCCGCGCGGCCGTCATGCGCAGCCGTCATTCGCCCTTGATGCCGGCGATCTGCGCCACCTTCACCCACTTGTCCATTTCGCTGATGACATGGCGGCCCAGCTCTTCCGGGGTCCTGGTCATCGGTTCGGCGCCCTCGTTGATCATGCGCTTGGCGGTGTCGGGATTGTCAAGCACCACCTTCACCTCGTCATTGAGGCGCCGGACAATCGCCGCGGCGGTGCCGCGCGGCGCGGCGATGCCCCACCAGTTGGCGGTGTCGTAGCCAGGCACACCGGATTCGGCGATGGTCGGCATGTCGGGCAGCGTGACGCTGCGCCTGGCGCCGCTGGTGGCGAGGCCGCGCAGCCGGCCGGCGCGGATGTGGCCGATGGCCTGGATCAGCGACGACAGGCAGACATGCGCCTGGCCGGCGATGGTCTCGAGCAGCGCCGGACCACCGCCCTTGTACGGCACATGCAGCATGCGCGTGCCGGTCATGTGCTTGAACAGTTCGGTGCCGAAATGGGCATTGCTGCCGACGCCGGTCGAAGCGTAGATCAGGAAATCGGGTTTGGCCTTCGCCAGCGCGATCAACTCCGTCACGCTTTTCACCGGCAGGTTGTTGTTGACCGCCAGCACGTTGGGCCCGCTGCCAAGCATGGCCACCCAGGTGAAATCGCGGCGCGAATCGTAGGGCAGCTTGTGGATGATCGGGTTGGTGGTGAACGAAGTCGAGATCACCAGCAGGGTATGGCCGTCGGGTGGCGCCTTCGCCGCCATCTCGGTGCCGATGATCGAGTTGCCGCCGGCGCGATTGTCGATCACCACCTGCCTGCCCAGCCGCTCCGACAACCCGGCGCCGACGAGGCGGCCGACGATGTCATTGCTGCCGCCGGGCGGGAACGGCACGATCAGACGCACCGGGCGATTGGGATAGTTGGACTGCGGTGCGGCGGATTGCGCCGCAGCGGGCGATGCGGCAAGCCCGAGCACGGCAATGGCGAGGCCTGCCGCAAGGTTGCTTGTCTTCATGTTTCGCTCCTCCCCCAGGACAGCGGATCCGCGGGCACCCCTTGAACGGGGTCTTGTACCGCGCGGCCCGCCGCTAGATCATCGAAGGCTTCAATGCAGCTTGAGGCCGGCGGCTTTCGCCACCTTGCGCCACTTCTCCACTTCCTCGCGGATGATCCGGGTGTATTCCTCCGGGGTCGAGCCCACCGGCACCGAGCCGTCGGCTGTCAGGCGTTTCACCGTATCCGGGTCCTTCATCGCGGAAACGATGCCGGCGTTGATCTTGCTGACGATGGGTTTCGGGATTTTGGCGCTGCCGATGATTCCGTACATCTGATCCACGCTGTAGCCGGGCACGCCGCTCTCGGCCACGGTCGGCAGGTCGACCGCGGACGAACGCTTGGGCGCGGTAATCGCCAGGCCGCGCAGCTTGCCGGTCTGCATGTGCGGACGCACACCGAACAGCGTGCCATAGCCGACCTGCACCTCACCGGCGAGGTTCGCGACCACGCCGGCCGCGGTGCCCTTGAATGGCACGTGGGTCATGCGGGTCTTGGCCATGTAGTCGAACAATTCGCCGGCCATGTGCTGCAGACCGCCGGTGCCGGACGAACTGTAGTTGAGCTTGCCCGGATTGGTGCGGGCGAAGTTGATCAGGTCCTGCACGCTCTTCACCGGCACCGAGGGGTTGATGTAGAGCACGTAGAACAGCGATGTTGCCAGGGCAATGCCCTGCAGGTCGCGGGTCAGGTCGTACGGCAGGTTGGGATTGGTTGCCGAATTGACATGCAGCGAGGCCGAAATCAGGCAGATGGTGTAGCCGTCGGGCTGGGCCTTGGCGGTGAGATCCACACCGATGGCGCCGGCGGCGCCGGTGCGGTTGTCCACCACCACCTGCTGGTTCCAGGTATCGCTCAAGTGCTTGGCGATCAGCCTTGCCGTGGTGTCGGTGCCCGCGCCCGGGGTGAAGGGGGCGATCAGCCGCACCGGTTTGTTCGGGTAGTTTTTCGCCGCATCGGCCTGGGCGGCTGCAGGCGTGACTGCAGCGCCCGCAAGCGCCGCGGCGACGGCCACGATCATGTGCTTCATTTTTGCTGCCATGCTGAATCTCCTCTGGTCTGCAGGACCAATCGTTGGTTTAAGGTCGTTGGTTTAACGTCGTTGGTTTAACTTCTTCAGTCAATTATGTACTTTCTGCAGCGCCGCCGCTTTCGAGGCGCGCAGCCATGCAGCCACCGACGCCGCGTTCTGTTGCGGCGGCATCAGGCTTGAGAGTTCCGCGCCCGCAATCAGTTCCCGCAGGGCCTGTGCCGATGACGCCGAATGCGAGGCATCGTCGCCGGACATGATGAAGGCCGGCAGCTTCATCGCCAGCAGCTCTTCGCCGCTGGCGCCTGAAGGCATGGTGTCATTGAACATGTTGTCGCGCGAACGGGCCACGATGCCGCTGTAGGCTGCAAGGTCCTGTGTGACATAACGTTCCGCAAAAGCCGCATCATTTTTGATCACCGCCGACCACGGACCGGCTTCCGGATCGTTCCAGAACAGGCCCGACTGCCGGGCACGCGCCACCACGCCGGCAAAGCCGTGGGCGTGAAGATAGTCGAGGTGCTTGTCGAAAATGCTGCGCGCCTTGAGCAGCCAGCGGTAACCACCCACCGGCCAGTGCAGCAGCAGTCCATGTATGCGCTGCGGATAACGCGCGGCCATCGCCAGCGCCAGTGACACGCCCATGCAGCCGCCGAGGATGAAAGCCTTGTCGATTTTCAGGTGGTCGAGCAGCGCGATGCCGTGGCGGGCATAGACATCCCAGGTCAGCGGCTCGATACGTCCGCCGGATTCGCCGGCCTCGCGCCGGTCGTAGGCAATCATCTTGAAATCGCCGCGCAAGGTATCGAGCGGCTGCATGTCCTTCCATACGCCGTTGAGCCGCCAGCGGCTGATCGACGAGTCGAAGGCGGCCGGCGCGAGCATCAGCAGCGGCGGACCGTCGCCGGCGATTTCGTATTGTGTGCGGATGCCGTCAATCTCGGCGAAGGGCATGGTCTGCTCCGGGAAAAGCCCGATCAGGGAGCGCGATTTTACGATGGCAGGCCCTGACCCGTCGCCGGCAGTCCACAACCTGAAGCGCGGCCGATGGCCTCAGCGCGGGCCAGGACGCGCCGCGATGCCCTCATCCCAGGAATAAGCCACCTGCTCCTGCGGGCCGTAGGGAATCGCCACCGCACTGCCCTGCGGATAATCGGCGCGATGCTGTTCGAGCAGGCGCAGCCGCTGCGCCTCGCGCTCCTGCACCAGCTTCAGCGCGCCGGCGTAACCGAGTTCACGTGCCGCATGCAGCGGCCAGTTCGGATCGTCCATCAGGCCGCGGGCCAGCGCGATCACGTCGGCATCACCGTCACGCAGCAGTTTTTCGGCGTGGTGCGCATCACTGATCATCCCCACCGCAACGGCCGGCAATCCGCTGGCGCGGCGGACTTCGCGCGAATAGCCGGCCTGGAAACCGGGCACACGCGGCACGCCGGGCATCGGACCGTCACCACCGACACCACCCGACGAACAGTCGATGGCATCGACCCCGCGCGCCTTCAATTCCCGCACCAGTGCCAGCGTGTCCTCGATGCCCCAGACCCCGCCCGCCCCCTCGATGGCGGACACCCGGAAAAACAGCGGCCGGTCCGACGGCCACACCGCGCGAACGGTTTCCGCCACTTCGAGCGCGAAGCGCATGCGGCCTTGCAGATCGCCGCCGTAGGCATCGGTACGCAGGTTGGACAGCGGCGAAAGGAACTGGTGGATCAGGTAGCCGTGCGCACCGTGGATTTCGCAGAGGTCATAACCGGCATCGAGCGCGCGCTGCGCGGCGGCGCGCCATGCGGCAAGGCACTCGCGGATGTCGTCGAGGTCCATCGCCTTCGGGATGTTGCCGCCGGGCGTCGGCGGCAGTGCGCTGGCGGAAATCCCCTGCCAGGGCCTGAGTTTGCCGATGGCATCAGCCTCGGTCAGCGGCGCGCGGTCCTTCAGCGGACCATGCTGGGACGCACGGCGGCCGCAGTGGCCGAGTTGAATCGCCGGCACCGCACCCTGGGCGCGGATGAAATCGGTGATGCGGCGGTACATCGGCACATGATGGTCATGGTAGATACCGGCGCATTCGTGGGTCTTGCGCCCGCGCGCCTCGACCGCGGTCTCCTCGGTGAACACGATGCCGCAGCCACCCATCGCGAAACGCCCGAAGTTGACCAGTTGCCAATCCTGCGGCGCGCCGTCGTCGGACAGGTACTGGCACATCGGCGACGCCATGATGCGGTTGCGAGCGGTGATGCCTCGCAGCTTGATCGGTGTGAACAGCAGCGGGGTCGTAGTATCGGCTTGGGTCATGATCGCCTAACAGAATGAGAATAAAAATCTTCCCTCATCCCTGCTCTTCCCCCGGAGGCGGAAGGGCTTTTCATCCCTCTTCCTGCGGGAGAGGGAACGGGGGTGAGGAATATTTTTATCCCGCCCAACCGCCATTTTGTTATGGCGATTTGAATTTCAGGCCGGACTGCGGGCAGTTTAACAATGTCGCGGCCCTCTCACCCCATCGCAGTCCACAATTTATCGAGGCGCTTGTACGACACCGGATATGGCGTTTTCAGCTCCTGCGCGTAGAGCGACACCCGCAACTCCTCGATCTGCCAGCGGAATTCACGCAGGCGCGGATCCACTTCACCGGCTTTTTTCTGCAGGTCTAGGCGCATTTCGTAACGCCCCCACAGCCCGGCGATGCTTGCAGCATGTTTGCCGTCGCGTTCGATGTTGGCCGGGTATTTCTGCAGGCGCAGCTGCGCGGCCTTCAGGTAACGCGGCAGCTGGGCGAGCTGCGGCCACGGCGTGGCACTGAAAAATCCCTTGTGGATCAGGCGCTGGTTCTGTGTGCGGATGTCATTGGCCGGCCGCGACAGATTGCCTTTGGCCGCACCCAGCGCCAGTGACAGCTGGTGCTGTTCGGCGGCGATGGCACTGAACAGGCGCAGGGCCGCCTCGCTGACCGCGGGCAGGCGGGTGCGGGCACGCTTGACCTGATCCTCAAACGCTTTTGATCCTCTGGGCAGTTCGTCCTCGCCGATGAAGGCGCGGTCACAGATCGCGGCGATCAGGTCGGCACGCAGGTCATCCGGACTTGCGATGCCGCGCAACTGCAGCGCGGCCTGATCAAAACCCTTCAAGCCCTTTTCGAGCTGGCGCAGCTGTTCCTTCAGCGCCAGCCGCATCAGCCGCACCACCCCGACACGCATGGACCGCTGCGCCGCTTCTTTGATATCAAAGAGGCGGATCGCCACGCTGTCACCGTCGTCATCCAGCGCCGGATACCCGGTGACCTTGCGTCCGCCACGGGTGAAGGTGATCGTCGGCGGCAGTTCACCGAAGTCCCAGGTCCTGATGCCTTCGCGCTCGATGCCCGACGCATCGCCCTGGGCGCCGGAACTGAAGGTCAGCTGCGCCGCCTCGCCCAGCTGCGCTTTCAGCGCAACCAGGTCGCGGTCCGAAGCCAGCTCGCGGCCCGATTCATCAACCACGCGGAAATTGCAGCGCAGGTGCAAGGGATAGTCGATGGCGGCGGCCTCCTCCTTCGCCAGCGCCACACCGGCGGCACGTGTCGCGTAACGCGCCAGCGCATCGGCAAAGGCGCCCTGCGCCGCACCCTCGATCTCGAGAAAACGCGTGACATGTTCGGTGGGTGGCGTCAGATGGCGGCGCCAATTTTTCGGCAGGGCCTTGAAGGCAAAGGCCACCTTGTCGCGGATCATGCCTGGCACCAGCCAGTCGAAATCCGCGGGTTCGAGCTTGTTGAGCAGCGCCAGCGGCACGGTTGCCGTGATGCCGTCGAGGGCATGGCCGGGATCGAAGCGGTATTTCAGCTTCAGTTCGATTTCACCGGCGTCACTACCCACCAGCAGTGCATCCGGAAACTGGTTCTCGGTGATGTTATCCGCGGCATGACGCATCAGGTAATCACGCGTCAGCAGCAGATGATCAGCGTGCTGCTGTTCGACTTCCCTGCGCCATTGCTCAAAACCGGCGCCGTTGACGATGTCCTGCGGCACACGCTCGTCATAAAAGGCGTAGATCACCTCGTCGCTGACCAGCACATCGCGTTTGCGCGCCTTGTGCTCCAGTTCCTGCACTTCTTTTATAAGTCGTTGATTATATTGAATAAATTTTGCGGTCGTGGTGTACTCACCGGCGACCAGGGCCTGGCGGATGAAAATCCCGCGGGCCTCCTTCGGGTTGATTGCGCCGTAATGCACGAGGCGCTTGGGCACGATGGTGATGCCGTACAGCGTCACCCGCTCGAAGGCGACGACCATCGCGCGCTCGCGCTCCCAGTGCGGATCGAAGTAATGGCGGTCAACCAGATCACGCGCCAGCGGCTCGATCCACTCCGGCTCGATGCGCGCGACACTGCGCGCGTAAAGCCGCGCGGTATCGACCAGCTCACCCGCCATCACCCATTTCGGCGCATTTTCGTTTTTGGATTTGCGCAGGCCCGAACCGGGGAAGATGTGGAACTTGATGCCGCGCGCGCCCAGATACTCCCCCTCTTCGGTCTTGAACCCGATGTTGCCGAGCAGGCCGGCGAGCAGCGCGCGATGGATCTGCTCGGGAGTCGCCGGTTTTTCATTGGGCAACATGTCCAGCTCGGCCACCAGCGATGCGAGCTGGCCGTGGATGTCGCGCCATTCGCGCAGCCGCCGCTGCGACAGGAATTCCTCCGCCAGCTGCTGCGCGAGCTTGCGGTTGGACTGCTTGTGCTTGACCGATTCGTCGAAGTAATCCCACAGCTTGAGATAGGCCGTGAAATCAGACTTGTCGTCGGCGAATTTGGCATGCGCGCGGTCCGCGGCCTCGGACTTTTCGAAGGGCCGCTCGCGCGGGTCCTGCACCGACAGCGCCGAAGCGATGATCAGCACCTCGCGCAGGCAGTTCTGCTGCTTCGCGGCGATGATCATTCGCGCGATGCGCGGGTCGATCGGAAACTTCGCCAGCTGCCAGCCCACGGTGGTGAGCTGCTTCTGCGCATCCACCGCGCCCAGCTCGGCGAGCAGCTGGTAACCGTCGCCGATCATGCGCGGTGATGGCGCCTCGAGGAAGGGAAAATCCTCGACGTCGCCGATGCGCAGCGCCTTCATGCGCAGGATCACATGCGCCAGCGATGAGCGCAGGATTTCCGGATCGGTGTACTGCGGCCGCGCGTTGTAGTCATCCTCGGCATACAGCCGGATCGCGACGCCGGCGGCGACCCGCCCGCAGCGGCCGGCACGCTGGTTGGCCGAGGCGCGGGAAATTTTCTCGATCTGCAACTGCTCGACCTTGTTGCGGTAGCTGTAGCGGTTGATCCGCGCCAGTCCGGCATCAACAACGTAACGGATGCCCGGCACCGTCAGCGAAGTCTCGGCGACATTGGTCGATAACACGATCCGCCGCGCACCGTGGGGTTTGAAAATCCGCTCCTGCTCCTCGAAGGACAACCGCGCGTACAGAGGCAGGATCTCGGCCCCCTTGGGATGATGTTTGCGCAGCGCCTCGGTGGCATCGCGAATCTCGCGCTCACCGGGCAGGAACACCAGGATGTCGCCATCGGATTTTTCGCGCGCGAGTTCGGCCACCGCCTCGACGATGGCTTCGGTCAATTCTTCATCGCTGTCCGGAACGGCACGGCCGGAACGGACAGCCTGATACCTCCCCTCTCCCGACGGTTCATCGGCGGGAGAGGAGCCGGGGGTGAGGGTTGATCCGGGGGGCCGGTAGCGCACCTCAACCGGGTAAGTACGGCCCGAAACCTCAATCACCGGCGCGGGTTTGCCCGCCACCGCGAAATGACTGGCGAAGCGTTCCGCATCAATGGTCGCCGAGGTGACGATGATCTTCAGGTCAGGTCGGCGCTGCATCAGGCGCTTGAGGTAACCGAGCAGGAAATCGATGTTCAGGCTGCGTTCATGCGCCTCGTCGATGATCAGCGTGTCGTAGGCCCGCAGGTCGCGGTCACCCTGGGTCTCGGCCAGCAGGATGCCGTCGGTCATCAGCTTGATATAGCTGTTCTGCGACAGCTTGTCGGAAAACCGCACCTTGTAGCCGACGGCATGTCCCAGCGGGCTTTTCAGCTCCTGCGCGATGCGTATCGCCACCGTGCGCGCGGCGATGCGCCGCGGCTGGGTGTGGCCGATCAGGCCGTGCACACCACGACCGAGTTCGAGGCAAATCTTCGGCAGCTGCGTGGTCTTGCCGGAGCCGGTTTCGCCGCAGACGATAACCACCGGGTGGTCGCGTATCGCAGCCGCGATCTCCGCGCGCTTCGCCACCACCGGCAGGTCTTCCGGATAGTCCGGACGCGGCAGGTTGCGCAGGCGATGCTCGAGCTCTTCGGGGGTGCGGGGTTTCAAGGTCAGAAACTTCTGGCCACAGAGTTCAGGCCATCGAGTTCAAAGTCAAAAACTTTTAGCCACAGAGAGCACAGAGAAAACCCGGGGCTTAAAGGTCTCTGTGCTCTCTGTGTCCTCTGTGGCAAGTCTTTTGCCTTTAAAACAAAAAGGCCGGCGGTCACCGGCCTTTTCGGAATTGCAATGCAATTACAGTTTCACTTTCGGGTTCAGCGTGTAAAGCCCGGTAATCCTGGCTTCACCAAGCACATGGCCGGTGATGGCCTTGCGCACGTCGGCGCCGCCAAAATTTCCTTCAACCGGGCATTTCGCGATATCCAGCGCATAGAGCGTGAACACGTAGTGGTGCACGATGCTGTCGTTCCACGGCGGGCAGGGACCGTCATAGCCGAAGTAGTCGCCCTTCATGTCCTTGTCGCCGGCGAACCATGCGGTGTAATCGTTGATGCCCTGGCGCGCGCCACGCGGGGTATTGGGGCCGGCCTTGCCGCGGGCGGTGACGCCATTCGAGAACTCGCCGGCGGCGATGGCGCCGGATGCGGGATCGAGGTCCACCAGCACCCAGTGGAAAAAATCAACGCGTGGCAGCGTGGCCGGAATTTCACGGCCCTCCTGGTTGACGTCATCGGGTTTCGACGGCACATCGGGATCGTGGCAGATCAGCACGAGTGACTTTGTGCCCGCGGGCAATTCTCCCCAGCCAAGCTGCGGATTCCGGTTGGCGCCGAGCGTGCAATGTGTTTTCGCATCGGGGGCGCAGAAGGCGAATTCGGCGGGGATGGGCTTGCCGTCGGCGAAGCTGCTGCTGGTGAGTTTCATGCTCAATATCTCCTCTGCTGGTCACCGTTTATTGCGTGTTCAGTATAACAAACGATCATTGCAGTCCTTTCCCGCCGGAACTCAAGCCTCGCACCACCGCTGCCGTTAACCAGCGTGAACAATCACGGCCCGGCCACGGCTTCAGCGTGGCGCCATTCCGAGGAGGTGACAAATGAATCCGGTCATTTACGGCCTGCTGATCCTGACACTGCTGGCCGCGGCACCGCGCGTCCATGCCCAAACGGCGACCGGGGCGGTCGAGACCGTCTATGTGCGCATCGAAAGGGGGGTGTTCATTGAAAAAAGCCTGATCCGCCGCCAGGTCGCCACCAACACCCCGAACACCTGGAGTGAGGTGCGGCTGCTGGGCGCGGTGGGCGGCCGCAGCGAGCTGGCGCAAAACCCTGCGGCGATGGACATCCGCAAGGGCGATATCGTGCAGGTCAGCATCAGCCCGCCGCCGGACTTCGCCACCGGCCCGGCGCCGGAGGTCAATCGCATCGTGGCGCGTATCGCGCCCGCCGGAAGTCCGCAGGCGCAGCGTATTGCCGGCGGGACCGAAATGCTGTCCGCGCCCGCTTCATACCCGCTGACCATCGCCGAAGCACTAAGGTGACAGCGGCGCCAGCGCATCCAGTCTTTGCCGCCGCTCAGCCGCGGGCAGGGCCGCCAGTTCGCGCACCGCGGCGTAGAAGCGCGGCAGATCACCAGCATTCTGCTTGAGCAGGACCTCGAAAGCCGGCACCTGCTGCGTGTAGATCGCCACCGAGGCGAGGTGGGCGTTGCCCAAAGGCTGTGCAAACCAGCGGTCAAAGCCGGTGAAGCCGCCCCAGTTGCCGCGCTGCACCTCGTAGGCCCGGCGCAGCGTGGCCAATGCCCCGGCTTTTTGCCGGCGTTTTTCGGCATCGCTGGTGCCGGCGGCGTAAATCTTCGCCAGATCGACGCGTACATTGGCCACAAGCACGCGGAAATCGCCGCGGAAGCGCTGCACTTGCCGGAAGCGCTCACGGTCGCCCTCGCTGCCATGGGCAGCCAGCCAGCGCTCGACGCCGGCCTGCTCGACCACCGTGGCGAAGGACTCGTTGAACACGGTGTCGTCCTTCACATACACCACCTGGTGCGCCAGCTCGTGGATCAGCAGCCGCGCCAGCTCCGGCTCCGGGTAATGGATGAAGGTGTTGAGCACCGGATCGGCGAACCAGCCGATGGTGGAATACGCCGGAACGCCACCGACATGCACATCGTAGCCCGCGGCGGCGAGACGCGAAGCTTCGGCGCGCGCATCCGCCTCGCTGAAATAACCGCGGTAACCGACACAGCCGGCAAAGGCAAAGCACCATTGCTTCGGCTCCAGCGAAAACTCCGGCGCGGCAAACACGTTCCACACCACGAAGGGCCGCGCGAGGTCGGCATACGAGCGGTAGCTGCGGTTGTCGGGCAGGCCCAGCTCGCGGCTGGCGTAGTCGCGGATGCGCAGCACAAGCTGCAACTGGCCGCGCAGTTTTTCATCGATTGCCGGATCGGCGAGCAGGCGTTCGATCGGTGCCTCGCGCTGCCAGATCTCAAGCTGGCCGCCAACGGCCTGCAGGTAATAGCCGAGGTTGGCGCAGCCGCCAAGCAGCGAGGACAGCAGCACGACCGCAAGCGCGCGCATCATGGCTGCAGTCCGGCGAAGCTGCCATGCCTGAGAAATGTATTGCAGTGTGCCGCCACGGTTTTTGACAGCAGCATGCCGCTGTGGGTCACCGGCAGCAGGCATTGCGCACTGGCACCGGGCACCCGGGTCTCGGCGACGCTGACCACACCGTCATGCGGCCGTGGCAAATCCCGCGCCACCAGCGCCGCGAGACCCAGCGCGCGGGTGCCGCCGATCAGCCCCAGGCTGCAATCGCTGCGTGGCTGCGGCCGCGGCGTGGCCAGCCACTCGGCGATGCTGCGACCGAGCAGGCAACGGCCGCCGGGCCAGCGCGCCAGGCAATGCGCGGCGTGGCTGTCCACATACGGCGTACCGATCAACACCAGCCGCGCGCAATCGATGTCGTGGTGGCGCTCGAGCATGCGCAGGCTGACCAGGCCACCCATGCTGTGCGCGACGATCTGAATCCTGTGCCTGCCCCCGCGGCCTGTGCCCAGCCCGCGGCAGAACGCCGCCAGACTGTCGGCGTTTTCACTGAGCGTGAGCCACATCGAGGGATAGGACCAGCGTTGAGTCACAAACCCGGCGTCGGCGATACGCCGCGCCAGCGGCAGCATCACCACGCCGTGCATCCACAGGCCGTGGATGATGATCACCGGCGTCATCGACGGATAACTCATAAGCTATTGTTTTTAATGATATATTTTTTAAAGCGCTTTACAGGCGCTTGTCACCGAAAATGGTGACCCCATCGGGGCCCAGATGTTCGGCATCACCCCAGCGGCCGGCGCTCCAGCGGCCGTCGTCCACAGCAAACCAGTTGAGGCTGGCGTTGACCAGCGGTACCGGCCGCTGGGCATCCAGCGCGAGCCCGGTCGCGGCACGGTAGGCTGAATCCAGCACCAGGCCGTGCGTGACGACGGCAATGGTCTCGCCGGCATGGCGTTGCGCCAGATCCTCGAGCGCGATCCGGCAACGCTCGAAAAACTGCGCCGGACTCTCGCCGCCGGGTACCGCGTAATGCGGGTCGCGCGACATGAAGCGCTCATAGGCCTCGGGCTCACGCTCACGCATCTCCGCCTGGTTCAGCCCCTCGAACACGCCGAAGTGCCGCTCGCGCAGGCGTTCGTCGCTGATGATGGTGTGGCCGGTCACCGCGGCAATTTCGCCGGCGGTGCGCGCCGCTCGCGGCAGGTCGCTGGAATACAGCCGTGAAAACGGCAGATTCTTCATGCGCAGGCCGAGCTGCCGCGCCTGCCACAAGCCGCGCTCGGTGAGCGGGCTGTCGCGGTGGCCCTGCATGCGGCGCTCGGTGTTCCACAGCGTCTCGCCGTGGCGGAGCAAAAGTAAAGTGGTCATGAACAGTGATTAATGATGAGCGATGACAAGGGCACACTTGAAGCGAAGCGGTAACGGGCTGAAGCTCGATCCCGATTCTACCGTTCGTTGAAGGCTCAGCGGATATACTGGTCACGATGAACCTGACTGATCTTTTGCAACCGCAGATCCTGCTCTTTGCGCCATTGATCGTGTTCGGCGCCTATGTGGTGTTCGGCATCACCGGTTTCGGTTCGACGCTGATCGCGGTGCCGCTGCTGGCGCATCTGATGCCGCTGAAATTCGCGGTGCCGCTGGTGGTGATCCTTGACTGCATCGGCTCGATGAACATGGGCATGCGCCTGCGCGGCGACGTGATGAAACGCGAGCTGTACTGGCTGATGCCGTTCATGGCGCTGGGCATCCTCGGCGGCGTATGGCTGCTGGCGCGGCTGCAGCCGGAGCTGCTGCTCGGCAGCCTCGGCCTGTTCGTGGTGGTGTTTGGTGTCGGCTACGTGATGCGCAGCGGCCGCGGCCCGGCGCTGCCGGCGTGGAGCGCAGCACCGATCGGCGGCTTCGGCGGCGCAACTTCGGCGGTATTCGGCATCGGCGGCCCGATCTACGTGTTCTACCTCGCGGGACGCGGCGGCGGCCCGGAGCATATCCGCGCGACGATGCCGGTGATCTTCATCTTCACCACGCTGGCCCGGATCGCGCTGTTTTTTGTGGCCGGGCTCTACTCACCCGCCACGCTCACCGCCGCGGCCGCGCTGCTGCCGGTGATGGCGCTGGGTGTCTGGGCCGGCCATCGCCTCCATCTGCGACTGAGCCGGGACATGGTGATCCGGGTGCTCGGCGCGATGTTGGTGCTGAGCGGCGTGTCGCTGATTGTGCGCGCGCTGCTGGCCTGAGATCACCCGGCGCAATAAAAACGGGGCCTCACGGCCCCGTCTTCATGCAGCTTGCGGCGTGTTCAGACGCCGTGCTTCCTGAACCATTCCGTGGCGCGTTTCCAGCCGTCCTCGGCGGCTTCCTTGCGGAAGCTCGGCCGGTAGTCGGCATGGAAGGCATGCGGCATGTCGGGATACAGGTGAATCATCGAAGGCTTGCCTTTTTCCTTCAGCGCGGCGTTCATTTTGTCGACGGTGTCGTTGGGGATACCGGCATCGGCGCCGCCGTAGAGGCCGAGCACCGGCGCGTTGATCTGGTCAACCACGTCAATCGGATGGCGCGGCGTCATCTCGGTCGCCTGGCCGACCAGACGGCCGTACCAGGCCACGCCGGCGCGCACCGCCTTGTTGTGCGCGGCATAGAGCCAGGTGATGCGGCCACCCCAGCAGAAGCCGGTGACACCAAGGCGCTTGCCGTCGCCGCCGTTCTTCGCGGCCCAGGCCGCGGCAGCATCAAGGTCGCTCATGACCTGGGCATCCGGCACGAAGTTGACGACCTTGGCGAAGATTTCCTTGTTGTCCTTCAGCTGCGACACGTCGCCCTGGCGGAAGAACATCTCAGGGGCCACGGCAAGGTAGCCGGCCTTGGCGAAACGGCGGCAGACATCCTTGATGTGTTCGTGCACGCCGAAGATTTCCTGCACCACGAGGATGGTTGCGAGGTTTTTGCCGTTGGCGGGCATCGCGCGGTAGCCGGGTATGTCACCGTTGGCGGTGGGGATCTTCACCTCGCCGGCGGTGAGGCCGGTGGTATCGGTGATGATCATGGTCTGCGCGCTGACCGGCTGCACCGCCAGCGCGAAACCCGCGGCCAGCGAGCCGGCAACAAATTCGCGGCGCGACACCGTGCTGCGGTTTGACACCAGGGCAAGCAGGTCTTCCTTGAGCATGTCGTTCATGGGGTTCTCCAGTGGGTCGGGACGCCGGAAAAACGGCGAAAATAAGGCGGCAAAAAGCAGCAGAGATTAGGTCAAAGCCGCGGAGCTTGGCAAGACGGGCACCAAAGCCGGCTTTACTGTCCAGGGCGCCCCGCCCGCCCGGCCAGAGTGTCGGGACTGAGGAGGATGTCGAGCTGCTCACGGGTCAGCAGCTTTTTCTCCAACACCAGGGCGGCAACACTCTTGCCGGTGGCATGAGCCTCCTGCGCCACCGCGGTCGCCGCCTCGTAACCGATGTGCGGATTGAGGGCGGTCACCAGACCGATCGAGTTTTCAACCATGGCCCGCAGCAGTTCACGATTGGCGGTGATGCCGCAGACACAACGGCTGCGCAGCGTGTCGCAACCCTGCCTCAGGTGCCGGATCGACTTGAACAGGCTGTGCGCAATGATCGGTTCGAAGGCATTCAACTGCAGCTGCCCGCCCTCGGCGGCGAAGCTGACCGTGACATCGTTGCCGATGACCTCGAAGGCGATCTGGTTGACCACCTCCGGGATCACCGGATTGACCTTGCCCGGCATGATCGAGGAGCCGGCCTGCACCGCGGGCAGGTTTATTTCATTGAGACCGGCGCGCGGTCCCGAGGACAGCAGGCGCAGATCGTTGCAGACCTTGGACAACTTGACTGCCACGCGCTTCAACACCCCCGAAAGCTGGACAAAGGCGCCGGCGTCCTGTGTGGCTTCGATCAGATTGGAAGCCGTGGACAGCCGCACACCGGCAATCGCCGAAAGTTTTTCGCAGATCATCGGCGCGTAACCTTCCGGTGCGTTGATGCCGGTGCCGATCGCGGTGGCACCGAGATTGATCTCGCTGATCAGCAGTGCAGCCTCGGCCAGCCGCTGCTCGTCCTCGCCCAGCATTACCGCGTAGGTCGAGAATTCCTGGCCCAGCGTCATCGGCACCGCCTCCTGCAGCTGGGTGCGGCCCATTTTCAGCACATCGGCGAATTCGCGTGACTTGGCCTCGAATGCGGCACGCAGCGCGGCCATCGCCGCGACCAGGTCACCAATGCCGGCATGCAGCGCGAGCTTGATCGCCGTCGGATACACGTCGTTCGTGCTCTGGCTCATGTTGACGTGCTCCAGCGGGTGCAGCCGCGCGTAGTCGCCCCTGGCGAACCCCATCAGCTCAAGCCCGCGGTTGGCGATGACCTCGTTGGCGTTCATGTTGGTCGAGGTGCCGGCACCACCCTGGATCACATCGACGACAAACTCATCGATCAGCGCGCCGCCGCGGACTTCACGGCAGGCGGCGACGATGGCGTCGCGTTTTGCCGCATCGAGCAGTCCCAGTTGATGATTGGTTTCGGCGGCGGCCTCCTTGATGCAGGCCAGCGCGGTCACCAGGTCCGGCCAGGCCGAGATCGGCGTGCCGCTGATCGGAAAATTCTCGACCGCGCGCAGGGTATGCACGCCGTAGTAGGCGGACGCAGGAACATCGCGGTCGCCCAGCAGATCATGCTCGCGGCGGGTGGTGATGGCGCTCATTCTGGATCTCCGTTAACCGGAAAATCCGACTATACGCCGCGGCTGATGACAGTTTTATTCGATTATTTCGAAACTACCCAGTAATTCACCGCGCGGCCGATGCCCTGGCGGAAACCCTCGAGGCGCAGCACCTGCCCCGGCGTGATGTTGGCGAGATTGGCTTCGGGGCCGAATGTCTCCAGCAGTTCGGCATGCTGCTTCGGAAAACGGTAGGGATCAGCCTCGATCAGCAGGCGCTCGAACCAGGATTGCGCCTTCAGCACCTCGATCGCGTCGGCACGCGCCTCGACCAGCATGTCAAAGTCGCTTTGCTCGACAATGACGTGCTCGATGCCCTGGCGCCCCACAGCCTCGACCACGGCGCCGAGTTCGTCGATGCCCAGCGGCGCGGTCGGATTCTTGCGGCCGAATTCATACTTGATGTAAATGCCTTTTTTCTGGAAACGATCGATCATCCGCGCCCGCTCGTCCGGCGTCAGCGACACATAGTTCTCGGAAATTTCCAGGCCGCCGATATTCAGGTCGAGCAGCAGCTTTTCGAGGCCATCGAGCTCGTTCTTTTTCCAGGCGTACTCGAACAGGATGCCGCCTGCGAAGGGCACCACATCGTAATCACGGTAGATCCCTGCGGCATTTTTCACCACATCGCGCGGCATCAGCACCGCGTTCATCGCAAAGATCTTGGCGAAATCGATGTATTCGGCACAGCAGTCGAGCAGGTTGCGGATGCCCTCGGGACCACCGGTCCAGCCGAAGGTGTCGGGCCCGAAGTCGATCATCGAGGTGATGCCGCGCTTGCGCGGCTTGGGCGTGCGGGGCGGCAGTGCAAGGGTCATGTCAGCCTTTCCTTTTCCCCGGATTGTAATCATCCGGCGCACCCGGCGGAATCGGCGGGTTGCGTTTCAGGTCTTCCTGGAAGTTGTGCATCATGTGGCGGATCGGCGTGCGCGCCCAGCTCGCCAGGGAATTGACGTCGGTCTCCTCCTTCGGGTCCTGGATCAGGTTGAACAGCAGCGGCGATTCCAGGTGGTTGACGCCGGCATTGGGTTCGGCCTCCCAGGCGAGGTGCAGTTTCCAGTCGCGCCACTTCGCCGCGCGCAGCTCGGTCTTGATGTAGAACAGGAATCCCTCGCGCGGCGACTTCGCCGCGCGGCCGGTGAAAAAGTCGAGCTGGTCGAACCCGTCCACCGGCCGGTCCTGAGGAATTTCGGCGCCGGCGAGATGCGCCAGCGTGGTGTAGAGGTCGGTGACGTGCACGATGTCATTGCTGACACCACCGGCGGCAATGTGACCCGGCCAGCGCAGGATGCAGGGCGCGCGCAGGCCACCCTCCATCGCGGTGTGGTAGGTGCCCTGCCACATGCCGGCCGAGCCGCGCCACGGCCGGCGGAACTCCGGGCCGTTGTCGCTGGCAAAGATGAACAGCGTGTTGTCGCCGATGCCGAGGCGGTTGACGGCATCGAGCAGCCGGCCGGTTAGGTGGTCCATCTCCGCCATGCAGTCGGCGAAATCCCCGGCGCCGGTGCTGCCAGCGAAGTCGTGGTGCGGAATCGTCGGGTAGTGCAGCTGGGTCAGTGGAACATAGGCGAAGAAGGGCTTGCCGGCGCGGTGCTGGCGCCCGATGAAATCCTGCGACTTCGCGATCAGGTCGCTGTCGATGCGGCGGCGCATCTCCAGGTCATAAATGCCCACCTCACGCGGCATCTCGCCGGCTTTTGCTTCAAGCACATACGGCAGCGGCGTCACCTTCGGGTCGTAACCCGGCGTGCTGGTGAACATGCTTTCGTTGGTGGTGCGCGGAATGCCGTACCACTCGTCAAAGCCGCGGTCGGTGGGGAAACGCCCCTTGCGGTCGCCGAGATGCCATTTGCCGTGGATCGCCGTGGCATAACCCCGCTCTTTCAGCAACTGCGCCAGCGTCACCTCCCAGGGATGGATGCCCTGCGGCAGGCCCGCCGGTACCGACTGCAGCGCGCCGGTGCGGATCGGATGGCGGCCGGTCATCAGCGCCGAACGTGTCGGCACGCAGTCGGATTCAACATTGAAGTTGAGCAGGCGCATGCCTTCGCCAGCCAGCGCGTCGATGCGCGGCGTCGGTGCACCGCGCAGCGCACCACCGCCGTAGCAGCCGAGTTCGCCCCAGCCGAGGTTGTCGGCGAGTATCAATACAATATTGGGCGGTTTGCCCTGCGCTTTTTCAGCCATGTCGATGCTCCGGATAAAAATTGGTGTTGGGAATATTTATGGGATGGTTGAAAAGCACGGCAATCACGCCGTGTTCAAGCGGCCGCGGGTTCGCCGCCCTCGATCACCGGCCGGCCGCGGCCGCGCGGACGATACTTGCGGCGAAGGCTGGCGAGCTGATGGCCGAAGCGCGCCTCGAGCTGCGGCCCGAAGGCCGCGTGTATTTCAGCAAGATAGATTTCATGCAGCAACAAGGTCTCGATCACGTAGATCACAGGATAATCCCGCGCGAACGAAGCCCTGGCGTTGCCGGTAAATGAGGCGATCAGCATGCTGCTGCCATCCACCGTCGAGGTGAGCAGCGCATCCGAGGGCGGTCCGTGGAGCTCGCCATCGCCTTCGTGCGGAATCACCTGGATGCGGCGATGCGGCTTGAGCCCGGGCACGGCCTTGCCAAACACGATCAGCCGCACCGTGACACCACGCCGTGCCGCCGCAGCCAGCTCGCGTGCGTGCGGAGCGATCAGTGTCACCGTGCCTTTCAGCCAGACATGTTCGCGCGCACCCTCGATCATTTCGTTCAGGCGCAGCCGCACTTCGCCCTCTCCGCGCAGCACTGATACATAGGCACTGCCGCCGTCATCGGGCGCCGCGCGCTTCAACTCGCGCATCACGTCCTCGCAGAGCCCGGATGTGCTGCGCTGGATACCGCGGAAAAACTGCTCCGGATTCACCGGCACGTAGCGCACCGGGGTTTCGGTCACCGGCTGGATCGCCCCCTTCGCCTCCAGCGCGCGCAGTGCGGAATAGACATTGGCCCGGGGCAACCCCGCCTGTTTGGCGATTTCATAAGCGGTGGCCGGCTGTTTTGCCGCCAGCGCGGCATAGGCTCGGGCCTCGTAGTCGGTAAAGCCGAGGCCGCGCAGCGCCGTGGCCAGCGGCGGTGCGACGTTTGAAAACCCGGCCTTTACAGCGGCATTGACACTGGTTTTTCTGGTTGTCGATGGCATAGTAGTTGCTTATACTACTTCCAATATTTCAAAATGGCAAAACCGGTTCCCGGCCGCACCTGATGCCACCCAGCCGCCCACTTCACACCGCCCAACCGCAAAGGAAAACCAGATGAACACGATTCGACTGAACCTGCTGCTTGCAGCCGCATTCGCCGTCGCGGCCGGCAGCACCGCGGCCCAAACCGCGTCCTGGCCGGCGCGTCCGGTGCGGCTGGTCGTACCCTATGTGCCCGCGGGCGCCACCGACCTGGTGTCGCGCCTCATCGCCGAACAACTGAGCACCAGGTTGGGGCAGCAGGTGGTGGTCGACAACCGCCCCGGCGCCACCGGCACCATCGCCTTCACCGGAGTCGCCGAATCGGCGCCCGACGGTTACACCCTGATCACCAGCGCCGACTCACTGACCCTGCTGCCTTCGGTCTTCAAGAACGTGAAATTCGATCCGCGCAGCAGCTTCGCGCCGATATCCTTGATGTCCACTCAGCCGCTGGTGCTGGCGGTGCATGCCGCGACACCCGCCAAAAGCGTCAAGGACTTCATCGCGCTGGCCAAGGTCAAACCGCTTTCCTTCGGCACTTCGGGCACCGGCACCTCGCAGCATCTTTCCGGGGAGCTGATCAAGAAAATGACCGGCATCGACATGATCCACATTCCGTACAAGGGCGGTGGCCAGGCGATCGTCGAACTGAGCGGTGGCCAGGTGCCGGTCGCGGTGCTCGGCTCATCAACGGTGATTCCACAGACCAAGACCGGCCGCGTCAGGATACTGGCGGTGACTTCAAAAAAACGTTCGGCGGCGCTGCCCGACGTACCGACGCTGGACGAATCCGGACTGAAGGGCTTCGACGTTTACCAGTGGACGGCGATGCTGGCGCCGGCAAAAACACCCAAGGCCATCATCAGCCGGCTTAACAGCGAGGTGACCACCATCCTCAAGCAGCCTGCGGTCAGCGAAAAACTGCAGGCCGCCGGATTCGAGCCGCAGCCCGGCTCACCTGAAGAAGTCTCCAAACTGATCAGCGAAGGCATGGCACGCTGGAGCAAACTCATCCAGGAACTCAAGCTGGACCTGAAATAAGCCAAGCTGCTTTTCATTTTGATCATCACAACACCGGGGCCGTCATGAAAACGATCATCAGTACATCCCTGTCACTGTGCGGCGTATTGGCATTGCTGGCCGGTTGTGCAGGCACACCATCACATCCGCCGGAGGCGGCACCGCTGGCCGCCACCTGCCCCGATGGCGTGCCCGCCGGAGCGCGCTGCCTGCGCGGCCAGGATTCGGCGAAAGCGCATTATCTGATCGTGATGCCGGCGCAGTGGAGTGGTGTGCTGGTGGTGCATGCCCATGGCGGGCCCAGCCTCGGTGAACCCACGGCTGCGCGCGCCGACGAGGACATCAAGCGCTGGGCGATCACGGTGCAGCAGGGCCACGCCTGGGCCGGTTCGGTTTTCCGCCAGGGCGGCTTCGCCGTCACCACCGCAGCCGAGGACAGCGACCGCGTGCGACGCATTTTTGTGGACCATGTCGCCAAGCCGCGGCGCACCCTGCTGCACGGACAGTCCTGGGGCGCGATGGTCGCCACGCGGGCCGCCGAGCTGTTCCCCGAATCCTGGGACGGCATGCTGCTGACCAGCGGTGTCGTCGCCGGGCCGGCGACCTACGATTTCCGGCTCGACCTGCGGGTGATCTACCAGCATCTGTGCAACAACCATCCGCGCCCCGAGGAGGAGCAATACCCGCTGTGGATGGGCCTGCCGGACAACAACAAAATGAACAACGCCGATCTGGCAGCACGCGTCAACGACTGCCTGGGCCTGAACAGGCCGGCCGCGCAGCGCAGTCCGGAGCAGGCACGGCGGATACGCACCATTGTCGATGTCGTGCGCATCCCGGAAAGCGCGATCATCGGCCACCTGCAATGGGGCACTTTCACGCTGCGTGACGTGATCCGGCGCACCGCAACCAGTCCTTTCGGCAACGAGAAGGTGTATTACACGGGATCCGCCGACGATGCCGCGCTCAACGCCGGCGTCAAGCGCTATCGCGCCGACCCCGCGGCGGCGGCCCGCTTCGCCGCGGATGTCGATCATGCTGGCCGTTTCCGGATGCCGGTGCTGGCCGCACACGGCATCGGCGACTCGACCGTCTTTGTCGAGGGGATGGATACACTGCGCCGGCGCATGGAAGCGAACGGAAACGGCCCGCGCCTGGTGCTGAACTTCATCGACTCGAACCAGCACAGCTACTGGGGCGACGCGATGTACCCGCCGTTGTTCGAGGCCCTGCTCAACTGGTCGGAAAAAGGCGTGAAGCCTTCCCCGGCTGGCATCGCCGCGCGCTGCCGCGAAATGCGGGCCGCGGCGCCAAACGAATGCCGGTTCGTGCCCGATTACGCGGTCCAACCCCTCGCCACCAGGATTCCGCCGCGCTGATGCGCATCAGCCGGGGCCTCGTCAGGACTTAAGCAACCCTTCCGCGCGCATCGCCGCCTGAACCTGCGGCCGCTCGCCGGCGCGGGTGAAGAAGGCCTGGATGTTGGCCCATGGCGCGAGGTCGATCTTGTGGAAGCCGCACCAGCGCAACACATTGAACAGGTAGGCATCAGCCACTGAAAAAGCCTCGCCAGCGAGCCAGGTTTTTCCGGCCATCATCGCATCCAGCGCCTTGAAACGGCGCGCGATATAGGCCTTCTGCACTTCCTTCATCTCCGGTGTCATCTGCGGGTTGAATAACCCACCGACCGGCTTGTGCACTTCGGTGGCGATGAAGTTCAGCCACTCCATCAGGCGATAACGCGGCATTGAACCCGCCGCGGGAGCAAGACCCGACGCCGGTTTCTGGTCGGCCAGATACTGCAGGATGGTGCTGACTTCGGTCAGCACTTCGCCGTTGTCGAGCTGCAACGCCGGAACATAACCCTTGGGGTTGATCTGCCAGTAGTCGGCGCCGGAGGCGGTTTTCTTGTTCGGGATGTCGACCTTTTCGGTGTCAAAGGTGAATCCGGCCTCGAACAGCACGATGTGGGGCGCAAGCGAACAGGCGCCGGGCGAAAAATACAGTTTCATGGCTTCCTCCGGTTGATGATTGGCAGACATTGGCAGCACATCCTGCCGCAAGGATTTATCGCTTGCAAATGCGGGGTCGCGCCTCCATACTCCGCGCGCACCAGAATCGTCTGGATTTTGCCCTCCTCCCGCACCTCATCTGGTGCGTCTGATCGGCCTTCTCCACATCATGGCCGCCATCGCGGCAGTTTTATCGGTTCATTGCGTGCCCGCTTTTGCAGTTTTTTGTTCAGCTTGTTCAGTGATTCAAATTCTGATTCCCTGCCTGTCCCTTAGCCGAATCAGCCAGCTCCGGAGATTGTCATGCCCACCATCGGCACCGTAAAGTTTTTCAATGCAACAAAAGGCTTCGGCTTCATCCAGCCGGAAGGCCAGTCCAAGGACGTATTTGTGCACATTTCAGCGGTCGAACGCGCCGGCATGACCACACTGTCCGAAAACCAGCGTGTATCCTTCGAACTCGAACGCGGACCTGATGGCCGCTCCTCGGCAGTCAACCTGCAGGCCGCATGATGTCGAAGGAAGAAGTCGTCGAGTATGAAGGTGTGATCGAGGAAGTGCTGCCCAACACGATGTTCCGGGTGACGCTCGAAAACGGTCACACGCTGACCGCCTATGCCTCGGGGAAAATGCGCAAACACCGCATCCGCATCCTCGCCGGTGACAAGGTCACCGTGGAGATTTCACCTTACGACCTGAACAAGGGCCGCATCAGCTTCCGCCACAAGGACGAGCGCGCAGGTCCCCCCGCAGCACGTCCCGGCAATTTCTACCGCAAACGCTAGACCCGCCGATCAGGCGGCGCGCCGACGCGGCGTTCGCCGTGCACTCTTGCGCGGCAGCTTCGGCGGCGCCACAAGCCGTGTCTTGACCGGGGTATTGCGCAATCCGTCCAGGAAAACGTCGATCAGCCGGCCCGGATCCTCGGCCGACGGAATCGCATCCGGGTCCATCACCAGCTTGCTGATCAGTCCGTTGACCAGTGCGTGCAGGCCAACGGCGGTGGCACGCGCATCCAGTCCCGCCGGCAACTGACCGAGGGCAATCGCCGCTACCAGCCCTGATTCGAGCCGTTCGAGGCACCCCGCCTGCATTTCACGCAGGCGTTGCCATACCGGCTGCATTTCATCGACGTATTCACATTTGTTGAAAACGATGTGGAACACCCGCCGCGCCTGCGCGTCACCCGAGGTGCGTTCGAGGATGCCGGCCAGCATCGCCCGCACCGCGGCCAGCGGGTCGGCATCAAGGGCGGGGCTGATCTGGCAGGGGGCATCCTCCATCGGCATCGTCACCCGTGCCACCATCTCGCAGAACAGTTCGGCCTTGTCCTCGAAATGCCAGTAGATGGCGCCACGCGTCACCGCGGCCGCCTCGGCGATGTCGGTGAGCGAGGTGCGCGACACGCCACGCTCGCTGAACACGCGCTCCGCCGCATCGAGAATCTGGTTGCGGGTCTCGAATGCCTCATCCTTGGTGCGTCTGACCATGCTCCTCCGTATTGCGCCGGCTGCCGTCCGCGCCAGCAGCGACACCACATATTGTTGCCGGTTGATCGAACCCGGTTCATCAAGACGTCACTTTACATACATTCATGTGTGTATGTAAACTGTGAAGTGGATTGATACTGCAAAAATCAGCAACCTCAAGCATCAGCAACCTCAAGCCAGCCTGGCTGTTTCGTCCCCGCCGCGGGCAACAAGGCCACCACGGAGCCACCACCATGAACCGCCCGACACAGACACTCGCCCTCGCCGCATCCACACTGAGCCTCGCCCTGCTCGCCGCCTGCGGCCCGGCCGGCGGCCCGCCAGGCGGTTTTCCACCGGCACCGGTGTCGGTGATCGTCACCGAAACCCGCGATGTGCCGGTCACCCTCGAATACACCGGCCAGACCGCCGGTTACCGTGAAATCGAGGTGCGCGCACGCGTCAGCGGCATTCTGCTCAAGCGCAATTACCGTGAAGGCAGCGGTGTCAAACAGGGTGAATCGCTGTTCACCATCGACCCCACACCGTTCCAGCTGGCACAGGCACGCGCCGCCGCCGATCTCGGTGTTGCCGAGGCCCGGCTGGCGCAGACCCAGCGCGAGCTGGCCCGGCTGAAACCGGTGTACGAGGCCAAGGCTGTGAGCCAGAAGGAATATGACGATGCCGCCTCGGCGGAGCGGGTCGCGCGCGCCGAAACCGACAGCGCGCGGGCACGCCTCAACGAAGCAAAACTCAATCTCGAGTGGACTCGCGTCGAATCCCCCATTTCCGGCATCACCAGCCGTGCCCAGGTTTCCGAAGGAGCACTGGTCTCCGGTCCGAGCGTGCTGTTGACCACGGTGACCCAGACCGACCCGATGTACGTGATTTTCGGCGTATCCGACCGCGACACGCTGGCGCTGCGCAATGACGTCGAAGCCGGCCGCGTGAAACTGCCCGGTGACGGCAAACTCAAGGCCACGGTCAAGCTCGCCGACGGCAGCGAGTACAAACGTGGCGGTGCGGTGAATTTCATCGACGTGCGGATCAATACGCAGACCGGCACCACCGAAACCCGCGCCGAATTCCCGAATCCGAACAACCTGTTGCGTGCCGGCGAATTCGTGCGCGTGGCGCTCAGCGGCGCGGTACGGCCGAACGTGATCGTGCTGCCGCAACGCGCGGTGCTGGATGGCCCCAACGGCAAGTTCGTCTATCTGGTCAACGCCGAGTCGAAGGCCGAGCCGCGTCCGGTCGAAGTCGGCGCCTGGACCGGCGACGGCTGGATCATCAACAGCGGCCTGAAGGCCGGTGAACGCGTCATCGTCGACGGCACCGCCAAGATCTTCATGCCCGGCGCTCCGGTGAACGTGATCGAGCCCGGTCAGGGTGAACCCGGCAAGGGCGGCCCGGGCAAGGGCGACGGCAAGGCCGCAGCGGCCAAAAAAGCCTGATCCCGACAATATGAACAGGACACCGCCATGATCTCGAAATTTTTCATCGACCGGCCGATCTTCGCCGCCGTGCTGTCGATCTTCATCGTCATCGCCGGCCTTGCCGCGATGCGCGCGCTGCCAATCGCGCAGTATCCGGAAATCGCGCCGCCGGTGGTCACCGTGCGCGCGGTCTATCCCGGCGCCTCGGCGACGGTCATCGAGCAGACGGTGGCTGCGCCGCTGGAAAACCAGATCACCGGTGTCGAGAAAATGCTCTACATGAGCTCGAACTCGACCTCGCAGGGCGTGGTCGAGATCCAGGTCACCTTCGAGATCGGTGCCGACGTCGATACCGCGGCTCTCAACGTCAACAACCGCGTCAAGCAGGTCGAACCACGGCTGCCGCTGGAGGTGCGGCGCCAGGGCGTCACCGTCGAGAAAGGCTCCTCCTCCTTCCTGCAGGTGATTGCCTTCACCTCACCCGACGGCCGTTACGACGACCTGTTCATCTCGAACTACGTGACGCTGAATGTGCTCGATTCGCTGAAGCGCATCCCCGGCACCACCAATGTGCAGATCTTTGGCGCCAAGGATTACGCGATGCGCATCTGGACTCGTCCGGACCGCATGGCGCAGCTGAAAGTGACGCCCAACGACCTGCTGCGCGCGCTCAACGAGCAGAACGCCCAGTTCGCAGCCGGCAAGATCGGCCAGTCACCCAGCGGCGGGCCGCAGGAGCTGGTCTACACCATCACCACCAAGGGTCGGCTGTCGGAACCCGCCGAATTCGAGAACATCATCGTCCGCGCCAACCCTGACGGCTCGCTGCTGCGGCTGCGCGACGTTGCCCGGGTCGAGCTCGCCGCCAAGGACTACGAGTTCCGCGGCCGCGTCAACGGCAAGTCGGCGACGCTGGTCGGCATTTTCCTGCAGCCGGGCGCCAACGCGCTCGCCACCGCCGACGCGGTATCTGCGGAAATGACGCGCCTGAAGCAGCGCTTCCCGCCCGGCTTCGAGCATGCCGTGGTTTATGACACCACGCGCTTCGTGTCGGTATCGATCCGCGAAGTCGCCAAAACCCTGGTCGAGGCCATGGTGCTGGTGTTCCTGGTGGTGTTCCTGTTCCTGCAGAACTGGCGCGCGACGCTGATCCCCTTCGCCGCGGTGCCGGTGTCGCTGATCGGCACCTTCGCCGGACTGCTGATGCTCGGCTATTCGATCAACACGCTGACGCTGTTCGGGATGGTGCTGGCGATCGGCATCGTGGTCGATGACGCGATCGTGGTGCTCGAAAACGTGGAACGCATCATGCGCGAGGAAAAAGTGAAGGCCCGTGACGCCGCGATCCAGGCGATGAAGGAGGTGACCGGCCCGATCATCGCGATGACACTGACCATGTGTGCGGTGTTCATCCCGATCGCATTCCTCGGCGGGCTGACCGGGGAGCTCTATCGCCAGTTCGCGGTGACGATCTCGATCTCGGTGGTGATTTCGGGCATTGTCGCCCTGACACTGTCCCCCGCGCTGTGTGTATTCATGCTCACGCGCGCGCACAGCGAGCCCGGCCGCTTTTTCCGCTGGTTCAACAACTGGTTCAGCCGCATGACCGGCCGCTATGTCGACGGCGTGACCTGGGTGTTGCGCCGCGGCGGCATCGCACTGCTGCTGTTCATCGGGATGGTGGCGATCACCACCGGCCTGTGGCGGGCAACGCCCGGCTCGCTGGTGCCGGATGAAGACCAGGGTTATTACATCGCGGCGGTGTTGCTGCCCGACGGTGCCACCCTTGACCGCACCGACAAGGTGGTGAGTGAAGTGGTCGAGGCGATCAAGTCCAACCCGGCCAACGACTATGCCATCGCCTTCACCGGCCTTGACTTCCTCGGCGGCGGATTCCGCAACAGCGCAGCCACCATCTTCGTCACCCAGAAACACTGGGATGAACGGGCGATGAGCACCCAGCAACTGGTCGGCGAATTCTTCATGAAGACCGGCCACATCAAGGAGGCGCTGGTGCTCGGCTTCAACCCGCCGCCGATCTTCGGGCTGGGCAACGCCGGCGGCTTCGAGTTCTATCTGCAGAATCGCGGTGAAGGCGGCGCCAAGCGGCTGGCCGAGGTGTCGCAGCAGTTCCTCGGAGCCGTGGCCAAGGATCCGATGTTCGTGCAGGTCAACTCCTTGTGGCGTTCCAACGTGCCGCAACTCTACGTGGAGACTGACCGGGAAAAGGCGAAAACGCTGGGCGTGCCGCTGGAGGAGCTCTACGGTTCGCTGGCCGCGACACTCGGCAACTACTATGTCAACGACTTCAACAAGTACGGCCGTACCTGGCAGGTGCTGATGTCGGCGGAACCCGGTTTCCGCAAGCGCCCCGAGGATATCGGCTCGGTGTACGTACGTTCGGACCGCGGCGCGATGATCCCGCTCTCGGCGCTGGCCAGGATCGACTACACCTCGGGCGCGGACACACTTGACCGCTTCAATAACCTGCCTTCGGTGAAAATCTTCGGCTCCGCCGCGCCGGGCCACAGCTCGGGGCAGGCCATCGCGCGGATGGAGAAGATCGCCGAGGAAACACTGCCACCCGAGTTCAGCTATGACTGGAGCGGCGCCTCCTTCCAGGAAAAACGCGCCGGCGGCACCGCCGGCATCGCGATCGGCCTTGCCGTGCTGATGGTGTTCCTGATCCTTGCCGCGCAGTACAACAAGTGGTCGCTGCCGCTGTCGGTGCTGCTTGCCCTGCCCTTCGGCACATTTGGCGCGCTGGTCGCGGTGTGGATGCGCGGTTTCACCAATGACGTGTATTTCCAGATCGGCCTGGTCACCCTTCTCGGCCTTGCCGCGAAAAACGCGATCCTGATCGTCGAATATGCCGTGATGAAAAAACACGAGGGTTACAGCACTGTCGCCGCCGCGGTGGAGGCGGCAAGGCTGCGCTTCCGTCCGATCCTGATGACCTCGCTCGCATTCATCCTTGGCGTGCTGCCCCTTGCGATTTCCAGCGGCGCAGGCGCAGGCGCGCGCCAGTCCGCGGGCACCGGCGTGATGGGCGGCATGCTCGCGGCAACCTTCCTCGCGATCTTTTTAATACCCTGGTTCTACCGGCTGATCGCCGACCGCAAGCTTTCCGATCCGCGCTCAACCAGGGAGATCGAGGACGAAGTCGAGCATTACCGCGCACAGGCCCACCGCGCGGTGTCGAGCCCGCACCGTGCGCCGGCGGCCAAGGGAGCTGATGATGACAAATGACAAGTCGCTGATCGCCATGGTGGTTCTCGCGGCGCTGCTCGGCGGCTGCTCCTTCACGCCGGATTACCGGCGCCCCGCTGCGGAACTGCCGGAAAGCTGGCCCGCAACGCCGGCGCAAAGCGGCAATGCGCCGGCAGGCAACTGGTGGGCGCTCTACGGCGATGCCACATTGGCGAAGCTGGTCGAGGAGGCGCTCGCCAACAACCAGGATCTGGCACTGGCCACCGCGCGTGTCGATGAAGCGCGGGCACTGGCACGGGTGGCCGATTCAGCGCTGGTGCCTGCGGTGGACGCCGGCGCACAACGCGATCGGCTGCGCCTGTCTGAACGCTCGGCAACACGGCTACCCGCGGGCACTGCGCTGGAGCGCAACAACTACCGCGGCCAGCTGAACGTCTCCTACGAGCTCGATTTCTGGGGCCGCTTGCGCAACAACGCGAGCGCCGCAAAATCCGAGCTTCTCGCCAGCGAATCCGCGCGAGAAACCGTGCGCATCGCGCTGACAGCCGAGGTGGTGCAGTCGTATTACGCATTGCGTGCGCTGGATGCCCAGGTCAGCTCGACCCGCCGGTCGCTGGAACTGCGCCAGAGCGACCTGAAGCTGCAGCGGGTGCGCGCAGACGCCGGCCTGATCAACGATTTCGCTCTGCGTCAACTCGAAGCCGAAGTGGCGGCTGCGCAGGCACAGTTGCCCCAGCTTGAACGCCGCCGCAGCGGCGAGGAACTGGCGCTGGGCGTGCTGCTAGGTCGCAGTCCGCGGGCGTTGATGCAGTCCACCGTGGAACGTATATCCGCCACCAAGTCCGCCGCTGAAACACCGGTGGCCGCGGTGGTGCCGGAGGGCCTGCCCTCGGAACTGCTGCTGCGCCGGCCCGACATCGTCGGCGCCGAGCAGCAGTTGATCGCCGCCAACGCGCGCATCGGTGCGGCACGGGCGTCGCTGTTCCCGCGCATCGCGCTGTCCGGCTACTACGGCAGCGAAAGCGCCGCGCTGGGTGATCTGTTTTCCGGAGCGGCAAGGGTATGGAGCCTCGGCTTCGGCCTCGCCCAGCCGATCTTCCAGGGTGGCCGGCTGTTCGGTGAAATCGATGCCGTAAAAGCCCGTGAACGCCAGGCGGTGGCGCAATACCAGAAAACGCTGCAGAACGCCTTCCGCGAGGTGCATGACGCGCTGATCGCCCAGGCTCGCGCCCGCGAAGCCTTCGAAGCCGAAAACACCCGCGCCGCCGCGCTGACCGAATCACTGCGCCTGGCGCGCATCCGTTACAACAACGGCCTGTCGAGCCAGCTTGAGGTTTTCGATGCGGAGCGCAACCTGCTCAACGCCGAACTCAACCGCGCCGAAGCGCTGCGCGCGCAGCGCGCAGCGGTGGCGGATGTGGTGCGGGCGCTGGGTGGGGGGTGGGAAAAGCAGTGATCAACGAGGAGCGCTGACAAGGGCACACCTGAAGCGAAGCAACGATGAGCAAAACCCTCGGGGTCTCACTCATTACTCATCATTCATGCCCCATCACTGCGGTGTAAGGCCCACATCCCTGACCAGTTTGACATAGCGTTCGTATTCGCTGCGCATCAGCTTCGCATACGCCTCCGGCCCTGACTCAACGGCGGCCTCCGCACCCTGCCGCTCGAAAGCCTCGCGGATGCGCGGCTGCACCACCACCTTGCGGATATCCGCAGCCAATTGCGCGGTGATGCGCGGTGGCACACCGGCCGGCCCGAGCAGGCCAAACCAGCCATCGGACTGCGCCGCCGGCAGCCCCTCCTCCACAATCGAGGGAATGTTGGGAAAAGCCGGGTTGCGCTTCGCCGAAGTCACCGCCAGAGGGCGCAACCGGCCATCACGCACGGCAACACCGAGTGTGGGCACCGTGAACACCAGGTAGTGCACACGTCCCGAAATCGTTTCGCCGAAGGCATCGGGCACCACCTTGAACGGCACGTGGGTGGTGCGCACGCCCGCGGCCTGGTTGAAGATCTCGCCGGCGATATGCGCCAGCGTGCCCACGCCGAGCGAGGCATAGTTGTATTTCGACGGATCGCTGCGCAGCAGCGCGACCAGCTCCTTCACATTCCTCGCCGGCAGGGCCGGATACACCGCGAGGATGTTGGGGATCGAGGCCACCTCGGTCACCGGGGTGAAATCGCGTAGAGGGTGATAAGGCGGATTTTTCTGCAGCAGCGCACCGACGGTATGCGGCGGCGCGACCATGGCATAGGAATAGCCGTCGGGCGTGGATTTCGACAGCAGCGTGCTGCCGATCAGCCCGCCGGCACCCGGCCGGTTGTCGACCACCACCTGCTGGCCATACGCCTCGGTCAGCGGGATGCTGATGGTGCGCGCCAGGAAATCGCTGGCCGAACCGGGCGGCAGCGGCACGATGATGCGGATCGGCCGTTGCGGAAAATTCTGCGCCAGCGTGGCGCCCGAAATCGCGGTCATCAATACCGCAGCCAGTACTTGCAGCCGTTTCATGATGTCTTCTCCCCCGGCATGAGCACCGGATCCTGTTTTGTGGCTGACTGCCCGTTATGCGCTGCGGCCATTCAAGGCCGCGAGCGCATGTTACGGTCTAAGGCTCACACACACAATGTGTATATGGGGAACATACGGCAGGAGTTTGCAAGGCGATCACCCTTGCTCCGAGCGCCGCTTAAAATTTTCCAGCCTGTCCCGACGGCATCTCGGCAATCGCGATTTTTCCGGTATCTTCACAGGCATGGACACGCTCACCGAAAACGCGCGCAGCACCCCGGTCATTGCCCGTCCTGACGTGCTGGTAGTCGGCGGCGGTGCCGCCGGCCTCGCCGCCGCCATCGCCGCTGCCGGAGATGGGGCATCGACGCTGCTGATCGAACACCATGGCTTTCTCGGCGGCACGCTGACCGCGGTGACACTGGGCACGATTTGCGGCGGCTATCTGGTCAATGCCGGGGAACACAGCGAAATCGTCGGCGGCATTTATGCTGACCTTGTCACCCGCCTTGCCGCACGCGGCGCCGCCCTGCCGCCACGGCGCTGGCTCGACAATGTGTCGATTCCCTACGACCCGGTTGCACTGCGCCACGAAGCCGACCGCATGGTCGCAGCCGCCGGCGTCGAACTGCTGCTGCATACCACAGTGGTCGATGCCCGGGTCGAATCCGGCCGCGTGACGGCGGTGATCATCGAAAACAAGAACGGCCGCGGCGCGATCCTGCCGTCGGTGGTCATCGATGCTTCGGGTGACGGTGATCTCGCCGCCCGCGCCGGCGCCGCATTCAGCATCGGTGATGAGGGCAGCACCCAGTTCGCGTCAGCCATGCTGCGTTTCAGCGGCGTCAATGTGGCGCGTTTCCAGCAATTGTCACGGGCTGAACGCCAGGAGAGGCTGGAACAGGCCGCCGCCGACGGCCATGCGCTGCCGCGGACCTCGGCCGGCCTGCAACTGCATCCGCAGCACGGCGTGATCCACGCCAATGTCACGCGCATCCGCAATGCCGGTGGTGAAAGCCCCGACCTGCTGGACGCCGCCGCCCTCACCGCCGCCGAAATCGAGGGCCGGCGCCAGGCCTATCTGTACGAGGACGTGCTGCGGCAATACATGCCCGGCTTCGAGCAGGCCCGCATCATCGATATCGGCTGCCATCTCGGCATCCGCGAAACCCGCCTGATCGCGGGTGATCACCGCCTCGAAGAGGCTGAACTGCGTGCCGGCGCGCAGCCCGATGACAGCATCGCCTGCTGTGCATGGCCGATGGAGAGCCATGGCGCTGCCCGCGGTACGGTATGGGACTGGCTGCCGCCGGGTGTCTGGTACGGCATCCCCTACCGCTGCCTGACCGTCAGGGGTTTCGCCAACCTGCTGGTTGCCGGGCGCAATCTTTCTGCCAGCCACGCCGCGCAGTCCTCGGCGCGGGTCGCAGCGACCTGCATGGCAATGGGCGAAGCGGCAGGGGTTGCCGCAAGCCTGTCGCTGCAGGCTGGCAGCGACACCCGCGGCTTCGCACCCGCGCTGCTGCGCGAACGCCTGCTCGGGCGCGGCGCCCTGCTCGCGCCACGTGACGCGGAATCCGGTGACCGGGCATTGCCCGGCTGACAGCACAACAACAAGGAGGAGAACTTGATGCGTTCAATGCCAGCCGCCATCATCGCCATCACACTCGCATTACCGGCCACCGCCACAGCAGCGCAGAATTTTCCATCGCGTCCGGTGCGCATGCTGATCCCGTACACCCCGGGCGGGCCCACCGACTTTGTCGGCCGCGCCCTCGCGCAGCGCCTGCAAAAACCTCTGGGCCAGCAGGTGGTGGTCGACAACCGCCCAGGCGGTGGCGGCGTCATCGCCACCGAAATAGTCGCCCGCGCCAACCCCGACGGCCACACCATCCTGTTCGCCACGCCAGGCCAGTTGATCACGCTGCCGCTGCTCGCGGCGAATCTGCCCTACGATCCGCTGCGCGATTTCATGCCGCTGACCAAGCTGGTTGATACACCCCAGGTGCTGATCGCCAGCGCCAAGCTGCCGTTAAGCAACGTTGCGGAGCTGATCGCCTACGCGAAACAACGGCCGGGACAACTCAATTACGCCTCCGTGCAGACCGGCGGCACCGGACATCTCGGCATGGAGCTGCTGAAACAAAGCGCCGGCATCGACATGCTGCATGTGCCGTACAAAGGCACCGCGCCGGCGCTGACTGATTTGATCGGCAGCCGCGTGCAATTGATGTTCTCCAGCCTGCCCAGCGTGCAACCCCATGTGCAGGCCGGCCGCGTGCGGCTGCTCGCCACCGGCGCACGCCAGCGCACCGAGGCCATCCGCGACGTGCCGACCATCGCCGAGACCCTGCCCGGCTACGACCTGGTCACCTGGTACGGCCTGTTCGCGCCGCGCAAAACGCCGGCGCCGGTGATCACAAGGCTGCATCGCGAACTGGTGGCGATACTCGGCAGCGCCGAAATCGCGCAGCTGTTCGCCGCGCAGGGCATAGACCCCGCGCACACCACGCCGCAGGAGCTGGAACGGATCATGCGCAGCGAAACCGAACGCTGGCGCAAGGTGATCAAGACCGCCGGCATCAAGCTCGAATAACCGGCGCCCGGCGGCGCTCAGCCCGCCGCCACACCCCAGCGGCCGCGATAGAAACGCTCACCCACCGGCTTGCGGCCGCGCGGCTTGAGTTCCTTCTGCCGCGTTTCCTCATCGGCGATGGTTTCCGGCGCCGCCTGGTAACCGACGGCGATCATCGCCATCGGCATGAAGTCTTCTGGAATGGCGAATGCAGCGCGTGCCTTGACGATATCAAAGCCGCCCATCTGGTGCGCGACCAGTCCCTGCGCCACCGCCTCCAGTGACAGCGACAGCGCAGCCATGCCGGTGTCGTACTGCGCCCAGCGGTTGGCCTGGCCATTGTGCTCGAAGGTCGAGGCCGCGCAGGCCAGCATCAGCACCGGCACCTGGTGCGCCCATTTATGGTTGCCGGGTGACAGGCAGTCAAAAGCGCTCTGCCAGCCCGCGGCGTCATCGGCGCGATTCCATACGAGAAATCGCCAGGGCTCGGCGCCAAAACACGAGGGCGCCCAGCGCGCCGCTTCAATCAGCGCCATCACCTGCGCGGCACTGACTCCGCGTGAACCGTCATAGGCGCGCGGACTCCAGCGTTTCGCCGCCAGATCATTGATCGCCACCGCGGTTAAAGCACGTCGCTCCTGCATTATATTTTCTCCTTTAAAATCAATTACTTATGAATAATCATCAGGTTACAGGTTTTTGCCGACCTCGTCGCCTTGGCCGGCATTGTCATTCACCGCAATCAAATGTGTCACCTGCGGTGCCCGGTCGCCGCGATGAAAGGCGCGCAGCCGCTCGAACAATGGCGCATCAGCCGCGGTGCCACGCTCATGCTGGCGCAGGTGTTCACCCCAGGATTCGACAACAAAGGTCTCGACGTAACGGCCCTGCACATCCGGATCCTCGAACAGGCCCCAGGACAGCGCGCCATCGCGGCGGCGGATACGCTGCATCGCCTGCGCCGCGGCCATGAAGGCTGCGGCATCGGCGGCATCAACCAGATACTCGACCTGCACCGCAACCGGGCCGCGCTCGGCCGCGATGCCGGCGTGATCCGGCGTACGCATCAGCGCCGCCGGTGCGCTGCGCGCGAGACCGTCCTCGCCGCCCAGCGTCATCCGCCAGGTCAGCAACATCGCCAGCAGCGCGCCCACCGCCGCCGCGAACAGTGCCGGCGGCACCCCCCAGCGCGTGGCAACAACACCCCACAACACCGCGCCGCCGGTCATGCCTGCGGCGGAAACCATCAGGTACACCGACAGCGCGCGGGCGCGCACCCACTGCGGCACCGCGGTCTGCGCGCTGACATGCAGTGTCGTCAGCAACGCGAGCCAGCCCGCACCCGCGGCCAGTACCGCCGGCAGCAACCCGGGCATGGTCCGCGCCAGCGCAAGTCCGGCGGTCGCCGCGGCAAACAGCAGCGTGGCGCCGCGCACCAGGGCATCACGACTCGCGCGCCGGCGCAGCGCCGGCATCACCATCGCCGCGCTGACCGCGCCGATGCCGATGCCACCAAGCAACAGGCCATAGGCATGGGGTCCACCGCCGGCGTTGTGCGCGACCAGCGGCAGCAGCGCCCACGGCGCCGAGGCAAACAGGAAAAACGCCGCGGCCCGCGCCATCACGTTCTGCAGCGCGGTGGCCTCGCGCACGTAACGCACACCGGCGCGCAGCGCGCTGGAAAAACGCTCCACCGGCAGGGTGTTCGGCCGTGGCTCGCGCCGCCAGCGCGCCAGCACGATGATGAGACCGATGAACGACAGCGCATTGAGCAGGAAGGCGGTCTGCGCGCCCGCCATCGCCACCACCACGCCGGCAAGCGCGGGGCCGACCGCCCGCGCCAGATTCACGCCGAGGCTGTTCAGCGCGATCGCCGCCTGCAACTGCGGCCCGGGCACCAGCTCATGCACGGTGGCCGCCCAGGCCGGAACATTAAGCGCCGCACCGCAGGCGAGCGCGAAAGTGAAGGCGAGCAGCACCCAGGCCGTGGTCCAGCCGAGCGCGGTGCAAACCGCGAGCAGCAGCGCCACCACCAGCATCCACGCCTGCACCGCGATCAGGTAACGCCGGCGGTCCACGATATCGGCCAGCGCGCCGCCGGGCAGCGCCAGCAGGAAAATCGGCAGCGCGGTCGCCGCCTGCACCAGCGACACCATCACCGGGCGCGGGTCCAGCGTCACCATCAGCCAGCCGGCGCCGACCTCCTGCACCCAGGTGCCGACATTGGAAACCACAGTGGCGATCCACAATGCGCGGAACAGCGGCTGGCGCAGCGGGGCCCAGGCAGAGGCTGAAGATTCGGGGGTTGATGCGGTCATCGGTGGCTCATGCAGGCCGGTCATCATAACCGAGCTCGCGCAGTGGATTTCCTGCACCGCCTCGCTGTAAGCTGCGGCCTGCACAAATACACCCACCAGGAGAACCCATGCTTTCACGCCGCTCGTTCCTGTCGGCAGTGGCTGTCGCCGCTGCACTCAAAAGCATCGCCGCCCGCGCCCAGGAACGCTTCTCACCCTTTGTCGGCAGCAATCCCGAAAACGTCACCCGCATGGTTGAACTCGCGGCGCCGAAGGCCGGCGAAACCGTGATCGATCTCGGTTCGGGCGACGGCCGCATCGTCTTTGCCGCGACCCAGGGCCGCCCCGGCGTGCGCGGCATCGGCGTCGACGTAAACAACGAGCTGGTGGTCAAGGCCAACGCTTCGGCCAAGGAACAGAAACTCGCCGACCGTGTGCAGTTCCTGCACCAGAATGTGTTCGACGCCGACCTGTCGAAGGTCGACGTGATTTTCATGTGGCTGTTCCCGGAGCTGATGCGCCTGCTGCGGCCGAAGATTCTGCGCGAAGCGCGACCCGGCACACGCCTCGTCGCCGCGACCTGGGACATGGGGCCGTGGTGGCCTGCCGACACCACGGACGAGCCGCCGGGTGCGTTCATGACCATCCGCCAGTGGATCGTACCGGCGCGGGTCGAGGGGCAGTGGGAGTGGGAATTCATGCTGCGCGACCGCAACTACCGCTTCGAGGCCCTGCTCGAGCAGCGCATGCAGCAGGTCGAGGGCGCGATCCGTTCCGGCAACCGCCGCGAACTGCTGCAGAACATGACGCTGCGCGGAGCCGCGCTGTCATTCTCCACACAGATCACGCTGCCGGGCACCGGCTACGCGCGGCTGTCATTCAACGGCAACGTCCAGGGTGATGCCATCGAAGGCACATTCGAAGCGCAAATTCCAAAACCGGACCAGGAAAACGAAACCGAGACCGTGCGCCGGCCGTGGCGCGCGCGGCGGGTCGCGACCGCGGGCTTCTTTGCCCCAACCGGTACTAATATCAACTGAAACGGCCGGAGCGCACGACGCATCTTCAAGGAACTGTCTACCCGCCGTGGAACACGAATTTTTCCACGGCGGCACCGTGCGCGACCCAGGCGTCGAGCCCGCCTTCCAACGGCCGCACGCGACGGAAGCCGCGGTCCATCAGCAGGCGGGCGACACGCGCCGCGCTGGCTTCATTGGGTCAACTGCAATAAACCACCACATCGCGGTCGGGCGGAATGCCCGGCAGCGCCGAGGCCACATCCTCGATATTGATTGCGACCGCGCCGGGGATGCGCCGCGGATCGAGGCGGCGCACCGCATCGGAGCGCACATCAACAACCACCGGTGGCGCGCCGCCGCCGAGCATCGTGACCAGCTCGGGCACGCCGACACGCACGCTGCGCAACATGCGCAAAAACAGCCAGCGCTGGGTCAGCTTGATCGCGGCATAGCCGGCAAGCAGCGCCGCCAGCAACAGCAGGGCACCGCCGCCCAGATCTGACAGCCGCTCCAGCGCGCGCCCGACCTCGTCGCGAAACAGCGCGCCGAGCGCCACCGGCAACACCACCCACAACAGCGCGCCCGCGGTACTGAACAGCAGGAAAGGCAGCAGGGGCAGACGCATTGCGCCGGCGAGCGGCGGCGCGACGGTGGCGAATCCCGGAATGTATTTGGCGACCAGCAGCGACGGCGCGCCCCAGCGTTCAAAAATCGACTCGGTCTGCTTGACGCAGGAATCCGGCTCGATCGCCACCCGGCACAGCGTGCGCAGGACGCGGTGGCCATAACGGCGTCCGGCAAAATACCAGGGCGTATCGCCGAGCAGCGCGGCCAGCGTCGCGGTAAAGACCAGCGCTGCATAACCGAACTCGCCCTGCGCGGCAAAAGCGCCGCCGATCACCAGAACAGGCACCGCGGGCAGCGGCAAGCCGGCCTGGGTCAGCAGCACATTGGCAAACACCACCAGCAGTCCGTGCTGTGCGAGCAGCTCGATCAGATTTTGCACGGCAGCTTTTCCCCGCCTGTTTAAAAACGCTTGTTGAAACCGCTCATTGAAACAGATAGGCATCCATGCCGATCACGCCGTAAGTGTAGCCGGCATACACCCGCTGTGGCGTAACACCTGACGTGGCCGCGCCCGCAGCGACAAACAGCGGCAGCAGATGCTCCTCGGTCGGGTGATTACGCACGGCATCCGGTGCCAGCCGGCGGTAATCAAGCAGGGCTTCGCGTTCACCGGCAAGCAGCCGCCCGTGCAGCCAGTCGTTGAATCCACTCACCCAGGCCGGCGGCTCACTGTCATATCGGTGACGGCCGAACTCGCCGAGGTTGTGGGTGACGCTGCCTGAAGCGAGGATCAGCACACCCGCCTCGCGCAAAGGCCGCAGCAACTCGCCCAGCCGCCAGTGATGGCCTGGTCCGCGCGCGGCCTGCACCGAGAGCTGCGCCACCGGAATGCCGGCATCGGGAAACATCAGCATCAATGGCACCCAGGCGCCGTGATCAAGACCGCGTTCAACTGTCTTTGTGGCAAGACCTGCCGCAGCAAACAATTCACCGGCACGCGCCGCCAGCGCCGGCGCACCCGGCGCCGGATAACGCATTTCGTACAGGGCCTGTGGAAAACCGTAAAAATCGTGAATCGTCTGCGGATGCGGCGAGACATCAAGTTCGGGCCCGGCGGTCCCCCAGTGCGCGGAGACCACCAGGATCGAGAGCGGCCGCGGCAGCGAAGCCCCCAGTGCCGCCAGTGCACCGCGCGCCGGGCCAGGCTCAAGCGCCAGGGTCGGCGCGCCGTGTGACACAAACACGACGGGCTGGCATGTCGCGGTCATCGACATATGCTCAGGCTCGCGGACGGGCAAGCGCGAACTGCGCCACGCGCCGGCCGAGGTGCTCCGCGGTCTTCAGGTCGCTTGCAGGAATTGCTTCGGCCCCCTGATCAACATTGGACTGGGTCATCAGGCCGGTGAAGCTGCCCATGCGATTCAGATCCTCGGCGCTGCCCTTGCTCGAATTGTTGCCGGGCATCAGGCCGAGGCCCACCCAGACCATGCTGTGCTGCATCGCCAGAGTGAACATCTGGTTTATGGTGCTGTACTTGTCGCCGTTGATACTGCCGGAGTGGGTAAAGCCGGCGGCGATCTTGTCTTTCCAGCCCTGGGTGAACCAGACCTTGGAACTGGCATCGGCAAAAACCTTGAAAGGTGCCGAGGCACTGCCCATGTAGGTGGGCGCACCGAAGATGATGGCATCAACAGCGGCAAGATCGTCCCAGTGCTTGTCCGCGTCGGCGACGCTGATTGACTGCACGGTGACACCGGACACTTGAGCCGCACCGCGCGCGACCGCCTTGGCAATTTCCGCGGTGTGACCGTAGCCGCTGTGGTAGACGATGGCAACTTTGCTCATGAAAGTGACTCCTTTGGCTTATGGATTCAGATTGCAGATTGTTGTTGAAAATTCTCAGGGCAGATCGAACACCAGCACCTCGGCAGCCTTGCCACCTTCGATGCTGATCGTGCCCGCCGCCGTTTTCAGCGCGTCCCCGGCGCGCAGGCGCTGGCCGTTGACGGTGACGCTGCCGCGCGCGACATGCACATAACCGCGCCGGCTCGCGGCGATGGTCAGCTGGGCCGACTCGTCGCCGTCAAACAGCCCGGCATGGATAGCCGCATCCTGGTTCATGCTCACCGAGCCGTCGCGGCCGTCGGGCGAGGCGATCAACCGCAGCCGGCCGCGCTTTTCTTCCGCCGTGAAATGCTTCTGCTCGTACGAGGGCCTGATGCCGGTGAACTTCGGCTCGATCCAGATCTGCAGGAAATGTGTCGCCCCGGTCTTGCTGTGGTTGAACTCGGAGTGACGCACGCCGCTGCCGGCGCTCATGCGCTGCACATCGCCGGGCACCATGGTCGAGCCGTTGCCCATCGAGTCCTGGTGCGCCAGCGCGCCGTCGAGCACGTAGCTGATGATCTCCATGTCGCGGTGGCCGTGGGTGCCGAAGCCGGCACCGGCCTGCACACGATCCTCGTTGATCACCCGCAGCGGGCCGTAGCCCATGTGCTCGGGATCGTGGTAATCGGCGAAGGAAAAGCTGTGGTACGAATCGAGCCAGCCGTGATTGGCGTGGCCGCGGTCTTCACTTTTGCGCAGTGCCAGCATGATGTGTCTCCTTTCGGTGGGGTTGCGTGCTGCTGTGGAACACATCCTAGGCAGGCTGCAAAACACAAGAAAGCGAAAAGAACTGACTCAGTTGATCAGAAATACTGAATAATATTTATCAATAAAAACAATTGCTTATGAATTTATATGGCGACTAGTGCAGAATCATGGCCATGACCATGCGTCTCTCCCTCGACGCCTTGCTGGTGCTGGATGCCATTGACCGCAAGGGCAGCTTTGCCGCCGCCGCGCACGAGCTGCATCGGGTGCCTTCGGCTGTGACCTATACCGTGCAGAAACTCGAGGAAGATCTCGATGTGCTGCTGTTCGACCGCCGCGGCCATCGCGCAAAACTCACCACCGCCGGGCGCGAACTGCTCAGCGAAGGCCGCCATCTGCTGCGTGCCGCCGGTGAACTCGAAGCCCGGGTGAAACGGGTCGCCACCGGCTGGGAGGCCGAGTTGCGCATCGCCTACGATGGCCTGCTGCCCACAACGGCGATGTTGAAGCTGGCGGAAAACTTTTATGCGGCACACGCCAATACCCGCCTGCGTTTCTCGAATGAAGTGCTCGGCGGCTGCTGGGATGCGCTCGCTTCGGGCCGGGCCGATCTCGCCATCGGCGCTTCCGGTGAAGGCCCGGCCGGCGGCGGCTACCAGACCCGGCCGCTCGGTGAAATCGACTGGGTATTCGCGGTGGCGCCGGCGCATCCGTTGGCGAAAACACGCGAACCGCTGACCCGCGAGGACATCCTCGGACACCGCGCGGTGGTGGTTGCCGACAGTTCGCGCAACCTGCCACCGCGCACCACCGGCCTGCTTTCGGGACAGGACACACTGACCATCGCCGATGCCGCAGCCAAGCTCCGCGCACAGGTGATGGGGCTTGGTGTGGGCTATCTGCCGCAATGCCTGGCCGAGGCCGCAGTCGCGCGCGGTGAACTGGTGATCAAGCGCACCGAGGAGGCCAAGGTCAGCCAGATGCTGTATCTGGCCTGGCGCACCGCCTATCGCGGCAGGGCATTAAAATGGTTTGTCGATCAGGTGTACCAGCCGGGGTGGCTGGATCGGGCGCTGCAGGCCGGGGATTAAACGACCGCCTTACGCTCACCAACGATGAAGGTGTAAGCCACCGGAATCACGAACAGCGTGAACAGTGTGCCCACCGTCATGCCGCCGACCACCACCCAGCCGATGGCCGAGCGCGACTCGGCGCCGGCACCGGTGGCCAGCGCCAGCGGCAGCGCACCGAGCACCGTCGCCGCGGTGGTCATCAGGATCGGCCGCAGGCGCAGCGAACAGGACTCGACCAGCGCCTCGATCTTCTCGCGGCCCTGGTCGCGCAACTGGTTGGCGAATTCAACGATCAGGATGCCGTTCTTGGTGATCAGGCCGATCAGCATCACCAGGCCGATCTGGCTGTAGACGTTGAGCGTGCCGCCGGTCAGCTTCATCGTCAGCAGCGCGCCGGTCACTGCCAGCGGCACCGTGAGCATGATCACCAGCGGCCCGCGGAAACTCTCGAACTGCGCCGCCAGCACCAGGTAGATGAAAGCCAGCGCCAGCACAAAAATCAGCCCCAGCTGCTGGCCGGACTCGCGGAATTCGCGAGACTGCCCATCCAGCGCGGTCTGGTATTCGGGACCGAGCACCTGCGCTGCGGCGGCATCGAGCGCGCTGATCGCCTCGGCCAGCGTGTAGCCGGCGCCGACGTTGCCGGATATGGTTGCCGCGCGCAGGCGGTTGAAGTGGTTGAGTTCCTTCGGCGCCACAGTCTCGGTCAGGCGCACCAGGTTGGACAGCTGGGTGATGTCGCCGCGTGAACCGCGGATGTAGATCGACGTCAGGTCGGTCGGCTGGCGGCGGTCCTTGTCCTCGAGCTTGACGATGACGTCGTACTGCTTGCCTTCGCGCTTGAAGCGTGTCACCTGGCGGCCGCCCAACAGGGTTTCCAGCGTGCGGCCGACGGCATCGATCTGGATGCCCAGCGCCGCCGCCTTCTCGCGGTCGATTTCAATCGACAGTTGCGGCTTGTTGAGTTTCAGATCGCTGTCGAGATTGGCCAGCGCCGGCGACTTGCGCGCCACGGCGAGCAGCGCGTTGATGCGCTTGTCCAGCTCCTCGTACGAATTGCCCTGCACCACGTACTGCACCGGCGGATTGCGGAAGTTCTGCCCCAGCGACGGGGGATTGATCGGGAAGGCCAGCACGCCGGGCATCTGGCCGAACATCTTCGGCGCGATCGAGGCGGTAACTTCCTGGGTCTTGCGCGCGCGCTCGTCCCAGTCCTGCAGGCGCACGAAGGACAGCGCAAAATTCACCGGATTTGGCCGGTCCAGGCCTGGTGCGACGACCACAAAATACGAAGTGATTTCCGGCACTTCGGCATAAATCTTTTCCCAAGTCTTCGCGTAATCGTCGGTGTATTCCTTGGTCGCCCCCTCCGGCGCAACCATGATGCCGAGGAAAAAGCCGCGGTCCTCCAGCGGTGACAGCTCGGACTTGGTGCTCAGGAACAGCGCCGCACCCCCTGCAGCCATCACCAGGAACAACACGACAATCACACCGCGATGCCTGAGACTCGCGCGCAGCCCGCGCTCATAGGCCGCGGACATCGCGACAAAAAACTTCTCCAGCATGTTGTAGAGTTTGCCGTGGCCGGTTTCCTGGCGCAGCAACTTGGAACACATCATCGGCGTCAGTGTCAGCGCGACAAAACCGGACACCACCACCGCCGCGGCCACGGTCAGCGCAAATTCGAGGAACAGCCGTCCGGTATTGCCGGTGGCGAAAGCCAGCGGCGCGAACACCGCGGCCAGCGTGATGGTCATCGCGATCACCGCGAAGGCAATCTCGCGCCCTCCCTTCAATGAAGCCTCGACCGGCGACATCCCCTCCTCGACATGACGGTGGATGTTCTCGAGCACGACGATGGCATCGTCCACCACCAGGCCCACCGCGAGCACGATGCCGAGCAGTGTCAGCACATTGATCGAAAAGCCCATCATCCAGATCAGGAAAAAGGCGCCGATCAGCGATACCGGGATGGTGGCGAAGGGAATCAGCGTCGCACGCAGAGAGCGCAGGAACAGGAAAATCACCAGCACCACCAGCAACAGCGCCTCGCCGAGCACGTGATAGACCGAATTGATCGACTCCTCGATGAAAATCGAGGTATCGAAGGCAATCGCCAGCTGCATGCCCTCGGGCAGGCCGGCGGTGAGTCTCGGCAGCTCGGCCTTCACCGCCTGCGCAACGCCCAGGGTGTTGGCGGTGGACTGCTTGACGATCCCCATGCCGATGGCCGGGTTGCCGTTGACACGCAGAATGTTGCGCTCGTCGGCGGCACCCAGTTCGGCACGGCCGACATCACCCAGCCGCACCGGATAACCCTTGACCTCGCGGATGATCAGCTGGTTGAACTGTGCTGGCGTGCGCAGATCGGATTCCGAGAGCACGTTGAATTCGCGCTGGCTGCTCTCGATGCGGCCGGCGGGCACCTCGATGTTCTGCTTGCGCAGCGCGTCCTCGACATCCTGCGGCGTCAGCGCATAGGCGGCGAGCCGCTCGCGGTCGAGCCAGATGCGCATCGCGTAACGGCGCTCGCCGCCAATCACCACCGAGGCCACGCCGGGCAGGGTCTTCAGCCGGTCGACCACGTAGCGGTCGGCGTAATCCGAAATTTCGAGCGGCGCGTGGCGGTCGGAAATCAGCCGCAGCCAGAGGATGGCCTGGGCATCAGCCTCGACCTTGGAAATGATCGGGTCATCCACCTCGTCGGGCAGCCGGCCTCGCGCGCGCGCCACACGGTCACGCACATCGTTGGCGGCAAGGTCGGGGTCGCGGTCGTTGGTGAACTCGACCGTGATCTGGCTGACCTCCTCGCGGCTGATCGACTTCAGCGTCTTCACGCCCTCGATGCCGGAGATGCTGTCTTCCAGCGGCTGGGTGACCTGGGTCTCGATCACCTGCGCGCTGGCACCGGTGTAGACCGTACGCACCGATACCACCGGCGAGTCGATCTTCGGGTACTCGCGCACGGTCAGGCGCTGGAAGGAGATGATGCCGATCAGCACGATCAGCAGGCTCATCACCGTCGCCAGTACCGGACGCCTGACGGAAAGTTCAGGAAGTTGCATCGCGGACTTATTTACTGTTGCGGTTTACTTGCCGGGTGCAGGAGCTGCTGCGGGCGCGGGTTTCGGCGCCGCCACAGTCACCGCCGCGCCATCCTGCAGCTTCAACTGGCCGTCGGCGACAACGGTTTCGCCGGCCTGAAGCCCCTTCAGCACTTCGACTTCGCCGGGCCGGCGCACGCCGGTCTCGACCCTGGTCAGCACCGCCTTGCCATCGACGATGCGGAATACAAACGTACCGTCGCCGCGCGGCACGATGGCCTGCTCCGGCACCAGCAGCGCGTTGCCGCGCTTGGCCAGCTCGAGGCTGACCCGCGCGAACATGCCGGGCTTCAGCCGCACACCGGGATTGGGCAGGCGCGCGCGCAGCAGCACGGTGCGCGTCGATTCATCAACCGCGGGTTCGATGGCATAGATGGTGCCGCTGAACGGCTCGCCGGGCCAGGCATCGACGCTGATCGCCAGCGTCTGGCCGACACGGATACGTTTCAGGTACAGCTCGGGCACCCGGAAATCGAGCTTGAGTACGCCGATGCCTTCAAGCCGCGCCACATCCTGGCCGGCCTTGACGTAGGCGCCGGGGCTGACCTGGCGCAGGCCGGTGACCCCCTCGAAAGGTGCGCGCACCACGGTCTTGGCGAGCTTGGCGCGCATTTCGGCTTCGCGCGCATTCGACTGGTTGACGTTTTCGCGGGCCTCGTCCAGCGCCTGCACGCTGATGAAGTTTTTCGCCTGCAGGTCTTCCGAGCGTTTCAGCCGGCTGCGGTTGAGGTTGGCGGCGGCGATGGCCGAGGTGAGCTGGGCCTCGACTTCACCGGCATCCAGCGACAGCAGCTTGTCACCCTTGCGCACCAACTGGCCTTCCTGGAAATGGATGGCCTCGATGCGGCCATCGACTTCGGGGCGGATCATCACCGACTCGTTGGCGAGCAGCGTGCCCACCGCCGATACGCCGTCGACGACTTCGCCGCTGCGCACCTCGGCCGCCTTCACCGGCAGGGCGCGGGCAGGACCACCCTTGCCGCCCTTGGCCGCGGGCGCGGCGGACTGTTGTGGCTGGGAATAATGGCGCCAGGCCATGCCGGCGCCGAGCAGCAGCAATACTGACAGTGCGAGATAGATCAGACGTTTCACTGGAGATCAGACAACCACTCGGAGGAAGAGTGGCCGAGTTTACCGCGCCGTTGTTGCAATGTCCGGGCTTTGAGACCCGGCCTTCCGCGATGCTGACAACCGCACCATCGCGGTGCTTCAGCCCGGCAGGTTCGCCGCGATCCAGTCGGCGACAAAATCCACACCGACCTGGCGGTTATCAACGTGCGCATGTTCGGCACCGCCGTCATCGGCGGTGAACACACGCAGCGTCTTGCGTGTCGAGCCGATGGCGTCATACAACTTCTGCGCGTTTTCAGCCGGCACCACACGGTCATTGGCGCCGTGTGTCACCAGGAAAGGCATGGTGATTTGATGGGCAACATCCTTCAGCGTGAAGCCCCTGGCGATTTCGATGCTTGAATCGGTATCCGCCGCACCGACCACCCACTGAAACTGGAAATTCGACTGCGCAATCTTGCTGCCTTCGGCCTGCGCCTTTTCCTTGATCTTCTGCTGCCAGCCGGCCAGGTCCCAGTGCAGGGCGGTCATCGCCACACCCGCGGCATAACGCTGCTCAAAGGCGGCGATACGCGCCGAGTAATAACCGCCAAAACTGTAGCCCATGATCACCACCCGCGCCGGATCGACATCGGCGCGCTGCGCGACATAGTCATAGGCCGCCTTGCCCGGCACCTCGTAATCAAAACGGCTGTGGATGCCGCGGAAACGCAGCGTCTCGCCCTGCCCCGGCCCGTCGATCGCCAGCGTGTGCATGCCGCGCCTCGCGAATTCCAGCCCGGCGAAGATCACGCTCATTTCCTTGCAGTTGTCCATGCCGTTGAAAATCACCACGGTCGGCGCGCGCAGGCTCACACCCGGCGCTTTCATGAACAGCGCAGGCAGGGTGGACTGCAAATAGGGCACTTCGACGAACTCGATTTCGGGATGACGTCGCGTCAGCCCTTCGCGGAAACAACGGTAGGCCTTGCGCCCCACCGCGACCTTGGCATCGCCCGGCGGGATAAAGCGCTCGCCGGTGTAGTAATAGTTGCCGGCGCGCAGGTAATAATTCCCGGCGCTGCGCTCCTGTCCCTTAGCCGCCGCAGCATCGGCGATTTTTTCAACCTGTGCCGCCATCGCGCACCACTCCTGCTGCCAGGCGTCGGCGTCTTTCCAGCGATCATTGAGGCGCAGCGCGATACGATCGATCTCGTCCATCGCCACCACGCCGTACGGCGCCATGCCCTTGCAGGCGAGCGCGGCGTTGGACCACAGAAAATTGCCGGGGAAATGATCAATCCAGAAACCGCGCGTGCTCATGCCTGCTCCTCACTGAATGGCTGCATGTCTATGAATCACACTGCAATGCAGGCGATGTTATAAGCACAAGTCATTGTTATTAAAATATTCTACTGTTGCTGCTGGGCCTGCTGATCGCGCTCGGCGATGTCCCTGCGCACCTGCTCCATGTCCAGCGCCTTGGCCTGCTCGAGCACACTCTCCAGACCCGAGGCCGGCAGTGCGCCGGCCTGCATGAACACAATGATCTGCTCACGGAACACCAGCAGCGTCGGGATCGAGCGGATGCCGAAGTGCCCGGCAATCGCCTGCTCGTCATCCGAATTGATCTTGCCGAATACCACGTCCGGATGTTTTTCGGCTGCAGCCTCGAACACCGGCGCAAAAGAGCGGCAGGGCCCGCACCACGGCGCCCAGAAGTCGATGATCACCATCTTGTTGCCAACCACGGTGGATTCGAAGTTTTGCTGGTTAAGTTCGAGAACGGGCATGGGTCTTTTTCCTGTTTTGGTGTTTTGATCAACTCATCAGGCGCCGGTCGCGCTCTCCGCGCTCTGCTGCAGCAGGTTGAGCAGGGCCGCGGCCTTGTCGAAGGTTTCCTGATACTCGGCCTCGCGCTGCGAGTCGGCAACGATGCCGCCCCCCGCCCAGAAACGCACCACGCCGCGCGAGTGCACCAGGGTGCGGATGGCGATGTTGCTGTCCATGTCGCCGTCGTAGCCGATATAGCCGATGGCGCCGCAATAGACACCGCGGCGGTGCGGCTCGAGTTCCTCGATGATCTGCATCGCCCGCGTTTTCGGCGCACCGGTGATCGAGCCGCCGGGGAAGGCGCCGTGCAACAGGTCGATGGCATCACGCCCGGCCTTGAGTCTGCCGGTGACGGTACTGACCAGATGATGCACCGTGGCAAAGCTCTCGACTTCAAACAGCCGCGGCACTTTCACCGAACCGATGGCACAGTTTTTCGACAGGTCGTTGCGCAGCAGGTCGACGATCATCAGGTTTTCGGCGCGGTCCTTTTCGCTCGCAACCAGTTCGGCGATGCGTTCAGCGTCGAGCTTGTCGTGGCCGGCACGCGGGCGGGTGCCCTTGATCGGCTTGGTTTCGACCGCGCCGTCGCGCACACATAAAAAACGCTCGGGCGAGGCCGAGAGAATTTGCGCATAGGGCGTGCTGAGGTACGCCGAATACGGCGCGGGGTTGATCAGCCGCAGCCGCTGGTAGGCCAGCCAGGGATCACCCTGCGCCTGCGCGGTGAAGCGCTGCGCGAGATTGACCTGGTAACAGTCGCCGGCACGGATGTAATTGAGCACACGGTCGAAGGCGTGGCCATATCCCCTGGGTGTGAAATTCGAAGTCACCGGCGAGGTCACGCGGAAGGCCGCGCGGCGGCGTTCGAAAGGTTCGGCGCTGAACAGCCGCACCAGCGCATCCCATTTGCGGTCGGTGTCGGGGTCGCGTCCCTGCCCGGCCAGCCAGGTGCGCTGTTCGGAGTGGTCCACCACCACCGCCCAGTCGTAGATGCCCACGGCCATGTCCGGGATGCGCTCGATGTCGCGCGCACGCACCGGCAGTTTTTCGTAACGCCGCGCGAGGTCGTAACCGAAGTAGCCGATGGCGCCGCCGGTGAAGGGCAATTCACCGCGGCAGGCCGGATCAATCGCCAGTTGTTCGCGCAGCAACTCAAAAGGATCGGCGCGCGACAGTTCACTCGTTTCGCCATGCACTTCGGTCAGCGCGCCGCGGGTGATCAGGCGCACATGCGGTTCGGCAGTGATGATGTCGTAACGTGCCTGGCCGGGATGATGCAGGCCGCTGTCGAGGAACACCGCCCAAGGCCGGTCCGCCACCGCCTCGAACAGCGCGGCGCTGTCGTTGCGATAGGGCAGTTCGGTCAGCAGCGGAGCATGCATAAATTATTCAATATAAACAATAGCTTATAAGATATCGCCGAGGCGAGTACGGGATTGTCGCAGATTCCGGCCATGCTCTTCATTGCGCCAACCGGTGCTGACCCGCATCAGGACATTCAGGTTCCGCAGAAAGTCTGGTAGCCGCGCGATTCTTCCATTGTGGCCGGCGTGGCATACGCCGCAAATTCGATGCGCTCGTCAAACGGCTGCTGCAACACCGAGAGCAAGCGCTCGAAGGGCGCGTAATCGCCGAGGTCAGTCGCCGCGGCCAGCGCCTCCTCGACGCGATGGTTGCGCGGGATGTAAACCGGATTCACCGCGCGCATCGCGGCGGCCTGTTTTTCCGGCGCGAGACCTTCTGACTGCAAGCGCGCCTGCCAGCGCGGCAACCAGGCATCAAGCGCGGCGGCATTGCCGTAGAGCTTGCGCAGGCCGAAAGGGCTGAGCTCGCCCCTGCCTTCCGCGACATCCGCCAGACGGCGGAAGGCCAGCGTGAAATCCGCACCTGCTCCTCCATCCTGTCCCTCCATGCCCGCCAGAAAATCCGTCGCCAGCGCGAAGTCGGCCTCATCCTCGCGCGTCAGCCCCAGCTTGCGCCGCATGCCGGCAAGCCAGTGGCGCTCGTAGTGCTGCTGGAAATCCGCAAGGATTTCCATCGCCCGCTCCACCGCCTTGTCCTGTTCACCACCGGATTCAACCGTGAGCAAGGGCAGCAGCGCCTCGGCAAAACGCGCAAGATTCCAGTTCGCAATCGGCGGCTGGTTGACATAGGCATAACGGCCTTGCTCGTCGATGGAACTGAACACCGTCGCCGGGTTGTAGTGATCCATGAACGCGCAGGGACCGTAGTCGATGGTTTCACCGGACAGCGTCATGTTGTCGGTATTCATCACGCCGTGGATGAAGCCGACGTTGATCCAGTTGGCGATAAGTTTCGCCTGCCGGTCACACAGCGCGCGCAGCAGTTCGAAGTACGGTTGCTGCGCGCCCTTGACCTCCGGGTAATGACGGTCGATCACGTAATCGGCGAGTTTTTTCAGCCTTGCTTCATCACCCCGCGCCGCCAGAAACTGGAAGCTGCCGACACGGATATGGCTCGCCGCCACCCGCGTCAGCACCGCACCCGGCAGGTTGCGCTCGCGGCGCACGATTTCACCGGTGGTCACCGCCGCCAGCGCGCGCGTGGTCGGAATGCCCAGCGCATGCATGGCTTCGCCGATCAGGTACTCACGCAGCACCGGACCCAGCGCCGCCTTGCCGTCACCGCCGCGCGAAAACGGCGTGCGGCCGGAACCCTTGAATGCGATATCGCGGCGTTTGCCCTTGTTGTCGATCACCTCGCCCAGCAGCAGCGCGCGGCCATCACCGAGCTGTGGCGAAAAACCGCCGAACTGGTGGCCGGCATAGGCCAGCGCGATGGTGGCCGTGCCCCCGGGCAGTTTGTTGCCGGCGAAGATCTGCGCGCCTGCTGCGGAATCCAGCGCCTTGGCATCAAGGCCAAGTTCTTCAGCCAGTCCGTGGTTGAGCCTGACCAGCTTCGGCTCGGGGACCTCGGCAGCCTTCCACGGCACGTAGAGGCCTTCGAGGTCGCGGGCGTAGCTGTTGTCGAATTGCAAATTCATTGAAAGGTATGAGCCATTCAAATCGCATTAGCGCTTGCGATAAATTTCCCGACGATGACCGATGGAAAGCGCATGAATGACCAGCCGCCGATACTGAATCTCACAGATGACACGAAAGTCACCGATACGGTAACGCCAAAGGCCCGCGAGTTCACCACGCAGCGCCTCGCCAAAATGCCGGGGATTACCCGGACCTTCCAGCCTGCTTTCCAGCCAATCAAGAATACGCGCCGCTGCCGTACGATCAAGCTTGGTGAGCTGCTTTTGCGCGAATGCCGAAATCTCAACCTTCCAGGCCAAGCGACTTCCTGACTTCTGCAATGGATTTCGCGCGGCCACCTGTTTTACGCGCCTGCTCGGCGAGAACGATGTCCTCCCGGTCTTCCAAGTAGCGCACTACGGCTTCGCGCACCACACCACTCTTGGTGCTGCCAGTAGCTTCGGCAATACGCGCGATCGCGGTTTCCAGTTGTTTTTCCAGTCTTACAGCCAGCATGGCGAACTCCTGCGGGTAATTAACCCAATCTGATGTATGACATTGTATAACAACAACGCAGCCGCCCCAAAAAAAATAATCCAAATAAAATAATGGGTTATTTAATACCAGTCAAAACTCCACCACACTCCGTATCGACTCCCCGGAGTGCATCAAATCAAAGCCCTTGTTGATGTCCGCCAGCTTCAGCTTGTGCGTGATCAGGTCGTCGATATTGATTTTGCCGTCCATGTACCAGTCTACAATCTTCGGCACATCGCGCCGCCCCTTGGCGCCACCAAAGGCCGTGCCCTTCCACACGCGGCCAGTAACGAGTTGAAACGGCCGCGTCTTGATTTCCTGTCCTGCGCCGGCAACACCGATGATCACCGATACGCCCCAGCCCTTGTGGCAGCACTCCAGCGCCTGGCGCATCACGTCAACGTTGCCGATGCATTCAAAGCTGTAATCGGCCCCGCCCTTGGTCAGATTCACCAGGTACGGCACCAGGTCGCCTTCAACTTCCTTCGGGTTGACGAAGTGGGTCATGCCGAATTTTTCAGCCAGCGGCTTGCGTGAGGGGTTGAGGTCAACGCCGACGATCATGTTCGCACCGGCAAGCCGCGCGCCCTGGATCACATTGAGGCCGATGCCGCCGAGGCCAAAGACCACGACATTCGCGCCCGGCTCCACTTTTGCGGTGTTGATCACCGCGCCGATGCCGGTGGTGACGCCACAGCCGATGTAGCAGACCTTGTCGAAGGGCGCGTCCTCGCGGATTTTGGCGAGCGCGATTTCCGGCACCACGGTGTAGTTGGCGAAGGTCGAGGTGCCCATGTAATGAAAGACCTTCTCGCCACCCACCGAAAAGCGGCTGCTGCCGTCGGGCATCACGCCCTGGCCCTGCGTGGTGCGGATGGCCTGGCACAGATTGGTCTTGCCGCTGAGGCAGTACTCGCACTGCCGGCATTCCGGCGTGTACAGCGGAATCACGTGATCGCCTTTTTTCAGGCTGGTCACGCCGGGGCCGATGCCGACCACCACGCCCGCGCCTTCGTGGCCGAGGATCGCCGGGAAAATGCCTTCGGGATCGGCGCCGGAGCGGGTGAATTCGTCGGTATGGCAGATGCCGGTGGCCTTGATCTCGACCAGCACCTCACCCGCGCGCGGGCCGTCGAGGTCCACGGTTTCGATGACCAGCGGCGCTCCGGCCTTGTGCGCGACGGCGGCTTTGACTTTCATGGGTGAAACTCCTTGCGATGAAATGTTGGAAGCTGTGGTCATTCTAGCGTCATGCCAGCCGTTAAACTCGCAGCATGGACAAGGAAGTTCCGACTTATCGCGGCCGCTTTGCACCCTCGCCCACCGGACCGCTGCATTTCGGCTCGCTGGTGGCTGCGGTTGGCAGTTTTCTCGAGGCGCGCGCACAGGGCGGTGCATGGCTGCTGCGCATCGAAGACCTCGACCGGCCGCGTTGCGTACCCGGTGCTGAAGATGACATCCGGCGTACGCTGGATGCACTGGGTCTGCATCCGGACGGCGAAGTGCTGCGCCAGAGCACACGCGATGAAGCCTATGCCGCCGCACTGGATCAGCTCGACCGCCTTGGCAAAATCTATGGCTGCGCCTGCACCCGCCGCGAGATCGCCGATTCAGCACTTGCCGGTATCGACGGCCCGGTTTATCCCGGCAGTTGCCGCCGCGGACTGCCGCAGGGGCGCGCGGCGCGCGCCTGGCGTGTGCGTTGTGACGGTGCAAACATCGCCTTTGCAGACCGCTTGCAGGGCCGCATCAGCCACAACCTCGAACTCGAGATCGGTGACTTTGTGCTGAAACGTGCCGACGGTCTCTACGCCTACCAGCTCGCGGTGGTGGTCGATGATGCGGCGCAGGGCATCACCGACATCGTGCGCGGCGCCGACCTGCTGCATTCAACAACGCGGCAAATCCACCTGCAGCAGTTGCTCGGTTTGCCGGTGCCGCGTTATGCCCACCTGCCGGTCGCGGTCAACGCGAAGGGCGAAAAACTCTCCAAGCAGACACTGGCCGCCGCCGTGGATGTGCGTGAACCGGCGCCGTTGCTCAATCGTGTATTGAAATTTCTGGGACAGCCGCAGATTGAGGATTGCGATACACGCGACCTTGCGGCGTTCTGGCCGGCGGCGATTAACGGCTGGCGCCTTGAACGTGTGCCACACAGCCGCAGCCCGCCGGCACCGGACTGACTCAGTATTTCGCCGGGCGCAGTATCTCGACTTCGGACAGCAGCAGCCGCACCGAAAAATGCGGCCCGAACTGTTCGACGATCTTCTGCGCGATGACCTCGGCGACGTCGCGTTCGCAGATCACCTTCATCTCGATGGTGCGGTCGGTATCACCGGCACCTTCGCGGCGGTGCTCCCCGTCGGCGGCGAAGCTGCCGCCGCGCACCTCATGCACGGTATAGCCGTGAGCGCCGAGGCGGCCGACCAGCGTGACCAGGCGCTCCTCCAGCACGTATTCGGAGATGATTGTCAGTTGGCAGCGACTATGGGTTTGCAAACTCATAAACGTCCTCCCAGCCAGGCCAGCAGCGGCAGATTCACAAAAACATTGAAGGGAAAGGTCACCGCCAGCGCGGCGGAGATGCCCAATGCCGGATTGGCCTCGGGCACCGCCATGCGCATTGCTGCCGGCGCGGCGATATACGAAGCACTGGCGAGCAACACAGCAAACAAGGTGGCGCCGCCAGCCGACAGGCCGAGCAGCCAATGTCCCAGCAGCACGCCCAGCGCGCCCAGCACCAGCGGCGACAACAGGCCGAAAACAACCAGCTTCACGCCGGCGCGGCGCAGATCGGGCATACGCCCGCCGACCACCAGGCCAAGTTCGAGCAGATAGATCGCCAGCAGGCCGCGAAACAGGTCACCAAACACCGGCTTCAGGGGCTTGAAACCTTCAGCGCCGATCATCCAGCCAATCACGATGCCGCCGATCAACAGCACGATGCCCTTGTTCACCGCCACCTCGCGATAGACCGAGGCTCCGCCGGCAGCAACCGCGCCCCCGGCCCTGGCCAGCACCACGCCGGCAATGATGCCAGGCGCCTCCATCAGCGCCAGCAACACCGGGAGGAAGGATTCGTAGGCAATACCACGCTGCTGAAGGTAAGCACTGCCGATGGCAAAGGTCACCACCGACACCGAGCCGTAGTGCGCGGCAACACTCGCCGCGTCGGCGCGCTTCAGGCCTACGCCATGGAGCAGCGCAGGAAACAGTATGAAAGGCTCGGCAAAACCGGCGAATACCGCGAATGCAGCCGGCAGCGCCACCTGCGCCAGCGGCTGATGGGCGAGTTCGACACCACCCTTGAGGCCGATCGCGAGCAGCAGATAAATCGACAGTGCCTCGTACACCGGCTCCGGAAACCGCAGGTCGGAACGCGCCAGCCGGGCGAACACGCCCAGCGCGAAGACCAGAATCAGCGGATCAAGGCCCACATTCCGCCTAGATCACTTTGGCCGCGCGCAGCGCGGCAATGGTTGAGGCGTCGTAACCCAGCGCGCCGAGGATGGCGTCATTGTCTGCGCCCACCTTGCGTGGTGGTGTATCGGCGCGCGGCCCGTCGTGGGCGAAGGTGAACGGCGAAAGCGGCACCTTCAGCTCCTTCGCAAAACCGGTGACCTCAGGCGGAAAGCTGTGGAACAGGCCACGCGAGGCGGTCTGCACCTCGTTCATGCACTCGGGAATGGTGCGCACACGGCCGGCCGGGGCGCCGGCTTCGTTGAACAGCGGCTCCCACTGCGCCGCGGTTTTGGTCATCAGCTTTTCCTGCATCAGTGCGCGCAGTGCCGGGATGTTGTCGCGGCGCGCGGCACCGGTGGCAAAACGCGGATCGTCATTCAATGCGGTCAGCCCGAGCACCTTGAGCAGGCCCTGATGCTGGTGCTCCTCGTTGATGGCAAAGGCGATCAGGCCATCGGCGGTGTTGAAAGTGGTCGAGGCCGGCGAGCGGCTCGCCGCATCGTTGCCACCCTGTTTGGGCTGGGCACCGGTATTCATGAAGGCGGTGACCACAGACGCCATCAGGATGATGTTGGTGTCGAGCATCGCGAGGTCGATGTACTGGCCCTTGCCGGTGCGCTGCTTCTGGTACAACGCGGCCGACACCGCATAGGCGGCAGCGAGTCCGGTCGAGTAATCAATGATCGGCGGGCCGGCCTTCAGCGGGCCGCTCTCTTTGGTGCCGGTGACACTCATGAAGCCGGACCAGGCCTGGATCACACTGTCGTAGGCGGGATGGCTTTTTTTCGGGCCGCTGTTGCCGTAGGCGGTGATCGACATGAAGATCACCTCGGGATTCACTTTTTTTACCGCTTCATAATCGATGCCGCGCCTGGCTGCAGAGCCGCTGCGCAGGTTCTGCACCACCACGTCGCATTCGGCGGCGAGCTTCAGGAAGATGTCGCGGCCTTCGGGCTTGTTCAGATCCAGCGACAGGAAACGCTTGTTCGAGGACTGGGTCATGAAACCCAGCGACAGGCCCTGCTCGCCATACGAGGGATCGGCCGCTTCGGAGCGCCAGCGCACGGTTTCGCCGCGCCCCGGCGGTTCGATCTTGATCACCTCGGCGCCGAGCAGCGCGAGCTGGTAAGCGCAGAACGGGCCCGCAAGCACGCGGGTGAGGTCCAGAACCTTGATGCCCGCGAATGCGCGCGGATCGTTGACTGCGGGAATGGCCATGATGCGTCCTCTGAGTGAGGGCGCATCATATCAAGCCCTTGCGCGGGGCTGGCGGTTCAGCGGCGTGTCTGGTTCAAACCCACGCGCAGTGGTGCCGCCGATTTCTCCGCCGCCGCCTTGGCCAGCAGCGCCTGCAACTGCGGCATCGCCTCGCGTGCGGCATCCTCGCCCGCTGCAAGGTTGGCCAGTTTGTGCGAAAAATCGGTGATCCGGGCACGCACGGTCTGCGGGCGGATCACGATGTCCGCTGCCGCGGCATCAGCCGAACCACGCCACGACACATCCACCGCAATCACGATGTCTGCGCCCATCTGCCGCGCCACCGCGGCGGGCACACGGCTGGCGACTCCGCCATCGACATATTCGGTGCCGCGGATTTTCACCGGCCAGAACAGCTTCGGCACACTCGCCGAGGCCCGCACCGCGAGACCGGTGTTGCCGCGGTTGAAGATGGTCATCCGGCTCGACTCGCGCTCGGCGACGATCACCGCGAAAGGTTTCGCCATCGCCTCCAGCGGCCGGTTGCGCACCATCTCGTTGATGTAGTTCTGCAGGCGCTCGCCCTCGATCACGCCGGGGCCGAACAGCGTGAAGTCGAGCAGGTCGTTGTCCTCGATACGCAGCGCATTGGCTTCGATCTCGGCGGCGCGCAGACCGCTGGCATGCAGCGCCGCGACCACCGCGCCGGAACTGACGCCGACCACCACATCAGGTTCGATGCCGGCGGCCTCCAGCGCCTTGAGCACGCCAACATGGGCGAAACCGCGCGAGCCGCCGGCGCCCAGCACCAGGCCGACCACCGGCTGTTTTTTGATCAGCGGCTGCAAAGGCGCGGCAAGCGGCGCGTCGGCCGCGGTGTGGTTGACCGGTGCCATCGCGCAGCCGGCGAGCAGCACGGCACCAAGCAGCAGCACACATCGATTCAACAGCGTTGCGGTTTTCATGGGGTTGCGGCGGAGAGGCATTTGGGGAGTGTTGAATGACCCACATTTGGCGTCAAGGTTCCCTTGCAGGCATGGCTGGAACGGGAGCCGGGTTGGGTTGGCAGGAATTCCGGACTGACCAAATTGGTCAGCAAGCCCGTCCTGTCAGCGGGTTGCCTTGCCCCGGCAAACACGACAGAATCCGCGTCGTTTGAATACCATAAAAACGAATTGTTCTGTTGAGGAGAAAGTTCATGTCGATGCTGCGCTCCATCTCGCTGCTGCTGCTCGCCGCCTTTGGCCTGTCAGCGCTTCCCGTGCTTGGCCAGGATTATCCGGCACGTCCGATCCGGCTGCTGATTCCGAACAACACCGGGTCCTCGGTGGATACCCTGGGCCGCATCTTTGCCAACACCTTCAGCCAGGTTTCCGGCCAGCAGATGGTGGTCGACAATCGCGGCGGTGCCGGCGGCATCATCGGCATGGAGATTGGCAAGGACGCGCTGCCCGACGGCTACACCCTGGTCTCGGCCTCGACCGCGGCCATGGTGATCGGCCCGCACATCCACAAGAAGCTGCCCTTCGATCCGCTGAAGGACTACGCCTTCATCTCGCTGTTCGGCAATACGCCTAACATTCTGGTGGTCAATCCTTCGCTGCCGGTGAAGTCGGTGAAGGAACTGATCGACTTAAACGCGAGCCGCGGCGGCAAGGCCAACATGGCCTCGGCCGGCGTCGGCTCCCAAAGCCATCTCGCCGGCGTGATGTTCATGAACCTCGCAAAGTCCGAGGCCCTGCATGTGCCGTACAAGGGCGGAGGTGCCTCGGTCGCCGCGGTGGTGGCCGGTGAATCGCAGTGGACCATCACCCCGGGACCGGCGGTGGCCGGCATGATCAAGGGCGGCAAGCTGCGCGCGATCGCGCACACCCTGCCCACCCGCAGCGCACTGCTCGGCGACCTGCCGGCGATCGCCGACACCGTGCCCGGCTACCAGTATGGCGGCTGGAACGGCCTGCTGGCGCCGGTGAAAACTCCCCAGCCGGTGCTCAACAAGGTGCGCGAGCTTCTGATCAAAACCACGCAGAACGCCGATTTCCGCCGCCTGTTCGAGGCGCAGATGACCGAGGTGGTGACCAACACCCCGCAGGAATTCCGCAAGTTCGTCGAGGCTGAGATCAAGGCGATGGGGCCGGTGGTGAAGGCCGCAGGGCTGCAAACCTTCTGAGCAGCGCCCGGTTGTGACAAACAAGGGCGGCTGCGGCCGCCTTTGTTTTTCAGAGAACCGGGTTTCCACCCGCTGCCGCCATCGCCGCGACCAGTTCACCCTGCTTCGCCGAAAGTGTCTTCAGCCAGCGCTGACCGCCGAAGGTAAAACCGATCCAGTAGCCGAGTTCGACAAGCTCGGGTTCGCTGAACTCGCCCTTCAACTGCGCCCACAAGGCATCATCAGCCTGATTGGGGTCGTACATGATCGCGTCGGCGTAACGCAGCGCGATTTTTTCACGCTCGCTGAACTTGGCTGATTTTTCATACTGCATCAGCTCCGCCATCTTGCTGTCTGCCTGCCGCGCGGACCGCGCGGTGCCCTGATTGCTTCAGTAGCCGCATTCGATGGTGAAGGCGACGTAGGCGCGCAGCGTTTCCTTGAGGTCGTGCTCAAGCACACCGGCGCCGTTGTCGAACAGCATTTCCCGGGTCTGCGTGAACGAACGCATGACATCGGGCTGGTGGGCGCGGATCGCCTGGTTTTCAGGGCCGGGACGGCCGGCGGCAATGGCCTCGTCCAGCCAGCGGCGGATTTGCGGGTCGGTCACGGCATCGGGAGTCACATAACTGATGCGGGCCATGTTGCGTCTCCATTCATGGATTGTGATGGTGTCATCATGCACAAGCGGGCATCGCGTTACAATCGCGCCTCCCGAAAATCCGCCGCGGAGACCGCGTTTTGAAAGCCCTGATCGTCCATGAGCATGGCCCGCTCGACAACCTGAAGCTCGAAGAAGCCGCTGATCCGGTACCCGGCCCCGGCCAGGTGCTGATCGATGTACATGCCGCCAGCGTCAATTTCCCCGACCTGCTGGTGATCGCCGGCACCTACCAGATCCTGCCGCCGCTGCCGTTCAGCCCGGGCAAGGATATGGCCGGCGTCGTCGCCGCGGTCGGCCCCGGCGTGACCGCGGTACAGCCCGGCGACCGCGTCGCGGCGCAAAACGAATACGGCGCCTACGCACAAAAATGCGTGGTGCCGCAGCACAACTGCTACCCAATGCCGGAGTCAATGTCCTTTGACGACGCCGCGGCGATGGGCATCGCCTACCCGACCGCGCACTTCTCACTTGTCGAGCGCGGTCGCTACCAGCCGGGCGAAACAGTGCTGATCAACGGTGCGGCCGGCGGTGTCGGCATCGCCACCATCCAGGTCGCCAAGGCGCTGGGCGCCACCGTGGTGGCCAGTGTAAGCAGTGCGGAAAAAGGCATGCTCGCCAAGGCCAACGGCGCCGACCACGTGATCCGCACCGATGTACCGAATCTGCGCGACGCCTTCCGCGACCAGATCTACGCCGCGGTGGGCAAGCGCGGCATCGACATCATCGTTGATCCGGTGGGTGGCGACGTCTTCGATGCCAGCCTGCGCGTGATTGCATGGTCGGGACGCATCATCGTTGTCGGTTTTGCCGAAGGCCGCATCCCAGAGGTCAAGGCCGGCCACCTGCTGGTGAAAAACATTTCGCTGATCGGATTGCAGTACAGTGCTTATCGCGACCGCAAGCCCGAGCAGGTGCAGCGCGTGCAGGGTGAACTGTTCGACTGGTACGTGCAGGGCAAAATCAAACCCCATGTCATGGGCGCCTGGCCGCTGGCGCAATACCGCGAGGCGCTGGCCACGGTGCGTGACCGCAAGGTGGTCGGCAAGGTGGTAATCAAGATGCGCTGAGGATGGCGCAAAATGATCAGCCTTTCAGCATCAGCGGCAGTCCGCTGAGGATCAGCACCACGCACACCGTTCTGCGGAAGGTGGTCTCGCTCAAACCGGTGTGAATGCGATCGCCGATGAAAATGCCGGCGAGCATGAACGGCAGCGCTGCCGTGAACAGCAGCAGCGATTCGCGGCCGAACTCGCCCACCGCCCAGTAACCGATCCCGCGCACCACCGCCAGCGTCATCATCAGCGCCGCCAGCGTGCCGCGGAACTGCTCCTTGGTGACGCGGATCGCGTCCATGTAGATGGCGAAGAAAATGCTCGCCATGGTACCGAACAGGGTGCCCACCGCGCCGGCGAGAAAACTCGCCAGTGTCGCCACCGCGCGCGGGGTCTCCAGCTTGCTGCCGCGGAAAGTCTGCCACAACGCATGCGCGCCGTAGGCGCTGACCAGAAGGCCGAGGCCGCGGGTGAGCCAGGCCGCATCGAGGGTCTTGAACAGCCACAACCCGGCAAGGATGCCGATCATGCACGAGGGCAGGATCTTCAGGATCATCGGCAGTGACACATGACGCCGGTCCTTGCCGAACAGCGTGGCCGAGGACGAGATGGTGAGCAGCGTCCACACCGGCACCAGCACCTTCATCGGGATCACCAGCGCCAGCAGCGGCATCGCGGCAAAACCGCCGAAGCCGGTGCTGCCGCGCAGCGCGTAACTCCCGACCAGCACCACCGCGCAATACAGCCACGCCCCCGTGGACAATTCGATCACCGCCCCGCAGCCTGGAGCTCGATCAGGCGCATCACCTCGGTGGCCGCGCCCTGCGCCTCTTCACGCGTCAGGCGCTCGGCGGCTTCGCCGTCACGCTTGCGGATTGCGGCGAGCATCGCGCGCAGCGCCTTCACACTCTCCTTCGAGCGGCTGTCAGAACGTTTCGGGTGCGAGAGCCCCAGCGCGCGCCAGCGCCAGATGCGCGCATGCAGCGTGCCGAGCATCGATGACAGCGTCTCGCTGCCGGCGCCCTCGAACAGCACCGCGTAAAAACGGTTCTTGGTTTCCAGCACCTCCTGCGCATCGCCGCGCTCGTAGGCGCCGGCCACCACATCCAGTGCCTGCGCCAGGCGTTTCAGCTCGGCATCGCCGGCGTTCTGCACGAACAGCCGTGCGGCGAGCCCTTCCAGCACGGCGCGTATGGTGTAGAGGTCCTTGGCTTCGGCCAGAGACAGCTCGCGCACCACCGGCCCCTTGTTCGGCACGTTGGCGATCAGGCCTTCGCTCTCGAGCTGGCGCAGCGCCTCGCGGATCACCGTGCGCGACACGCCCATCATTTCGGTCAGCTCGCGTTCGGTCAGCCGTGCGCCCGGCGCCAGCCGGCCGTCGATGATGGCGCGGCGCAGTCCGTCCAGTACCTGCAGCCGCAACGGCGCGGCAAGCTTCTGAATTTCATCGAGTTTTGGTGGAACCATGGCCGGCAGTTTAGCGCAGTTGACCCTACTCGTAATACCGTAATACGATATTACGGTTCGCCTTCCAATCCCCAATCCCGTTACCGGCGGGCTTCCAAAAAAGCCGAGCCGGCAAACCATCCTGAGGAGCATGCAAGCATGAGCACCCCCGTCAAAGTCGGCATCGTCGGCCTCGGCCGCTGGGCCAAGGTCCTGACCCGCGCCGCAAAACAGTCGAACAAGGTCCAGATCGTCGCCGGCTACAGCCGCTCGCAGGAAAAGCGCGATGCCTTCGCCGCCGAGATGGGCGTGCCGGCGGTGCCCGACATGCAGACCATGCTGGCCAACCCCGAGATCAAGGGCGTGATCCTGACCGTGCCCAACGAGCAGCATCTGCCGATGGCCGAGATCGTCGCCAAGGGCGGCAAACATGTGTACACCGAAAAACCGATCTCGCAGACGCTGGAAGACGGCCTGAAAATCGAAGCGCTGCAGAAGCAGTACGGCATCACCGTCACCGTCGGCCACAGCGCGCGCCTGATGGCCGGCATCCGCATCATCAAGGAAAAAATCGACGCCGGCGAACTCGGCCGCGTCGCTTTCATGGAAGCCAACTTTTCCAATGAACGCGCGCTGGAACTGACGCCGCAGACCTGGCGCTGGTACAAGGACCGCGCGCCCGGCGGCCCGCTGTCGCAGCTCGCGATCCACCAGTTCGACGTGCTGCACATGCTCGGCGGTGAAGTGCAGGAAGTCTCCTCGATGGCCTCCAAGCTGTCGCCGGTCGGCGCCGAGGTGGACGACCAGTCGATGACCCTGGTGCGCTTCAAGGACGGCAAGATCGGGTATGTCGGCTCCTGCTGGACCTCGCCCGGCATCTTCTCGGTGCGCGTGTTCGGCTCCAAGGGCCTGATGCACTACGAAATCGACTTCGGCACCTGGGACACCCCGCACCTGCTGCATGACAATTCCGTGCTCTACATCCAGCGCGGCAAGGACGGCTGGGCCAAGCGCGAGGACATCAAGCTGCCCGAGTCCGACATGTTCCGCGCCGAACTCGAGGCCTTCGCCGGCAGCTGCATCTCCGGCAAGACGAATGAACTGACCGCGCACAACGGCAACGTCGCGGTGGCGATGACCAACGCCGCGCTGAAATCAATCGACCGCAAGGGCCAGTGCGTCAGCATCGAAGAAGTGATGAACGACGCCCGCGCCAAGAACGACTCGAAGCGCGCCGCCTGAATCTGGAGACCGACCATGGCCAAACTCGCCACCCGTTACTTCATCGACCTCACCCAGCCCGAGGTCGCCGCACAGCTGAAAAAAAATCCGCTGGTGATCCTGCCCGCGGGCAGCGTCGAGCAGCACGGCCCGCACCTGCCCACCGGGACTGACATCTATGCCGCCAATGTCATCGGCCACGCGGTGGCCGAGCGCATGGACGGCCTGGTGCTGCCCGGCGGCCCGCTGGGTGTGACGCCGATGCACATGCCCTTCGAGGGCACGATCACGCTGTCGCCCGACACCTACCAGCGCGTCGTTACCGAAACCTGCGCCTCGACCGCACAGCACGGCGCGAAACGCCTGTTGATCCTGAACTGGCATGAAGGCAACATTCCGTCGCTGGCGATTGCCTCGGAAAAGCTGCACCGCGAAGTCGGCATGAGCGTGATCGTGGTCCAGGCCTGCTACGTCGCCGCCGAACTCTATGGCCACGACTGCGGCGGCCTCACCCACGGCGGCGAAATTGAGGCGCTGGCGGTGCTCGCATACCAGCCCGAGCTGGTGCACCTCGACCGCATCGATTACTCCTCCGACCACAGCCACGGCCGCAAATGGGACCGCCTGCGCCGCACCCACAGCTACCAGCCGGTGCTGCGCGACATCAAAACCATCGCGGCAACGGGCTGGTATGGTTCACCCGAACACGCCACCGCCGCCAAGGGCCTGAAGATGCTCAACGACATCGCCGACGCCATTGCCAGGGAATGCGGCGATATTTTTGCGCTGCTCGACGAGGCGCAGGGCGGCACCGCTGAAATCAAACATCTGAAAGTGGCCAGCTGATCATGGCGCGCGTCCTTACGCAGGTTGACGCCAAAAGCATGGGCCTGCCCGGCCGCAAATCGCTGGAGATTGTTTCCGGCGAAAAAGGCTCGCAGGCGGTGACACTGCGCCTGGTTGAAATCCCGCCGGCCAAACCCGGTGACGCGCCGCGAGGCAAACACTTTCACCAGGGCTTCGAGGAATGTATTCATGTGATGTCCGGCAAAGGCTGCACCGAGGCCGACAGCGGCAGCTATCCGCTGAAAGCCGGTGACACCATCCTGATTCCTTCGGGCGAGAAGCACGCCACGCGCAATACCGGCAACGAACCGCTGGTGCTGCTGTGTTTCTTCCCGGTGGCGGACATCAGCCAGCGCACGCAGGAAACTGCACCTCTTAAAAGCTAGCCACAGAGGTCACAGAGAACACAGAGAACTGCAAAAGCTACTCAACAAGATGCTCGCGGCATCGTCGTGGGTTTTCTCTGTGATCTCCGTGTCCTCTGTGGCTTAAAAGGTTTTCAAATGACCATTGACGTTCTTTGCCTCCGCCCCGAAGCTGATTTCACCCGTGTCGGCGTCATACCGCCCAAAAACATCAACATCGCCTATCGCAAGCCGGATGATGCCGACCTGCCGGCACTGATGAAGCAAGCCCGCGCGCTGCTGATTCCCGCGGTCGGCCCGAAACTGCCGGCAGCACTGTTCGAAGGCACAACCGTAAAGATGGTGCAAATCACCGGCGCCGGCGTGGACCGTCTTGACGAGGCGGCGCTGAAAAAACTCGGCATCCCAGTCGCCAACGTCCCCGGCGGCAGCAACAGCGCGCTGGCCGAATACACCACCACCTGCGCATCCGTCCTGCTGCGCCGTTTTGCCTGGGCCGATGCGGAGATCAAGAAAGGCAACTATGTGCCTTTCCGCAACCGCATGATGGCCGACAACCTGGCCGGCATCGACGGCGCGACCGTCGGCGTGGTCGGCATGGGCGTGATCGGCATGGCAGTGGCGCAGGCGTTTCACCGCATCGGCTGCCGCATCGTCTATTTCGACCCGGCGCTCAAAGACAAGTCACAGGCCGAGGCAATAAACGCCAAAGCCTTGCCACTGGATGAGTTGCTCAAAAACTCCGACGTGGTCACTCTGCACGTACCGCTAATACCGGCGACGACAAACCTGATTGGCTCCGCGCAACTCACGCTGATGAAACCTGAAGCCGTGCTGATCAACGGCGCCCGCGGCGGCGTGGTCGATGAGGCGGCGCTGGCGCAGGCCCTGCGCGAAAAACGCATCGCCGGTGCTGCGGTCGATGTCTACACCATCGAACCTGCTCCCGCTGACAACCCGCTGTTGAAGCTTGAAGGTGAAGCCGCTTCCCGCCTGCTGCTGACTCCGCATGTCGCTGGTGTCACCCGCCAGTCGGCGGCCTTCCTGTTCAAGGCTGCCTGGGAAAACGTCCAGCATGTGCTGGGCGGCGGTGCGGCAGCGAATCGCGTCTACTAGAATACGGGGCTCATCAGGAGGAGCCCCTTTGAAAAAGAACAAACCCCTCGGCGTTGCAGTCATCGGTTCGGGACGCATCGGCACGCTGCGTGCGCGGCTTGCCGCAAAACATCCCTCGGTCGGATTTCTCGCGGTGTCGGATCTCGATGCCGGCAAGGCCAAAGCTCTCGCCGAAACCTCCGGCGCCGATCTGCACTCGACCGACAACTTCGCGCTGATCGAGCACCCCGATGTCACCGCGGTGTTCGTGTCCACACCTGAAGGCGAACACGCGGCACCGATCAAGCGCGCTCTGGAACTGGGCAAGCCGGTGCTGGTGGAGAAACCCATCGCCCTCTCGCTGCGCGACGCCGAGGACATCCTCGCCACGCTGAAAACCACCGGCGGCAAGCTGCGCGTCGGTTACAGCCGCCGCTACAAGGAATGTTTCCTGCGCGCCAAGGAACAGATGATCCACGGCCGCCTCGGCCAGGTCACCGGCGGGCTGGCCCGCGTCTACAACTCGCGTGCCCAGGCCTTCTCGATCCTGAAACGCGACCCGCACGCGACACCGGTGCTGGACGTGCTGACCTATTACGTCGATCTGATGTGCTGGTTTCTCGAAGGCAATCCTCCGGTGGAAATCGTCGCCCGCGGCCAGAAGGGCATCTTCCGCGAGGCCGGCTACGGCGCTGATGATGTGACCTGGGCCATCGTCACCTTCGCCGACGGCGCGGTGGTCAACTTCGGCGTCAGCTACGCGCTGCCGGCGAAATACCCGACCCTGGGCCAGTCCGACCGTGTGGAACTGCTCGGCACCGAAGGCACGATGATCATCGACGACGACCACATGGACCATGTGCTGTATTCGGACAGGGGCATCCCGCACGCCTATGTGCCGGACCACGCGGTGAACATGGCCTTCCTTGGCAGCAACACCGCCGGCGACTGGGCGGTGGGTGACTTCTGGGGGCCGCTCGCCAACGAAACCCGCGCCTGGCTCGACCATCTGGTCACCGGCCACCCGACTGTGCACACCACGCCGGAACAGGCGATGGTCAACCTGCAGACCACCATCGCCATCGAACGCTCGGCGCGTGACGGCAAGCCGGTGCGCCTGCCGCTCGAAATCTGACGATAAAAAAACTCCGGAGGACCACATGAAAAAAATACTGCCGGCCCTGGCCGCCGCATGCTTCGCTGTGCCCGTAACCCAGGCCCAGGACTATCCCAACCGCCCGGTGCGGATGATTTCACCAAACCCGCCCGGCGGCGCCAACGACACCATCGGCCGCATCGTCGCCACCAAGATCGGTGAAATGCTCGGCCAGCCGATGGTGATCGACAACCGCGGCGGCGCCGGCGGCACGCTGGGTGCAGAAATCGCCGCCAAGTCCAATCCGGATGGCTACACCCTGCTCGCCGCCTCGGTATCGACACACTCCTTCTCACCGGCGCTGAAGGACAAACTCAATTACGAACCGGTGAAGGACTTCGCGCCGATCTCGCTGTTCGCAATTTCGCAGAACCTGCTGGTCGCCAATCCCTCGTTGCGGGTGAATACCGTCGCGGAACTGCTGGCCCTGGCCAAAGCCAAGCCCAAGCTCAACTACGCCTCGGGCGGCACCGGCTCGACCAGCCATTACGCGATCGCACTGTTCGTGCACCGCGCCGGCATCGACAAGATCACGGTACACGTGCCATACAAGGGCGGCGCACCCTCGGTCGCGGCGACGATGGCCGGCGAGACTCAGTTCTATTTCGGGCCGATGGCGAGCATGACTTCGCAGGTGCAGGCCGGCAAACTGCGCGCGCTTGCGGTGGGCGGCCTGAAGCGTTCGCCGACACTACCGGATGTGCCCACGGTTGCCGAATCCGGGGTGCCGACCTATCAGTCCTTCGGCTGGTTCGGCCTGATGGCGCCGGCAAAAACACCGCGTCCGGTGCTGCAGAAACTGCACAAGGCCACACTCAGCGCGATGGCTTCGGCCGATGTCGGGCAGAAATTCCTCAGCCTCGGTGTTGATCCGGTGACCAACTCGCCGGAGGAATTCTCGAAGTTTGTCGCCGACCAGCTGGTCCGCTACAAGGCCGCGGTGAAAGAGCTCGGCATCACTGCCGACTGAATTCCCGTCCAGAGCCTGTCTCAAAACCTGCCGAGCGCAGGCGTTTTGAGGCAGGTTCTAGCCCGGTGGCCAGTGCAGCGGCCTTCCGGCGAGTATATGCAGGTGCAGATGAAACACCGTCTGCCCTGCCTCCGCGCCGTTGTTGATCACCAGCCTGAACGCATCACCCACACCCAGCTGGCGGGCGACCTTGCCTGCGGCCAGCATCATGTGGCCCAGCAGCGCCTGATCAGGCGCTGCTGCGTCGGCCAGCTTCGGAATCTCCTGCTTCGGGATCAGCAGCACATGCACCGGTGCCTGGGGGTTGATGTCGCGAAAGGCCAGACACATCTCGTCTTCGTAAACGATGTCGGCCGGAATCTCACGGGCGATGATTTTGCTGAACAGTGTGGGCATGGCCATGGTCTCCAGGAACAGTTTCAGCCCGATGATAAGCGGCTTCCGCCCTTTTCAGCAGGTACAAGGTGAGTGGCCACAAACTATGCGTAAAATTTCAAGTATTTGATTTTATTGATAAATAACATAAAACCTGCTGATTGGAGCCTCGGCCAGAGCTAAATCCGAGATTATTATGCTGCACTGCAAAATATTTTTTGGCCAAAGTCTTGACTTGGCTTCAAGCGCCCTTATAATTTGAATTGTGCGGCGCAATATATTTCGGGCGCCTAGATAGCAGTGACCTCATTAATTAACTGTTTTTAAAGGAGAATCACCATGTTTCAGACTCCGGAACAACTTATTGCACTGAACAAAGCCAACCTCGAAGCCGCGATGAAATTTGCTGGCGTAGCGATTGGTGGCGCCGAGAAAATGATCGACCTGCAACTGAAAGCCGCCAAGACCGCATTCGCAGACAGCTTCGAAGGCGCGAAAGCCGTGGCTTCGGTCAAGGATCTGCAGCAGTTCTCCTCGCTGAAAGACAGCCTGGCCCAGCCGTCGCTCGAAAAAGCCACCGCCTACGCCAAAAGCATCTACGACGTCGCCACCGAAACCCAAGCCGAATTCGGCAAGCTGGTTGAAGCGCAAGTCGCCGAGTTCAACAAGGAACTGGTGTCGGGCCTCGACAAGATGATCAAAACCGCCCCGGCGGGTTCGGAAGTCGGCATCGCCGCAGTCAAGTCGGGCATTGCCGCCGTCAACTCGGCCTACGACAACCTGACCAAGGTCGCCAAGCAGTTCGCGCAAGCCAGCCAGTCGAACTTCGAAGCCGCCGCTACGCAAGCCACTGCCTCGGTGAAAAAGGCCGGCAAGAAAGCCGCCTAAGCTTCAGCACAGGCAGGCAGCAGCAAAAAGCCCCGGAGAAATCCGGGGCTTTTTTCATGGCACCAGGTAATGACCTGTTTTTTTCCCTCTGCGCTCTGCATATGTCACCCCACACTGCTGTTCATGCCGCTGTCCACGGAAAACCCAACGCGCTGACCCCGGCCTTCAGCAACGCGATCGCCTCCTCAACACGCGCTGCATCGCCACGCACGCCGAGCTCGATGAAACGCTCCGGCGTCACCCGCGGCAGGCTGAACACTTTGAGGCCTGGATATTTCGCCAGGCATTCGTTCATCAGCTCGATCAGCTGGCTCTCGCCGGCCTCGCGCACAATGATCGCCGCCTCCACAGCGCCAACCGCCACGGCATCGCGGTACACGTGATCGAGCACCCAGGCCATCATCGGCCAGGACATCTCCGGGAAGCCCGGCAGGAAATGGTGGCGGCCCACGGTAAAGCCCGGGATGCGGTTGTAAGGATTGGGGATGATCGAGGCGCCCTGTGGAAACTCGCCCATCATCAACCGTTGCGGCGTCACCCCCTTCGGATCATCGACAAAACGCGCACGGATCTCGGCCTCGGCTTCGGGATGCAGCAGCAGCGCCACGCCAGCGGCGCGCGCCGCGCATTGCCGGGTGTGATCGTCAGGTGTGGCACCGATGCCGCCAAAACTGAACACCACATCCTCACCCGCCAGCGTACGCCGCAGTGTCGTGGTGATCAGCTCCGGATCATCTCCCAGGTATTGCGCCCAGGACAGCTCCAGCCCGCGCTCGGCGAGCAGCGAGATCACCTTCGCCATGTGTTTGTCCTGGCGTTTGCCAGACAGGATTTCGTCACCGATGATGATGGCCGCGAATTTCAATACAGGCTCCAGTCAAAAAACATTGAAAGAACCGTGACGCCCCGAGAACCGTAGCGAGCACCGCCGGGCAAGGGGCACGGAGTCCTCCAAGAGGACTTGCTTCGCAGCGCCCCCCAAGAGGACTTGCTTCGCAGCGCCCCCCAAGAGGACTTGCTTCGCAGCGCGCTGAAGTCGAGACATATCGTGACGGAAGGCGAGACTTCGAGCACCGCGCGACGCCGCCCTGGCAGTGCGCAGCAGGTTGTCGGGGCTTCAGGAGTGGATGTAGCTTTCGAGCTGCTGAATGGTCATCTGCTGTTCGGCAATCACTTCCTTGACCAGGTCACCGATGGACAGCATGCCAATGACCTTGCCGCCATCAAGCACCGGCAGGTGGCGGATGCGCTTGCCGCTCATCAGCCCCATGCATTCGTCCACGGTCTGCTTCGGCCCGACACAGACCACCTTGTCGGACATGATTTCGCTGACCGCAAGATCGTGCGAGGATTTACCGAGCAGGATCACCTTGCGCGCGTAGTCGCGTTCGGAAATGATGCCACGCAGCTTGTCGCCCTCCATCACCAGCAGCGCGCCACAGTTTTTTTCGGCCATCATTTTCAGCGCATCGAAAACGCTGGACTGCGGAGCCACTGACCAAACGCTGCCGCCCTTGCCCTGCAACAACTGGCTGACTGTTCTCATGCCCCCCTCCTCGACGAGAAACCGGACACGCCGGCCGGAATTCAGTCTACCGAATTCCGCAGGCGGTGCAACGGCTACTGATCAGTGCGCGGCGATGGCGTCCGCTTTCTGCAACAGGTTTTGCGCCATGCGGATGTTGGCGATATCCACCAAACGGCCATCGACCTGCACCGCGCCCTTGCCCTCGCGGGCGGCCTGGGCCATCGCTTCGACAATGCGTCGGGCCTTGGCGACTTCTTCCGGTGACGGGCTGAACACCGCGTTGGCGGCCTCGATCTGCGTCGGGTGAATAGCCCACTTACCCTCGAAACCCAGCGCCGCGACACGGCGTGCGGCGGCCAGATAACCCTCGGGATCCTTGAAATCCCCATAGGGGCCGTCAATCGGACGCAGCCCCCAGGCACGGCAGGCCACCAGCATGCGCACCTGGGCGGCATGCCAGGGATCGCTCTGGTGAAACTCGCGTTTGCCCGCGGCATCCTTGTCGGACAGCACGCCGTATTCCGGATGCAGGCCGCCGATGATGGTGGTGCGGGCGCGGGTCGAGGCGGCAAAATCGCCGGAACCGAAAGCCATCGCCTCGAGCCGGCGGCTGGACTGCGCGATGGTTTCGACGTTGGCCAGGCCCAGCGCGGTTTCGATCAGCGCCTCGAAGCCGATGCGTTTCTTGCCACCTCCTCCACGGCCCTGCGCGGTCTCGATCTGCGTCACCAGCATGTCCAGCGCATAGAGATCGGCGGCCACACCGACCTTGGGCACGATCAGCAGGTCGAGGCGCGGGCACTGCTCGACCAAGTCAACCACGTCGCGGTACATGTAATGGGTATCAAGGCCGTTGATGCGCACCGCCATCACCTTGCGCCCCCAGTCGATGTCGTTCAGTGCGGCAACAACGTTCCTGCGTGCTTGCGGCTTGTCGTCCGGTGCCACCGCATCCTCGAGATCGAGGAACACCACGTCGGCTGCCGACTTCGCGGCCTTTTCGAAAATCGCGGTATTGATACCCGGCACTGCCAGTTCGGAGCGGGTCAGCCGCGGTGTTGCCGGTTCGGGTTGCGTAAAGCTCATGAAGTCCTCCGGGTTTTATCCTGAAAATCCTGTCCATCCTGTAAATGGCAGTCAGCTTTTGCCGACATCTGCTCGAGCACGGTAATCAGCGCCGCGAGGTCATCACGGCCGCGATCCTGCGCCATCAGCGCATTGATCTGCTGCAGCACCAGCGCCGCGGCCGGTGCCGGCACCTTCGAATCGTGGGCCAGCTCGAGCACAATGCCGAGATCCTTGTGGTAAAGCCGGGTGTCGATGCCGTTGGCGAAGTCGCGCGACACCATGCGGCTGCCGAACACCTCCATCACCCGGCTCGCGGCAACGCCGCCCATCATCACTTCTCGCACCTTGCTCGGATCGGCGCCGAGACGCGCCGCGAGGTTCAGCGACTCGGCCACACCCTCGGCCGCGACCAGCAGGGCGAGCTGGTTGCAGGCCTTCGCCACCTGCCCGGCACCAATGTCGCCGACGCGGGTGATGGTCTTGCCCATGCAGGTGAACACCGGCCGCATGCGCTCGAACACCTCGGGCTTGCCGCCGGCCATGATCGACAGCGTCGCCTGCGCGGCACCCATCGGCCCGCCTGATACCGGCGCATCGAGCATTTCGATACCCTTCGCCGCCAGCGCCGCAGCCAGCGCACGCGCCACGGTTGGCGAGATGGTTTCCATGTCGATGACCACGCTGCCGGCACGCGCGCCGTGGATCACCCCCTGGTCACCGAGCAGCACCTGCTCAACATCAGCCGCGGTGGTGACCATGGTGATCACCACTTCGCTCGCCGCGGCCAGCGCCGCCGGCGTTTCATGTCGCGCCGCCCCCTCCGCCAGCAGCGGCGCGGCGCTGTCGGCGCGGCGCGCCCAGACACCGACCTGATGGCCACCCTTCAGCAGATGTCCCGCCATGTGGCGCCCCATCGCGCCGAGCCCGATGAATCCGATGTTCAAAACAATCTCCTCAGTTGCCGATCCAGCCGAAAGCCATGATCAGCGGCAAGGTCAGCCAGAACAATATCGTGCTCCAGCCGATCAGCAATGCAGCCGCGGCCGAATCGAGCTTGAAGCGGTCGGCCAGCAGCAGCGCGGTCATCATTGCCGGTGTGGTGCCCTCGACAATCGCCGCATACTGGGCTTCACCCATCTGGGGATAGATCAGCGGCGCGATCAACCAGACGATCAGCGGTGTCAGCAGCAGCTTGATGCCGGCGGTGGCGAGAATTTCGCCGCGCGGCACCAGCTTGCGCCAGGGAATGGTCATGCCGAGCACGAACAGGATCACCGGTATCGTCGCCTGGCCGATGAACTGCGTGGCCTTGACCAACGGCTGGTAAGTCAGGTCGAGCTGCTGGCAGGCAAAACCGGCGAGGAAGGCCCAGATCGGCGGCATCGTGAGCATCACGCCGATCACCGAGGGCCGGTCGGTGTCGCGGTCATGTGAGCCGAGGCGCGTGGCGATCCACACCCCCAGCGTCCACACCAGCGGCATCGTCATCAACATGTCGTTGAACACCGCATAACGCAGTGCCTCGGCACCGAAAAAAAACACCAGCACCGGAGCGCCGATGTTGAAGGTGTTGCCGAACATGCCGCCGAGCATCAGCGCGGCGCGGGTCTGGTCGGTGAGCTGCGGCCACAACGGCAACCGATACAGCAGCACATACAGCACGGCAGCAGAAGCCAGCGAGCCGATGCCGACCAGCAGCGGCACCGACAACAGGTCGCGGCTGATCGGCGTGGTGGAGGCGACCGCAAACAGGATGCTTGGATAAAACAGATACATCACCAGCCGGTTCAGGTCCGAACGCAACTGCTCGACGTTGGTGTCTGGAAAAAACCGCGGCCACAACGCACCGGCGCAGACCAGCAGCGACAGCGGCAGCATCACCTGCACCATCAGGTCAAACAGCTGGGTGAAGTAATTCATCGCTCTGGCTGGCCGCCGATAATTGGTAATTTATTCAATAAAAACAATTGCTTATGTGCTATTTATGCTTCACGGCCATTGCCGCGCCCCGGGATTGATCAGATTGGGCGGCAACTGTCCGCTCAGTGCTGCCACCAGATTGCGCGCAGCGAGCATCGCCATCGCGCGTCGCGTCGCCTCGGTGGAACTGCCGACATGTGGCGCCAGCACCACGTTGTCCAGCTTCAGGAAACCGGGGTTCAGCTTCGGCTCGTTCTCGTAGACGTCAAGGCCGGCACCGCGCAGACGGCCATTCTTCAGCGCATCCACCAGCGCCGCATCATCGACCACACCGCCACGCGTGGAGTTGATCAGGATCGCGCCCGGTTTCATCTTCGCCAGTTGCGCGGCACCGATAAGGTGGTGGGTCTGCGGCGAGTACGGCACCTGCAGCACGACAAAATCGGATTGCGCCAGCAATTCATCCAGCGTCGCATGACTTGCCTTGCATTTCTGCTCCAGCTCCGGTGCGATGCGGTTGCGGTTGTGGTACAGCACCTTCATCTCGAAACCGGAGGCGCGGCGCGCGATGGCCTGGCCGATGCGACCCATGCCGACAATGCCCAGCGTCGCGTGGTGCACATCCACGCCCAGCCATTGCTTCAACTGCCAGCCGGTCCATTCGCCGGCGCGGATACGGCGCTCGACCTCGGTGATGCGCCGCGCGGTGCCGAGCATCAGCGCCCAGGCCAGGTCGGCGGTGCTGTCGTCGAGCACGCCGGGTGTATTGGTTGCCAGTACGCCTCGCGCGGTGCAGGCCGGGACGTCGATGTTGTTGTAACCAACGGCGATGTTGGCCACCGCCCTGAGTTGCGGCGCGGCAGCAAGCAGCGCCGCATCCACCTTGTCGGTCAGCGCGCACATCAGGCCGTCACATTCAGCCAGTGCCGCAGCCAGCGCCTTCGGCGCGTACGGCGCATCGGTCTGGTTGTCGATTACCGTGCAGTGCTGGCGCAGGTAATCCAGCGTGTCGTCGAACACTTCACGGGTGACCAGGATTTTCGGTTTTGGGCTGCTCATGATGGATTCCGTCAGTAAAAATCAGCGTGTCGCCTGAAACAGCCAGCGCGCGGCGCGAATCAGTGCGGCATCGTTGCCGCATCGCGCCACCAGTTGCACACCCAGCGGCAGGCCGTTGGCGCCACTGAGCAGCGGCAGCGTAATTGCCGGCAGGCCGGCAAAGGTCCACAGCGTGCAGAAGGCCGGATCACCGGTCGAGTCGAGACCCGGCGGCGCTGTACCCGGCACCGCAGGTGTGACTATGGCATCGACCTGCCCAAACAAGGGATCAAAAGCGGCATTCACCACGGCAATCTGCGCACGCGCCGCGGCCACGGCTTCTGCAGCCGTAGCCAGACCACGCTCGATCTGCGCCTGCAACGAAGCGGATAACTGCTCGCGGCCGCGTGTCCACTCATCTGCGTAATTCTCCGCGATCTCGGCCTCCATCAGCGTGCGCTGCCAGTCCCAGGCCGGCGCCACTGCAGCGGGCATCTCCAGTTCCGCCAGATTGAAGCGGCGGGCAAAACCTTCAAAAGCAGCGCGGGTATCGGCCCCGGCCCTGGGCCATGCCGCAGTGCGCATCCACGCCAGGCGCGGCTGCGCGGAGCCGGACGTCGCTGACAACAAATGTTCACCGGCCTCACCGTCGCAGAGTACCGCAGCCAGCAACGCCGCATCCTCGACCGAACGTGCGAACACGCCAACCTGATCCAGCGCCGGCGACTGGCGCAGCACACCTTCACGCGGAATCAGTCCGAAGCCGGGCTTGTAACCAACCACACCACAGAACGCCGCCGGCCGGATCACCGAGCCATTGGTCTGGGTGCCGATCGCCGCCGGCACCATGCCCGCGGCCACTGCCGCGGCCGAGCCGCTTGAAGAACCGCCGGGCGTATGCGCCGGATGGTGTGGATTGCGCGTCTTGCCCGGCGCATAGGTGGCCAGCTCGGTGGTCACTGTCTTGCCGAAAATCACCGCACCGGCCGCTCGTAATCGCGCCACCACGACGGCATCACTCTGCGGGCGGCGGCCGGCATGCAGCACGGTGCCGTTCTCGGTGGGCATGTCAGCGGTGTCGATGATGTCTTTCACACCAACCGGCACGCCATGCAAAAGCCCGCGGACCGGCAGTGCGTCCAGCGCAGCTGCCTGGTGGCGCACCAGTTCACGGTCGAGGAAGGTCCAGGCCTCGACCAGGTGCTCGACCGCATCGACACGCTCGAGACAGGACTCGCTGACCGCCAGCGCTGTCACCGTGCCCGCGGCACAGCGTTCGCGGATTTCACAAACGCCGAGGGCGCTCAAGGCGCCCCCGGCTGCCGGCAGACGATCCATCTCCGCTCAGCGATACAGAACTTCCGGCAGCCACATGCCGATGCCGGGGAACATGTAGAGCAGGATCAGCGCGATGATCTGGATACCCATGAACGGAATCATGCCGAGGAAAATCTGGTTCAGCGTGACGTGCGGCGGTGCCACCCCTTTCAGGTAGAACGCCGCCATCGCCACCGGCGGCGACAGGAAGGCCGTCTGCAGATTCAGCGCCACCAGCAAACCGAAGAACAACGGATCGATGCCGAACTTGGGCAGCAGGGGGATGAAAATCGGCATGAAGATGACGATGATCTCGGTCCACTCCAGCGGCCAGCCGAGGATGAAGATGATGAGCTGGGCGAGGATCAGGAACTGGATCGGCGTCAGCCCCAGCGACAACACCCACTTCTCGATGATCTCCTGTCCGCCAAGCAGCGCGAAGGCCGCCGAGAAAATCGCCGAACCGACAAACAGCCAGCACACCATCGCGCTGGTCTTGGCGGTGAGGAATGACGACTCCTTGATGATCACGCCCAGCTCGCGCGTGGTGCTGCCGACGGCGGCAATGCCGGGATTGCCGCGGTAATGCGCGACAAAGCGGTAGGCGCCAGCGAGCAGGAAGCCGCCGAAGGCACCAACCGCCGCGGCCTCGGTCGGTGTCGCCAGACCAAAGACGATGGAGCCGAGCACGGCAAGGATCAGCACCGCCAGCGGGAAAAACGAGGACAGCAGCATCTTGAACACTTCGAAACGCTGCCAGGTCCACAGCGCGTACAGCACCGCCAGCAGCAACACCGCACCACCCAGCATGCCCCAGAACCATGCCGGCGCCGGCCGGGGTTCGGCCGGTTGTTCGGCGGCGGTGACAGGCTCGGCCGCGGCTTTTTCCGGTTCGGCGGGCGCCGCTGCCGTGGAACCGGCCGCAGCCGGCTTGTCCGTGCCTTCCGCGGGCGGTTCCTGCAGGCCAGTGCCACCCGCGGGCGGCGGTTCCTGCAGCCCGGTGCTTTCAGGCGGCGGCTCCTGCAGGCCGCCCGCGGATTCTGCGGGGACATCAGCGGAAGCAATGTTGCCGGTTTCGACCAGACCCGTGGTATCCGCGTCCTTCAGCGGCGCGGTCACCGCGCTGTAGGTCAGTGCAAGCACCGCAGCCACCGCCAGCGCGGGCAGCAGCGCAACAATGAACTGCCCTGCCGCTGTCGACTTCGCCACTCCGGGCACGCCACGAAGCGCCCCGGCAAGGCCGAGCAGCGCGTTGCGGCCGCGGCCGGCCAGGGTCTGCGCATACGCCGGCAGTTCAACGCGGCGCTCGCTCTCGGGCAATGCCGGCATCCAGTCCGGCTTGATCAACGCCATGATGATCACGTAACCGACATACAGGCCGGCGAGCATGATGCCGGGGAAAAACGCGCCGGCGTACAGCTGCACCACCGACACGCCGGCGGTCGCGCCATAAACGATCAGCAGCACCGAGGGCGGAATCAGGATGCCCAGGCAACCACCCGCGGTCACCGCACCGGCGGCGATCTCGGTCTTGTAGCCGGCCTTGAGCATCGCCGGCATCGCCAGCAGTCCCATCAGCGTCACCACCGCGCCGACGATGCCGGTGGCGGTGGCAAAAATCGCGCAGGTGACGATGGTTGCCACCGCCAGCGAACCGGGCACCCGCGCCATCGCAAGGTGCAGGCTCTTGAACAGCTTTTCGATCAGCGCCGCGCGTTCAACCAGATAACCCATGAACACGAACAGCGGCACCGCGATCAGCACGTCATTGGACATCACACCATAGGCACGCTGCACCATCAGGTTCAGCACATGATCAATCGCCATGTCGGGATTGCTGGTGCTGCGGTAGAAGAACCAGGCGAACAGCACGCCCATGCCCATCAGCGTGAATGCCGTCGGGAAACCGAGCATGATCGCCACCACCACCAGCGCCAGCATCAGCAGGCCGAGATGGCCGTTGGTCATGCTGGTCCACGGCGTCAGAAACAGCACCGGCAGCGCGATCATCGCCATGATGGTGAAGCCGAACCACAATTCCTTGCGCATCTTGATCATGATTTCACCTGCGCCGGGGTGGCCACATCATCGGCATGGACCATTTCCTTCAGCTTGTCGACGTCAACCTCCTCGACGTCCTCCTCGCGTGAAGGCCAGTAGCCCTGCTTCAGGCAGATCACGCAGCGCGCGATCTCGACCACGCCCTGCAGCAGCAGCATCAGGCCGGCCAGCGGGATGATGGTCTTGAAGGGATACACCGGCGGACCGTCGGCGGTGATGTTGGAGTGTTCGTTGATCTGCCAGGACTCGATGGCAAAAGAGTAACCGGCATAAGTAAGCGCGATGATACCGGGGATGAAAAACACGATGTAAAGGATCAGGTCGAGCGCCGCCTGGGTGCGCGGCTGGAAAAAACCGTACAACACGTCGCCGCGGACATGGCCGTTCTTGGACAGGGTATAGGCACCGGCCATCATGAACAGCGTACCGTAGAGCATGATCATCACGTCAAAAACCCAGGCATGCGGATTGTCCATCACATACCGGGAAAAAACCTCCCAACTGATGAGCAGGGTCAGGCCGACGATCAGCCATGAAAAAAAGTGGCCTACAAAGGTGCTGACCTTGTCGATGAAAAGCAGGATTTTCTGCATGCGCTCTTGTCCTTGCGTTCCGTTACACAGTATTGACGGGAAGCAGACCATCAAAAAAAACACCATCCGGTGTTCGCCGGATGGTGTTTCATGCCTTAACGCCGGTACTGGCTGGGGTTATTTCTTGGCTGCGTCTTTTTTCGGCGCCTGTTTCGGGGCGAAGTAATGATTGTATGCCATGCGCCGGTTGACGTTGGTATCGAGATCCCAGCGCACCGCCCGCTCGGCGAACTTGCGCTGCGATTCCATGATCTCGCCAAACAGCGCGTTGTCCTTGCGCTTGGCCACCGCATCGTCGTAGCCGGTCAGCTGGGCCTGCAGTACCGCGTCCGGGGTTTTGTAGAACTTGACGCCCTGGCGCTGCTGCATCTCGATGTAGTCCTGCGAGTAGCGGTTGACCGCCTTCCATGACATGTCGGCGGAGGCCGCCTCGACGGCGTTCTCGATGATCGACTTCATCCGTGCCGGCAGGGAGTCGAACTTGCCCTTGTTGAACATGATCTCGAACTGCTCGGCGTTCTGGTGGAAGCTCTGCAGCATGCACACCTTGGACACGTCCGGGAAGCCGAGGATGCGGTCCGACGAGGCGTTGTTGAACTCGGCGGCGTCAAGCAGACCGCGGTCCATCGCCGGGACGATCTCGCCACCGGGCAAGGCGTTGACCGCGGCAGATGCCCACCGTGCGGAACTTCAGGCCCTTCATGTCCTGCACCTTGGTCACCGGTTTCTTGAACCAGCCCAGCGGCTGGGTCGGCATCGGGCCGTAGGGGAAGGACACCACGTTGGCGCCGATCGAGCCGTAGAGCTTGGCAAGCAACTCCTTGCCACCGCCATATTTGTGCCATGACAGCAGCATGTTCGCGTCCATGCCAAAGGCCGGGCCGGAACCCCAAAGGGCGAGGGCATTCTGCTTGCCGTAGTGATAGACCAGCACGCCGTGGCCACCGTCGAGGGTGCCCTTGGACACCGCATCGAGCAACTGGAAGGCCGGAACCACCGCACCCGCCGGCAGCACGTCGATCTTCAGGTCGCCGCCGGTCATGTCATTGACCTTCTTCGCGAAGTCGAGGGCGTATTCGTGGAAGATGTCCTTGGCCGGCCAGGTACTCTGCCAGCGCATGGTGATCGGTCCCGCCTGTGCCTTGGAGATCATCGGGAAGCCAGCCACCGCCACACCTGCGGCCGCAGAGGCCCCGGTGAGGAACTTGCGACGGGTCGTTTTTGCTTCTACAGACTTCGGTTTTTTCAACATGCACTCCTCCAGATTACGATGACTGCGGAAAACCGCGGCAGACCTTGGCGGCGCCAGCTCGGCGCCAAACCCGTCGCGACATTTTGTGAAAATCCGGCCTTGCCTTTTTTTATGAATGCAGCGGTGAAAAACCGCGGAAGAACCGGCATCGGCGAGCGGGCATCGTAGCGCCCGGTATCCCCAAAAGCAAGCCTGAAACCGGGGCTGCGCGAGGGGCGGACAGAGGGAAAAAAGGTCGCGGTAATGCTTACGGCTTCCTGACGGCCACCCCTCACCGTTCAGGACAAGTCAGGGCAGCAACAGCAGATGCACACGATAGGGACCATGGGCGCCCAGGGTGACGGTCTGCTCGATGTCGGCGGTACGGGAAGGTCCGGAAACAAAATTGACCGCCCGCGGCATCGCGCCGAGTTCGGCACGCAGCAGGGCCCAGCCCTCCTCCATGCCGGAAACGATGCGCCGGCGCGAGACCACGGCAATATGGGTTTCCGGGAGCAGGCTGGTCACGGCATGGCTGCCGCCCCCGGAGCACAGCATCAGCGTGCCGGTTTCGGCAATCGCGCAAAACGAACCGGTGATGCCGACCAGATCATCAGCCCCTGCCGGACGCACTTCGACCCGGAGCCCCTGACCCGCCCAGTCGAGCCCGGCAAAGGCCGGCCAGCAGACTGCAACAGGCTGCAACGACTGCGCCTGCAGATAAGCGGCCACCGCCTGCGGCACCGCCTGCAGTTCGGGCAACTCATCCACCGTGCTTGACAGATTGCGCGCACGCTCGATGAACCTCGCCACCAGATCAGCCGGCATGCCCGGCCGCGGCCCGGCAGTCCGCGCCGCGATCTCCTGCGCCACAAGCTCGCGTTCAGCAGCGCGCGGCGTAACCGCCTTGCCCTGACGGGCACGAATGCGGGCGAGAATGTTGGCGCGTGCGGACATTGATCAGGATTGGGAATTGCGCATCGAGCGTTGCGGAAAAACCTCTGGCACACCCTCTGCGCGAACGCCGATGGCCACCCCCAACCTCCGCTCCTCGATCCTCATTTCAGGTTTACCCCAGCGTCGGCATGTTGAATCCGGCCGGCAGCGCGTTGGCATCGGGCCAGCGCGAAGTCACCACCTTGCCACGGGTATAGAAACGCACGCCTTCGGGGCCGTGTACATGCTGGTCGCCGAACAGTGAATTACGCCAGCCGCCGAAGGAATAGAAGGCGATCGGCACCGGAATCGGCACGTTGATGCCGACCATGCCGACCTCGATCTCGCGCTCGAACTTGCGCGCGGCACCGCCGGAACGGGTGAACACCGCGGTGCCGTTGGCATAGGGGTTGTTATTGATCATCGTGATTGCGTCATCCAGCGATTTCACCCGCAGCACCACCAGCACCGGCCCGAAGATCTCGTCGCGATAGATGCTCATCCCGGTGGTGACGTGGTCGAACAATGTGGCGCCGATGAAAAACCCGTTGTCGTGGCCGGGCACCTTCAGTCCGCGGCCATCAAGCACCAGCTTCGCTCCCGCGGCCACGCCTTGGTCAACATAGCCGGCGATCTTGTCGCGGTGCGGCTTGCTGATCACCGGCCCCATGTCCACACCCGGCGCAGTACCGCCGCCGATCTTGAGCTTTTCCGCGGAAGCCTTCAGTTTCGCCACCAGCGCATCGGCCACCTCTTCCACCGCCACCACCGCCGAAACCGCCATGCAGCGCTCACCAGCCGAGCCATAAGCGGCACCGATCAGCGCGTCCGCCGCAAAATCGAGATCGGCATCGGCCAGCACCACGGCGTGGTTCTTCGCGCCGCCCAGCGCCTGCACACGCTTTCCCTCTTTGGCGCAGGTCTCATAAATGTATTTCGCAATCGGCGTCGATCCGACGAAGGACACCGCCTTCACGTCCGGGTGATGCAGCAGCGCATCGACAGCAACCTTGTCGCCGTGCACCACGTTGAGCACGCCGTCGGGCAGCCCCGCCTCCTTCAGCAGCTCGGCCATGCGCATCGACGCCGAAGGCACCTTCTCCGAAGGCTTCAGCACAAAGGTATTGCCGCAGGCGATCGCCACCGGAAACATCCACAGCGGCACCATCACCGGAAAATTGAAAGGCGTGATGCCGGCGCAGACACCGACCGGCTGGCGGAGCGAATAGGTATCAACACCGGTGCCGACTTCGGGGCTGTGCTCGCCCTTCAACAGCTGCGGGATGCCGGTGACAAATTCAACGACTTCAAGGCCGCGCTGCACCGAGCCCATTGCGTCAGGCAGGGTCTTGCCGTGCTCCTCGGTGACCAGCTTCGCCAGCTCTTCGTGGTGCGCCACCAGCAGCTCGCGGAATTTCATCAGGATGCGCGCGCGGCGCAGCGGCGGGGTGTCGCGCCAGGCCGGCAGCGCCCGTTTCGCCGCAGCGACAGCCGCATCGATATCGGAAGCGTCGGCCAGCGGTACCTGCCGCGTCACCGCGCCGGTGGCCGGATTGGTGACACCCGCAGTACGGGTGGAGCGCGCCGCGTGCGGCTTGCCGTCGATCCACAGCGGAATGGTGGTGTTGATGTCTTGTGGTTTGTTCATGGTGTTCTCGTAAAAAAACTTAAAATCTTCAGCCACAGAGGACACAGAGAGCACAGAGAAAAAACAAAAGCATTGCTGCAGACTTGTTTGCCAGCCAACACTTGTTTTGATTTTGAATTCCTCTGTGTTCTCTGTGTCCTCTGTGGCTAAGCCTTTGACCTTGCCTCTTTATACATCTCCCTGAAAGTCCGCCCCTGCGGCGCCGGAAAATCGCGGCGGTCGGTCCAGCCGCTGCCAAAAGGCAGGCTGCGAATCATGCCACGTTCGTCGGCCATCGCCCTCAGCAGGCGCGCCTTGAAGCGCATCACCGCGGCATACAGCGCGGGGCGCGCCGCCAGCCAGCCCCAGGCACGTAATGCCAGCACTTCGGGCCACGGTTTGAGCCGGCGTTCGAACTGCTGTTCGCGCAGCTTGCGCAGCAGTTCAGGCAGTGGAATCTTCACCGGGCAGGCGACATGGCACTGCCCGCACAGCGTCGCCGCATTGGGCAGGTCACGCGCATTTTCCAGCCCGACATAGGTCGGCGTCAGCACCGAACCCATCGGCCCCGGATAAACCCAGCCGTAGGCATGGCCACCGACACTCTGGTAGACAGGGCAGTGGTTCATGCAGGCGCCGCAGCGGATGCAACGCAGCATCTCCTGGAAATCACCGCCGATCAGTTTTGTGCGGCCGGCATCGACCAGAATCACGTGGAAATGTTCGGGGCCGTCGCTATCGCCTTCGCGCCGCGGGCCGGTGGTCACCGACACATAGTTGGTGATGCTCTGCCCGGTGCCGTGGCGCGGCAGCAGGCGGATCAGCGTCGCCACGTCCTCCAGCGTCGGCACCACCTTCTCGATGCCGGTGATCGCAACGTGTACCTTGGGCAGCGTGGTCACCATGCGGCCATTGCCCTCGTTGGTGACAATCAGCGTCGAGCCGGTTTCGGCGATGATGAAATTGGCCCCTGAAACGCCCATGTCCGCCGACAGGAAGTGCGGCCGCAGCTTCTCGCGCGCTTCGCGGCACAGCGCCGGAATGTCGGTCAGCCGCGGTGCCTTGTGTTTGTCGGCGAACAAGTCCGACACCTCGTCGCGGGTCTTGTGCACCACCGGTGCGACGATGTGGGAGGGTGGTTCCTGCGCCAGCTGCAGGATGTATTCGCCAAGGTCGGTCTCCACCACCTCCAGACCGGCAGCCTCCAGCGCGACATTGAGCCCGCATTCCTCGGTGACCATCGATTTCGACTTGACCACCTTGCGCACACCGTGCAGCGCGGCGATCTCGCGCACGATGCGGTTGACATCTTCATGGGTCTCCGCCCAGTGCACCACGGTGCCGCGGGCGGCGGCATTCTTTTCGAAGGCATCCAGATAGACATCCAGGTTGGCCAGCGCGCGGTCGCGTATCTCCGCCGCGGCATCGCGGATCTCGGGAAAATTGTCGAGCTCGGTGATGCGGTCGGCACGGCCCTTGACGAAATTTCCTTGCAACTTTTTCAACGCCGTTTGCAACTTGACGTCGGCGAGCTTGGCGCCTGCCCGGGCTTTGAAGTGCATCGAAGTGACTTGCATGGGGTCTAGTATAGGGGATCGCAAAAACCCCACGTTCTGGTACGTATTTTGCAAGAATCACGGCCATGAAAATCATGCTGTTCGATGAAACCCCGGAACGCTCCCTGTTTCTGCGCATGACCCTGGAGCGTCTCGGCCATGAAATCGTCGCCGAAATCTCCAATCCGGGCGCGTTGTATGACGAGGTGCGCAGGCGCGCCCCGGACGCGATCATCATCGACACCGAGTCACCCAGCCGCGACACGCTGGAACACCTCTGCCTGATTACCGAGAGCTGCCCGCGGCCAATCGTGATGTTCAGCCACGACGCCAAGAAGGAGTCGATCCGCGAAGCGGTGCGCGCCGGGGTTACCGCCTACATCGTCGACGGACTGGCCGCCGAGCGGATCGAGCCGATCATCGAAACCGCGATGGCCCGCTTCGAGGCCTTCCAGTCGGTGCAGGAAGAACTCGCACAGACCCGCAGCAAACTGTCCGAGCGCAAGCTGGTCGATCGCGCCAAAGGCATCCTGATGACGGAGAAAAAAATCTCCGAGGACGAAGCCTACCGCCTGCTCCGCAAGCTGGCGATGGACCGCAGCACCTCACTCGGCAACGTTGCTGAACAGGTCATCACCTTCGCCAAGCTGCTCGGCTGAACGTCCTGGACATGACCTTCACTGGTGCGGAGCGCCGGGTTTGTGCACCGCAATAGCGCGCGCACTCCAATTCCAGTCAGTTTCGATGCTTAAAAAAAATTCAATTAAAACAAATAGTTATTAAATTTATCGGGTAATTTCGAGGTTTGGCACGCGGTTTGCAATGTGTTGGGTTGTAAACCGGCCAACGGCGGCCGGTTTCAGGACAAGGGTGTTCGAGCAACTGCGCTTTTTTGGCGCGGGGCTTCGACACCCTTTTTTTATTTGGCCCAACGCTGGACCTGCATGGAGAACACGATGAATGAGAACCCGAACCGCAAAACGCCCCGCCGCAAATTCCTCCAGCAAGCCGGCGCGGCGGCCCTGATGAGCCTGGTACCGGAAGCGGTGCGCATCGGTGCCTGGGCGGCGGGTTCGGATGCGCCGGAAAAAACCGAGGTCAAGATCGGTTTCATCCCGCTCACCGACTGCGCCTCGGTGGTGATGGCCTCGGTGCTCGGCTTCGACAAGAAGTACGGCATCAAGATCACGCCGACCAAGGAAGCCTCCTGGGCCAGCGTGCGCGACAAGCTGGTCAATGGCGACATCGATGCAGCCCACGTTCTTTACGGCCTGATCTACGGCCTGCATCTCGGCGTCGGCGGCCCGAAAAAGGACATGGCGCAGCTGATGACGCTGAACCACAACGGCCAGGCCTTCACCCTGTCGAAAAAACTCGCCGACGCCGGCGCCGGCGATGTGACTTCCCTGGCGGCAATGATCAAGAAGGATAAACGCGAATACACCTTCGCCCAGACCTTCCCCACCGGCACCCACGCGATGTGGATTTACTACTGGCTGGCTTCCGCCGGCATCAATCCCTTCCGCGACGTCAAGACCATCACCGTGCCGCCGCCGCAGATGGTGGCCAACATGCGTGTGGGCAACATGGACGGCTTCTGCGTCGGCGAACCCTGGAACCATCGCGCCATCGCCGACGGCATCGGGGTTACGGCTGCCACGACACAGGATGTCTGGAAAGACCATCCGGAAAAAGTGCTCGGCACCACCGCCGACTTCGCCAACAAGTTCCCCAACACCTGCCGCGCGATGATCATGGCCGTTCTCGAGGCCAGCCGCTGGATCGACGCCTCGCTGTCCAACCGCATGAAAATGGCCGACACCGTCGCCGCCGCCGCCTACGTCAACACCTCGGTCGACGTCATCAACCAGCGCATCCTCGGCCGCTACCAGAACGGCATGGGCAAGACCTGGGATGACCCCAACCACATGAAATTTTTCAACGATGGCTTCGTCAACTTCCCGTACCTGTCCGACGGCATGTGGTTCCTGACGCAGCACCGCCGCTGGGGCCTGCTAAAGGAAGACCCGGACTATCTCGGCGTGGCCAAACAGATCAACCGCATCGATCTCTACCGCCAGGCCGCCTCCCAGCTCAAGGTCAGCGTGCCCAAGGACGCGATGCGCACCTCAAAGTTGATCGATGGCGTGGTCTGGGATGGCAAGGATCCGAAAAAATACGCCGCCAGCTTTGCCGTCAAGATGAGCTGATTGAAGGAGCACGAAGATGATGACCGCAACGATTTCCGCAACACCGGACCCGGTGGACACCTCACCGGAAAAAACTGCCGCATCCGCCGTGGTGCCGCACCCGGCGGCGCCGACCCGCAACGCCGCCGCCGAACAGGCGGCGGCCAACCTGCGCATCGCGGTGCGGCGGCGCAGGGAAATCGCCGCGCGCATCGCGGCGCCGCTGCTCGGCCTGCTGGTCTTCCTGACCATCTGGTTCGCGGTGTCGCAGATGGGCTCGATACCGGGGCCGGCCAAGACCTGGGAAGCGGCCAAGGTCGTGTTCAGCGATCCCTTCTACAAGAACGGCCCCAATGACCAGGGCATCGGCTGGAAAATCGGCGGCTCGCTGTCGCGCGTGGCCATGGGCTTCGGGCTGGCCGCGCTGATCGGCATCCCGCTTGGTTTCATCATCGGGCGCTTCCTGTTCATGCGCAACATGGCGGAACCGGTGATCAGCCTGCTGCGGCCGGTGTCGCCGCTGGCCTGGCTGCCGATCGGCCTGCTGGTGTTCAAGGGCGCCGATCCCGCGGCGATCTGGACCATTTTCATTTCCAGCATCTGGCCGATGGTGATCAACACCGCGGTCGGCGTGCAGCGCATCCCGCAGGATTACCTCAACGTCGCGCGGGTGCTGAAACTCTCCGAATGGAAAGTCTTCAGCAAGATCCTGTTTCCCGCGGTGCTGCCGTACATGTTGACCGGCGTGCGCCTGGCCATCGGCGTCGCCTGGCTGGTGATCGTTGCCGCCGAGATGCTCACCGGCGGCGTCGGCCTCGGCTTCTGGGTGTGGGACGAGTGGAACAACCTCAAGGTCGAAAACATCATCATCGCGATTTTTGTCATCGGCATCATCGGGCTGCTGCTCGAATATTCCCTGCTGCTGCTGGCCAGGCGCTGGCAATACGACTGATTCGGGCAACACGGTTAAACGAACAAGGAGCCGCACATGGACCGCTATCTCAACATCGACCAGGCCGGCATGATCTTCGAGACCCGCAAAGGCGCCTTCACCGCCCTGCGCGACATCAACCTGACCATCCAGAAAGGCGAGTTCGTCACGCTGATCGGCCATTCCGGCTGCGGCAAATCAACGCTGCTCAACCTGATTGCCGGGCTTTCCACACCAACCAGCGGCTACCTTTTTCTGTCGGAACGCCAGATCACCGGCCCCGGCCCCGACCGCGGCGTGGTGTTCCAGAACCATTCGCTGCTGCCGTGGCTGACCTGCTTCGAAAACATCCACCTTGCCGTCGAACGCGTGTTCGCCGAGAAGGAGTCGAAAGCGCAACTGCGCGAACGCACACAGAAGGCCCTCGAAATGGTCGGCCTGACCCAGGCCGCCGACAAACGCCCGCACGAAATCTCCGGCGGCATGAAGCAGCGTGTCGGCATCGCCCGCGCGCTGGCGATGGAACCCAAGGTGCTGCTGATGGACGAACCCTTTGGCGCGCTCGATGCGCTGACCCGCGCCAGGCTGCAGGACGAACTGATGCGCATCGTCGCCGCCACCGGCAGCACCGTGGTGATGGTCACCCATGACGTGGATGAGGCCGTGCTGCTCGCCGACCGCGTGGTGATGATGACCAACGGCCCGGCCGCGACCATCGGCGAAATCCTCAGCATCGACCTGCCGCGTCCGCGCGAACGCCTGGCGATGGCAAGCGAGCCGCGTTACCTCGCGGCGCGCAAGGCAGTGCTTGAATTCCTGTACCAGAAGCAGTTGAAAGCAGCGTGACCTGGGTGTTGTAAAAATAATGAATAAAAACAACAGGTTGCGATTGGTTTGCGTGGGCAACGGCATGGCCGGCATACGCACGCTGGAGGAGTTGCTGAAACTGGCGCCGGACCTGTATGACATCACCGTCTTCGGCGCCGAACCGCATCCGAACTACAACCGCATCATGCTGTCTCCGGTGCTTGCCGGCGAACAGACGATGCAGGAGATCGTACTCAACGACCTCGACTGGTACAAACGCAACGGCATCACCCTGCATCTCGGCAGGAAAATCAGCGCCATCGACCGCATCAAACGCGTGGTGCGTGCCGACGACGGCACCGAGGCCGGGTACGACCGGCTGCTGCTCGCGACCGGCTCCAACCCGATCATGCTGCCGATACCGGGCATGAATCTGTCGGGCGTGCTGACCTACCGCGACATCGCCGACACCGAAGGCATGATCCGCGCCGCGGCGCAGTACAAAAACGCGGTGGTCATCGGCGGCGGCCTGCTCGGCCTCGAGGCCGCCAATGGCCTGAAGCTGCGCGGCATGAACGTCACCGTGGTCCATCTCGCCGGGTGGCTGATGGAGCGCCAGCTCGACCGCACCGCGGCGGGCCTGCTGCAGCAATCACTGGAAGAAAAAGGCCTCAGCTTCCGCCTCGCCACGCAGACCGCGGAAATCGCCGCGGGTGAATCGGGCCGCGTCGCCGCGGTGAAATTCAAGGATGGCAGCAGCGTCGAGGCCGACCTCGTCGTGGTCGCCGCCGGCATCCGCCCCAACACCGAACTCGCCGAAAAATCCGGGCTGCAATGCAGTCGCGGCATCCTCGTCAACGACACCATGCAGACCTATGACCCGCGCATCTACGCCGTCGGCGAATGCGCCAGCCACCGCGGCGTCGCCTACGGCCTGGTCGCGCCGCTGTTCGACATGGCAAAGGTCTGCGCCACCCACCTCGCCGAGATGGGCATCGGCCGCTACACCGGCTCGATGCTGTCGACCAAACTCAAGGTCACCGGCATCGACCTCTTCTCCGCCGGCGATTTCCAGGGAGGAGAAGGCAGCGAGGACATCGTGCTCTCCGATCCGGCAAGCGGCATCTACAAGCGCATCGTCATCAAGGACGACCGGCTGATCGGCAGCGTGCTTTATGGTGATACTGCCGAAGGCCCCTGGCATTTCGAACTGCTGCGCGAAGGCCGCAAGGTCAACGACATCCGCAACCAGCTGATGTTCGGCGGGGCCGCCTGAATTCCATGGCTGAAATCCGCTCAACCTGCTGTTACTGCGGTGTGGGATGTGGCGTAGTCATCACCCACGACCAGGGCCATATCACCGCTGTGCGCGGTGACCCCGACCATCCCGCCAATTTCGGCCGGCTCTGCGGCAAGGGCCTGAGCCTGCACGAAACGGTGACCGGGCACGGCCGCGCGCTGTACCCGGAACTGCGCCGCCAACGCGGTGCGGCACGCAAGCGCGTGAGCTGGGACGAAGCGCTGGACCATGTCGCCCAGCGTTTTGCCGAAACCATCCGCCAGCACGGCCCCGATTCGGTGGCCTTCTACATCTCCGGCCAGTTGCTGACCGAAGACTATTACGCCTTCAACAAGCTGGCGCGCGCGCTGGTCGGCACCAACAACATCGACTCCAATTCACGGCTGTGCATGTCCTCCGCCGTCGCCGGCTACAAGGCCACACTCGGCGCCGACGCGCCGCCGACCTGCTACGAGGACATCGACCACGCCGACTGCATCCTGATCGCCGGTTCGAACGCGGCCTGGGCACATCCGGTGCTGTTCCGCCGCATCGAAGACGCGAAGGCAAAAAACCCCGATCTGAAAATCATCGTCGTCGATCCGCGGCGCACCGCCACCGCCGAAATCGCCGACCTGCATCTCGCCATCGAGCCTGGCACCGACGTCGCGCTGTTCCACGGCCTGCTCAACGCGATGCTGCACGAAGGCCTGACCCGCCCCGACTACATCGCCGCCCACACCGAAGGCTGGGCCGCGCTGGAAACGCTGGCGCGTGACTACGCACCGGAAACCGCCGCCGAACTCTGCGGCATCTCCAGCGATCAGTTGCTCACCGCTGCACGCTGGTTCGGCACCGCGAAGGCCACGCTGTCGCTGTATTGCATGGGCCTCAACCAGTCTGCCGCCGGCACCGACAAGAATGCGGCGCTGATCAACCTGCACCTCGCCACCGGCCACATCGGCCGCGCCGGCGCGGGCCCGTTCTCGCTGACCGGCCAGCCCAATGCGATGGGCGGCCGCGAAACCGGCAGCATGGCCAATCTGTTGATCGGCCACCGTGACCTCGCCAGTGACGCCGACCGCGCCGAAGTGGCGCAGCTGTGGCATGTGCCATCGATACCCGCGCGTCCCGGCAAAACCGCAGTCGAAATGTTCGAGGCCATCCGCAGCGGCCAGATCAAGGCGGTGTGGATAGCCTGCACCAACCCCGCGCAGTCGCTGCCCGACCAGATTGCGGTACGCGAGGCACTGGCCGCGGCCGAACTGGTGGTGCTGCAGGAAACCTATGCCGACACCGAAACCGCGCCGTACGCCGATGTGCTGCTGCCGGCCGCGGGCTGGGGCGAGAAGGAAGGCACCGTCACCAATTCGGAGCGGCGCATCTCTCGGGTACGCGCCGCCATTGCCGCGCCGGGTGAAGCCCGCCCCGACTGGCAGATTGTCTGCGATGCGGCGATGCGCATCGAGCGCGAACTCAAGGGCAGTGTCTCCCCGCTGTTCAACTTTGACTCACCGCGCAGGATTTTCGACGAATACCGCGGCCTCACCCGCGGCCGCAACACCGACATCAGTGGCCTCGACTACACCACCCTCGAAATGATCGGCCCGCAGCAATGGCCGTATCGCGAAGGCGCGACTCACGGCAAACAGCGTCTGTACGGGGATGGCCGTTTCCCCACCACCAGCGGACACGCGCGTTTTGCCGCGGTGCCGTACCGCGCGGTCGCCGAAAGCACCGACGCACGCTTTCCCCTCCACCTCAACACCGGCCGCCTGCGCGACCAGTGGCATGGCATGACGCGCAGCGGACGTGTTGCGCGGCTGTGGGGCCATGCCCCCGAGCCCGCCGTTGCCCTGAACCCTGCCGACCTCGCGCAGCACGGCCTCAAGGCCGGCGACATCGTGCAGCTCCAGTCACGCCGCGGCACGCTGCGCGTCGTCGCCGAAGTCGATGGCAGCGTCGCCCCCGGCCAGGCCTTCCTGCCCATGCACTGGGGCAGCCGCCACCTCGCGGGCAACGGCATCAACACGCTGACGCTGCCGGTGATCGACCCCAAATCCTTCCAGCCCGAACTGAAACACTGCGCGATCAGCGTCAGCAAGGCCGAACTGCCGTGGCGGCTGATCGCCTTCGGCACGCCGCGTGACAGCGACGCGCTGGCGCTGCTTGCGCGGGCCCAGGCCTGGCTGCCGCAATTCGAATTCGCCGTCTGCGCGCTGACTCCGGAAGCCGGCGGCGTGCTGCTGCGTGCCGCCGCCACGCAGGCACCAAGCGATGACGTGCTGGCCGCGCTGCATGCGCTGTTCGAACTCGACGGCAATGATGTGATGCGCTACGACGACCGCCACCGCGGCAATGTGCGCCGCGTACGCCTCAACGCAGGCCGTGTCGCCGCGGTCTGCCTCTCCGGTGACGGCACCGGCGAATCCTGGCTGCGCGAATTCCACGGCCAGGGCCTGCCTGCCGCAGCGCTGGGCGCAATGCTGCTGGCACCAACAGCGAAGGCGCCGGGTGGTGCAGCCGCGCGTGGCCGCATCGTCTGCAGTTGCTTCGGCATCGGTGAAACCGCGATCAACAGCGCACTGCGGTCGGCTGGCGGTGATGCCGCCAATCGTGTCGCGGCAGCCCAGCAGCAACTGCGCTGCGGCACGCAATGCGGCTCCTGCCTGCCCGAGCTGCGCCGGCTGGCGGCCTCAGCGGTGATGGCGGCCTGAAGGAGAACACCACGATGAATCCCACCCAACCCCAAGGCAGGATTGATGGAAAAGTCTGGCTGGTCGGCGCCGGCCCCGGCGACCCCGAGCTGCTGACGCTGAAAGCAGTGCGTGTGCTGGGCACCGCCGACGTCGTGCTGGTCGATGACCTCGTCGATCCGCGCATCCTCGCCCACGCGCGCCCCGGCGCACGCATTGTCGAAGTCGGCAAACGCGGTGGCTGCCGCTCCACGCCGCAGGCCTTCATCGAAAAACTGATGGTGCGCCTGGCGCGTCGTGGCGCAACCGTGGCGCGGCTGAAAGGCGGCGATCCTTTTGTCTTCGGCCGCGGCGGCGAAGAAGCGGAAACCATGGCCAGGGCCGGCATCGCCTGCGAAGTGGTCAACGGCATCACCTCGGGCATCGCGGTGCCCGCGGCGATCGGCATTCCCGTCACTCATCGCGACACCGCGCGCGGCGTCACCTTCATCACCGGCCACACCCGGGATGGCACGGGCCCCGACTGGGCCGCGCTGCACGCCGGCGGCACCACGCTGGTGATCTACATGGGCATGAAGCGCGTCGACAGCCTCGCCAACAGCATGATCGCGGCCGGTTTCGCCGCCGACACGCCGGCCTGCGCGATCCAGAACGGCACGCTCCAAACACAAGCCACGGTGGTGTGCACCCTCGCCACGCTGGCCGCAAGCATCGCCGAAGCAAAACTCGGCAGCCCGGGCCTGCTGGTGGTGGGCGAAGTCGTGCGCCATGCCAAACCCGCGGCGCTGCTGTTGCGCCAACTCGCCGCCTGAACCGGATACACAAAAAGCAGAAAACCATGAACTCACAAAAAATCGTCGTCATCGGCAATGGCATGGTCGGCCAGCGCTTTCTCGAGCAGCTCACCAGCCGCCTGTCGAGCGACAAGATCGAGGTCACGGTGTTCTGCGAGGAGCCGCGTGCCGCCTACGACCGGGTGCAGCTCTCCAGCTTCTTCGCCGGAAAGTCGGCCATCGACCTCAGCGTCGTCCCGGAACGCTTTTTCGAGGACCAGGCGATCACGCTGCGCCTCAATGACCCGGTGATCGCGATTGACCGCAGCAAAAAGACCATCAGCTCGGCACGTTACCGCGACGTGCCCTATGACAAGCTGATACTGGCGACTGGCTCCTTCCCTTTCGTGCCGCCGATTCCCGGCCACGACCGGCGCGGCTGTTTTGTCTACCGCTCGATTGAAGACCTTGAAGTGATCCGCGCCGCCGCGAAAAAGGCGCGCATCGGCACCGTGGTCGGCGGCGGCCTGCTCGGCCTTGAAGCGGCGAAGGCGCTGAAAGACCTCGGCCTCGAAACCCATGTCGTTGAATTCGCGCCGCGGCTGATGGCGGTGCAGCTTGATGAAACCGGCGGCAAGCTGCTGCAACGGAAAATCGAAGCGCTGGGTGTCACCGTGCACACCGCAAAAAACACCCAGAAGATCATCGACGGCGTGGATATCAACGGTAACAAGCACGCGCACCGCATGGTGTTTGCCGACGGTTCGACGCTGGATACCGACCTGATTGTCTATTCCGCCGGCATCCGCCCCAATGACTCACTGGCGCGCGCGGCAAAAATCACCGTCGGTGAACGTGGCGGCATCGGCATTGATGAATACTGCCGCACCTCGGACCCCGATGTGTACGCCGTCGGTGAATGCGCACTGTGGAACGGCCGCATCTTCGGCCTGGTCGCGCCGGGTTACCAGATGGCCGAAATCGCCGCGCGCCATGTCGCCGGCGACGAATCGCTGCGTTTCGACGGCGCCGACATGAGCACCAAACTCAAGCTGATGGGTGTCGATGTCGCCTCGCTCGGCGACGCCATGGGCAAGACCGCCGGCGCGCTCGACTACGTCTATACCGATCCGGTGCAGGGCATCTACAAGAAGCTGGTGGTCTCCGCTGACGGCAAGCAGCTGCTCGGCGCGATCCTCGTCGGCGACGCCACCGAATACGGCGGCCTGCTGCAGATGGCGCTGAATGCGATTCCGCTGCCCGAGCATCCGGAAGACCTGATCCTGCCGGCGCGTGAAGGCGCCAGCAAAGGTCTTGGTGTGGACATGCTGCCGGCCGCGGCACTGATCTGCTCCTGCAACAACGTGACCAAGGGCGGCATCTGCGATGCGGTCGCCGCCGGCTGCACCACCATCGGCGCCCTCAAAACCACCACCAAGGCCGGCAGCAGTTGCGGCGGTTGCGCGCCGATGGTGAAACAGATTCTTGAGTCCGAACTGCGCAAACAGGGTGTTGAAGTCAAAAACCACATCTGCGAACACTTCCCGCATTCGCGCCAGGAGCTGTACCACCTGGTTCGTATCGGCGGCCTCAAGACCTTCGGCGAGCTGCTCGCCAAACACGGTCAGGGCCACGGTTGTGACATCTGCAAGCCGGCAGTGGCTTCGATCCTCGCATCGACCTGGAACGAGTACGTGCTCAAGCCCAAACACGCACCGCTGCAGGACACCAACGACCGCTTCCTCGCCAACATGCAGAAGGACGGCACCTATTCGATCGTGCCGCGCGTGCCCGGCGGTGAAATCACCCCGGAAAAACTTATCGTGCTCGGCGCGGTGGCCAAAAAATACAAGCTCTACACCAAGATCACCGGCGGCCAGCGCATCGACCTCTTCGGCGCGCGGGTCGAGCAACTGCCGCTGATCTGGCGCGAGCTGGTCGATGCCGGCTTCGAATCCGGCCACGCCTACGGCAAGGCGCTGCGCACCGTGAAATCCTGCGTCGGCAGCACCTGGTGCCGCTATGGCGTGCAGGACTCGGTGGGCATGGCGATCCACCTCGAGAACCGCTACCGCGGCCTGCGCTCGCCGCACAAGCTGAAGATGGGCGTATCGGGCTGCACCCGCGAGTGCGCCGAAGCCCAGGGCAAGGACGTCGGCGTCATCGCCACCGAAAAAGGCTGGAACCTCTATGTCTGCGGCAACGGCGGCATCAAGCCGCGCCACGCCGACCTGCTCGCCAACGACCTCGACGACGCGACGCTGGTGAAATACATCGACCGTTTCCTGATGTTCTACATCCGCACCGGCGACCGCCTGCAGCGCACCTCGACCTGGCTCGACAACCTCGAAGGCGGCATCGACTATGTGAAGCAGGTGGTCTGCGAAGATTCCCTGGGCATCGGCGCCGAACTCGAGGCCGACATGCAGAAGCTGGTCGACACCTATGAATGTGAATGGAAACACGCGATCAACGACCCCGAGTCGCTGAAACGCTTCCGCCACTTCGTCAACAGCGACGCACCCGACAGCAATGTCGTCTTTGTCGCCGAGCGCGGCCAGATCCGGCCGGCGCGTGACGAAGAAAAAGAAACCCTGGAAAAAGAAAGCGTGCCGGCATGACCGCCCGCCCGAACATCGACATGAGCCTCAAACAATGGACGGCGGTCTGCCCGCTGGATGACATCGCGCCCGATTCGGGTGTCTGCGCACTGATCGGCGGCCGCCAAGTGGCGGTGTTCCGCGTCGCTGGCGATCACGTCTACGCGCTCGCCAACCATGATCCGTTCTCAAATGCCAATGTGCTGTCGCGCGGCATCACCGGCGACATCAGGGGTGAACTGGTGGTGGCTTCACCGGTCTACAAACAGCATTTCAGTCTTGCCACCGGGCAATGCATCGAGGATCAGACGGTGCAAGTCGAGACCTTTGCCGTGCGTATCAACAACAACGTTGTGGAGGTTGAAGCCTGATGAACGCCCCCGAGAGCCGCCCGCCCTTTCCGCCCTTCACCCGCGAAACGGCCATGCAAAAAGTGCGCAAGGCCGAAGACGGCTGGAACAGCCGCGACCCGGTCGCGGTGTCGCTCGCCTACACACCCGACACCATCTGGCGCAATCGCGCGGAGTTTCCGGTCGGCCGCGCACAGGTCGTCGAATTCCTCACCCGCAAATGGGCCAGGGAACTCGAATACCGCCTGATCAAGGAACTTTGGGCCTACACCGAAAACCGCATCGCCGTGCGTTTTGCCTACGAATGGCACGACGACGCCGGCCAGTGGTACCGCTCCTACGGCAACGAGAACTGGGAATTCGCCGACAACGGCCTGATGCACCGGCGTTTTGCCAGCATCAACGACCTGCCGATCAAGGCCGCCGACCGCAAATACTTCTGGCCTCAGGGCCGCAGACCCGACGACCACCCCGGCCTGTCCGAACTCGGACTCTGATCTAGCGAAGGTTTTGTAGGGTGGGTAAGCCGCCCCCCAGGAGGACTTGCTGCGCAGCGCGCAGCGGCGTCACCCACCGCATGGGAGCGGACCCCACCCGCACCCGCGCCATGTCATCATTGGCGCATGGACTCCAAACAGTTAATCAGCATCATCAAGGAAATCGGTCGCGGCAAAAACGCCGCCCGCGACCTCTCACGCGAAGACGCCCGGACGCTTTTCACCGCAATCCTCAACGACGAAATCCCCCCGCTGCAGCTCGGCGCCATCCTCATCGCGCTGCGCATCAAGGGTGAATCACTGGAAGAACTCGCCGGCTTCCTCGATGCCTGCGAAGCCAGCTACCCGCACCTCAAAGCCCCCGCCGGCACCGCGCCGCTGGTAATACCCGCCTACAACGGCGCCCGGCAACTGCCCAACCTGACCCCGCTACTCGCCTCACTCGTCGCGCGCGAAGGCAAGCCGGTACTGGTGCACGGCGTACCCGATGACCCCGGCCGCGTCACCACCATCGAGGTTTTCCGGGCAATGGGCATCGAGCCCGCCGCATCGATAGGCGAAGCCGAACAGCAGCTCGCCGAACGCAAACTCGCCGTGATCACCATCGACACGCTGGCGCCCAAGCTGGCGAGGGTGCTGAAACTGCGCCGCGAGATCGGCCTGCGCAGCTCCGGCCATACGTTGGTCAAGATGATCCAGCCCTTCACCAGCAAGGCCGTGCGTCTGGTCAGCGTCACCCACCCTGAATACCTGGACCGGATGCGGGCATTTTTTACGTCTTACGGCTCGGATGCGCTGCTGCTGCGTGGCGCGGAGGGGGAGGCGGTGGCGCATCCTCGGCGGGAGCCGGTGATTGAGTGGTTCGATGGAAAAAAAGCGGAGGTGTGGCGGAGTTCGCCGGAAGAAGACCCAGAATTGCCAGAAAGGCGGGATGCCTTAGTAACAGCAACCTGGATCAACAAAATACTGATAGAAAAACGTGTCGCACCAATAGCTGTTGCACATCAAGCAGAGTGTTGCGTAAGCGCCACAACAATCATGAGCCCGACCACTTAAGTCAGAGTAATTTAACTTACTCCGCCGTAAATTGTTAATGCAGATTACCTCCTTGCGGCCCATTCCACTGAAACCTGGACATTGTCATCGATAGCAAATTTAGACGGGCCAGCCTATATAGGACGAGAAACATCACTTGCAATTTAGTCATTTATTTCCCATAATTCGCCAATTAATTATGCGGATTTTTTGGAGAAATAATGGGTGTTTTTGAAATAATTGGCGATTCTAAAGAACTAGAAGATGATTTCGCCAATTTGGCGCGCTTAGCCTCAACGGAAGCATATGAAGATGTTCGCTTACTACTGGCTAAGCTAGTTCGTAAATATCGTGGTCGACGCCCCGATTTTGCAGAGCGCATTAATCAAACTCTGCGCACGACCCAAACTCGATCCGCAGGAGCATCGATCTTGCGTCGCGGAATGCACCCCGACAGCAACAAAAGCCGTTCCGACATACCAATCGATGCTGACTCCCAGATACCGCTTATTCGGATCTTTGACGATATCCGTGGATTAGAGGCCCCTTTACTGCCTGCCAAGTTACTCGAGCAAATCCACAGTATTGTCCGTGAACGCCGGGAGCGAGAAAAACTTGCGACCCATGGCATACGTCCAACACGCTCCGCAATCTTAGTAGGGCCGCCAGGGGTCGGTAAAACATTATCAGCACGGTGGATTGCAAATCAAATAGGAAAACCACTTTGGGTTCTGGATCTTACGTCAGTCATGAGCAGCTTACTGGGAAAAACAGGTAACAATCTTCGGGCTGTTTTCGACTATGCCAAAAAGCATGAAGCTGTATTACTGCTTGATGAAATTGACGCCATCGCTAAACGTCGCAGCGATGAATCCGATGTCGGCGAACTTAAACGTCTTGTAAGCTCAATCTTACAAGAGGTTGACGTGTGGCCAGACTCCAGCCTTCTGCTCGCAGCTACAAATCACCCAGAACTGGTCGACACCGCATTATGGAGACGATTCGATACTATTCTAACGTTCGAAAAGTCCGATCCAACCACTATTGAGGCAGCTGTCCGCCGCTTCCTAGGTTCAGATGCTAGCGCATTCTCACCTGTCATCCAGCTCTTGGCCAAGTCGCTTCATGGCAGCTCCTTATCTGATGTTGAGCGCTCGGTAACAGCCTTACGCCGAAATGCCGCCCTCAACGAAACCGACCCCTCCTTAGTTGTTATGGAGATGGCTGCTCAGCACGTCGAAAAACTCGACAAAACAGCACGTCAGCAACTTGCCGTTGAATTGGCGCGCGCCAATGTACTTTCACACAATAAAATCATGACGTTGACCGGTGTGGCACGTGACACTATCAGAAAGCACGCGGGCCCATCTCCTATCAAAGGCAGAGGTAGAAAAAAAGGGGGACGGCATGGCTAATCGGTTCATCATTGGTAGAGGCGAACTATTGACCTACGACATTCCACCACCGCCAATGGTCCCAAAAAAGGCGCACCCATATGGATTGACCGAGGCAAAAACGCAATTAATCCCACAAATTGTAAGCGCCGTTCTCGACATACAAGCACTACCTCAAGCAGCCTGCCCATCAGACGTTGCTGTGATTAAAGTCGATCTACACCCCTCTTATATTGCAAAATCATTTTTCCCCACAGCACTTCTGCGACAAGCAGGGCTTACCCCTGTTGGAAGCCGAACCGTGCGCGTACGCCCACGGAAAGATCTTCGGAAGAGCGCGCCAACAGAATGTGAAACGACACAGATTTTCGTAGCCGGGTCGCGCAATACATTCGCAAAACTCCCGTCATTCGCAACCCAGCTTGTTGAAAATACGAAAGAAGCGCTGCAATTTGCCGAGATCGAGCAACTTAGCAGTATGACCCCCAATGACCGGCTACGAATTAGCGCACTTGGGGCAAATCATGTATTTGAAATCGGCCTCCACCTCCTTCCAGATCAGCCCGCAGATGAACTTCGAAAAAGCTTTGTGCAATATGCCAAGTCCTGTGGTTTCGAGGTCAATAGCGAGTTTGATTTTCCGGTGGGAAGAATGATTTTCATGGCAGCACAAGGAAACGCAGACGGCCTTACCGAGCTCGCCAAGTTCAGCCTGTTGCGTGTCGTCCGCTCCATGCCACCAATCAGAAATGCCAGACCTTTTACTAGAGGCGCCCCAATTTCTGTGGGTTTCTCGATACCCACCTCCCAACCACTGTCATCAGAGCCAACAGTAGCCATACTTGACGGTGGCCTGCCATCCAAGCATCCACTCGGGGCATTTATTGGTCGATACGAAAAATCAGATCCAGCCGCTGGCGATGTAGCAGATTACCTTGATCATGGCTTAGGGGTGACATCTGCCTTTTTGTTTGGCCCAATTGAGCCAAGTGTGGAAGCGCAACGTCCTTACTCCTATGTAGATCACTTTCGCGTACTCGATGAGTTTTCCAGTAAGGAAGATCCTTTTGAGTTGTACCGCACACTAGCTCACGTAGAAGAAATACTACTCTCGAGAACATATCAATTCCTAAATCTCAGTCTTGGGCCAGATTTACCAACAGATGACCTAGATGTTCATGCTTGGACTGCAGTACTAGACACAGTGCTCAGCGACGGCGAAACCCTAATGACTGTAGCTGTAGGGAACAATGGTCAGCGGGACTCAGCCAACCGATTCGACAGAATTCAAGTCCCCTCAGATAGCGTCAATGCATTGTCTATCGGAGCAGCAAACCACTCCTCTTCCAATTGGGCACGCGCGGATTACAGTGCTCGCGGGCCGGGTCGTAGCCCTGGGCGCAGGAAACCCGATGTTGTTGCTTTTGGTGGCAGTCCCAAGGAATATTTTCATGTCGCCGCCGCAGGTCTAAAGCCAGAGTTGGCAGCAACAATGGGAACCAGCTTTGCCGCGCCTTATGCACTACGTACCGCCGTAGGTGTGCGTGCCGTGTTAGGTGAAGTCGTGCACCCCCTAACCATCAAAGCGCTAATAGTACATGCGGCCAAGAATGACACTGAAAGCCCTGTGACGGACATAGGCTGGGGGCGAGTCCCTAGTGATCTCAACGAAATAATAACGTGTGGCGATGGCGTCGCACGAATTATTTACCAAGGACTCCTACGCCCAGGAAAATACTTGCGAGCACCAGTTCCACTACCTGTTGCATCACTTCAGGGAAGAGTACGCTTAATCGCGACATTTTGCTATGCAAGCCCTGTTGACGTCGAAGACGCCGCAGCCTATACAAAAGCTGGATTGACCATCACATTTCGCCCCAACGTTGACAAAGCCGCGGGGAAACAAGTCAAAACTCGTTCATTTTTCTCATTATCGGAATTCAAAACAGAGCAAGAGCAAAGAAGCGATTTAGGGAAATGGGAAACAGTACTACACGCCAGTGATCGCATGCTTGGGAGTAGCCTAAAAAATGCAACCTTCGACATTCACTACAATGCTCGAGACGGTGGCGCAGCAGCGGGGGCAGGAACAGAACTTATTCGCTACGCACTAGTTCTGACGGTCGAAGCACCTAATCATGCAAATTTGCACGAAGATATACTGTCTGCTCACACTTTACTCAAAGCAATTGAGCCACGAATTTCCTTGCCCGTTCGCACCTAACTCGTCACCAACAATAGAATTTTAATTAATCATAGGCGACACCATGGCAAAACCAGTGAAGCTTTCGAATGGACGCTACTGGCGAACACAAACACAAGCCTTAGAGCATTTTAAGAAAATGCTCGCCCGCTATAACATTGGTGAAAAAGTAACCGACTCCTCCGATCATGACGATCTTTCAGCTTTGCTTATGCGGTACGACAGTGTCATGCTGGCAAATGAAGAAACTAAGACCGGCGCTGGAATTGATTACTTTTCAAAACAGCGGAATGTCGGTGAAGGCTGGAGTACCGATGGATTTCACGTGCATCGGATAGATGGCACCTCAATTGACTTCAGCTATATATCAGCAGTCAAGATTGAGTCGCCTCCATAAATTAAAAATCCGCATAAAGGGGGCAAACGGTGTCGTACCTGCGCATCATATTGATTAATAAAGCCCCCCTTTGTCAGCCTGCGATCACTAAAGTTTGATCCTACATTTTTTCCATCAAAACTTATATCAACAAAATTACTATATAAGTATTTGATTTAATTATTAATTCAATCGCCCCCCCCTTAATCTACACTCACAACAAGTTAGCCAGCAACTCCACGGCCAGTTAGCCTCCCGCCATGGATTCCCTAACCACCGCAGCCGCCCGTGCCCTGGCAGCCGGTGATCCACTGGCCGCCCTCAATCACGTTGCCCTGCGCAACGATCCACCCGCCCTCGCACTGCGCGGCATCGCGATGGCCCAGCTTGGTGAATACTCCCGCTCCCGTGAACTGCTGAAACGTGCGGCCCGCGGTTTCGGCGTGCGCGAAACGCTGGCGCGTGCGCGTTGCGTGGTGGCTGAAGCCGAAGTCGCGCTGGCGATGCGCGACCTGGGCGGCAGCACGCGCCCGCTGCTGGATGCCGCAAAAGTGCTGACCGCGCGTAATGACTCCAACAACGCGATGCAGGCACGGCTGATCGCGGCGCGCCGGCTGCTGTTGCTCGGCCGACTGGATGAAGCCGCTGACACCTTGCACAACACCGACACCCGCGGCCTGCCGCCGCTGCTGGCGGCAACCGCGGCGCTGGTGGCCGCTGAACTCGCGCTGCGCAGGCTGCAGATTGATGCGGCTGAAGCGGCGCTGGCCCGCGCGCAGGACGCTGCCGCGCACGCGCGCGTGCTCGCACTGCTGGCCGAGGTGGCGGAAGCGCGCGCAGCGCTTGACCGCCCCGCTGCACGGCATGTGCTGAAAGGACGTGAACAGACGCTGCGGCTCGCCGAGGTGGCTGCGCTGTATGACTCGGGCGCGCTGGTGGTCGATGCCTGCCGCATGGGGCTGCGCGCCGGCAAGGCATGGCTGCCGCTGGCGCGGCGGCCGCTGCTGTTTGCACTGGCGCGGGTGCTGGCCGAGGCCTGGCCCGGTGACGCTGATCGTGAAACGCTGATCGCGCGCGTGTTCCGCATCCGCCGGATTGACGAGACACATCGCGCGCGGTTGCGCGTGGAACTGGGACGGCTGCGCAAGCTGGCCGCGGCGCTGGTCAATATTGAAGCCACCGCAGACGGCTTTCGTTTGCAGCCGCGCCGAGCGCGTGAGGTCGCCGTGCTGGCACCGCAGCTGGATGGTGATGCGGGCGCGCTGCTGGCCCTGCTCTCGGATGGCGCAGCCTGGTCGACTTCTGCGCTGGCGCTGGCACTCGGTGCAAGCCAGCGCGGCGTGCAGCGCGCGCTGGCTGCGCTCGAGGCTGCGGGTCAGGCCCGTGCCATCGGCAAGGGCCGCGCGCAGCGCTGGCTGGCGCCGCCGCTGGCCGATTTCACGACAATCTTGTTACTCCCTGCTGCGCTGCCGCTTGCGTAGTCTTGCGCCGTGACCAACACGCAAGGCCGCATGACGGCAGAAAGGATTCATCGATGGACATCCTGCACAGGGTCGGCATCAAGGCCTCCCCGCAAAAGGTTTACGCGGCACTGGCCACGCGCCATGGGCTTGCCGGCTGGTGGACGCGCGACACCGAAGGCGACGGCAGTCGCGTTGGCGGCGCGCTGAAATTCCGTTTTCACAATCCCGCCGGCGCGGAAATCGGCGACTTCGACATGAAGGTCGCCGAACTGGCGCCCACGCGCATTGTGTGGTCGGTGAACGGCGGGCCCGAAGAATGGATCGGCACCACCATCCGCTGGGAGCTAAAACAGGAAGAGGATTACGTGATCGTGCTGTTCCGGCACGAGGGCTGGAAAGAGGCGGCGAAATTCATGCACCATTGCAGCACCAAGTGGGCGCTGTTCCTGATGAGCCTGAAGTCGCTCGCGGAAACCGGCAAGGGCGCGCCCAGCCCGCATGACGTGAAGATCGATAACTGGAACTGAGAAAGCCTGACAAATTGGTGCTCTCGAAGCCTCTCCGCTTCAACACAAATGCCTCCTTGAACCCGCCCCTCACCCCACCCTCTCCCCGCAAGCGGGGCGAGGGAGAAAACAGACTGAGGACATCGCCATGACTAAAAGCCATACCACCCCGCAATCCACGTCGGCGGAAATCGTCCGCGAATACGGCCCCTTCGCCGGTTCGGAACGCATCCATGGTGTATCGCATGACGGCCGCCATGTCTGGGCAGCCACTGACAACGGACTGGTGGCCTTTGATCCCGCCAGCGGCGACATCACGCAGCGGATCGAACGACCCAGCGACGCCGGCACCGCCTTTGACGGCAAACACCTCTACCAGATCGCGGAGTCGCGCATCGACAAGATCGATCCCACCAGCGGCAAAGTGCTGGCGTCGATCCCCGCACCCGGCAAGGGCAATGACTCGGGGCTCGCCTGGGCCGAAGGCAGTCTGTGGGTGGGCCAGTATCGCAACCGGAAAATTTTCCAGATCAATCCGGAAACCGGCGCGGTAATCCGCAGCATCGAATCCAACCGCTTCGTCACCGGCGTGACCTGGGTCGATGGCGAGTTGTGGCACGGCACCTGGGAAGGCGACGACAGCGACATCAGGCGCATCGATCCGCAGAGCGGCGCGGTGCTGGAACAACTGGAAATGCCCACGGGTGTCGGCGTCAGCGGACTCGAGTCCGATGGCAAGGGCCTGTTTTATGCGGGTGGCGGTGGCAGTGGCCGGGTGCGCTCGGTGCGGCGGCCAAAACGTACTTGATCAACCATGCCTCACCACCGGAAAAGCATACTGTCATCCCGCTGACATCAGTCTGTAATACGAAAGACGTTGACTCGGATTCTCCCCAACCGGAAGGATCCGAAGATGACCAACACCATCCACAACGCCGCACTGATAGATGCCGAGACCGGCGGCAGTGAAAACTACCAGTTCATGGCCGAAGCCGACCTGTTTGCACATCCCGCAGTCAGCATTGTCGAACGCTTCATCCATCACCTCGAGTCCAGCGGCAGGCTGAACAGCCCGGCCAGTTACCAGCTCGACTCCGCGGTGAAGAAAAAGAATGACCAGTTCGTGCTCGCCACCGGCTCGCTGATGCTGGCAAAAGGTGAAATCCCCTTCCTGCTGATGATTTCAGCAAGCCGGGGCGCCTGAACGCCCACGTTCAAAAACTGATCCACGTCGCAACAAACGCAAAGAACGCGCCAATCAGAAAAATCGCCACTGAAAGCCCATACACCCGCAGCGAAAACCTGCGGGTGCGCATGCAGGCCGCTGCCAGTGCAGGATCCGCGGGACAAGGCAGGCTGCGCGCGCGCCACTGCATCACACCGGCAAGAACCAGCATCACCGCCGCGCCGCTGAATACCGCCGCCTTGTATTCCGACAGCCAGACCAGTTGCGGCACCACGGCGATCAATGAGGACAACGCTGCCCCCGCGCCAATCGTCACCAGCAGTGCCGGCAGCGCGCAGCACACCAGGGTGCCACCGCTGACCAGCAGCGACAGCACCGAGGTGGCTTTGCTTTTGATCAACGCATCGGTCATTTCCGTCCGACCTTGACTGCGGCCCTGATCTGCTCCACGGTGCTGCCGACGGTTTCGATGCGGCTCACGTCATAGCCGGCGTCCTTGATCAGGTCGCGCACGGTGTCGGTCGACAGCACCTGCCCCTCCTTCAGTTCGACGGCCACCACCTTGTTCTTGAGATCGACGTAGACCTCTTTGGTCTGTGTCAGCGAGCGCATCTTTTTCTCGATGCCCTGGGCGCAGAACGCGCAGACCATGCCGTTGACTTCGGCACGGATGGTCTGCACCGCGGCGTGCGCAACGCCGCCAAGCAGGCCGGCTGACAGCGACACGATGATGAACAATGATTTGATGAGTGAACGGTTCATGGTGAGTCCTTTCAGAATATGTGCATGAAATTGAAGCGGAATTGCCGCGAATTGTTGATGCCGGCCTCGACGAAATAACCCTTGTTGATCAGGCGCAGCATCGGCGTGATCTCGGTCTTGTCGGAGAGGTCGTTCATGCGGCGCGCCTCGACGATCAGCCACGGCTGCGTCTCCTCGTAGTCGACTTCGTAGAACGAGAAGCCGGCGCGTACGGAGCCGTAATCATGGTTGAGGCCGCTGGCGCGATACAGCCGCGCGGTTGCGGCGACGTAGAAGCGGGTGGTTTCGTAGTCGAGCTGGATGCCCGGTGACAGCAGCGTGCGGGCGCCTGAAAAATCGTTGCCCTCGACACTGCCGGCCCCGGCCAGAAACCAGACATTGGCCTGCGAGTTTTTGCTGTTCCAGCGCTGCAGCAGCCGGGTATAGGTCAGCTCCGCCACATCGCGCCGCCGGGTCTTGTCATCGGAGCGCATGTACAGCGCGCCGACACCGACCGCATCCCGCGGCGTGACCGCGTAATTGACCCAGGCCTCGCGCCAGTTCGGGCCAAAGTCGCCCATCGCCATCCATGAATCCTTGAAACCCATGGGGCCGGCCTGCGCCGCACAGCTGGCTGCGGCAAGTAATACCGCGAGCCATAGCCTCAACGTAAATCTCATAAACACCTCCGGGCGTATGTTAAAGCCGGTTCATCGTGAACCAGCCGGTGCTGCCGAACGCTCAGGCGATGTTGCAGGGCGGGCGCTGCAGGCCCTCGGGATAGAAGGAGGTGAAACGGATCACAGCAGGCGGCCCGGTAAGTTGGTTGCGCTGTTCGAACAAGGGTTTGTGCTGGCCGTCGAAGGCAAGGCCGCACATCATGCAGGCGGCAGAGGATGCGCAGCAGGCACTGTCGGATGGGCCGGACAGCGGCTGTCCTGCATCGTCACCGGCCGGAACAGCCATCACCGCGCCATGCATGCAGGGTGCCGGCTCAGCGGCAGCAACGGAAACCGCGGCCTCAGCCGAAGCCCGCGCATGCGGACAAGCCATGACCACGGCCGTTGCCTGCATCGGCAACAGCACCAGCAGCAGGCTGGTAACGAACCGTGAGCATGATTTCATGGGCGCCAAAGCATCCGCTAAAGAAATTCTTGTCACTATACTCCTGCCAAAACCTTGCGTTCAGGCCAGGCTGTGCGGTGTGGCTTCATTTAGCAAACGCGGGATGCCTGATCCCCGTCGTCATTTCGCATTGCCCCCGCTATCACGCTGATCGTCCTGCAGGTTCGCGCCCCGGCAAACACTACGACCCGGAAGTGGTCGCGGCCTGCCTGCGGCTGTGCCGCGAGCGCGGCTACCGAATCCCGGTCTGAACGGCGCTGACATCGTCAGCAGTCATCTCGCTCGCGCATCAACCGCACCGGCACGGTGCGCGCGCACCAGTTCAGCGCCCCGACCCGGGCACATGATCCCGATGCGGGGATAAAAGCCGCCTGTGCCGGCATGGTGCGGTATTTGCTAACTAGCGGTGCCGTCCCGGCGATAACAACAAGCAACATGACCGACCTCTCCTCCATACAGCCGCGCTCCCCGATCGAGCTCTACCTGAAGGATCTGCACGAGCGCCATCTCAACTTCCGCGAAGGCCAGGTGGCGGACTACATCCCCGAGCTGGCCGGGGCAGACCCGGACTGGTTCGGCATCAGCATCGTCACCCGCGATGGCCATGTCTATGAAGTCGGCGACACCCGCCAGCCCTTCACCATCCAGTCGGTATCGAAGGCCATCACCTACGGCCTCGCCCTCGAAGACCGCGGTGAGAGCCTGATGCTCTCGCGCATCAGCGTCGAACCCTCCGGCGATGCATTCAACGCGATCAGCCTGAAGGCGGATTCCGGAGCGCCTTTCAACCCGATGATCAATGCCGGCGCCATCGCCACCTGCGGACAGGTGCTGGCGCGGGACGGGCTTTCGCGCATCGAGCGCATCCTGGCCTACCTTTCCGCCTGCGCGGGCCGCAGGCTCGACATTGACGAGAAGGTCTACCGCTCCGAAAGCGACACCGGTCACCGCAACCGCGCCATCGGCTGGATGCTGCGCAACTTCGGCATCATCGACGAGGAGCCGACCGACATCCTCGAGACCTATTTCCGCCAGTGCGCGATTCGCGTCACCTGCCGCGACCTCGCGATGATCGGCGCGACGCTGGCCAACAGCGGCCGCAACCCGCTCACGCACGAGCAGGCCATCGACCCCGAGTTCGTCGACAACATCCTGTCGGTGATGTCGAGCTGCGGCATGTACGACTACTCGGGCGAGTGGCTGTACCGCGTCGGCCTTCCGGCCAAGAGCGGCGTCGGCGGCGGCGTGCTGGCGGTGCTGCCCGGACAGCTCGGCATCGGAATCTTCTCGCCCCCCCTCGACACGCAGGGCAACAGCGCGCGCGGAATCCGCGTCTGCGCCGACCTCTCGCGCGATCTGGCACTGCATCTCTTCGCGCCGGGGGCGGCGCCGGTCAACGCGCTGCGCCTGTCCTACGACGGCGGCCAGGTGGCCTCGCGCCGGCACCGCGCGAAAAAACTGCACGACCTGCTGCGCGGCAAGGGCCATCGCATCCGCGTCGTCGAGCTGCAGGGTGAACTGAACTTCCCCGCCTTCGAGCCGGTGATCCGCTTCGTGCTGAAGCAGGCACCGTACTGCCGCCATGTGGTGCTCAACCTGCGCCACGTCGCCAACATCGACAAGGTGGCGCTGAAGCTGATTCTTGACCTGCGGCGCAGGCTCGCCGAAGCGGGCGTCGACATGGTGCTCTGCAATGCCGGGCTGTTCGCCGATGACATGATCGAGCAGGGCATCGGCCGCGAGGCCCTGTTCGTCGATGACGATGCGGCACTCGAACACTGCGAGAACGCCCTGCTCGCCAGCCTGACCGGGACGGTTGAACCGGGCACCACGCGAGTGCCGCTCGCCGAGAGCACGCTGCTCGCCGGCATCGACCCGGCGGACATCGAATGGCTGGATCGCCGCATGCCGGAGCACCGCGCTCGGGCCGGGGAACATGTGATCCGCGCCGGGGAGGCCGGCGACAGCCTCTCCGTGCTGATCGAGGGATCGGTCGGTGTCTATCTGCCGTCGCCGACCGGCGGCAAACCGAAACGCCTCGAGGTGTTCGACGCCGGCCGCAGTTTCGGTGAAATCAGCCTGCTTGACGGCTCGGAACGCTCGGCTGACGTGATCGCCCTCGAACCCATCTGCTACCGGGTGCTGGATCTGGCGCTGTTCGAACAGCTGGGCAGCGAACGGCCGGCGCTCAAACTGAAACTGCTGGAACAGCTCTGCCGCCAGCTGTCGGGCAACCTGCGCAAGGCCAATATCGAGATCGCGGCGTTCCGGGAATAAGCCGCCTGAAAAAACGCAGGAGCTGCGCCAGTTCAGCCGGCGGTTTTCCCCGCCAGCACTTCCGCCACGTGCAGCACCTGCGTCACGGCATCACCGCGGCGGCGCAGCCGGCCTTCGATGTTGAGCATGCAGCCGAGATCGCCCAGCACCACCGCATCGGCGCCGCTGCCGGCGATGTTTTCGCATTTGCGCTCGGCAATATGCGAGGAAATGTCGCCATATTTGATGGCGAAGGTGCCGCCGAAGCCGCAGCACTGTTCACATTCATTCATCTCGCGCAGTTCAGCGCCTTCGATCTGCGCCAGCAGCGTACGCGGTTGCTGCTTGATGCCCAGCTCGCGCAATCCCGAGCAGGAATCATGATAAGTAATTGTTTTTATTGATGAATTTATTGCCGGTATATGGCGGACCACATTCACCAGAAAGTCGGTGAGTTCGTAAGTGCGGCCCGCCAGTGCCTCGACCGCGGCGCGTTCAGCCTCGGGAATGTCCCTGAGCAGCTCGGGATAGTGCGCGCGGATCATGCCGGCGCAGGAGCCGGAAGGCGCAACAACATAATCACAACCGGCAAACTCGCACGCCACCTTTCGCGCCAGCGTGATCGCCGAAGCACGGTCGCCGGAGTTGTAGCCGGGCTGGCCGCAGCAGGTTTGTGCCGACGGCACCACCACTTCGCAGCCCGCTGCTTCGAGCAACTGCAACGCCGCGAAGCCGATGCGCGGACGCATCAAGTCAACCAGGCAGGTCACGAACAGGCCGACTTTCATGACGATGAGCCCGGGGCGATGACAAGGGCATGCTTGAAGCGAAGCAGTGATGAGCGCAGATCAACACCCGCGGGGGATTCACTCTGCGCTCTGCACCTGGCACTCATCACTGCATTGCCACCTTCGCCTCGCGCACCACCCGGCCCCACTTCTGCATCTCGCGCTTGATGTGGGCCTGGAATTCCTCCGGCGTGCCGCCGATGGGTTCGATGCCGTCGCGCAGCAGGCGGTCGCGGATTTCCGGCAGCTTCAGCACGCGCGAGACTTCGCTTTGCACGCGGTTGATCACCGGGCGCGGCGTGCCGCCCGGCGCGCAGATGCCGGACCAGGACACGGTCTCGAATCCGGGCAGGCCCTGCTCGGCTACTGTCGGGATGTCCTGCATGGTTGAAAAACGTTGCGCGCTGGTGATGCCGAGCACACGCAGCTTGCCGGCCTTGACGTGCGGCATCGAGCTCACCGGCTGGTCGAACAGCAGCACGACCTGGCCGGTCAACAGATCGGCCATGGCATTACCGGTACCCTTGTACGGGATGTGGGTCATGCTGATCTTCGCCGCGCTGGCGAAGTATTCGCCCGAAAGATGTGACGCCGTGCCCACACCGGAAGAAGCAAAGTTGATCTGGCCCGGCCGCGCCTTGGCCAGCGCGATGAACTCCTTGACGTTCTTCGCCGGCAGCGAGGGATGCAGCACGATGATGTACGGCAGCGCGCCGGTCTGTGTCACCGGCGCGAGGTCTTTCTCCGGGTCATAGGGCAGCTTGCTCGAGATGAAGGGCAGGATCGCGAAGATGCCGGTGGTGCAGGCAAACAGCGTGTAGCCGTCGGGCGGCGCTTTTGCCGTCAATTCCGCGGCGATCACACTGCCGGCGCCAGGACGGTTGTCGACGTTGACCTGCTGGCCGATGCCCTTGGTCATCTCCTGCGCGATCAGCCGCGCCACGATGTCGGTCGAGCCGCCGGGCGCGAAACCGACAAGGATGCGGATCTGTTTTGAGGGATAGGCCTGCGCCTGTGCCCAGCCCGCGGCCAGCGCCAGCAGCATCGCGCCTGCCCAGCGTATTGCACGTAAAGTCAGCGATTGCGCCATGTCATGCCCCCTGAATGATTGTTGTGTGTTGCGGCGTCCGAGCTTGTTTTACAACCATGTGCCGCCACGCCAGGGCCATGATACCCGCACCGCGCTTCAGGCGCTCGATGCCAGCCGCCACGGCTGCAGGTAATCGAGGCGGTCACCAGTCTGCACGATGATGTGCTTGACCACCTTTTCACGAACGATGTGCAGCGTGACGTCGTCACCGGCCGCCGCGCCCTGCCACAGGCATTCGTAGAAATCGCTCTGCCCGCCGATCGAATCGCCACCGATGCCGAGGATCACGTCGCCGCGCTTGAGGCCGGCCAGCTCGGCCGGAGAACCGGGCAGCACGCGCGAAATCACCACATGCCCCTCGACCTGCTCCGAATTGAGGCCCAGCCAGGGCCGCGGCGAACCGCGGCGCCGGCCGGTGGCGGCCAGATCTGGCAGCACGGCCTTCAGCAGGTTGATCGGCACGAACATGTTGCCGGGGAAGGCCACGCCGCTGTTCAGCGCATCACTGACCCACAGCGAGGCAATGCCGACCAGCCGGCCGTTGTCGTCGAACAGCGCGGCGCCGCTGTGCTCGTAACGCGGCGGCGCGGTGAACAGCGCATCATCAATCATGTATTCCCACCAGCCGATGAAACGCCGCCGCGACACCAGCGCGGCACCGGTGACACCGCCGGCGCCGGCATGTCCGGCGACCACCAGCCCCTGCAGCAGCTCAAGCTGGTCGGAGTCGCCCAGCTCCACCGGGGTACACGGCGGGGCGGGCTTGGCGCGCAACAGGCCGAAGCCGGTGGCGTGGTCGAAGCCGACAACGGTGGCCGGGTAGGGCTTGTTGTCGCCGCCGATCACCAGCACCGATGCCGCCTCCAGCACCAGATAACCGATGGTCAGGATCAGGCCCTTGTCATCGATGACGATTCCGGTGCCTTCACGCTCGCTGCCCAGCGAATCGGCGGTTCGTGCGCCTTCGATGGCGCGGATCGACAGCTTGACCACGGCATCCAGCGGCGGCGAGGCCGGCGCCGGGATGCCGTTGGTTGCGCGCCAGGCGGCAAGCGCAGCGGTGAACAACGCCACGCTCATGCGCCAGTCCCGTTGACCGCGATCGCCTCATAACGCACGTCGGAGATCTCGATATCAACCACGCCGGTCGGCGTGGCGAGCTTCACCGTGTCGCCGGCGCGGTGCTTGAGCAGCGCCCTGGCAATTGGCGACACCCAGGACACATGGCCGCGCGTCACATCGGCCTCGTCGATGCCGACGATGGTGATGGTCTGGTCCCGCCCTTCGCCGTCAACATAATCGACGGTGGCGCCAAAAAACACCTGGTCGGTGTCACCACGCGCGGCAGGGTCGACCACCAGCACGTGATCGAGGCGTTTGCCGAGGTAATGGATGCGGCGGTCAATTTCGCGCAGCCGCTTTTTGCCGTAGATGTAGTCGCCGTTTTCGGAACGGTCGCCATTGGAGGCAGCCCATGAAATCACCTTGACCAGCTCGGGGCGATCGACGTCGAGCAACTGCGTCAACTCGCGTTTCAGGCGCTGGTAGCCACCGGGGGTCATGTAGTTTTTCGGCGGCGGCGCCGGGGTGTCATCCTCGGATCGGTTCGGGCGGGGCATGTCGGGAGTTTAGCGGCTGGAATTTGGTCCGGGGAGGCGGCAACACCGGTCGTGCGCCAGACCGCATAACCTGCTACAACGTGTTGGCCCACCAGATTTCATATTATAAAATCCAGCCAACCCTGCTTTTCCAACCTCCCAACTCCCGCCGTGGCCGACAAAAACGCAAAACCCTCGATCCAGGTCATCGAACGCATGATGCACCTGCTCGACGTGCTGTCGCAGCATTCGACCCCGGCGACACTGAAGCAGCTGGCCACCGCCACGCAGCTGCACCCTTCCACCGCGCACCGCATTCTCGGCGTGATGGTCGACAACCGGCTGGTCGACCGCATCGAACCCGGCATGTACCGGCTGGGCATCCGCCTGGTCGAGCTGGGCAGCCTGGTCAAGTCACGGATCAGCGTGCGCCAGGAGGCGCTGCCCTTCATGCACGAGCTGCACCGCGAGCTGGGCGAAACGGTGAACCTGTCAGTGCGCCGTGACGACGAGATGGTCTATATCGAGCGCGCCTCCGAAGGCAACACCATGATGCGTGTGGTGCAGATCATCGGCGCCCACGCGCCGCTGCACATCACCGCGGTGGGCAAGATTTTCCTCGCCGCCGAAAGTGCCCAGCAGGTCGCGGGTTATGTCTCGCGCAGCGGCCTCACCCGTTATACCGACAATACACTGACCGACGCCAAGGCGCTGGCCCGCGAGCTGGAGCAGATCCGCGTCCAGCGCTACGCCTTTGACAACGAAGAGGCCGAGCGTGGTGTCTGTTGCGTGGGCGCCGGCATCCACAACGACGAAGGCCAGCTGGTTGCCGGCCTTTCGGTGTCAGCCCCGACCGAACGTTTCAAGAAAACCTGGGCCGAGACGGTGCGCCAGTCGGCCGAACGCATCTCGCGCGCCATCGGCCACTCCCCGCGCTGAATACCCCCGCTGTTAACGCTGCCGTGCGCTGACGATGTACGAACGCCCCGTCGTTTTCCTTGACCTCGAAACCACCGGCGCCACCGCCACCCGTGACCGCATCACCGAAGTCGGCCTGATCGAGGTCAATAACGGCGAGTTCGTGCGCGAATGGTCAACGCTGGTCAATCCCGGGATCAGTATTCCGCCGATGATCCAGGGGCTGACCGGAATCAGCAACGAGATGGTCGCGTCGGCGCCACGCTTCGAGGAAATCGCGCGCGAGCTGTGGCTGGCGCTGGAAGGCCGCGTGTTGGTCGCGCACAACGCGCGTTTCGACTATGGCTTCCTGAAAAACGAATTCCGCCGCCTCGGCAAGACCTTCAGCGTGCCGGTGCTGTGCACGGTGAAACTGTCGAGAAAATTGTTCCCGCAACATCAGCGCCACAACCTCGACAGCCTGATGTCGCGCCACGACATCCGCTGCGAAGCCCGCCACCGCGCGCTGGGCGACGCCAGGGTGCTGTGGCATCTGGCCCAGGCCTGGCGCGTGGCGCCCGGCGAGGCCGCGGTGATCGAGGCCACCACAAAACTGCTGAAAACCGCGACCGTGCCCGCGGGTCTGCCCGATGACACTTACGCGCACATCCCCGAGGGCCCCGGCGTCTACCTGTTCTACGGCCTGTCCGGTGACAACAAGGACATCCCGCTGTATGTCGGCAAGAGCGTCAACCTGCGCACGCGGGTGATGTCACATTTTTCCGGCGACCATCGCGTGCACAAGGACATGCGCATCGCGGCCGAGGTCAAACGCATCGACTGGATCGAAACCGCCGGCGAACTGGGCGCATTGATTGAAGAGGCGCGGCTGGTGAAAAAACTCTCGCCGATACACAACCGGCAATTGCGCCGCAACACCGAACTCTGCGCATGGCACTGGCCGGGGCAGCGGCACGATGCGGCGCCGCAACTGATTTCGGCGCGCGAACTCTCCGGGGTTGAATTCCGCGACCTCTACGGCCTGTTCCGCTCGCGCCGCGCCGCGATCGAAGCCCTGCGCGAGATCGCCGCCGAGCACCAGTTGTGCAATCAGATACTGGGGCTCGAGAAGCGCAGCCCCGGAAAAAGCAGCGCCTGCTTTGCGTACCAGATCAAACGCTGCCGCGGTGCCTGCACCGGTGCCGAAACCACCGAGGCCCATGCCCTGCGGCTGGCCGCGGCGCTGACCGGGCTGCGGGTCAAGGCCTGGCCTTTTCCGGGGCGCATCGGCGTGCGCGAAACCTCGGCCGACGGTGCGCGCTGCGAGCTGCATGTGCTCGACCAGTGGTGCCACCTCGGCACCATCAAAAGCGAGGAGGAACTGCGGGAACTCGATGACGGCTTGCCGCGCCCGCTGTTCGACCTTGATACCTACAAGATACTCACCCGCTATTTCTATAACGGCAAGGGCCGGCCCGATGTGGTGCCGCTGCCCCCGGTTGCGGCCTCGGTTGTCACCTGAGTTGCAACCTGAAACTGCGGCATAATCACTCTGAAAGCACAAACAGGTAATCACAACCATCCGGAGGAGGATGTCATGAGCCGCTGTTCACCTTTGAGCCTGCACACCATTGTTGCCGCCACGATTCTTGCACCCGCCGTGTCGCTGCCACTGTCCGTTGCCGCCCAGCAATATCCGGTGAAGACGGTGCGTTTCATCATCCCCTTTCCGCCCGGCGGCCCCACCGACATCATGGGCCGCATGGCCACCGATATCCTGTCGCGCGCCACTGGCCAGCAGTTCGTGCCCGACAACCGCGGCGGCGCCGGCGGCAACATCGGTGCCGAGCTGTGCGCCAAATCGCCGCCCGACGGCTACACGCTGTGCATGATCACCGCGGCGCAGGGTGTGTCGCCGGCGATCTACCGCAAGATGAACTACGACCCGGTGAAAGACCTGGCCACGATCACCCTGATGGCGAGCCTGCCCAGCCTGCTCACGGTACACCCCAACCTGCCGGCGAAGACGGTGAAGGAAGTGATCGCCCTGGCCCGCGCCAAACCCGACGGCATGAGTTACGCCTCCACCGGCAACGGCAGCAGCCCGCATATGCTGATGGAGATGTTCAAGTTCATGACCGGCGTGAAGATGGTGCATATCCCGTACAAGGGCCAGGCGCCGGCGGTGGTCGACCAGATGTCGGGACAGGTGCAACTGGCCTTCAACACCGCGATCAGCGTGCTGCCCCAGGTCGAGGCCAAGCGCCTGCGCCCGGTGGCGATTTCAACCCGCGAGCGCTTCCCGCCGATGCCCGACCTGCCCACCATCGAGGAAAGCGGCGTCAAGGGTTTTGACGGTGGCTCGTGGCAGGGTGTCGGTGCGCCGGCGGGCACGCCGCCGGAGATCATCCGCCGCGTCAACACCCTTCTGGTCAGCGAACTGAAGACGCCGGCGATGCGTGAACAGATGATCAAGCGTGGCGGCATCGTCTCGGCGAACTCGCCGGAGGAATTCTCGGCCTTCCTCAGGACCGAGATTGCGCGCTGGACCAAGATCGCGCGCGCCGCCAACATCAGCATCGATTAACACCATGGCGCAGCCCACGCCCGAACAGCAGGCGCGCATCGACCTCGCCGCGGCCCTGCGCACCGCCTCGCGCATGGGCCTTGGCGAGGGCATCTGCAATCATTTCAGCGCCGAAGTGCCGGGGCATCCCGGCCACTTCCTGATCAATCCGCAGGGATTGCACTGGTCGGAAGTCACACCCGCCGATCTGGTGCTGGTTGATGCCGCGGGGCGCAAGGTTTCAGGCAAACACGAGGTCGAACCGACTGCTTTTTTTATCCACGGCGCGGCGCATCGCAGCAAGCCGCAGGCGAAATGCGTGCTGCACACCCACATGCCGTACGCCACCGCGCTGACGGTGATCGAGGGCGGCCGCATCGAGCCGGTGAGCCAGACTGCGCTGAAGTTCTACGGCCGCGATGCCTATGACGGTGAATACAACGGCCTCGCGCTGGATGCCGCCGAAGGTGAGCGCATCGTCGCCGGACTGAAGAATGCCGACATCCTGTTTTTAAGCAACCACGGCGTGATAGTCACCGGGCCGCGCATCGATATCGCTTTTGATGATCTGTATTACCTGGAACGCGCCTGCCAGTTGCAGGTGCTGGGGGCCGGCACCGGCAGGCCGCTGAAAGCCGTGCCCGAGGCCGTCGCGCGCAAGACCGCCGGCCAGATGACGGATGACACTCAGGCGCGGTTGCACTTCATCGCGCTGAAACGGCTGCTTGATCGTGATGAGCCGGGGTGGTCGGCACTCTAAGCAAAGCCGCACCGGCCACCGCCCGCCCCGGAGCTTGTCGAAGGGCTCAGCCAGAACGGTTGAAGATCAACAGTCCGGCAGATCAGTGATAAACCACCGGCTGATTCAGCAGCACCCCGAAGTTGTCGAGAAAGGCATCGATGTGTTCGGTGGATGATTCCTCACCGGCTGCCTTGTTCATTGCCTCGGCGAATTTCTCGGCCACATCACCGCGAAAGAACGTGCTGCGCGAGCTGCGCTTGTCGACGAGCTCCAGTCCCTGGCCTCCGGGATATTCCGCCACGTAGTACTGCTCGCTGTTGTAGACGATGCGCATCGCTGCTCCTCTTCATGAATTACATTGACAATAAGCCATTGATTTTAAACAATAAATTGTTTGATCAAGAGGCATGAAGGAGATGGGGCGCCAAGCCCGCGATTTCAAGTGCGGTTGCGGCGCTGGCAGATGGCGATGCCGGAGAGGATCAATGCGAGGCCGGCATAGGCGGTGGCCTGCGGCTGCTCACCCATGATCCACAGCCCGAGCATCACCGCGACAGCGGGGCTCATGTAGTTCACCAGCGACATGAAACTCGGCCCCGCGGAGCGGATCAGCTGGAAATAGAGCACCGTGGCCACGGCTGTGGGGATGACGCCCAACCAGACCACCGCAGCGGTCGAAGCCGCGCGAGGCTCCAGCAGCCAGGGCCGGTCCAGCCACAGGGCGGCCGGCACCACGACAAGACTCGCAACCAGCAGCGTCGAGGCCGCCGAGACAATGACATCCCCCTTGATGATCAGGCGCGTCAACACGCTTTGCAGCGCGTAACAGAGCGCGCCGCCGAGCACTGACAGCTGGGACACGATGCGCAGCGTGTCGCCGCCGAGTCCGGCCAGCGCATCCGGCCCCATCAGCAACACGATGCCGCAGAAACCCGCGGCAAAACCCAGCGCCCGGTTGCGGGTCATGCCCTCGCCGGCGATCAGGAAATGCGCCAGCACCAGCGTTGACAGCGGCATGAACGCCATCAGGATGCCGGCGAGCGCGCTCTCCACCACCTGCTGGCCCCAGGTGATCAGGTAAAACGGAATCGCATTGCCGATCAGCGCGATCACCACATACGGCCACCAGTGGCGGCCCAACGCCGGCAGACGCCGCCCGCTGGCATATACAAAAACAAGCAATACCAGCGCCGCCACGCCGACCCGACCGGCGACTATGGTCAGCGGCGGCAGGCTGGACACCGCGATGCGGTTGAACATGAACGAAGAACCCCACATCACGACCAGGGCGAGCAGCAGGAGCCAGTCGTTGAGCGTGCGTTGATTGCCGGCCATGGGAGGAGAACTGCACCTTTGGGTTGAATTTTCAAGCGTTGAACAATGACAAGGGCACACTTGAAGCGAAGTAGTGATGAATGACGGGCATAGGCCACCCCGCCTGGTTTCACTGATCACACATCACTCAGCACTTTGCACTTTGCACTTTGCACTTTGCACTTTGCACTTTGCACTTTGCACTTTGCGCTTTGCGCTTTGCACTTTGCACTTTGCGCTTTGCGCTTTGCACCCTGCACCGCTCAATTATGGTGCATGCGCATGATAAAATCATGCTTTAAGGACGCACTTCCGATGACCACGCTTTCACCGCTCACCGCACTTTCGCCGCTCGACGGCCGTTATCACGCGAAGCTCGACGCCCTGCGCGGCTGCTTCAGCGAACAGGCACTGATCAAACAGCGGGTACGGGTCGAGGTGGAATGGCTGAAGGCGCTGGCTGCGGAACCCGCGGTTGCCGAAGTGCCGCCGTTCTCCAAGGCGACGCTCTCTGAGCTTGATACCCTCGTCGCGAACTTCAGCGAGGCCGACGGCCTGCGCGTGAAAGCCATCGAAGCCACCACCAACCACGACGTCAAGGCGGTCGAATACCTGCTCAAGGAAAAACTCTCGGGCAGCGCCGAAATCACCCGCGTCGCCGAGTTCATCCACTTCGCCTGCACCTCCGAGGACATCAACAACCTCAGCCATGCGCTGATGCTGAAGGAAGCCCGCGACACGGTGCTCATGCCGGCACTGAACGCGGTGATCGCGCGCCTGCGTGCGATGGCCCACGACCTCGCCGATGCACCGATGCTGTCGCGCACCCACGGCCAGCCGGCCTCGCCGACGACGCTGGGCAAGGAAATGGCCAACGTTGTTGCCCGGCTGCAAAGGGCAGCCTCGCGCATTTCTTCAGTCAGTCTTCTCGGCAAGATCAACGGCGCCGTCGGCAACTACAATGCCCACCTCTCCGCCTACCCAAACATCGACTGGGAAGGCTTTGCCAGACGTTTTGTCGAGTCGCTGGGACTGGAGTTCAACGCCTACACCATCCAGATCGAGCCGCACGACGCGATGGCCGAGCTGTTTGATGCGGTGGCCCGCAGCAACACCATCCTGCTCGACCTCAACCGCGACATCTGGGGTTATGTTTCGGTCGGCTATTTCAAGCAGAAGACCAAGGCCGGCGAAATCGGCTCATCAACGATGCCGCACAAGGTCAACCCCATCGACTTCGAAAACTCCGAAGGCAACCTCGGCCTCGCCAATGCGCTGCTGCGCCATCTCTCGGAAAAGCTGCCGGTGTCGCGCTGGCAGCGCGACCTCACCGACTCGACCGTGCTGCGCAACGTCGGTGTCGCGCTCGGTTATGCGCTGCTCGCCTGGGACTCCTGCCTGAAGGGACTGAACAAACTCGAGGCCAACCACGCGCAGCTTGCCGCCGATCTCGATGACAACTGGGAAGTGCTCGCCGAACCGATCCAGACGGTGATGCGCCGCTACAACGTGCCCGGTGCCTACGAGCAGCTGAAGGACCTCACCCGCGGCAAGTCCGGCATCAACCGCGACACGCTGCATGTCTTCATCAAGGGGCTGACGGGTATTCCCGAAGCGGAAAAGCAGCGCCTGCTTGCGCTTACGCCGGCCAACTATATTGGCAAGGCCGTAGAACTCGCAAAACGCATCTGAGCACAAGATGCGATACAACCAATTGTTTTAATTGATTATTTTTTGCTGTCGCGTTTGACGGCAGTCAGCTCGGACCAGCGCTGCAGCGCTTCCGCCATCGGCGGCGCCTCACCGGTATAACCACTCGCCGCGACCACCTCGGCATTTGGCACACGCCCGCCGCGCTGCAGGAACAGCCCCTTCACATAGGCATGGGCGCACAGCTCCCCGTCGCGCTCGAAGGTCTGTTCCATATAGATGTACTTGTCGTCCCAAGTCAGTAGCCGCGTCACCAGCTCGAAGCGGTCGAAAGGTTCCAGTGAACGCAGATAGGTGATTTCGGCGGCGGCCAGCACCGGCATCCAGCGGCGGCGGCGCATCTCGCCGAGCAGCCCCGCCTGTGCGGTGAGGTGCACACGGCCGAGGTCCATGAACGTCAGATAACGCCCGTTGTTCATGTGAAGATTGAGATCAAGATCGTTGGGCAACACGCGGAAGGTGAGCCGCGAGGCCTCGAAAATCGTTCGCCGCTGCAATCCACGCAACTGCCACAACAGCCAGAGCAGGCGCAGATAGAGATTCACCGCAGCTTCACGACATCCTGCGCTGGCGCAGGATTTCGACCACGCCGGGCAGGATCGACAGGATGATGATGCCGACAATGACCAGCGACAGGTTGTCCTTGATAACCGGCAGGTTGCCGAAAAAATAGCCTGCATAGCCCAGCGACACCACCCACAGGATGGCGCCGCTGACGTTGTAAAAGGCAAACTTGGAGTAGGTCATGTTCGCCGCACCTGCAACGAAGGGAGCGTAGGTGCGGATGATCGGCACGAAGCGGGCGATGATGATGGTCTTGCCACCGTGGCGCTCGTAGAACTCATGGGCACGCTGCAGGTGTTTGGGATTCAACCAGCGTGACTCACCGTGGCTGAACACCCGCGGCCCGACATAACGCCCGAACGCGTAATTGACGGCATCGCCGAGGATCGCGGCAATGATCAGCAGCATGACAAGCAGATGGATGTTCATGCCGCCCGCTGCGGCCACAGCTCCGGCGACAAACAGCAGCGAGTCACCGGGCAGGAATGGCGTCACCACCAGCCCGGTCTCGCAAAACACGATCAGGAACAGGATCAAGTAGATCCAGGCGCCATAGGCGGCGACCAGCGCCTGCAGGTGGTCGTCGAGGTTGAGGACGACGTCGATGAACAGCGTGATCAGTTCCATTGGACCGGCGCGATGACGATCGGAATCAGACGACAGCGCCGTCCTCGTTGGCGGCCTTGGGCTTCTCCGCCTGGACCAGATCATCGCGCTTCAGGCCCAGCCACATCAGCAGCGGGCTGCCGACCAGCACCGAGGAATAGATGCCGAAGCAGATACCGATGGTAAGCGCCAGCGCGAAGTAATACAGCGTCTCGCCGCCGAAAATCAACATTGAGCACACCATCAACTGGGTTGATCCATGGGTGATGATGGTGCGCGACATGGTCGAGGTGATCGCGGCGTCGATGACATCGGGCACTGACATGCCACGGAACTGGCGGCTGCGGAAGTTTTCGCGGATCCGGTCCATCACCACCACCGACTCGTTGACCGAATAGCCGAGGATGGCCAGGATCGCCGCCAGCACCGGCAGCGAGAACTCCCAGCCGAACAGCGAAAAGCAGCCGAGGATGATCACCACGTCATGGAGGTTGGCGATGATCGCCGAGACGCCGAACTTCCACTCAAAGCGCAGCGCGAGGTAGCCAACGATACCCAGTGATACAAAGAGCAGCGCGAGGGCTCCGCTCTCCAGCAGCTCCTTGCCGACCTGCGGCCCGACAAACTCAACACGCTGCAGCTTGACACCGGCATCCAGTCCGCGCAGCTCGGTCATCACCTGCTCGGAAAGCTGGGCGCTGGTCAGCCCCTCCTTCACCGGCAGGCGGATCAGCACGTCGCGCGCGGTGCCGAAGTTCTGCACCGCGGGTTCGGCAAAGCCGATCTTGATCATGCGCTCGCGGATCGGGTCAAGTTCCGGCGCCTTTTCGTAGGTGACCTCGATCACCGTACCGCCGGTGAAATCGACACCGAGGTGCAGGCCCTTGGTTGCCAGCGAACCGACTGCGATGAAAAAGGTGATCAGCGAAATGACGTTGAAAAACAACGCATAACGCATGAAGGGGATACTTTTCTTGATACGAAAGAATTCCATTGTGATCGCCTTATTTCGCCTGCGCCGCCGGCTTCCACACCTGGCCGATGGAAATGCGGTCCAGCTTGCGGCGGTTGCCGTAGTAAAGATTGACGATGCCGCGCGAGACCATCACCGCACTGAACATCGACGTCAGGATGCCGAGACAGTGCACCACGGCGAAACCGCGCACCGGCCCCGAGCCGAAGGCAAACAACGCGATGCCGGCAATCAATGTGGTGATGTTGGAGTCGAGAATCGTCGCCCAAGCACGTTCATATCCGGAATGCAGCGCCGCCTGCGGCGTCATGCCGTTGCGCAGTTCCTCGCGGATACGCTCGTTGATCAACACGTTGGCATCAATCGCCATGCCCAGCGCCAGCGCAATCGCGGCGATGCCGGGCAGCGTCAGCGTTGCCTGCAGCATCGACAGCAGCGCGATCAGGAACAGCAGGTTGGCGGCCAGCGCGATGATTGAAATCACGCCGATCAAGCCGTAGTAGGCGATCATGAACACCGCGATTGCGGCAAAACCCATCCACATCGAGCGAAAGCCGATTTCGATGTTCTCCGCGCCGAGCGAGGGGCCGACGGTGCGCTCCTCGATGATTTCCATCGGCGCCGCCAGCGCGCCGGCGCGCAGCAGCAGCGCCACATCCTTCGCTTCCTGGGTGGTCATGCGGCCGCTGATCTGCACCCTTCCGCCGCCAATTTCAGTGCGGATCACCGGCGCAGTCACCACCTCGCCCTTGCCGCGCTCGAACAGCAGGATCGCCATGCGCTTGCCGACGTTGTCGCGGGTGACCTGCTGGAAGATGCGTGCGCCGGTGCCATCCAGGTTCAGGTGCACCGCGGGCTCGCCGCTTTGCTGGTCGAAACCGGGCTGGGCGTCGTTGATGCGCTCGCCGGTCAGCACCACCTGTTTTTTCACCAATACCGGCTGGCCGTTGCGCTCGTAGTACAACTCCGCGCCAAAAGGCACCTGACCACTCTTGATGTCCTGCAGCAAGCCCGGCGTCATCCGCTCTTCATCGACCATGCGGATTTCCAGGGTCGCGGTGCGGCCGAGGATGTCCTTGGCCTTGGCGGTGTCCTGCACGCCGGGCAACTGCACCACCACACGGTCGGCGCCCTGCTGCTGGATGATCGGCTCGGCGACACCCAGTTCGTTGACGCGGTTGCGCAGCGTGGTGATGTTCTGCTGCAGTGCGAATTCCTGGTTCTTGCGCTGCGCCTCGATCTTCAGCGTGCCGCTGATACGGAATTCGCCGCCGTCCTCAACAGTCTTCAGGTCGAGGTCGGGCATGTCCTTGGCAATCTGCCCCAGAGCCTTGTCACGCAATGCCGCCTCGCGGAAACGGATGTTTACCGCATCGCCGTCTCGGGTCAGGCCTGAATGCTGAATGCGCTGCTCACGCAGCATGGCGCGAATGTCGTTGGTGTAGGCCTCAACTTTTTTGCCGGTCGCTGACTTCATATCGACCTGCATCAGGAAGTGCACACCACCGCGCAGATCCAGACCCAGATACATCGGCAATGCGCCGATCGAGGCCAGCCACCGCGGGCTGCGCGACAGCAGGTTCAGCGCCACCACGTAATCTTCGCCCAGCGCGGTCTGGATCACATCCTTGGCCTTGATCTGGTCCTCGGTGCCGGCAAAGCGCGCCTTGATGCTGGTCGCGTCGAGCGCGATGCCCTCGGTCTCCAGCCCTGCTTTTTTCAGGGCGCCTTCAACCCGCGCCATGAGTGCCGCATCGGCCTTCAGGTTGCTGCGCAGCGGCGACACCTGCACCGCCGGCACCTCGCCGAAAAAGTTTGGCATTGTGTAGAGCAGGCCGATCACCAGCGAGGCGGCAATCAGCAGGTATTTCCAGAGGGGATAGCGGTTCATGTCGGGGCCGCGGCAGGATGGACGGGGACAACGGTGACCCGGCTTCGGACGCCGCGTTGCCGCGCCGGCCCGGCCAGATCACCCACCCGATGATTACTCGAGGGTTTTAAGCGTGCCCTTGGGCAGCACGACCTGGATCGAGTGGCGCTGGATCACGATTTCGGTGTTTTCGGCGATCGACACCGTGGCGTACTGGGTATCAACCTTGCTGATACGGCCGAGGATGCCACCGGAGGTGACCACTTCATCACCCTTCTGCAGGGCATCAACCATCGCCTTGTGCTCCTTGGCACGCTTCATCTGCGGCCGGATCATCAGAAAATAGAGCACGGCGAACATCGCCAGAATCAGCAGCATGCTTTCGATGCCGCCACCCTGCGCACCGGCGGCTGGGGCCTGGGCCCAGGCGGGACTGATCAACACGGGAAACCTCCGTTGTAGTAAGGGATGCGCCGCGGTTCTGTGAAGATGCGGGCAGATGCATCCAAAGCGTTGTATTTTAACATCATTCAAGCTCCCGGTCGGCGTCAAACCCGGCTGCAAAAGCCGCCAGCCGCCCCCCGGCAATCGCCTCCCGCAAACCAGCCATCAGCTCCTGGTAGTAATGCAGGTTGTGCAGGGTATTGAGTCGTGCACCGAGCATTTCGTTCACCCGCTGCAGGTGATGCAGGTAGGCGCGGGTGAAATTGCGGCAGGTATAACAGGCGCAATCCGGGTCCAGCGGCTTGAGGTCGTCGCGGTAGCGGGCGTTGCGCAGCTTGATCACGCCGTGGCGGGTGTAGAGCCAGCCGTTGCGCGCATTACGTGTCGGCAGCACGCAGTCGAACATGTCGATGCCGGCACTGACCGCGGCGACCAGGTCGGCAGGGGTGCCCACACCCATCAGGTAACGCGGCCGGTCGGCGGGCAGCCGCGGTGCGGTGTGGCGCAGGATGCGCAGCATGTCTTCCTTGGGTTCACCCACCGACAGACCGCCGATGGCGTAGCCGTCAAAACCGATCCCGGTCAATTCGCGCAGCGACTCGTCGCGCAGGTCTTCATACATGCCGCCCTGGACGATGCCGAACAGCGCATTGGCATTGCCTTCATGCGCCGCCCTGCTGCGCGCCGCCCAGCGCATCGACAGCCGCATCGAGTCACGCGCCTGCTCATGGGTCGCCGGATGCGCCGTACATTCGTCGAAGGCCATCACGATGTCGGAATTGAGCACGCGCTGGATGCGCATTGATTCCTCGGGCGTCAGAAAACAGGCGTCACCGTTGACCGGCGACTGGAACTTCACGCCCTCCTCGCTGATCCTGCGCATTTCCCCGAGACTGAACACCTGGAAACCGCCGGAGTCGGTGAGGATCGGCCCGTCCCAGCCGATGAAACGGTGCAGCCCCCGGTGCGCGGCAATGACCTCAAGTCCCGGTCGCAGCCAGAGGTGGAAGGTGTTGCCGAGGATGATCTGCGCGCCGAGGCCGCGCACCTCCTGCGGACTCATGCCCTTCACCGCGCCGTAAGTGCCGACCGGCATGAAGGCCGGGGTGTCGATCACGCCGTGCGCGGTTTCGAGGACGCCACGGCGTGCCGCGCCATCCGTCGCCTTCAAGGTGAATTTCATGCCGCTTCCGGCGCGCGTTCGATCAGCATCGCATCCCCGTAACTGAAAAAGCGGTAACGCTCTGCAACCGCGTGGGCATAGGCGCGGCGGATGTTGTCGACACCGGCGAATGCAGACACCAGCATCAGCAGCGTCGACTTCGGCAAATGAAAGTTGGTGATCAGCGCATCAACGACGCGGAAGCGGTATCCCGGCGTCACGAACAGCGCGGTTTCCGCGGCACCGGCACGCAGCGCACCGCCGGCCGCGGCTGATTCCAGCGCGCGCAGGCTGGTGGTGCCGACCGCGACCACCCGGCCGCCGCTTGCCCGTGCGCCTTCAATCGCGGCCACCGTTTCCGGCGACAGGCTGTACCACTCGCTGTGCATGCGGTGTTCGGCGATGTTCCGCACACGCACCGGCTGGAAGGTGCCGGCGCCGACATGCAGGGTCAGGAAAACCACATTGATGCCGCCCTCGCGCAGCATATCAAGCAGCCTGTCGTCAAAATGCAGGCCTGCGGTGGGCGCGGCCACTGCACCAGGGTTTTTCGCATACACCGTCTGATAGCGTGATTCATCCGCGGCATCGGCAGCATGTGTGATGTAGGGCGGTAGCGGCACCGCGCCGTGGCGCTCGATCTGTGCAAACACATCGTCTTCGGGAAAAACCAGCCGGTAGAGCCCGCCTTCACGCCCGGCCACCGTCAATTCAAGCCCGGCCCCGGCCAGCAGCCGCATGCCAGCCCTGGGAGGATGGCTGGCGCGAATCTGTGCCAGCGCCTCACGCGCGCCCAGCACGCGCTCGATCAGGATTTCAATCGCGCCACCGCTGTCCTTGCGGCCGGTCAAGCGCGCCTTGATCACGCGGGTATCGTTGAGCACCAGCACGTCGCCTGACCGCAGCAGCGACAGAATATCGGGAAAATGATGATCGGCGACGCGGCCGCTGCTGCCGTCCAGATGGAGCAGCCGGCTCAAGCCACGCTCGGTCGCTGGTGCCTGCGCGATCAGCGCCTCGGGCAGGAGGTAGTCAAAATCATCCAGTTGCATCGCGCGGATTATACGGACTGGCGATGATCGGACTGCTGATGAGTGGATCAGCGTCACGGACGGTTGCCGCGGCGGCGGCGTTTGGCCGATAATCACCCACCCCGTGCCTCGGTGGTGGAATTGGTAGACGCGCCGGACTCAAAATCCGGTGCCGCAAGGCGTGTCGGTTCGAGTCCGACCCGAGGCACCACCCTGACAACCTGCGCTGCGGCTTTATGGCAAGCGCCGGGCCAACACACCACAACGGAAATCATCATGAGCGAACCCGAAATCGGCGTCAGCATCGAAGGCCATGTCGCAACGGTGGAACTGCGCCGTCCGCCCAACAACTTCCTCGATGTCGAGCTGATCGGCGATCTCGCCACCGCCCTGGAAACGCTGGATCGCGACAACAATGTGCGCGCCGTGGTGCTTGCCGCCTCCGGAAAACATTTCTGTGCCGGCGCCAACCTGAAAAAACGCGTCGATGACGAAGCCGCTGGCCAGAAGCCGGTTGCGCAGCCGCGCCACCTCTACCATGAGGCACAGCGGCTGGTTCTGACGAAAAAACCGATCATCGCCGCGGTCCAGGGCAGCGCCATCGGCGCCGGCCTCGGCCTCGCGCTGGTCGCCGATTTCCGCGTGACCTGCAAGGAAGCCCGGCTCGCCGCCAATTTTGCAGCCATGGGTTACCACCCCGGCTTCGGCATGACGGTGACACTGCCGCGCCTGGTCGGCCACCAGACAGCGAAGTGGCTGTTCCTGACCGGCAAACGCATCCCCGGCGACGAGGCCGTGGAGATGGGACTCGCCGATCGCCTGGTGGCGCAGGAAGACGTGCGCAAGGTGGCGCAGGAAATGGCGGCCGAGCTGGCGAAGTGCGGCCCGCTGGCGGTTCAGGCCACGCGCGAAACGCTGAACGGCGACCTGTTCGCGGAATTCCGCGCCGCGACCGAACGCGAAGCCTTCATCCAGATGATGCTGCGCGAGACCAATGACTTCAAGGAAGGCGTCAAGGCGGGCTTTGACCGCCGCGACCCGGTGTTCACCGGAAGCTGAACCCCGGCCAAACCGCAAGGATCAGGGCGTGGTGACTTCGACGTTGTCGATCAGCCGCGTCTTGCCCAGGCGGGCGGCAGCCAGTATCACCAGTTCACGTTCACCATTCGCCGGCGGCTGCAGGTCGCTGCGGCGGCGCACCGCGATGTAATCCGGTTTCCAGCCGTGTTTGGCCAGTTCGGCCATCGCCGCGAGCTCGATGCGCTGGTAGTCGCGCGCGCCCATCGCGATCTCGCCTTTCCCGTTGCGCAACACCCGGTACAGCCGCGGCGCCTCCTGGCGCTCGGCCGGCGTGAGGTAGGAGTTGCGCGAAGACAGTGCGAGCCCGTCCTCGGCACGCACTGTCTCGGCGAGAATCAACTCGATCGGCAACGCGAACTGGCGCACCATGTTCGACAGCACCAGGCACTGCTGGTAATCCTTCTTGCCGAAAATCGCGGCATGCGGGCCGACCATGTTGAACAGTTTCAGCACCACCGTCGCCACGCCGCGGAAGTGGCCCGGCCGCGCGCCGCCGTCCAGGATGTGCTGCAGGTCCGAGGGCTCGACGACAAAGGTCTGCGGCTCCGGATAGATCTCCTTCTCATCCGGCGCGAACACCACATCCACGCCGGCGTTGCGCAGGCGCTCGCAGTCCGCCTCGAAAGTACGCGGATAGCGGTCAAAGTCCTCGCGCGGACCGAACTGAAGGCGGTTGACGAAAATGCTGACCACCGTGCACGCCGCACGCGGCTTGGCGATGCGCATCAGCTCAATGTGCCCCTCGTGAAGATTGCCCATGGTTGGCACGAAAACGTTGTTCGGCACGCGGCGCAGGCGCTCGCGCAACTCGGCTACGGAGTGGATGATGTCCATGGATTCTGCAGGATTGAGAAGCGAGGATCGGGGATTGAGTCGAGCAGCGGGAATCGGGGACGGTTATTGTAGACGCAGAACCGGACGCTGCCGCCATGCCAGGTTTGCCGCAATCCTCAATCCTAAAAAGAATGTTCCTTGCCCGGAAATTTCCCGGACTGCACTTCCGCGATGTACAGCGTCACCGCATCTTGGATGGAACCGGCGGCGGCCTTCATGTAATTTTTGACGAACCTGGCCTTCTTGCCGGGATAGACGTCGAGCATGTCATGCAGCACCAGCACCTGGCCATGGCAATCAGCACCGGCACCGATGCCGATGGTCGGCACACTGGCGGCGGCCGTGACCTGGCTCGCCAGCACAGCGGGTATCGCCTCGAGCACGATCATTCCGGCGCCGGCCTGCTCGAGGACACGCGCGTCATCGAGAAGGCGCTGCGCCGCGTCCTCCTCGCGGCCCTGGACACGATAGCCGCCGAGCTGGTGCACTGACTGCGGCGTGAGGCCGAGGTGGCCGCATACCGGGATGCCGCGCTCGGTGAGAAAACTGATGGTTTCCAGCATCGGCCGGCCACCCTCGATTTTCACCATCTGCGCGCCGGCGGCCATGATCTCGGCGGCATTGCGGAAGGCTTCCTGCGGGCTCACCTGAAAGGTGCCGAAGGGCATGTCGCCGATGATGAAAGCGCGTTTGGCGCCGCGGGCGACGCAGGCGGTGTGATAGACCATGTCGCGCAGCGTGACCGGCAGCGTCGATTCATGGCCCTGCAGCACATTGCCCAGCGAATCGCCGATCAGCAGCGTATCGACGCCCGCGGCATCGAGCAGCGCGGCGAAACTCGCGTCATAGGCGGTGAGCATGGTGATCTTCTGCCCGTCGCGCATCATCTTGTGCAAATTGCTGAGTGTCGTGCGCATAATAATTTTTACCCCCGGTCCTCAATCCTGATCAGCCCTGGCTGAAAAATTCGCGCGGGCCGCGCATGCCGTTGATCCGCCGCAACAATAAATCAAAATCCGCTGCAGAATCAACGAAGTTCAGATGTTCGACATTGACGATCAGCAGCGGCGCCGAGTCATAGTGATGAAAAAATCGCGCGTAGGTATCGGCCAGCCGCAGCAGATAGTCGTCGGGTATGGTCTTTTCATAGCTGGTGGCGCGCCTGCGCACCCGGTCAACCAGGGTCTCGGCACCGGCCTGCAGGTAGATCACCAGATCGGGTTGCGGCGCCTGCGGCTTCAGATGGTCGTAAATCTGCCGGTACAGCGCGAGCTCGTCATCCTTCAGGTTCATCCGCGCGAACAGCGGGTCCTTCTCGAGCATGAAGTCGGCGACGGTGATGCCGCGGAACAAATCGGATTGCACCAGATCGCGCACCTGGTTGGCGCGCTGGAACAGGAAAAAAAGCTGCACCTGCAGCGCATTACGTGCCGGGTCGCGGTAAAAACCGGGCAGGAAGGGATTGGCGTCGGGATCTTCGAGCAGCGTCGCCGCGCCGAAGTGTGCGGCAAGCCGCCGCGCCAGCGTGGTCTTGCCCGAGCCGATCGGCCCCTCGACCACGATGTAGCGATACTTCGCAGCAAGATTCATGCTGCAATTCCATGCTCTGCCGGAAGCGCCGTCATGCCGGCATGCGCCGCAGCTCGGCGACACCGGCCGCATCAAGCCGCGCCGCCAGCTCGCGCACCCGCCCCTGCCCCGGCACCTCGACCTCGGGCGCGATCTCGGCCAGCGGCACCATGACAAAGGCGCGCTCGAGCATGCGCGGATGCGGAATCGTCAGGCCCGGCGCATGAACGAGGCGGTCGCCGTACAGGGCGATGTCGAGGTCCAGCGTACGCGGCGCATTCGGAAATTCGCGTACGCGGCCGTGTGCGCGTTCGATGTCGAGCAGGGCTTCAAGCAGGGCCTGCGGCGCCAGCGTGGTTTCGATGCCGGCCATCGCATTGATGAAGTCAGGCTGGTTGAGGTACCCCACCGGGGCGGTGCGGTACAGTGAAGAGCGCAGCAACAGCCGGGTGCAGGGCAACGCCGCCAAGGCGGCAAAACCGGCCTCGACCTGGCGCTGCGGATCGCCGATGTTGGCGCCGAGCGCGACAAAGGCGCGTTCGGGACGCGTGGCCATGATGATCAGGATTCCGCGGAAGCAGCCGCGTCAGGTTTGCGCCGGCGCCGCTTGCGGCGCTTTTTTGCCGGCCCGCTGTCGGTCACCAGCATCGCGGTGCGGCCTTCGGCATCGGCATCCTGGAAGCTGGTCCACCAGTCGCCGAGTGCCTTGTCCGCTTCGCCGCTTTCACAGCGCAGCAGCAGGAAATCGTAGGCGGCGCGGAAACGCGGCTGCTCGAGCAGACGGAAGGGGCGCTGCCCGGCGCGCTGCTCGAAGCGCGGCTGCATCAGCCACAGGTCCTTCATGTCCGAGGTGTAACGGCGCGGAATCGCCAGTTGTCCGGTCTGGCGCTCGATCACCGCATCCATCGCCTCATGTAATGCCGGCACCGGCGGTACGCCCCGGGCCTGCGCCTTGTTCCACGCCGCCAGCACTTCGTGCCAGAGCAGCGCCGCGAACAGGAAGGCCGGCGAGATCGACTTGCCTTCGCGGATGCGGGTATCGGTGTTCTTCAGCGCCAGCATCACGAAGCGCTCACCCAGCGGCTGCTCGAGGATCACGTCGAGCAGCGGCAGCATGCCGTGATGCAGCCCTTCCTTGCGCAGGCGCTTCACACACTCGGCGGCATGGCCGGAGAGCAGCAGCTTCAGCATTTCGTCGAACAACCGTGCCGCCGGCACATTGGCGAGCAGCGTCGACAGCGTTTTCACCGGCTTGCGTGTGGGGCCGTCAATCTCCAGCCCGCAGGACGCCGCAAAACGCACCGCGCGCAGCATGCGCACCGGATCTTCTCGGTAACGCTGTTCGGGCTCGCCGATCATGCGCAGGCGCCGGCGCTTCAGGTCGGCGACACCGCCGTGGTAGTCCCAGACTTCCTGCTTCGCCGGATCGTAGAACAGCGCATTGATGGTGAAGTCGCGGCGCGCCGCATCCTGCGCCTGGTCGCCCCAGACGTTGTCACGCAGCAGCCGGCCGTGTTCATCCTCGACCTGCAGCGCGGTGTCGGCCTCTACCGCCGGACCGCGGAAGGTGGTGACCTCGACCAGATCGCGGCCGCACAACACATGCACGATGCGAAAGCGGCGGCCGATGATGCGCGAGCGGCGGAAGATGCCGCGCACCTCTTCCGGCGTGGCATCGGTGGCAACGTCGAAATCCTTGGGGTCGCGGCCGAGGATCAGGTCGCGCACCGCGCCGCCGACGACAAAGGCCTTGAAGCCGGATTCCTGCAGCGCCTCGCAGGTGCGCAGCGCGCAACTGCCGATGCGTTCGCGGCCGATGCCATGCTCGGCCAGTGCAATGACCTTCGGCTTGCCGCCGTCGAACAGGCGACCCGAAAACACCCGGCCCAGCAGTTTGGTGATCATTCGTTGATTAAGGACAACACGGTAAAGAGCGCGGCGCGGCTGGCGCGGCGGCGGGATGGCCCTGCAGACACGGCGTCCGCGAGGGCGGCGCGATTATAACGCTGCGGTCCAAAGCTTCAGCCCAGACTCAGCACCGGCCAGCCGCGCGCCTCGGCCTGCGCGCGCAGGGTTGCATCGGGATCCACCGCCACCGGATGGCTGACCTGCTCCAATAACGGCAGGTCATTGTGGGAGTCACTGTAAAATGTTGATTTTATTACATTTTTTATTGTTTCTCCGTGCTCTGCCAGCCACGCTTCGAGGCGTGTCACCTTGCCTTCGCGAAAACAGGGCAGGCCCTGCACACCACCGGTAAAGCGGCCGTCACGCTCTTCGGGGTCGGTGGCAATCAGGTGCTCGATGCCGAATTCACGGGCGATTGGCGCGGTGACAAAACTGTTGGTGGCGGTGATCAGCACACGGGTCTCGCCACGGTGGCGTGCCACCAGCTCGCGCGCCGAGTCGCGGATCATCGGCAGGATGCGGCTTTTCATGTAATCGGCATGCCAGGCATCGAGGGTGGCGCGCGGGTGCTGCGCCAGCGGCTTCAACTGGAAATCGAGGAACTCGTGGATGTCCAGCGTACCGGCCTTGTACTGGTCATAGAACTCGCGGTTGCGGGCTTCATAACGTTCGCGGTCGAGCACGCCGCGGTCGATCAGGAACTGCGCCCATTCGTAATCGCTGTCGCCGGCAAGCAGCGTGTTGTCGAGGTCAAACAGGGCCAGCTTCATCTTTTGTCGGTCTCCGGGACGGTATTCAGCAATTGCAGGACTTCACGCGCCAGCGGCACCGTAACCGCGCGCTTCTGCTCCAATGAAGTACGGTCCAGCGTGTCAACCAGTGCGCGCAGCGTGGCGAGGTCGCGCGGCACCCGCGCCAGCAGGTAATCGGCCACCTCGGCAGGCAGCACGAAGCCGCGCGCAGCGGCGTAATCGGCCACCGCGGCACGGCGGTCCTCATCACTCAGCGCATGCACTTCGTAAACAAGGCCTGAAGCCAGCCGCGTCTGCAGGTCGGAGCGCAGCGCAAGCCGCGCCGGCGGCGCATCGGCGGTGGCAATCAGCACGCCACCACCCTCTTTCAGGCGGTTGAAGGTACTAAACAGTGCGATCTGGCCTGCACCATCCAGTTGCTGCACGTCATCGATGCCGAGCACGCCGTCCTCGGCGATGTCGGGCACCGCAGCGGCGGCGAACACGCTGCTGCGCCCAGCAGCGCCCAGCGCCGCCACCACGGCGCGCAGCAGATGGCTGCGGCCGCTGCCCGGCGCGCCCCACAGCAGCAGCATGCGTTCGCGCCCGGCCCCGCCGGCCAGCGCGCGCAGCGCCGCCAGCACTTCGGCGTTGCCGCCGACCACAAAATTGTCGAAGCTCGGCGCCGGCGGCGCGGCCAGCGTCAGGGCCAGCTGTTTCATGCGCTGCGGCCTGCGGGCAAGAGCGCCGCAGACTGGCGTACGGTGAAGCCGGGGAGGGTCATTTACGATAAAATTCAGCCACATGGAACGTGCCCGAGTTTAACAGGGCGGCGCACGACATCCGCATTCCACGGCTGCAAATGCAAAGCCCGACACTCCCAGGCGTTGTATTCCCGCGATCACCCGAACCGGCAGACCCATCTTGACCCGTAAAACCACAGTCCGCAAAGCACTCACCTACCGCGACGCCGGTGTCGATATCGATGCCGGTGATGCCCTGGTTGACCGCATCAAACCCTACGCCAAACGCACGCTGCGCCCCGGCGTGATGGCCGGCATCGGCGGCTTCGGCGCGCTGTTTGCGGTGCCCAAGGGCTACCGCGAACCGGTGCTGGTCTCCGGCACTGACGGCGTCGGCACCAAGCTCAAGCTCGCCGTCGAATGGCAGCGCCACGACACCATCGGCATCGATCTCGTCGCGATGAGTGTCAATGACATCCTGACCCTTGGCGCCGAGCCGCTGTTCTTCCTCGACTACTACGCCTGCGGCAAGCTCGATGTCGATTCCGCCGCCGACGTGGTCAAAGGCATCGCCGCCGGCTGCGAAATGGCCGGCTGCGCGCTGATCGGCGGCGAAACCGCCGAAATGCCCGGCATGTATCCGGCCGGCGAATACGACCTTGCCGGCTTCGCCGTCGGCGTGGCTGAAAAGAAAAAAATCATCGACGGCCGCAGCATCAAGCCCGGTGACGTGGTGCTGGGACTTGCCAGCAACGGCGTACATTCCAACGGCTATTCGCTGGTGCGCCGCATCCTGGCGCAGCCCGGCGTGAAGCTGTCGGCGAAAATCGGCGGCCGCGCGTTGAAGGATGCAGTGCTCGCGCCGACGCGCATCTATGTGAAGCCGGTGCTGCAACTGATGAAGAAAATCAAGGTCAAAGGTCTGGCGCACATCACCGGCGGCGGACTGGTCGACAATGTGCCGCGCATGCTTGGCGAAAAGCTGACTGCCGAGTTACACGCCGATGCCTGGCCGCTGCCGCCGCTGTTCCGCTGGCTGCAGCAGCAGGGCAACGTTGCCGACGCCGAGATGCACCGCGTGTTCAACTGCGGTATCGGCATGGTGCTGGTGGTCGCGGCAAAGGATGCGAAGCGCGCGCAGAAGCTGCTGGAAAAATCCGGCGAACGCGTGTGGAACATCGGCAGCATCCGCAAGCGCAGGCGCGGAGAGGCACAGACCATCGTTGTCTAGTTTTTTGCCGGTGTTTTTTCAGAACCAGCGGGATCAACCGGAAAGGGCATCGTCCTGAAACGTATTGCCATACTGATCTCGGGGCGGGGCAGCAACATGGAGGCCCTGCTCAAGGCCGGACTGCCGGCGCAGGTCTGCGTCGTGATCAGCAATGATCCCGCGGCCGGGGGCCTGGTCAGCGCCAAGACACAGGGCCTGCCGGTGCTGGCCATCGACCACAAGGCCCACGCGACGCGCGAAAGTTTTGACGCCGCCCTCGCAGCGGCGATCGACGCCAGCGGCGCCGAACTGGTGGTGCTTGCCGGTTTCATGCGTGTGCTCACCGCCGGCTTTGTCGGGCGTTACCGCGGCCGCCTGATCAACATCCACCCGTCGCTGCTGCCCTCGTTCAGGGGCCTGCACACCCACCGCCAGGCGCTCGATGCCGGCGTGCGCATCCACGGCTGCACGGTGCACTTCGTCACCCCTGAACTCGACCACGGCCCGGTCATCATCCAGGCCGCGGTGCCGGTATTGCCCGGCGACGACGAAGACCGCCTCGCCGCGCGTGTGCTTGCGGAGGAACACCGCATCTATCCGCAGGCGCTGCGCTGGCTGTGTGAAGACCGTGTCCGCCTGCACGCCGACGGCCGTGTTGAAATCACCGGCGCTGCCACCACCATCACCACGCTTTACTCACCGCCCCTGCAATGACCCTGCACTCCATACGCCGGCTGGCCGCGATGCTGTATGCGGCGACCATGGCGCTGTCGGCGCAGGCAACAACAAACCTGCCACAGACCGTACAGGCCCAGTACGAGGTCACGCTCAACGGCACGCCGGTGGGTGTAATGAATGACCATTACGAAGCCCGCGACGGACGTTACCGCATCGTCAGCGAAACCCATGCCGTCGGTGTGCTGGCGCTGGTGCAGCGGCGTCCGGCGCGGGTCGTGAGCAGCGGTGAAGTACAGGCCTCGGGGCTGCGTCCGCTCAGCTTCGAGGCCACACGCGGCAACGACTCGCGCCGCGTTGCCGCCGAGTTCGACTGGAATGGCCGCACGCTGGCGCTCAGCCACGATGGCCGCAATGAAACCATGCCGCTGCCGGCCGGCACCCAGGACCGGCTCTCCGCGCTGTACCAGTTCATGTTCATTGGTGCCGACCGCCTGCGCGACATCGCCTTTCCAATGACCAACGGCCGCAAACTCGACCAGTACCGTTACACGCTGGGCAGCGACAGCGTGCTCGACACGCCGCTGGGCCGGATGGCGGTGATCCACCTGGTCAAGCGCCATGCGCCCGGCGAAAGCGCGACCGAGATCTGGCTCGCGCGCGACCGTTCGCTGCTGCCGGTGCGGATGCGCATTGTCGAGAATGATGGCAACCGCTACGAGCAGTCGCTGCTCAAGCTCGACACCCCTGCGGCCGCGCCATGATGGTCAACCGCAACACATGCCGCTTGATTGCCGCCGCGGCAATCTCGGCGGCCGCACATGCCGCTCTGCTTGGCGGCGGCTGGCTCACAATACCGGAAACACCACCACCGCCACCCTTGCTTACTGCAACCCTGCAGCCGCGTGCCGAAACACCGCGCCCTGCGACTCCAGCCGCCGCACGCGTACCCGCGGCACGATCGGTCGCCACGCAAGGCGCCGCTCCCGCGCTGCCCACCACCATCGAAGCGGCAACTCCGGCAGCCGCACCAGCCGTCATCGACACCCCGGCCGAGCCCGTGGTGGTGGCCAGCGCCGCCGCCATCAGCCAGCCTGCCACCGAAGCAGCACCTCCCCTGCCCAGCTTTCCACGCAAAGGACAGATCACCTACCAGCTGACCATGGGTTCCGAGCACACGCTGGTCGGCCGCACCGTGCAGACCTGGGAATTCGACGGCCTGCAGTACCGGCTTTCGAGCCGCTCCGAAAGTACCGGCCTGGTCGAGATGTTCCGTCCGCATCGCTATATTTATCAGAGCCAAGGCCGCCTCACCGTGGCCGGACTGCAGCCGGAACGTTTCAGCGCCAGCGTGCGACGCGGCAGCCGCAGCGACGAATCGATCGCGGTGTTTGACTGGAATGAACAGCGCGCACGCATCGGCCGGCTGCCGCAGCAGTCCAGCGTCGGGCTGCCCGCGGGCAGCCAGGACGTGGTGAGTTTCATGTACCAGTTCGCGCTGTTTCCGCCGCAGGCTGGACGCATCACCCTCCCCTTTACCCGCGGCACACGCATCGACGTGGTCAGCTTCGACGTGCTGCCCGCGGAAACCATCGACACACCGCTGGGCCGGCTGCGCGCCATTCCGGTGATCCAGGTCCGCGAGCGCGGCGCTGAAAGCCTCGCCGTCTGGCTCGCCACCGATTACCGCAACCTGCCGGTGCGCATCCGTTTTTTCAACCGTGACGGCGAGTTCTCGGGCGAACAGCTCGCCTCCGAAATCCGCGTAGCAGAGCAATGATTGGCCAACAATGAAAACAAGCAGCCCGAAAAGCAGTGAACAACACCGCCGTCAACAGCAGGGGGAACCCCTGGACGGCAGCCCTGCATTACGCTCGGGCCTCAGCGTGCCGCGTCTCAACGAAGCCGCCAGTGCGCTGCTCCGTGTACTGACCTTTGATTATCCGGCCGACGCCGTACTGGGCCGCTACTTCCGCGAACGCCCCCAGCTTGGCCAGCAGGATCGCGCCTTCATCGCCGAAGCGGTGTTCGGCGTGCTGCGGCGCAAGTTCTGGCTCGACCATCTGGCACCGCAGGCGAATGTGCGCCAGTTGCTGCTGCTCTGGCTGTCCCGTATTGCCGGGCACAGCAGCCGCGAACTGGGCACGCTGTGCAGCAGTGAAGAGCTGCAATGGCTGAACAGCACGCGCGCGCAGGGGCCGCTGCCGCTCGCCGCCGAAGCCGATCTGCCACCCTGGGTCATCGACCAGTTGCTGCCGGAACACGGCGAGGATTTCGTGCGCAGCCTCGGCCGCGCACTGCAGGAACCGGCACCGCTGGACCTGCGCGTGAACACCATGTGCGCGAGCCGCGAGGAAGTGCTGGCGAAACTGCGCAGCGTGGGCATCAGTTCAGAGAACACACCGCTGTCGCCGCTGGGCCTGCGCCTGCATGACAAGCCCGCCCTCAACCGCCAGCCGCTGTTCGCTGCCGGCAAGTTCGAAGTGCAGGACGAGGGCAGCCAGCTTCTGGGCTATCTGCTCGCGCCGCGGCGCGGCGAACTGGTCGTCGATTTCTGCGCCGGCGCAGGTGGCAAGACGCTGATGCTCGGCGCCATGATGAATTCGCAGGGCCGCCTCTACGCCTTCGATATCTCTGAAAAGCGCCTCGCCAACCTTAAGCCGCGGCTGAAACGCTCGGGCCTGTCAAATGTGCATCCGCTGGTGATCGCGCATGAAAATGACAGCAAGGTGAAACGGCTGGCGGGCAAGATCGACCGCGTGCTGGTTGACGCGCCGTGCAGCGGACTGGGGACACTGCGCCGCAATCCCGACCTCAAGTTCCGTCAGTCGCCGCAGTCGGTGGCCGAACTCACGGTGAAGCAGGCGGCGATCCTCTCCTCGGCGGCGCGGCTGGTGAAACCCGGCGGGCGCCTGGTTTACGCCACCTGCAGCCTGCTTGCCGCGGAAAACCGCATGATCGTCGAAGCCTTCCTCGCCGCGCATCCGCAATTTGTGGCGCTCAACTGCGGCGAGCTGCTGCAACGCCAGGGTATTGCCGTCGGCGACATGCAGCAATTGCAGCTGTGGCCGCAGCTGCACCATACCGACGGTTTTTTTGCCGCGGCATTCGAGCGCCGCAGCTAGCCGGACTGCGGCGCGGCGCGTGCTAACATCATCGCAGCGCTCCGCCTTCCGCACCGTTCGTAACAACGCCGACTCCATTCATGTCCGCCGCCTCAGCTGAAATTCACAGCCTGCTGCTTGATCTGTGGCAGGATCTGCAGAGCGTGAAAATCCTGTGGCAGGTCGGCGTGGTCGTTGCCTGCGCGCTGATCGGCCATTTGATTTCCAGCCGTTTCAACCGCCGCGTGGCGGAAACACCGTCACTTGATGTCACGCAGGCGCTGGGTATTGGCAGCCTGCAGCGGCTGATGTTTCCGTTGTCAACGCTGGTGCTGTTGTTCTGTGGCCGCGGCCTCCTGGGCCTGTGGCAAAAAACCCCCCTGCTTGACGTCGCGGTGACACTGCTGCTGGCGATGGCACTGATCCGGATGACGATCTATGCCCTGCGCCACACCTTCGCGCCCAGTGACTGGCTGCGCGCCTCGGAACGCTGGCTAAGCTGGCTGGCCTGGCTTGGCGTCGCCATCTACCTCACCGGGCTGTGGCCGCCGCTGCGCGAAATCCTTGACGACCTCGCCTTCAGCACCGGCAAACACAAGATTTCGCTGCTGCTGTTGCTGCAGGTGACAACCTCGGTCGCAGTCACCCTTTTCCTGGCATTGTGGCTGGGGCGCGTCGCCGAAAACCGGCTGATGGGCATGACCAGCCTGCAGGTCAACGTGCGGGTGATGTTCGCCAAACTGTCCCAGGTACTGCTGCTGCTGGTCGCGGTGCTGATCGCACTGCCGGCAGTGGGCATCGACCTCACAGTACTGTCGGTGTTTGGCGGCATGCTCGGCGTGGGTATCGGCTTCGGCCTGCAGAAGATTGCCGCCAACTACATCAGCGGCTTCATCATCCTGATGGACCGTTCGGTGAGCATCGGCGACATGGTCACCATTGGTGAACACAGCGGTGTGCTGACGCGGATGACCGCGCGTTATGTGGTGGTGCGCGGACTGGGCGGGCTCGAGGCCATCATCCCCAACGAAACCATCATCACTTCCACCGTGATCAACCACACACTGACCGACCGTCATGTGCGGGTCGCGGTGCCGGTGCAGGTGAGTTATTCGGCCGATGTCGAGCTGGCGCGGCGGCTGATGGTTGAGGCCGGTGTCGCACATCCCCGCGCCCTGCGCGAGCCGTACCCAGTGGCGCTGATCACCGGCCTCGCTGAAAGCGGCATCAACCTCGAACTGGGGGTCTGGGTCGGCGATCCCGACCAGGGGCTTGCCGCGCTGCGCTCCGACCTCTTCGCGGCCATCTGGCAGGCTTTCAGGGCACACGGCATCGAGGTGCCCTTCCCGCAGCGTGAAGTGCGTGTTGTAGGGGCTTTCCCCACTCCTGACGCTCAATAATTGTTGATTTAAATCAATAGCTTGGGAAGTTTCCCAAGGAAAAGCCCGATCCGGGCTATACCCGCCAGAATGGTTTCGCTAAACTCCGCGCGATATTGGGTGGTTTACCCATGACAAAGAGGGTCTGAATGTATACAGGGGTTCTGGATTTACCGTGGTGGGGCTATATCGTTTACGCGCTGGTGATGACCCACATCACCATTGCCGCCGTGACGATTTATCTGCATCGCCACTCCGCACACCGCGCGCTCGACCTGCATCCGATTCCTGCGCATTTTTTCCGCTTCTGGCTGTGGCTGACCACCGGCATGCTGACCAAGCACTGGACGGCAATTCACCGCAAACACCACGCCAAATGCGAGACCGTCGACGATCCGCACAGCCCGCAGATCTATGGCATCCGCAAGGTATTGCTGGAAGGCGCGGAACTGTACCGCAAGGAAGGCCGCAACCAGGAAACCCTGGATCGCTACGGCTACGGCACGCCGGACGACTGGCTGGAACGCAAACTCTTCAGCCATGACCGCTGGGGCATCGGCTCGATGCTCGTCATCAACGTCATCCTGCTCGGCCCGATCGGCCTGACGATCTGGGCATTACAGATGGCCTGGATCCCGTTCACGGCCGCCGGCATCATCAACGGCGTCGGCCACTACTGGGGTTATCGCAACTTCCAGCCCGAAGATGCAAGCACCAATGTCTTCCCCTGGGGCATCCTGATTGGCGGCGAGGAACTGCACAACAACCACCATGCCTATGCCACCTCGGCAAAACTGTCGAGCCGCTGGTACGAATTCGACATCGGCTGGCTGTATATCCGCGCCCTTGAAACACTGGGCCTGGCCAAGGTGAAGAAGGTTGCACCGAAGCTGATGCTCGACAATTCCAAGACCCGCTGCGACCTCGCCACACTGCAGGCGGTTGCCACCCACCGCTATGAGGTGCTGGCGAAGTACACAGCCTCCCTGCGCGCGACCTGCGCGGCGGAACTGCAGCACATCAAGGACCACGCCAACGGCGTCGACATGGGCAAGCTCAAGCGCTGGCTGCACGTAGACAAATCAGCGCTGCCCGCCGCCGAACTGGAACAGCGTGAAACCGTGATCCGCCACAGCAGCGTCCTTGCCACGGTCTACAACATGCGCGACGAACTCGCGCAACTGTGGCAACGCTCAACGGCCTCGAAAGAGCATCTGGTCAAGCAGCTCGAGGACTGGTGCCGCCGCGCTGAAACCAGCGGCATCGAGGCGCTGCAGCAGTTCTCGCGTCAGCTGCGCTGCTACGCCGCCTAGCGCCGGCTGCTGCATCAAACAAAAAGCCCGCCGATTGGCGGGCTTTTTGTTTGATGGCCATTTCCCTGGCAATCATTTCGAGATCATAAAAAAACCCGCCTGACGGCGGGTTCTTGATGGCCGCTGATGCGGCGCTTACTTGATCTTGCCTTCCTTGTACACCACGTGCTTGCGCGCAACGGGATCGAACTTCTTGATCTCCATCTTCTCGGTCTGGGTGCGCTTGTTCTTGGTGGTGGTGTAGAAGTGGCCGGTACCGGCGGTTGATTCGAGTTTGATTTTTTCGCGCATGTTCGGCTCCTTAGATGCTCATGCCCTGCGCGCGCAGGTCGGCGAGGACGACATCGATGCCCTTGCGGTCGATGGTGCGCAGGCCGTTGGTGGAAACGCGCAGGCTGATCCAGCGGTTTTCACTCTCGACCCAGAAACGGCGTTTCTGCAGATTGGGCAGAAAACGACGTTTTGTCTTGTTGTTGGCGTGGGAAACATTGTTCCCGACCATCGGCTTTTTGCCGGTGACGCAGCAGACCCGTGCCATTGCAGTGCTCCGCGAATTCAGAAAAGGCGCGATGATACACGGATAGGCCACCTGCCTCAACCCTTGTCGGCATTCGCCCCAAAACCTGCGGGACACATAATAATCAATAAAAACAATGAGTTAAAGCAATCCACGCTCGGAAAAAGATAAAGCGCCATCACCGGCGATCACAAAATGATCGAGTACGCGGATATCGATCAGCGCCAGCGCCTGCTTCAGTGCCTGGGTCAGGACCTCGTCGGCCCGGCTCGGTTCAGCGACACCTGAGGGATGGTTGTGGGCAAAAATCACCGCGGCGGCGTTGTGGTGCAGCGCCCGCTTCACCACCTCGCGCGGATAGACGCTGGTCTGGGTCAGCGTGCCGCGGAACAGCTCCTCGCTCGCGGTGACCCGGTGCTGGGCATCAAGAAACACCGCGACAAACACTTCATGCGGCCGGCCATGCAGCATCAGCCGCAGATAGTCGCGCACCGCGCCGGGCCCGGACAATGCGGCGCCGGCTTCGAGTTTCTCGCGCAGTGTGCGGCGCGCAATTTCCAGCGCGGCCTGCAACAGCGCGTATTTCGCCGGCCCCAGACCGGGCTCGGCGCAAAAAGCCTCGCCCGACGCGCCGGCCAGTGCCGAGAGCGAACCAAAACGCGTCAGTTGATCCCGCGCCAGTTCGACCGCGCTTTTGCCCTTGACGCCGGTGCGCAGAAAAATCGCCACCAGCTCGGCATCGGACAGCGCCTGCGGCCCCTTGCCCAGCAGCTTCTCGCGTGGCCGGTCATCCAGCGGCCAGTCGGTAATCGCCATCACACCTCCCCTGTTGTTCTGAACTGCCGATACAACAAGAACGCGCCGCCGCGGGCACGGTTTACCCGCCGCCGGATTTGCAGTTACACTTCCCGTCCCCCAAGGCAGGATGCGCTACGTGTCTGATATTGCTGGAAAAAACGACCCCACCAACCGTCCGCGCCGGAAAATCCTGCTCGGGATCACCGGCGGCGTCGCTGCATACAAGGCGGCTGAGCTGGTGCGCCGCCTCGGCGACCGCGGCATCGAGGTACATGTGGTGATGACCGAGGCCGCCTGCGGCTTCATCACCCCGGCCACGCTGCAGGCACTGTCCGGCCATCCGGTCTATACCAGCATGTGGGACGGCCGCATCGATAACGGCATGCCGCACATCGAACTCACGCGCGACAAGGACGCCATCGTCATCGCACCGGCCACCGCCGATTTCATCGCGAAATGTGTACATGGCCTCGCCGATGACCTGCTGTCGACGCTGTGCCTGGCGCGGGACTGCCCGCTGATCGTGGCCCCGGCGATGAACCGCCAGATGTGGGAACACGCGGCGACGCAACGCAATGTCGCGCAGATCCGCAGCGACGGCGTCACCGTGCTTGGCCCCGACAGCGGCGATCAGGCCTGCGGCGAGACCGGCATGGGCCGGATGCTCGAGCCCGAGGCGCTGGCCGAGGGCATCGCAGCCTTCCTCGCGCCGAAAACCCTTTTGGGCAAACGCGTGCTGATGACCGCGGGCCCGACCTTCGAGCCGATCGACGCAGTGCGCGGCATCACCAACCGCAGTTCGGGCAAGATGGGCTACGCCATTGCCCGCGCCGCAATTGCCGCCGGTGCCGAAGTCACGCTGGTCTCCGGGCCGGTGAGCCTCGCCGCCCCGGTGGGCGCGGCGATGGTGCGCGTACAGAGCGCCGCCGAAATGTTTGCCGCCGTGCAGAAGCATGTCGCGAAGACCGACATCTTCATCGGCGTCGCCGCGGTTGCCGACTACCGCGTGGCCGCGCCGCGCAAGCACAAGATCAAGAAAACCGAGGAAGACCAGCTGCGCATCGACCTGCTGCCGAATGCCGACATCCTCGGCTGGGTTGCCTCGCGGCCGAAGCCGCCGTTCAGCGTCGGCTTCGCCGCTGAAAGCCGCAATCTCGACCGTTACGCCGACGAGAAGCGCCGCCGCAAGAAGGTGAAGCTGATGATCGCCAACCTTGCACAGAATGCGATCGGCGCCGACGACAACGAAGTTTCACTGATGGACGACAACGGCACCCATCGCCTGCCGCGTGCTCCGAAGGATGCCGTCGCGGTCGAGATCGTCCGCCACATTGCTGCACTCTGCAGCAGTACCAAACGCAAACCGCGATAAACCGCAGGGCCGTCCTTCAGCCGTCCACCGTTTTTCCTTCATTCAAGGCCGCATGAAATCCATCGCCGTCAAAATCCTCGACGCACGTCTGCGCGGGCAGATGCCCGCCTATGCCACTCCCGGCTCCGCCGGCCTCGACCTGCGCGCCTGCCTAGAAGTGCCGCTGACGCTGCAGCCGGGCCAGACCGAGCTGATCCCCGCCGGCATGGCCATCCACATTGCCGATCCGGGACTTGCAGCGATGATCCTGCCGCGCTCCGGACTCGGCCACAAACACGGCATCGTACTCGGCAACCTGGTCGGGCTGATCGACTCCGACTATCAGGGCCAGCTTTTTGTCTCGACCTGGAACCGCGGCAATGTCGCATTCACCATCAATCCGATGGAACGCCTGGCACAGCTGGTGGTCGTACCGGTGGTGCAGGTGGCGTTTGACGTCGTCGACGATTTTGATGTCTCCAGCCGTGGTGCCGGCGGGTTTGGAAGCAGCGGAAGAACCTAGCTATAAGCGTGGAGTAATGACAAGGGCACACTTGAAGCGAAGCAATGATGCGCACAGGTATCCAGTGGAGATGTGATTGAACTCATCACTCGTCACTCATCGTTCAGCACTGCTTTTATTCGCCCACGGCGCACGCGACCCCGAATGGGCCGAACCGTTTCGCGACATCGCGCTGCAGGTCGAGGGTATGCGGCCCGATCTTGTGGTACGTCTGGCCTTCCTTGAATTCCAGGCGCCATCACTGCCCGAGGCCATTTCAGCGCTGGTCGCCGAGGGCCATCACGAGATCCGTGTCGCCCCCCTGTTCATGGCGCAGGGCGGCCACCTCAAGAAGGACGTGCCGGTGCTGCTCGACGGCATCCGCGCCAGCCATCCCGGCCTGCGCATCGAACTGCTGCAGGCCATCGGTGACGCACCGGAACTGCGCCAGGCGATCGCCCGCTGGCTGGTCCGTTCGTCGCCGCAATCGTCCACCCCCGGGAGCGGTGCATGAAACGCTGGATCGCATTGATGCTGCTGTGCTTCACCGCCGGCACCGCGCCGGCCCAAACACCCTCGCAGAACCCGATGCCGGTGATGGAACTGCGCATCGGCAAGCACACACTGAATGCCGAAGTCGCCCACACCGAACCCGACCGCATGCAGGGTCTGATGCACCGGCGCATGCTGCCCGAGAATCGCGGCATGCTGTTCGTGTTCACCAACGTCGCACTGCACGGCATGTGGATGATGAACACGTACATCCCGCTGTCTGTGGCCTTTGTCGATGAATCGGGAACCATCATCAACATCGAGGACATGCAGCCACATACCCGTGATGCGCACAATGCGAAAAAACCGGTGCGTTATGCGCTGGAAATGAACCAGGGCTGGTTCCGCAAACGCGGCATTGGCCCGGGCGCAAAGATCGAAGGCCTTGACAAGGCACCGGCACCGCGCTGACCGGTGATTGAAACAAACGCCGGTGCGGTTTCCGCAGGCGTAAAAAAACCCGGGGGGAAGCCCGGGTTTTTTTACGCCCCTGTGAGGGTGCGGTGCCGCTGCCTCAGATCGGGGTGTTCTGCTGCGCCACCATGCAGAACAGCATCGGGATCGACAGCATGGTGTTGGCGCGCGAGGTCAGCATTGCCAGACGCGCGGCTTTCGCCTTGGCATCCGCGTCAACCTGCACGATGCCCAATGCCTTTTTCTGGTTAGGCCAGATGATGAACCAGACGTTGAAGGCCATGATCAGCGCCAGCCACATACCGATGCCAATATAGACGTATCCCGGGCCAAACATCAGCGCCTTGCCCAGGTACTGGAACATGCTGGCTACGATGAGGCCGGTGACAACCGTGGCGAGCGCCGCCCAGCGAAACCAAAACAGTGCGGCCGGTGCGATCACCTTGCCGATTGCCGGCTTCTGCTCATCGGGAATTTTCGGCATCGAAGGAATCTGCACGAAGTTGAAGTAATAAAGCAGGCCGATCCACATGATGCCCGAAAGCACGTGCAGCCAGCGGAAAACGAAGGCCCACCAGGCATGGTCGCCGCCGCGGGCGCCGCCTCCGGTGGCGATGATGATCACGGCCAGAATCACAAACCCGGCCAGTACGGTGCGTCCCAAGGACTGGAATATGGCTCCCATCGGTTTTCTCCTCTTGCGATTGCGCTGCTAATGTTGAACGACCCGGGATCCGGGAAAAACTGGCCGGAAGTCTACCACGCCGGGGCAGCGCCGGCCTGAAGACGGGGACTCAGGCCGCTGCGAGGCTGCCGGTCTCGACGGCAGCGATTGCCTTCGCCTGATTCAGATCCTGCGCATAGCCGCAACCATAAAGACAGCAGGCAATCTGGTTGGCGATCGGTGCCGGCATCGGTATGCGGCCTTCGAGTACGCCACTGATCCAGTGCGCGGTGGCCTTGAGATCCTGCGCCGCGGGCAGCGGATGCGCGCAGCGCGCGGTGGCTTCCGCCTCGAACAGCAGTTTGACACGGCCTTCACTGACCAGCGTCATCGCCGGCCGGCGCTCGGCATCAATCACCGCATCGGCATCGGCTGACTCAAAAATCAGCGCCGTCGAGCCGCTGTCGCAGAGTAATTCGAGCAGCACCTCCGACTCTTCGGCATTCACCGCTGGGAGCAGTTGCAGCGCATTGCCGCCAAAAGGATCGGCAAGCCGCGCCAGCAACTTCGCAAGTGCACCGCCGCCAAGACGAGCGCGAAGCGCGAGCAGATTGGCCAACGCCGGCGAGATCGCGCCGGTGGGCACGAAGGCGGTTCGGCCCGAGGCCAGCACCTGCTGCGCCTGGGCGAGGCTCGCCACCGGCATCACACCGAGTTCGCGGAACAGATAGGCCGATGACACACTGGCTCCGCCGCTCAGCGCGCCGTGTGCCAACACCGGAATGCCCAGGCGCTGCAGGCTCAATGCGAGCAGCGGGGCCAGATTGGGATGACTGCGCGCGGTGCCGTACGCCGGCATCAGCACCGGCCGCCACTGCAAAGCCGGCAACTGAGCCTGGAAGACGCGTGAGCCCAGCGCCGAAAGGGCGCCGTGCAACTCGTTGCGGCTGACCGGGCGCTGTTGCAGCAGGGCGAGCAGCGCACCCGTCTCCAGTTCGGGCATGCCGCCGTCAAACACCGCTGAAAACAGCGTCTCCGCTTCCTGTTCCGACAGGGCCTGGCCTTCGGCCAGCCAGTCGATCATCTGCACCCAGTTCATAAGTCCGACCTCGCTGCCCGGATTGCCGGGCGGGAATTGCCTGAATCACTGAGCAACCCCCGTGCCATCCGCATCAGCGGCGCAACCAGAGGAGAAAGCGGGGCCACATCACGAAGAATTGCCACGCCACGGTGCACGTCAGTCTGCTGTCGCTTTATTTTGGTGCCGCGGCAACACCGCGCACACAATTGCTGCACCGCATCGAAAAATCGCGACGGCAGCACCCCTGCTCAACGCAGGGTCCGTGTCAACGGTACAAAACGCACATCCAGCACCTTGCGCCGTGTCACCGTTCCACGACTGTCCTTGCTGATCACAAACAGGGACTGCACGGCATCCGGCGCACCAACCGGAATCACCAGGCGTCCGCCGGGCCGCAGTTGATCGATCAACGGTTGCGGCACCTCGGGCGCCGCGGCAGTGACCATGATCGCGTCGAACGGCGCCTCATCGGGCCAGCCGGCGTAACCGTCGCCAATCCGCGTATGGATATTGCGATAACCCGCGGCGCCGAGGGCGCGCGCCGCTTCGCGCGCAAGCGGCTCGACGATCTCGATGCTGTACACCGCGCGCACCAGCTCACCGAGCACTGCTGCCTGATAACCCGATCCGGTACCGACCTCGAGCACCTTGTCGCCGGGTTGCGTGTTGAGCAGGTCGGTCATCAGCGCGACAATGAAAGGCTGCGAGATGGTCTGGCCGCGGCCAATCACGAGCGGACGATTGTCGTAAGCCTCGGCGACAAGTGCCTGCGGCACATAACGCTCGCGCTCTACACGGCGCAGCGCGGCGACCACCCTCGGATCGAGCACGCTGCGGCCGGTCTCACGCGCGGTTTCGCGGGCGAGGTGCTCGATTTCGGCAATCATGCGGTTGCGGCGCTGCGTATTGTCATCAGCGGCAGCACTCATGACGGCTCCAAGCCATAGCAGGGCCAGCAAAACGAAAAAACGGTAAAAGAAAAAGGGCATACCGTTTCCAGTATGCCCCTCACGATGCGGCCGCGGCAATGCGGCTGCCCGCTTCAGTCCATCAGCCTTTCAGGCAACTGCTCATGAACTTCTTGCGGTCATCGCCCGACTTGCCTTCGGCCTTGGCACTGCAGTCCTTCATGCGCTGCTGCTGCTTTTTCTGCGCTTCGCTCGGCTCTTTCTTGCCATCGTCGCCCTTCAGGCAGCTGCTCATGAACGACTTGCGTTCATCGCCGGTCTTGCCTTCGGCTTTGTCGTTGCAGGACTTCATGCGCTCCTGCTGTTTCTTCTGCGCTTCGCTGGGTTCTTTTTTTGGCTTCTCGGCAGCTTTCTCGGCTTTCTTTTCAGCAGCAGGTGCGCCTTTTTTCGCTTCGCCTTTCGGGTCGGCTTTTTCAGCAGCGTAGGCACCCGACACGGCAAACAGCGCGCAGAACAGGGCGGTGATCAGTTGTTTCATCTGGGACTCCTCGTAAATTATTAAATAAAAACAATGACTTATGTTATTTCTTATGGGGATCATCAAGGCCCGCCGGTTTGTTGCGGCGACCCCGGCCTGACAGCGACATTAACGCCGGCCGGTTGCGTGCGGATGACAGCGGGATGAGCGCAGGGCTTCAGCCAGCCTGCAGCGCGAAGGTTTCAGCGAGCAGTCCGTAGGAGCGCAACCGCGACTCATAGTCACCGGTGATGGTGATCACCATCAGTTCGTCGGCCTCGAATTGCGCCTGCACTTCAAGCAGGCGCTCGCGCACTTCGCCGGGCGTGCCCAGCACCACACGGCGGCGGTGATGACGGATGCGTGCGCGGTCGGCATCGGTGTAGGGATAACGCTCCGCTTCTTCCAGTGTCGGCACCGGCTGGTTGACCCCGTAATCCATGTTCAGCCGCCGCAGATCAACACTCTGCGCCAGGCGCTCGGCCTGCGCACGGGTCTCGGCACAAATCACAAACACGCAGACCATCGCCTGCGGCAGCGGCTCGCGTGGTGAAGGCTGGTAACGGCGGCGAAAATCGCGCGTCACGCCATCACCGCCCTGCGCGCTGATGAAATGGGCGAAGGCAAAACGCTGCCCGAGTTCCGCAGCCAGCGCGCCGCTGTAGTCCGATGAACCAAGCAGCCAGATCTGCGGCGCACCCGGTCCCATCGGCTGCGCCTTCACTTTGGCGAAGGGATGGTTGCCCGGAATTTCGTCATTCAGATAGGCATCGAGGAAACGCACCTGGTCGGGAAAATCATCGGCGGAAGGGTAACGCCCCTCCCCCATCGCCATCGCGGTGGCCTGGTCACCGCCGGGCGCACGGCCGATGCCGAGGTCGATGCGTCCCGGAAACAGCGCCTCGAGCATGCGGAACTGCTCGGCGATTTTCAGCGGGCTGTAGTACGGCAGCAGCACACCGCCGGTGCCGACACGGATTTTTGAGGTCACCGAGGCGATGCGGGTGATCAGGATTTCCGGGCAGGGATCGGCCAGCGCCATGATCGAGTGATGCTCGGCACACCAGTACCGGTGATAACCCCAGGCTTCCGCCTGCTGCGCCAGGCGCAGCGTCTGCGCGATGGCTTCACGCGGCGTGGTGCCGCTGATGATCGGCGACTGGTCGAGGACACTGAGTTTTGGTTTTGTCATGAAAGATCAAGGTCAAGGTCAAAGGCTTCAGCCACAGAGGGCACAGAGAATCTCGATGCCCCCTTGAGGGGTACACAGAGGAAAGCAAAATCAAGGCAAGTGCATGATGGAAAGCCGATTTCAAGGATTCTGGTTTTTCTCTGTGCTCTCTGTGCACCCCTCAAGGGGGTATCGAGAACCCCTGTGGCTGCCTTTGATTTTCCGCTTTTAATCCGAACCACGGATAAAGGCATCAAGCACGCCGCACCAGCCCAGCGCGAGGTTTTTCCGGTTATAACCGCCACCGCCAAACCCCATGATGCGCCCGCCGCACAACTCGTTGGCGATCACGCACAGCCGGCGCGCGGCGTGGGCATGCGCTCCGGGGGTGTACTGCAGATGCGCCAGCGGATCGCCGGCAATGCTGTCGGCACCGGCCTGGAGCAGGATGAAGTCGGGTTTGTGCCCGCGCAGATGCGCCTCGACCCGCTCCCAGGCCGCCATGAATTCCTTGTCGCCGGAAGCCGGCTCCATCGGAATATTGAGCTTGAGCCCGGCGCCGGCACCCTTGCCGCACTCGGTGGCCGCACCGGTGCCGGGATACAGGTAACGCCCGTCCTCATGGATGTCGGCGTAAATGAAATCGGGATCGGACTCGTACGGGTAATACAGCCCGTCGCCGTGATGCACGTCGATATCGACATAGGCCACCCGCTGCACACCGTACTGCGAACGCAGGGTGTCAATGACCACACCGCAGTCGTTGAACACACAAAAGCCCGCCGCACGCTCGCGCGCCGCATGATGCAAGCCGCCAATCGGCTGGAAGGTGCGCAGCACCTCGCCCGCCATGATGCGGTGCAGGCCGTCCAGCGCGGCGCCGACCACATGGGCCGAAGCCTCGTAAACACCGGAGAAAGCCGGCGTGTCGCCATGGTCAATCAGGCCATAACCACGGTCGGAAAGCTGGTGCACGCGTTCGACATGCGCCTCGTCGTGAAAACGGCCAATCTCTTCCGCACTTGCCGCACGCGAACCGCAGACCTCGGCGGACTTGTCGAGTTTCTGCCCGGTGGCCTCACGCCAGAACGCATCCTGGCGGTCGGGACCCCAGGGATGGCCATCGGGAAAACCGTAGCTGCCCAGGGCTTGGTCGACGTACAGCGCGACTTCATGCTTCATGTGGACTCCTTGAACACTTCAAAAGCATTTTAGCCACAGAGGACACAGAGAGCACAGAGAAAAACCATCGAGGCTTTTGCAGTGTGGGTGCGATCAGCCACCACCGAAACCCACTTTCGCTGAAGCCCGGACAAACATAGAAAGCTCTGTGCTCTCTGTGTCCTCTGTGGCTGCCTTTGACCTTGAGACCTTGCCTTTAAAACAACCGCCCCTGCACCGCAGCCCCCGGCACCCGGAACAGCGCCGTGTTGCGGTGCATGCCCTCGCCGCGCCGCGCCTGGTTGAGCCCGGCCTTTTTGCAGGCGATGTCAAAACGCCGTCCGATCAGCTGCGACAGTTCACCTTCACCGCGCATGCGGCTGCCGAATTCAGGATCGTTGTCGCGGCCACCGCGAAGCTGGTGCACGCGGCTCATCACATGCGCCGCTTTCAGCGGGTAATGCCGCTCCAGCCAGTCGCGGAACAATTGCTTTACCTCATAGGGCAGGCGCATCAGTATCCACGCCGCGCGCTGCGCGCCATGTCCCGCCGCTGCGGCAACAATCGCTTCAATCTCGTGGTCATTCAAAAAGGGCACCACCGGCGCCACCATCACCCCGGCGGGAATGCCGGCTTGAGACAAGGCACGCACCGCCTGCAGCCTTCTTGCCGGCGCGGTGCAGCGCGGCTCCATGCGTCGCGCGAGTTGGTGATCCAGCGTGGTCACCGAAACAAAAACCTCGGCCAGCCCCAGCTCCGCCATCGGCGCGAGGATGTCGATGTCGCGCTCAACCATCGCATTCTTGGTGACGATGCCCACCGGCTGGTTGAATTCCGCGCAGACCTCGAGAATGCCGCGGGTGATGCGCCGCTCACGCTCCGCCGGCTGGTAAGGATCGGTATTGGCGCCGAGCGCGATCAGTTCACAGCGATAACCCGGCCTGGACAGTTCCGCGCGCAGCAGGGCTGCCGCGTTGACCTTGGCGAAGATGCGGGTTTCAAAATCCACACCCGGCGACAGGTTGCGATAGGCGTGGCTGGGGCGCGCATAACAATAGATGCAACCGTGCTCGCAACCCTGGTAGGGATTGATCGACTGCGTGAAAGGAATGTCCGGCGAATCGTTGCGGCTGAGGATGGATTTGGCGTGTTCGTCGGTGACCACGGTCTTGAGCGCCGCCGGCTCCGCTTCCATCCCTGTCTGCCAGCCGTCGTCAAAAGCCTCGCGCTCCACCTGCTCGAAACGTCCCTCGGGGTTGACGCCCGCACCACGGCCCTTGTGCGCATCGGCATGTTTGCCCGACAGCGTGCGCAAGGCCATGCTACTCGGACCGGTAAGCGTGCGTGGTCATCAGCTCGAACACCTTGCGCCGTTTGCCGTCGGTGCCCTTGCCGGTGACTTCGGTTTGCACCACCGCGACCAGCCGGCCGTGGTGCACCACCTTGGACCGCAGCTTCAGCGCGCGGCCTTCGCCGGGGCTGATGTACCAGGACGACAGTGCAGTGAGCTGCCAGTGGTCATTAAGTGCAGCGACCGCGTTCTCCGCGGCGAGACCGAGCAGGATGCCGCCCTGCACATGGCCGACACGGTTGCCGATATGCGGGCCGTTTTTTACTGCAGAGGACGCACCACCTGCGACGTGTTTTGCCTTTACACCCCAGAAATCCTGGATGAAGGCACCGCCATGTTCACGCACATGCTGCAGCGATACATCGGCTGCGGCGAGCACTTTTTTCTCATCGGGACGGAGCTTGCCGCCGGGAATTTCCGGCGTCGGATTTTCGCCGCGGCGGCGGTGCGGCACCGGATGCAGCTCCACACCCTTGGGGGGTTTCAGCACCATGAAGGTCGCCGCGCCATTACACACCAGCCCCGCATCATTGCGGATCGCCACCGTGCTCGCACCCTGTTTTCCGGCCGCACCTTCGATGAAGCCATGCATCACGCCACGCGCATGCAGGCGGCCGGTGCCGGCGACACCGGTGAACTGCAGGTTCATCGTCACCGTCGCCAACCGCGTCTTCGGATCAAGGCCCGCACGCACCGCGCCGGCCATCGCGAGGTCGGCAAGAATCGCAAACCCGGAAAGACTCAGCTGGCCATCGGCCGCCATGCAGTGCGGCAGCACATCCACCGACAGCGCGGTGTGATCGGTGCTGACATGGTCGTACGACAGGTCGAGAAAATTGCCGGCGAAGTGATAACCGGGTTCGCGGTTCAAGGCGATGCCGCGCAGGATCTGGCGGCGGATGGCATCAAGGGTGGCGTCGTCAGTGGCGGGTGCAACAGCAGTCTTCAGGTGTGTATCCATACAGCGATTGTAACAAGCACCCGGCGCCGGCCTGGTGTCAGGCTACAACCCGGGGAATTATCATAAGTTATTGTTTTTAATAAATATATTTAAGGGCGGTCAATTCAAGCATCAGCGCGGCTGCGGCTGCGGCTGCGGCTGCGCCAGCACCTGCGCCACCGCGTCGAGCAGCGCCGTTGATGACACACCCTGGGCGCGGGCGATATCCAGTGCAATCGTGTTCAGCGCCCGGTAAGCGGCGGCGACCCGAGGATCGTGGCGCTGCAATGCCTCAAGCTGCTGCTGTATCACCGAGGCATCACCACGCGCCACCGGCCCGGTCAGCGCGCGCACCGTGCCGAGACGGAATACATTGTCCAGCGTCTCGCGCACCAGTGGCTCGAACATCGCCTGCGCGGTGGCACGATCCAGCCCCGCCGACTCCGCGCTTCGCCAGCCGGCCTCGATCAGCGCCACCAGGTCGTTGCACACCAGTACCGCCGCAGCGTGATACGCCGTCTTGCCGGCGGCATCAATCACCGCGGTGCGCGCGCCGAGGCGCTCAAACAACGGCCGCACCACGGCCAACGCTGCAGCATCACCTTCGAAGGTGCACCAGGTGCCGGCAAAACTTGCGGCAGCCGCGGCAGGATCGGCAAAACTTTTCAGCGGATGGACGCTTGCGACAGGCAAGCCCCGCGCAACGAGGGGCTGCAGCACCGCGGCCGGCAGGGCACCACTGCAATGGATGGCGACATCTCCGGCACGCAGCGGCTCGTGTGCCGCGAGATCGGCCGCAAGCGCGGCAATCGCCGCATCGGGTGGAGTCAGCAGCCACAGTGCTGCCGGTCTCAACGCAGCGATATCGTTGACCACACGACCAGCACCAATGAAAGCCACCGCATCGGCTGCGCTCTGTGCGCGGGCATTCAGCACATCCTGCAGCAGAAACTCACCATCCACGGCGAACAGCCGCCCAAGCGTACGACCCAGCCGGCCGGCGCCAAGGATGTTGATGGTCAGGGGCAAGGTGGCACCGCTGCGCCTGCTACTTTTTCGAAGCGGGTTTCTCGGGAACGGGCTTTTCCGGCGGTGGCGCGACATCAGGCAGGGGCTTTTCCGTCCGACAGGCCTCGACACGCGGATTACGCTGGCAGAAATCCGGCGGCAACTGCTCACGCACCGCCGGCTTCGGCTTGGGTTCCTTCGCTTCACGCGCCTTGGCGTCCGCCACCATCATCTGCCTGATTGTCCACTCGTCGGTGCAATCGGCATTACCCTGCTGTTTCCAGCAAGTGGCCGTAACACGTTCGCGCTGGCGGCGCTGCTCGTTCTCTTGCATCCTGGCAATCAGGGGATCGCCATGGACGAGGTATTTGGGCTGCACCGCGAGCGGCACGTCCTTTTTCGCGGGCGCCGGTCCCGAGGCCGGCGTGTTCGGCACGGGCTTGCCACCCTTGATGTTGCCGGCAGCGGGCTGATCGCTGTAAACCACCCGGCCCTTTTCATCGACACTCCTGGTGATCTGCGCGAATGCCGGAAGCGCAAGGGCGCAGGCCAGGACAGCCGGCAGGACATGGACTGGACGCATCACGTCAGCTCCATCAAGGTTGGTAATGACATTATTGAGTTTTTCCAAAAACATGACAGCCTCGCCAGCGGCATGTTTTTGTCATTATTCATGAAACCTTCAATAGTTTCTCACGCAGGCGGCGGGCCGTCACGGCCTGCACTGAAGCGGGCGGCCAGGCGCGCCACGATCCACTGCGGCAGCGACAGCACGGTCATCGCGATCAGCGCCAGTGGCCACAGCGTGAGCGAGCTGCCGGTAACTGCCATGGCCAGCGCCTGTCCGGAAGCCATCGCCAGCACCCAGCGCCACACCCGCTGCGGCGCCTGATAAGCCACCACAGCCATCACCACACACAGCAGCGGAATACCGGCAGTGAAATACAGCGGTGAATCCCAGGCTTCACGGCGACCTGAAATCTTGGCAATCAGCAGGCAGATCAGCAGACCAGCAAGCGCCGACACCCAGTACGGCCAGAGGCGTTTTTCAGGGTTCATCGCGAGCGCCAATGTGCATCACGCGCGCGAGCAGGCTGCCCAGCAGCGCACCGGCCCCCGCCACCGCACCGCCGAGCAGCAGGGCCATGACCAGCTCAAAGGGCCAAAGGTTATGCGAGGACGGCACCCGCACCACGTCAAAGATCACGCGCAGCATCACCACCGCCGGCACCGCCGCCCCCAGTCGCAGCGTGACCGGCCACCAGCCCTTGCCGGACCACGCCCGCACCGCGAGTGCCAGCACGGCGAGCACCACCAGCCCCGGACCGAGCAAGGCGTCGGGCAAATTGAGCTGGCGGTAGGGTATCCACCAGTAAGGCAGACCGATCAGCAGCAAGGCCAGCACAAACGCCGGCTGCCACCAGTATCGGCTGAGCAGGGCCGCAGGCATGCCGCTCAGCGCGCCGCGCCGCCGGCAGCCACCAGCACCAGGTCCACGCTGGACCCCGCGCCCCGGGTCAGCACCGGATGGTGGGTGTCGCTGATGAAGCGCAGGCTGCCGTCGCCCAGTTCAATCCGCGCCTGCACCGCGTAAGTGAAGCGCGGATCGATGCGCCGTGGATCGTAGGTGATGGCATAGGCAAAAGGCACCTGCAGCCCCTGTGTGGCGATCACCTGCTCACCCAGCACCGTTGCCGGGGCATCCGCTTTCGACACGTCCACCAGGCGCACGATCACCCGCGCATCCGGCGGCAGCGCGATGCGCTCGCGGTAACTGACGCTGCCGGTCACCGTGGCGGCAGGCACTGCAGGCGCGGCGGCCTCGGGCGCGGTCGCAGCACAGCCGCCGCACATCAACAACAGCACCATCAGGTAACGCACCATCATCAGAGCATCCTCCGCAAGGGCAGCATCGGTGATTCCAGAAACCCGTGGCGCGCATAAAAGCGCCGCGCCCCGGCATTGCCGCAGTCGGTGAGCAGCGTCACCCGCCTGCAGCCCGCGGCACGCGCCTCGACCAGCGCATGTTCCAGCATCTTCGCGCCCAGTCCGGCGCCGCGGTGCGCCGGCGCCACCACCAGGTCCTCGAGCTGCGCCACACGCCCGCCCAGCGCGGTGGACACCGTGAACAGCAGGTTCATCATCGCCACGATCTCACCATCAATGCGACCGGCGAAGATCATGCCTGTCTGCGGGTCGCTGATGATCCGGCGCAGGCCCTCGGCCTGCGCGGCCGGATCGGGCGTGAACTCGGCCTCCTGTGTGAACAGTAGCGACAGCAGCGCGCCGAGGGCGGGGATGTCGGTGTTATTGGCGACACTGATCTGCATGGACACACATCCTGAGTGGCAACAGCGCCAGTCTCCCATGCCCCGGACACCGAGTCGATGGTGCCGCAATCCCGGTCATCGTGCGGTCATGCCGCTGCGTTATAGTCACCGCCATGAACACCACCCGCCGCAAATTCCTGCTCCACGGCACCGCGCTGTCCGCCGCGCTGCTGCTGCCCGCCACCCGCGTCATCGCGCAACCGCGCTTCACGCAGAACCCCTTCACGCTGGGTGTGGCTTCGGGTTACCCGCAGCCGGACAGCGTGGTGCTGTGGACGCGGCTGGCACCCGATCCGCTCAATGGCGGCGGAATGCCGGAGGCCGGCGTGCCGGTGCGCTGGGAGATCGCCGCAGATGAAGGTTTCCGCAAGCTCGCCGGCAGTGGTGAATTCATCGCCGGGCCGCAGTTGGCGCACGCGGTGCATGTGCAGGCGCGCGGACTCGCGCCGGGACGGCCGTACTGGTACCGCTTCCGCGCAGGTGAGGCACAAAGCCCGGTCGGCCGCACGCGCACCGCACCGGCGGCTGATGACGCGCAGACGCGGCTGCGGCTGGCGGTGGCATCGTGCCAGCATTACGAGCACGGTTTTTTCGCCGCCTACCGCGACATGGCCGAGCAGGAGCTCGATCTTGTGCTGCATGTCGGCGACTACATCTACGAAAGTTCCTGGGGCAAGGGCAGGGTGCGTGATCACAGCGGCAGTGAACCGTACACGCTGGCCGACTACCGCAACCGCTACGCGCAGTACCGGACCGATGCGCACTTGCAGGCCGCACATGCCACCTGCCCCTGGCTGGTGCTGTGGGATGACCACGAGGTCGACAACGATTACGCACGTGACCGCTCGCAGGATCTCGATCCGGTCGAAGCCTTTCTCGCGCGCCGCACCGCGGCTTATCAGGCCTATTTCGAACACATGCCGCTGCCGCCGCAGACCTGGGCCGGCGGCAACTCGATGCGCATTTACGGCACACATGCGCATGGCGCGCTGGCGCGGCTGCAGCTGCTCGACATGCGCCAGTACCGCGATTACCACGTCTGCCCGCGGCCCTCGCGCGGCGCCGGCGGCAATCAGGTCAATGTGCTGGAATGCCCGGAACGCGTGCAGCCGCAACGCTCGATGCTCGGAGCGGCACAGGAGCAGTGGCTGGATGGCGCGCTGGCCGCTTCGCCTGCGCGCTGGAACGTGATCGCGCAGACCACGCTGATGGCGCAGTCCGATCGTGGCAACGCGGAAAACCGTATCGTTTACACCGACGGCTGGGACGGTTACCCGGTGGCGCGCGAACGGCTGTTGCAATCCATCGCGGCACGCAAGCTCGCCAATCCGGTGGTGCTGGGCGGCGATGTACATTTCGCCGCGGCCTGCGATCTGCGGGTGAATTTTGATGATGCAAAATCACCGGTGGTGGCGAGCGAATTCGTTTCGACCTCGATCAGCTCCTACGGCCCCAGCCGCGCGCGCAACGAGGCGCTGCTCGCAAAAAATCCGCACATCCACTTTGCCAACGGCATGCGCCGCGGCTACACCCGGCATGAAGTGGGTGCCAAACGCTGGGAAGCCACATTCCGCGGCGTGCAGGATCCGGCGGATGCCCAGTCCAGGGTCTACAGCCTCGCGCAATACGTCGTCGAGGATGGGCGCCCCGGCGTTGTGAAGTCATAAGCCGTAGCTTTAATAAGGAATTGTTTTAATTGATATTTTTATCCACGGCGCAGGCGGTCAATCGCCCGCCGCTCCTGCTTGGTCGGCCGGCCCGCACGCCCCCGCGCCGGCTCGGTGGACAGGCGGCGCAAGGCTGCCGCCTCTTCACGCCGTGCGCGGCTCGCTTCGTCTTCGCTATATAAAGTACGCGCCACCGGCGCCGGCCCGCGCTGTTCGGAAAGCTGCTCGACCCGCAGCGTCCACGCCGTTTCGCCGATCTGCAGCGTCAGTTCGTCACCGACGCGCAGGTCCTTCGCCGGCTTCGCGCGCTCGCCGTTGACTCTGACCTTGCCGCCCGCCACCGCCTGCTGCGCGACGGAGCGCGTCTTGAAAAAGCGCGCCGCCCACAGCCATTTATCAAGCCGCGCCATGCGGCCCGGTCAGTCTGGAATCGGCATCGGCTTGCGGCTTAGCAGATTCAGCCAGCCGCGGATGATGCGGTAAAGCACCCATATTCCGGCCAGCAGCAGGATCGGGATGCCGATCACCATGCCGATGAAGGTCGCGATCATCAGCCCGGAGACCACCACCCACAGCAACGACCACCAGAAGGTGCGGATCTGCCATGAAAAATGCGAATCGAGGAAGGTGCCGCGCACGCTGTCGCGCTTCACGTAATTGATGATCACCGCAATGATCGACGGCCAGCCGGTGAGGAAGGCGGTGACGATGAAGGCCGCGCTGGTCAGCCCGGTGATGGCGCTGAAGGCATGCAGCGCGTAAACGATGTGCGTGAGCGTGACCAGGTCTTCGGAAGGCAGGGGTTTCGGGGTGCTGGCGTCGATGTCGGTCATGCTGTGCCTCCAGGGAGAAAACGGGCTTCGGAACGCTCAGCCCGAACGGATTAAAACTATCGGACAGCCTAGGACAAATCCACCGCGTATTTCTTGAACTCCTCGAGCGAAGCAAATTCCAGCGAGGCCTCATGTGTTGCCCCCAGCACCACCCGCGGCGCATGGCCGGCGTTGAGCGCCTCGCGCCAGCGCGGAGCGCAGAGGCACCAGCGGTCGCCAGGCTTGAGGCCGGGAAAACCGAATTGCGGCGCCGGGGTCGAGAGATCATTGCCGCTGGCCTTGCTGAACTCGAGAAATCCGGCTGTCATCACCGCACACACGGTATGCACACCCATGTCCTCAGGGCTGGTGTTGCAGCAACCGTCCCGGAAAAAACCGGTCAATGGCTTTTCACTGCAGGCCTGCAGTGGCTCGCCGAGTACGTTGCGGGCATGTTCACGGGGATCGAAGCGGCGCATTATCTGATTTCAATCATGTGTTGTTGTTGATGTTCAGTGAACGTGGCGTGACTGGCGCAGCCGGCCTCGTGCAGCCGGCGGTTCGGGGCGCGTGCCGCGGGCCATGAACGGCAGCTTGCCGCGGGCGCCGCTGGCCTCGAAATCTTCGACCACTGCGGCAGCCACCGTCGCGGCATCCGCGCCTTCGGCGACCAGGAAATCATGCAGATAGCCGCAGAGTTTTTCCAGCGCAAATTCGTGGGTTTTGGCGGTGTTGCGGTAGAGCCAGTCGGCAAATGCCATGAAACGGGCGAAGGGCGCATCGCCCAGCAGCAGCGGCAGCGCGCGATGGAAGCGGCCGGAATTGCCAATCAGGTCCCAGTAGCGGGCGAAACGCACCACACGCTGCACTTCATTGAAATCCAGCGCATCGGTGGCCAGCACCGCATACGGCGCATCCGGGCTGTACCGCATGTGATGCGCCTCGGTATGGCGGGCAATCGGCGCGCCGCGCAGCCGCTTCAGGATGCCGACCTGGATTTCATGCGGACGCAGCGCATGCAGGCGGTCGAAGCCGCGGCCGAAAGTTTCCAGATTCTCGCCGGGCAGGCCGGCAATCAGGTCGACGTGGATCAGCGCCGGCGATTCATCACGCAGCCAGCGCAGGTTGGCCTCGGCCAGCGCATTGTTCTGGCGGCGCGAGATGCGCGCCTGTGTGGTTTCGTCCCAGGTCTGGATGCCGACCTCGAAATGCAGATGTCCCGGCGGAAAACGCAGGATCGCCGCCTTGAGTTTTTCCGGAAGGTGATCGGGGATCAGCTCGAAATGGATGAACAGGTCATCCGACATCCGCTCCAGGAAAAAACCGAGGATGGCGAGGCTGGTATCGACCTTCAGGTTGAAGGTGCGGTCAACAAAACGGAAATGGCGCACGCCGCGCTCATGCAGTATCCGCAGCTCGGCAAGAAAACGCTCCAGGTCAAAAGGCCAGGCGGTCTTGTCCAGCGCCGAAAGGCAGAACTCGCATTTGAAGGGACAGCCGCGCGAGGCTTCGACGTAGATAAAGCGGCGCGCGATGTCGTTGTCGCTGTATTCGCGGTAGGGCAGCGCCAGTTCGGCCAGCGGCGGCTGTTTCCCGGCATGCACTTTCTGCGCCGGCGGCTTGCCGGCCACGATATCGGCGCAAAGCTGCGGAAAAGTCACATCGCCCCAGCCGGTGACCACATAGTCGGCGAGCTGGCAGATGCGCTGCCCTTCGACCTCGTGGCTGACCTCGGGCCCGCCGACAACCACCACCACTTCCGGGGCGACCTGTTTCAGCATCGCCACCAGGCGGGTGGTGTCCTCGACATTCCAGATATAGACCCCGAAACCGATGATCGAGGGTTTTTCGGCAAGCAGGCGCTCGGCGATGTCGGCCGGCCGGTCGCCGAGCACAAACTCGCGGATCGCGCAGTCCCCGTGCAGGGCGCCCATGTTCGCGCGCAGGCAGCGCAGGCCAAGGGCGGCATGCACATGGCGGGCATTGATGGTGGCGAGCAGGATGCGGGACATCCGCGGATTATCTCACCGCCGGTGAAGGCCACCCGCGTTTTTGATACGCTCGCGTATTCCATTCACCACAGGTATTGAGCAATCATGGCCCAGAGACCCGACCCCGCCGAATCCAAAATGGACGCCTCGGCGCTGTACCGCGAAGACATCATCACCGACCGCAAGGTCGGCACCATCCGCCGCATGACTCCGGTGCTGCCTTCCGGCGCCGACGATGCCGCACGTCCGACCATCTATCTCGGAGAAGCGCAAATCATGACCAATGCCGGTCCGCTGCCGATCAACTTCGAGATCGAAGGCAAGGACCTCGGCGAAGCCGTCGAAAAATTCGCCGAAGCCGCCAAGGAAGCGGTCGAGCGCACCGTGCGCGAGCTGCAGGAACTGCGCCGCCAGCAGGCCTCTTCGATCGTGGTGCCGGGTGCCGGTGGCGGCATGGGTGGTCTTGGCGGGCTGGGCGGACCCGGCGGCAAGATCCAGATGCCGTGAATCAAGTCACTGTGAATCAGCCCGCGACTGTCGTGCGTTCCGCCGGCGTAGTCATCGCACGGCGCAGCGCCGGCGACTGGCGGCTGCTGGTGCTGCGCGCCGGCCGGCTCTGGGATTTCCCCAAAGGTCTGGTTGATGAAGGCGAAAGCGCGATGGAAACCGCCCGACGCGAAGCCACCGAAGGCACCGGCATCTCCGACCTGACTTTCGACGCGGCGGAATCGCACAAGGAAACCATCGCCTACGGCACCGGCGAAATCGCGCGCTACTACCTGGCCATCACCACCACCGTCGAAGTTACGCTGCCGATCGTGCATGAGCTCGGCCAGCCCGCCTACGACGAATGGCGCTGGGTCGGCTTCGACGAGTCCGAGGATTACCTGCCGCCACGGCTCACTGCGGTGCTGGCGTGGGTGCGCGATACGCTGGATCCGGCGTAACGAATCCAGCCGGAAGCGCGCCGCTCCAGTCTGCGCGGAGCGGCGCCCTCTCCTGCTTCAGGCTTACCCCTTCAACGTCCCTTTTTTGCCGGAATCAGCGGCACCATCAGGTACGACGGCGTGCTGCCGCCGGCATAAATGGTGTTGGTGGCGCCGGCGTTGTAGTCGGCGTGGTAGTGGGTGTACGGCGCGCTACCCTGGCCGTCGCGCGGCTGGATGTCAACGCGCAGGCTGTGCCCTTTTTTGAACACCATGCTGGTCGGCCAGACTTCGATGCGGCACTCGACGATCTCGCCTTTTTTCAGCCACTGCCGCTCATCGTGGCTGTGGAAGGGGCGGTACGGCAGCGATTTTTTCGGATCGAGCTTGCGGTGCGAGGCACGCAGCCAGCCCTTGGTCACGCAGGGAATCGGCTGGCCATGCTGGCCGACTTCACAGACGTCATGGCCGTCGGCATCGATGTTGCGGATGGTGACAAAAATATCCATGTCCTCCGAAGTGCTCGACACCCAGACACTCGCCACCAGCGGGCCGGTGATCTCGGTGTCTTCCGCCATCGGCGGCGTGACAAAGGCAACGCCGGTGCGGCCGGTGTTGCCGTGGGTCGTCGACAGCGAGGAGCCGCTGGCCACACCCGCCTTGGTCACGCCGCTGGCGGTGTAGCTGAGCGCAGTGCGGTTCTTCGGTGCTGATTTCGCCAGCGTGCCCTCGACATCATCGGGCCCGCCCACCGTCCGGCGCTCGGGCTTCAGATAGAGCTTGGTCCACTTCGTTCGTTTCAGCGGCCACTCGTTCTCGAAGCGGAAGGGATAGGGTTTCTCGCTGCCACCGCTGCGGATTTCGAGCTTGACCGGCGGCTCGTCCATGATGCCGCTGTCGATGCCCTTCAGCCAGTAATCGAACCAGCGCAGCTGGTCCATGCGCCCTTCCTCGGAGTGAAAGGGATGGAAATGCGAGCCGGTATGCACGCGCAGCTTCTTGTGTTTGGCCGCGGCGTTCATGAAGCCTTCGGTATTGCCGCGCAGGTGCATCGAAAAACCGCCCCAGTTGCCCACCGAATAGGTCGGCACCTTGATCTGGTCCCAGCGCGCGCTCGCCAGCCGCCAGTATTCCGAGTCAAGATCGTTGCGCATGAAGTTCCACAGCATGTCGTTCTGGAAGGCATCGGGGTTGTAGCTGCGTGGCTTGCCGAGCAGGTGGTGAGCGGTATGCGTCAGCCACCAGTTGCCGATGAAACCAAGGGCGAAGATGCCGCCGTGGTAAGCCTGGTCGCGGTACTGGTCGGCACGGCCCTCCCAGGGCATGATCGCCTTCAGCGACGGCGGCTGCAGATTGGCGACACGCCACTGCGATGAGGCATGGTACGAAATGCCGAGCATGCCGACGCTGCCCGAACACCAGTCGCGTTTGGCGATCCATTCGATCGCGTCATAGGTGTCCACACCTTCCTGGTACGAGCTGGGATCGGACTTGCCGGGAGACTTGCCGGTGCCGCGGGCATCGACACGCACGCAGGCATAACCGCGCGGGCACCACCACTCGGGATTGGCGGTTTCCCAGTTCATGTGCGGATTGGCTTTTTCCTCGAGGTCGGCCGGCGGCGTCCACAGCTTGTCCTTCTGGTACGGGCCGATGTTGAAAATCACCGGCACCTTCTCGCGGAAATCCGGACGGAAGATGTCGCAGCGGATGATGCTGCCATCACGCATCGGAATCTGCACATCCTTCTCGACGATCAGCTTCATTTTTCGCGGCTGCGACACCTTGTATTTGTTGCGGCTCATGCTGCGGGCTCCTGTGGGTTCATGGATTTCAGTCAGACGGGCTTTACATTGCTCATTCGGGCACGACGCCGGCGGCGCGTGCCACCCGGGTCCAGCGTTCGATCTCGGCGCGGTTATAGCGGTCGTATTCATCCGGGGAATTGCCGACCGGCTCTGCGCCCTGGCTGGACAGTCCGTTGCGCACGGCGGGATCGGCGAGCGCCTTGACCACCGCGGCGTTGACGCGCTCGACGATGGGCCGCGGCGTTTTCGCCGGCGCGAACATGCCGAAGCCGCTGGAGACGATGAAATCCTGAAAACCCTGTTCGATCATCGTCGGCACCTCCGGCGCCGCCGGCGACCGTTTGGCGCCGGCCTGGGCAATCATGCGCAGGCGGCCGGCGCGCACGAATTCGATGAAGGCGGGCAACGCGGCAAAAATCATCTGCGAATTGCCGGCGATGACGTCGGTGGTGGCCGGCCCGACGCCCTTGTACGGCACGTGCAGCATTTTCAGGCCGCCGGAGGCATGCGACAGCATTTCAATCGCGAGATGCGTCGAGGTGCCGTGACCCGGCGTGGCGTATGCGAGTTGTCCGGGTCTTGCTTTTGCCAGGGCCACCAGCTGTTTGATGTCCCTCGCCGGCAGCGAAGGATGGATCACCAGTCCGTTGGGCACGTCGGCTACCAGCGTGATCGGCGCGAAATCATTGACAGAGTCGTAGGGCAGGTTCTTGCGTACGCCGGGATTGATGACATGAGCGCTGGAAACCATGCCGATGGTGTAACCGTCGGGCGGCGACTTGGCGACGATCGCGGTGCCCAGTGTGCTGCCGGCACCGCCGCGGTTGTCGATCAGGATCTGCTGACCAAGGTCCTGGGTCATGCGCGGGGCGATGGCACGGGCGATGATATCGGTGTTGCCGCCGGGCGCGAAGGGCACCACCATGCGCACCGGCTTGCTCGGCCAGGCCTGCGCAAAGGCCATGCCGCTGCACAACAGGCCGCCCGCCATCCAAAACAGATGTTTCCGCATATTCTCCTCCGGTGGGTTCGGGCTGCGGACAATTATTGTTGTCGATCCTGCAGCCGCACTGCAGTGTAATACCGCCAATGGCGCAAAAACGGACTGGTCCAGCATATGACTGCATCCCGGCCCTGACGGCCCTGTCTCAAGGTTTGCGCTGCATCAAGTCAGCGGACCGGATCCGGGATTAGATTGTGGCGGTGGGCGAACTTGTCCCCATGTCCTCAACGGAGAATCGATCGATGATCAAGGAAGTCAGCGGCGACCTGCTGCTCACCAAAGCCCAGGTGATCGCCCATGGTGTTGCCCCCAACGACCCGTTCCACAACGGTCTGGCCCTTCAGCTGCGCGAGCAATGGCCGGCCATGTACAAGGATTTCCGCCACTTCTGCCAGTCCCGGCACCCGAAACCGGGCACCCTGTGGACCTGGATGGGTGCGGACGGTAAACGCATCGTCAACCTGTTCACCCACGAAACCATCGAGGGGCATCATGGCGACACGCCAGGCCCGGCTTCGCTGCAGCATGTCGGCCATGCACTGCGTGAACTGGCGCGTCTTGCGAACGCCGAGCAATTCACCAGCATCGCCCTCCCGCGGCTGGCCACCGGCATCGGCCGTCTGGCCTGGAACGAAGTCAAGCCGCTGCTTGACCAGCATCTGGGCGGCCTGGACATTCCGGTGCTGGTGTACAGCACTTACCACGCCAAACAGCAGGCGAGTGAGGGTCTCTGAACCTCCAGCCCGGCGCGGGCGCATCGCGCCGCCTCTGGTAAACTCGCCGCTCCCTACAGCGGCGACCGAACGGAGGAGATCATGATCTACGAAGTACGCACCTACGACATCAAACCCAAAGCGCTGGGCGAAGTCGAAAAGCGTTTCGGCGAGGCCTACGAATACCGCAAGAAGCTCTCGCCGCTGGCCGCATTTTTCCACACCGAGATCGGCCCGCTCAACCAGATCATCCACATCTGGCCGTACAAGGACATGGCGGAACGCGAGCGCATCCGCGGCGAGGCCGCGGCGTCCGGCAACTGGCCGCCGAAGATCGGCGAGTTCGTGCTCACCATGCGCACCGAGATCTTCATCCCGTTTCCGTTTTCACCCGAAATCAAACCCGGAAAAATGGGCCCCTACTTCGAAATGCGCACCTACACCTATGCGCCGGGCGAATTTCCCAAGGTGCTCAAGGTCTGGGAACGCGCGCTGCCCGAACGCGTCAAGCTGAGCCCGCTGGTCGGCATCTGGAACGCGGAGTGCGGCAGCGTCAACCGCTTCACCCACATCTGGGCCTACCCCTCGCTCGACGCGCGCAACGAAACCCGCGAAAAGGCGCAGGCGATGGGCATCTGGCCGCCGTCGGCGCTGGCCAAGAAGGAAGGCATGCCCGACCCGGTGCTGGTCGCGCAGGAGAACAAGATCGTGATGCCGGCGGCGTTCTCGCCCCTGCAGTAAGCCGCTGCAGCAACACGGCCGGAAGCGGCGCATGCCTGTCGGCAGGCTCGATCATTATTCGATCCGCACCCTCGACATCGAGGCGTCGCGCCGCTTCTACACTGAAGTGATGGGCTTCACGGTCGGCTTCCGGCCGCCGTTCAGGTTTCCGGGACTGTGGCTCTACAACGGCGCGCAGTACCCGGAAACCACCGGCGTGTTGCACATCATCGGCATCGACCCCGACGATCCCCAGGGCCTGCAGGACTATCTCGGAGACCGTGACCCGGCTTCGCTGCAGGGCACCGGCACCGTCGATCACATGGCTTTCACCGCCACCGGGCTTGCCGACATGCGCGAACGCCTGGCCCGGCATGGCCTCGCCTTTCGCGAACGCACCGTGCCCTCGCTCGGCATCCACCAGGTGTTTTTCGAGGATCCCAGCGGCGTCACTCTCGAACTGAACTACCCCGCCGCCGAAGCCGCCTGAGATGGCCCGGGCTCCGCGCGCGCTGGTCATCGGCGGCTCGCTCGGCGGCCTCTTCGCCGCCAACCTGCTGCTGCGCCGGGGCTGGGATGTGCGGGTGTTCGAGCAGTCGGCGCAGCCGCTCGCCGGACGCGGCGCGGGCATCATCACCCACCCCGACCTGTTCTCCGCGCTCGAACACATCGGCATCAACACCAGTGAAGGCATCGGCGTCGACATCGAGGGCCGCGTCGCCTTTGCCGGTGACGGCAGCGTGCTTGGCACCCTGCCGATCCGCCAGTGCCTGACCACCTGGGGCCGGCTGCACGAGCTGCTGCTTGCCGCATTTCCAGCCGATCGTTACCACCTTGGCCACGCCTGCAGCAGCGTCGAACAGGATGCGGCAGAAGTGCGTGTAGTTTTTGCCAACGGCAACGAGGCCCGCGGTGAACTGCTGATCGGCGCCGACGGCATCCGCTCCGTGGTGAGGGCCGCAGTCGCACCCGATACACGGCCGCAGTACGCCGGCTACATCGCCTGGCGCGGGCTGGCGGAGGAACGGCTGCTCTCCGCCGCCACCCGCCACGACCTGTTCCCGAAATTTGCGTTCAGCCTGGCGCCGCGTGAACACATGCTCGGCTATCCGGTCGCCGGTTTTGGCAACTCGACGCGTCCCGGTGAACGCTGCTTCAACTTTGTCTGGTACCGGCCAACCGATGCGCAGCAGGAACTGCCTCTGCTGTGCACCGACCGTGAAGGCCGGCGCCACGACATGTCGATCCCGCCGCCGCTGTTGCGTGATGAAGTGATTGCGCAGATGCGTACCGACGCAGCGGAGCGGCTGTCACCGCAGTTTGCCGAAGTTGTCGCCAAAACCCGGCAACCGTTTTTTCAGGTGATCTTCGATCTTGAATCACCGCGGATGAACGCCGGCCGCATCGCGCTGCTGGGTGATGCCGCCTTTGTCGCGCGGCCGCATGTAGGCATGGGGGTGTCGAAAGCCGCGGGGGATGCGATGGCACTAACCGCCGCGTTGCGCGAGGACAGCGATATCGCCGTGGCGCTGGCGGGTTATTCGAAGCAGCGCGCGTGTTTCGGCAGCGCGGTGATCCATCACGCTCGGGCGCTGGGCGCCTATCTGCAGGCCGGCAGCGACCCGGAACGGGCTGCCGCTGCGATGCTGCATACACCGCAAGCAGTGATGCGCGACATCGCGGTAACCCGGGATTATTCAGGGTAATCTCTTCAAGTAATTGTTTTTATTGAATTATTTTTAATCGCCAATGCGAGCAGTCGCTCGTTACAATCTTTGGCATGTCCATCCGTCTGCATCACCAACGACCTTGCGCTGCGCTGCTCGGCGCGATGTTTGTCCTGTTTTTCACCATGCCGCTTTCGGCGGCGATTCCGGTCGAAAACCTGCTCGACGAAACCATCGCCGGCAAACACCGCCCGGCGCAGAACCGCGCGCGAGATGTGTATCGCAATCCGCGCGCCACGCTGCTGTTCTTCGGTCTGCTGCCGGAAATGACAGTCGTCGAAATATCACCAGCCAGCGGCTGGTACAGCGAAATCCTCGCGCCGGTACTGCGCGAGCGCGGACGCTATATCCTCGCGCATTCAGCCATCGAGGATCCCGACCTGCCGCGCTGGCAGCGCGAGGTGCGCGAAAAACTCGAACAGCGCTTCGCCGCGCAGCCGGCACTCTTCGGCAAACCACTGTTCACTTCATTCGGTCCGCCGGCTTTCACGGCCATCGCGCCGCCGGGCAGCGCTGACCTGGTGCTGACCTTTCGTAACGTGCACAACTGGAGCAAGGCAAAGGCCGATGGCGCCGCCTTCGCCGCGTTTTACGCCGCGCTGAAACCCGGCGGCATCCTCGGCGTGGTCGAACACCGCGCGCGGCCCGGCACGAGCCTTGAACGCATGGTCGACAGCGGCTATATGACCGAGGCTTATGTCATCGCATTGGCGGAAAAGGCCGGCTTCGAACTGGCCGGCAAATCCGAAATCAACGCCAACCCCCTCGACAGCACCGACCACCCCAATGGCGTGTGGACGCTGCCGCCGATGATGCGCGGACGCCTCGATCCGGAAAAATACCTGGCCATCGGCGAAAGCGACCGGATGACCATCAAGTTCCGCAAACCCGAAAAAAGGGCACCGTGATGCCTGCAACAGCGATCTATGCCGCGTTGTCGGGTCTGCTGTTTTTCGGACTGAGCATCCGCACCATCCGCATGCGCCGCCGCCACCGGGTTGCCATCGGCGATGGTGACAATGCCGAGCTGCGGCGTGCGATGCGCGTGCATGCCAACTTCGCCGAATACACGCCGCTGGCGCTGCTGCTGGTGTTTTTTGCCGAAAGCGGCGGCGCGCCATCGCTGCTGGTGCATGGCCTCGGCATCGCGCTGATTGCCGGCCGCCTGCTGCATGCCTGGGGGGTCAGCCAGCCACGGGAAAATTTTCGTTATCGCGTCACCGGCATGGTGCTGACTTTCAGCGTGCTGATCACCGCGGCGCTGGAAATCCTGGTGCTGCGCCTGCTTTAGCGGCGGTATTCGCCCGGATTTAGCCGCGCAATGTCGGCCTCGACCTGCTCGCGGCTGCGCTCATAGACCACTTCACGGCCCATCACCGAACCGGCATAGGCCTGCCCGTTGCGGGTGGGTGTCAACTCGCACTTCACGCTGTGCACGCCGCTGCCGAGCACCACCTGGATCGATGACGGCCGTTTGTCGAAGACCACGACATCCATGAGCTGCCGGGTTTCAGTGACACGCACCTTGATGGTTTCATTGATCACTGCACATTCCCCTCAAAAGAAAGGGCCGGTCAGGCCGGCCCCTTGCAACATGGAACCCCAGGTCTTGCCGAAAATTCAGCGAACAAGCTTGCGGGCGATGACCACGTTGTCATAGACCAGGTTCTGAGTCCAGATCCACTTCGCGCCGGAAAACAGCTCCGGATACCGCGTGTACCCGGTCAGCGTGGTCACGCCGATTTCCTCATCGGTATAGGTATACGCGTTGGGCCACTGGCTGTCGTTGAAGGTCTTGGCGCGCCAGTTCTTCGGCTGGCTGTAATGCACCATGTAGCAGTTGTCGCGGCAGTTCGGCTTCTTGACGTCCGGATAGGTGCGGCCGAGGCGGTCAAAAAAGCGCAGATTGCCCTTGTCCACCACGTCACCGGGGCTGTCCAGCGGACCAACCATATAGGTCTGTGCCTTCCACGAGGCATCGGTCACCGTGCCGTCGCTGAATTTGGCGATCAGGCCGCCGTCGCCGAGGTACCAGCTGTCATTGAGCCGCGCCATGTTCTCCACTCCCAGCGCCAGTTGCTCGTCCCAGTCCACCAGCAGGAAGGCCATGCTGTACGGGCGCTTGACCCTGAACTTGACGATCGCCGAGTTGAAGGGTGTGTACGGCGTGTTGTCCACCGACACCAGCCGGCCGTTGACGTAAAGCTCGAAGTAGTTGTCGGCCATGATGAAGCCGGTCACCACCTCGCCGTCAGGATCGATCTCGATCACCGGCACCTTGTCGGTGCTGACGGCGGCGGAATTCGGCGGCATCACCTTGTTGCACTCGTTGTAGAGGTCGTGCGACAGCGGGCCTTCCTTGCGATGCAGCGCGGTGTCGGCCGGCACCGTGATCACGGTGCCGTCGGTGGCGGTGATCTGGCCGACCGCGGCAACGCGCAGGTTCATCTTCGGATTGGTGTGCGCGCAGCTGGTCAGGTTGGCGGCGATGATCTTTTTCGCCTGGCCCTGGGTCACCATGCGCTTGTCCTGCGGAGCCACGGGATCAAGTACCAGGTCGGGGCCGCGCGACTGGCAGGCCGCCAGCATCAGGCTCCCGACCACTGCCGCTGCAATACCGCGCCACGCCGGGCATGGCATACGCTTCTGCCTGTCCATCGATGTCCTACCTAGGTAGCCCCAGCGCTCGCTGCAGAATCTGGATGTCTTGCTGGCTGCAGCTGGAGTCAAACCAGCTTAGCGGAGGGGCAGTCATGCGGCAAGCACGGCGCGTTGCAACCCCATCCGGCCTGAATGTCATCCGGCCAATTTGGCCGGCGATTTTGCCCACAATGACGGCCCCGCCTTGCCCTTATAATTTGCGCCCTTTCCGCAGCCTTTCCGCGAGTCCACCATGCTGATCAAATTCATCCTCAACGGCGATCCCGTCGAGGTCCACCTCAAATCGGCTGACCGCCTGCTGGTCGACCTGCTGCGCGAAGACCTGCAGCTCACCGGCACCAAACACGGCTGCGGCATCGGCGCCTGCGGCACCTGCACCGTGATCGTTGACGGTGCGCCGGTGTCCTCCTGTCTGCAACTCGCCGCGCTGTGCGACGGCAGCGAGGTGCGCACCGTCGAGGGCCTCGACCAGGCCGGCGTGCTGCATCCGGTGCAGCAGGCCTTCATCAACAAGACCGCCCTGCAGTGCGGCATCTGCATCCCCGGCCATGTCATGCAGTGTGTATCGCTGATCGAAAAAAACCCGAACCCCAGTGATGAAGAAATCCGCGCCAGCGCCGACAGCGTGTACTGCCGCTGCACCGGCTACGTCAAGATCATGGACGCCTACCGCGAAGCGGCGGCGCTGATAAAAAAGGCGGGCAAGGCATGAGCACGCATCTGAAGGACCCGAAGTTAAAAGACCCCAAGTTTGAATCCGGCCTGCTGGTGGTGGGCAAGGATGTGCCACGTGCCGACGCGATACCGAAAGTCACTGGCGCCGCGCAGTACGTCGCCGACATGCACCTGCCGGGCATGCTGCATGCCGCGGTGCTGCGCAGCCCGCATGCCCACGCGAAAATCCTGTCCATCGACACCAGCGCCGCGCGCGCGATGCCCGGTGTCAAGGCGGTGGTCACCGGCGAGGACACCGCGAAGCGCAAATGGGGCGCCTTCCGCCCCGACCTCTATCCGCTGGCGATCGGTCGCGTGCGTTACGTCGGCGATGAAGTCGCCGCGGTGGCCGCCACCGACCCGGAAACCGCGCGCGCCGCGGTGGACAGGATCGTCGTCCAGTACGAACCGCTGCCCGCGGTGTTTTCGCTGGATGAGGCGATGGCCCCGGGCGCGCCGCTGGTGCATGACGACACCCCCGGCAACATCGCCCATGAATTCGCCTTCGAGCGCGGCGATGTCGATGCCGGCTTCAAAGCCTCCGACGTTGTCGTTGAAGGCACCTGGGATTCGGTGCGTCAGTGGCATTCCTCGCTGGAGACCATCGGCTGCGTGGCGCACTGGACCAACAACCGCGTGTCGATGTGGTGCAACACGCAGACGCCCTTCCTCGCCCGCGGCCGCTATTCGGTGGCGCTGGGCGTGCCTGAATCACAGGTGCGCGTGATCCAGACCGAGGTCGGCGGCGGTTTCGGCGGCAAGTCCGGCGATGACAACTGTTCGGTGATCGCGGCGATCCTCGCGCGCAAGGCCGGCCGCCCGGTGAAGCTGATCCACACCCGCGAGGAGGAATTCCTCGCCAGCCACCCGCGGATGCCGATGCGCTACTGGGTGCGCCTCGGATTCTCCAAGGCCGGCAAGGTGCTGGCCAAGGAAATCCGCATGTGGGCTGACAACGGCGCCTACACCGGCAAATCCCAGGCGATCCTCGGTGCGGCGACGGTGCGCCATGACGCGCTCTACAAATATCCCAACGCGCGCGCCAAATCGACACTGCTTTACACCAACCTGGTACCCACCGGCGCCTTCCGCGGCTTCGGCAATCCCTCCGCCGACTGGGCGGTGGAACAGGCCTGGGACCTCGCTGCGGAAAAACTCGGCATCGATGTGGTTGACCTGTTGCGCATGAACGCGGTGGAGGAAGGCGATGTCTCGCCACACAACCACAAGATCACCAGCGGCGAGCTGCGCCAGTGCATCGACAAGGCCGCGGAGCTGATCCAGTGGAAAGCCAAGCGCAAAGCCAAAAAGGACGGTCACGGCCTGGGCAACGGCCGCCGCAGCTTCGGCGACTGGGACGGCAGCTCGGCCATCGTGCGCATCAACGAGGACGGCCGCGCCACCATCATCACCGGCGAGGGCGAGATCGGCCAGGGCACTTACACCGTGCTGCGCCAGATCGCCGCCGAAGAGCTGGGCTTTTTGTATGACGATGTCGACATCACCCGCCCCGACACCGATGTACATGCACATGCGCTGGGTGCACTGGCGAGCCGCGTGACCTATGTCGCCGGCAACGCGGTGAAACGCGCGGCGGCCGAAGCGCACAAGCAGCTGATGGCCGCAGCAGCGGAACAGTTCAGGAAGCCGGTTGACGAGCTGACCATCATCAACGGCCAGATCGGCCCCAGGGGCGGCGCGGAAACCGAATTCAAGCCGGTCAGCGCCGTGGTCCGCGCCAACATCTACAAGCGCGGCGGCGAGGCCATCGTCGGCGTCGGCAACTGGGACAACCCTTCCGAGTTCCCTGACCACAGCCGCTTCGGCAACGAGTCCGGCGCCTACAATTTCGCCGCGCAGGCGGCCGAGGTCGAAGTGGATCGCGGCACCGGGGAAGTGAAACTGAAGGAAATCTCCGCCGTGGTCGACTGCGGCACGGTGATCCACCCGGCCGCGGCGCAGGGCCAGGTCGAAGGCGCCGTGGTGCAGGGCATCGGCCTGGCGATGATCGAGTATTTCGACTGGCACCAGGGCACTCCCACCGATCCGCAATACATCGACTACCCGCTGCCTTCGGCCGATTTCATTCCGAAGCTGCATGTCGGTTTCGCCGACTCCTACGAGCCTTCGGGCCCCTTCGGCGCCAAAGGGCTGGGCGAGATCGGCCTCGACGCGATTCCGGCAGCCATCGCCAACGCGATTGCCGATGCGGTTGGTGTACGCATCCACGCACTGCCGATCACCGCGGAAAAAATCCACCGCGCGCTGCATCCGGAACTGTATGCCGACGAACAGAAAACCGCGGCGCAGCCCCCCAAGGGTGGCGTGTGGTCGCGGCTCACCACCGGCAAACCTTCGGGCACACGCCCGTTCAAACCGGAACTCGTGGTACCGAAGTCGCTGGATGAAGCACTGAGGCTCTACGCTGAAGGCGACACGGCGATTGTTTCCGGCGGCATGTCACATGCGATCCGCCGCGAACGCACCGGCTACCCGCAGGCGAAACGCCTGATGGCCGTCAGCAGGCTGCCGGAGCTGCTAAAAATAGTCAATAAAAACAATGGCTTACATATCGGCTCCGCAGTCAACCAGCAGACCCTGATCGAATCGCCGCAACTGCGCGAACAATTCACCGTGCTCGCCGAAGCCCTAGATGCCGCAGGCCACACCCGCGTGCGCCGCATGACCACGGTCGGCGGCAGTGTCGGTCCGCTGATCGGCGGCTTCGACATGCCGGTGGCGCTGGTCGCACTCAACGCGCGCGTGATCACCGCGACGGCCGCCGGTCAAAAAACCTGCGCGCTGAGCGAAGCCTTCGACAAACGTTTCGCCAAAGATGAAATGCTGATCGCCGTCGAAATCGACGCCCTCCCCGCGCGCAGCGGCTCGGCCTTCCATAAATTCCTGCCGCGCGGCGTGATGGAAACCCCGACCGCCAATGCCGGCGCGGTGGTCACGCTCGATGCCACCGGGAAATGTGTGGCGGCCCGGCTGGTTGTCGGTGCAGTGAGCTGGAAGCCGCTGGTAGCCGATCTGTCGTCACTGATCGGCAAACCGTTCGACGAAGCGGAGATCCGCGCCGCGGTAAAACCGCTGCGTGACATGGCGCAGCCGCTGGCCAATGTGCGCGGCTCGGCACACTACAAGCGCAACATGGCGGTGGAAATCGGCGCGCGCACGCTGATTCGTGCCTGGCAGCGCGCCGCTCAAAACAAATAAACCTTCCAACCCGGGAACACATGCAATGACTTCGGCAATCACTTCGAGCTTCAGGACTTCCGACGGCTGCAGCATTTCGTACGCGCTGCACAACGGCGCCGGCGCCAACGCGCCGCGTGTCGCGCTGGTGCATTCTCTGGCGCTGGACCGCAGCATCTGGGACGGCGTGGTGCAGGCGCTGGCGAAGGAAGCACAAGTGCTGGTCTGGGACTGCCGCGGCCACGGCCAGTCGGGCCAGCCGCTGATGACCTACACGCCGCAGCTCTTCGCGCGCGACCTCGCCGAACTGATGGACCATGTGCAATGGCCTTCGGCCGTGGTCGGCGGCTGCTCGATGGGCGGCATGGTGGCGCAGGCTTTTGCCATCGATCACCCCAAACGCACCACCGGCCTGGTACTGATCGACACCACCGCCTGGTATGGCGCCGACGCACCCAGGGTCTGGCGCGAGCGCGGCGCCACTGGCAAGGAAAAGGGCATGGCCGCGCTGGTCGAATTCCAGACTGGCCGCTGGTTTGGCGATGCCTTCCGCGCGAATGAAAAGGCCACGGTCGACCAACTGGTCAAGGTCTTCCTTGCCAACAATGTCGATTGCTATGTAAAAACCTGCGAAATGCTCGGCGACGGCGACCTGCGCGCGCAACTGGCGACGATCAGGGTACCGACCGCGGTGGTCGTCGGCGAAGAGGACTACGCCACGCCGGTGGCGATGGCAGAAGCCCTGCACCAGGGCATCGCCGGTTCGACGCTGACGGTGCTTCCCGGGGGCCGTCACATCACACCGACCGAAAAGCCGCAGGACATCGCCGCGCGCTTCCGCGAAGTGCTCGCGAAAGCAAAGTAAGCCATGACCGCAAAGCCGCGCTGCCTCGATATCCACGCCCACCACGTCGGCCAGCCACTGGTCGAGCGCATCAATGCTGAAGGCGCGAAATACGACGTCAAGATCGTCAAGGGTGAGGACGGCGCGACGCGGATCTCCGTCGGCGGGCGGCTCACCGGCATGCCGCTGATCCCGCCGCTGAATGATGAAGCCGCGCGGCTGAAATGGATGGACGAGGCCGGCATCGACGTGCAACTGCTCGCCGGCTGGATGGACCTTGCCGGCTACCACCTGCCGACCGAAGCCGGGCAATGGCTGGCGCGCGCGCAGAACGAAACGCTGGCCGAAATGGCTGCACGCCGCCCTGACCGTTATGCTGCAGCCGCGGCGGTGCCGCTGCAGGATGCCGCGGTGGCCGCCGATGAACTGCGCCATGCCGTGCAAGCACTCGGCCATCGCGCCGTGCAGATCGGCGCCCGCGTCGAGGAAGAAGGCCTCGATGCGCCGCAGTACGACGCCTTCTGGTCCGCAGCGCAGGCACTCAACGTACCGGTGATCATCCACCCGGCCGACCTCGCGGTGCCGCCGCGCATCCGGCGGCTGTTCCTGCATATCCTCGTCGGCAATCCCAGCGAGACCACCTTCGCCGCTGCCGCGCTGCTGCTCGGCGGCGTGTTCGACCGCTTTCCGAAACTGCGTGTGCTGCTGGTGCACGGCGGCGGCTGCGTGCCCTACCAGTTCGGTCGCATCGACCGCGGCCGTATCACTGCGCCGCCGTTTGCCAAAGGCACCGTGAAAAATCCGCTGGGCCAGTATGCGAACAATCTCTACTACGACACCGTACTGCATGATGACGAAGCCTTCCGTTACCTGATCGAGCGCGTCGGCGCCGGCCAGGTGGCGCTGGGCAGCGATTACCCGTTCCCGTTACGCGACCCGGATCCGGTAAAATTCATCAATAAAAACAAAGAGATGGATGATTCTGCCCGGCGCGCTGTGTGCTGGGATACCGGCGCCGCCTTGCTGGGCCTGAAGTGACCCTTCCGAATCGAGGAGCCTTGCGCATGACCCTGCGTTTTCTGCACTGCCTTGCCGGCGCGTTGCTGCTGGCGACCACAGCCGCACAGGCGCAACCCTATCCCGCGGGCCCGATCCGCATCGTCGTGCCCTTCCCCGCCGGCGGCGGCGTCGACACTGCGGGCCGCCTGCTCGGCCAGCGTCTCGCCGAAGCGCTGGGCCGCCCGGTGGTGATCGACAATCGCGCCGGCGCCAACGGCATGATCGGCAGCGAAACCGTGGCCAAGGCGCCGCGCGACGGCTACACGCTGATGGTCAATGGCGCCAATTTCGTGACCAGTCCCTCGCTCTATGCCAAGCCCCTTTACGACCCGCTGAAGGATTTCGAGGCGATCAGCCTGCTCGCCCATGCGCCGAACATCGTCGTCGTGCATCCCTCGCTGCCGGTGAAAAGCATCAAGGAACTGATTACCTTCGCCAAGGCGCGCCCCGGCGACATCCTGTTCGCCGGTTCCGGCAGCGGCTCGACGCCGCATCTCGCCGGCGAACTGTTCCGCACTCTCACCGGAACGAAAATGGTCCACGTGCCTTACCGCGGCACCGGTCCCGCGATCACCGCCATCCTCTCCGGCGAAGTCAGCACCATGTTCATGCCGGCACTGACCGCACTGCCGCTGATCCAGTCGAACCGACTGCGCGCGCTGGCGGTGACCTCGCTGGAACGCCTGCCGGCGCTGCCCGACCTGCCGACGGTGTCGGAAGCGGGACTCAAGGGCTACCAGTCGAGCCAGTGGTACGGCCTGCTCGCCCCGGCCGGCACACCTGCAGACATCCTCAACCTGCTCAACGGCCACAGCATGAAAATCATGCAATCGCCAGACATGCGCGAACGCATGAAAAACAGCGGCAGCGTCGCCGTCGGCAGCAGCCGCGAGGTCTTCGCCAAATTCCTGCAGAGCGAATTCGCAAAGTGGGCGAAGGTAATCAGAGATTCAGGCGCGACGGTGGATTGAGAATTAGAACCTAAAATAAAAATCTTTAGCCACAGAGGGCACAGAGAACACAGAGAACTGCCTCCTTGGGGACAGGACCGCTTTGCCCAATAATTTTTTCTCTGTGTCCCCTTATCCTCCGTGTCCTCTCTGTGTTCTCTGTGTTCTCTGTGTCCTCTGTGGCGGCTTTTGACGCCGATTTTGATCTTCAATGACAGGACTTATCGTGACCGACACCACCATCAAGCACGAAACCCCGAAACCCGCCGCCACCAGCGACGCGCTCTACGGCAGCGACGTCATCGCCGGCACGCTGCGCGCGCTGGACATCGACTACATCGCGCTCAATCCCGGCGCCAGCTACCGCGGGCTGCATGACAGCCTGGTCAATTACCTCGGCAACAAGAAACCGCAGATGGTGCTGTGCCTGCACGACGAGAACGCGGTGTCGATCGCCCAGGGCTACTGGAAGGCCAGCAACAAGCTGATGGCCGCGGCGCTGCACTCCAATGTCGGCCTGATGCACGCCTCGATGCCGATCTTCAACGCCTGGTGCGACCGCGCGCCGATGCTGATCCTCGGCGCCACCGGCCCCTGGGACGCTGCCAAGCGCCGGCCGTGGATCGACTGGATACACACCTGCTCCGACCAGGCCGCGCTGGTGCGCAACTTCACCAAATGGGACAACCAGCCGGGTTCCGTCGCCGCCGCCGTCGAAGCGATGATCCGCGGCGCGCAGCTTTCGGTGATGGCGCCGCGCGCGCCGGTGTACGTGAACCTCGACGTCACCATCCAGGAAGAAAAACTCGAGGCGCCGCTGGTGATGCCGGACATGGCGCGCTACGCGCCGCCGCCGATGGTGCGCCCGGCGGACAGCGAGATCGAAGCCGCGGCGAAGCTGCTGTCAGCCGCGAAAAACCCGGTGATGCTCTGCGGCCGCGGCTCGCGCCGCCTCGACCACTGGAACGCCCGCGTCGCGCTCGCCGAAAAGCTCGACATGCGCGTGATCACCCAGATCAAGCTCGCCGCCTCCTTCCCCACCGACCACCGCCTGCATGCCGCGCCGCCGGCCAACCGCCTGGTGCCGGCGGCAAAAAAAGCGCTGGCCGAGGCCGATGTGATCCTCGCGCTGGACTGGCTGGACCTCGCCGGCGCGCTGAAGCAGACGTTTGGCGGCAAGCCGGTCACCGCCAAGATCATCCACATTTCCTGCGACAGCCAGCTGCATCGCGGCTGGAGCATGGATTACCAGGCGCTGCCGCCGGCCGACGTGTGGATGAACTGCGAACCCGACGCCGCGGTGCCGCTGCTCACTGCGGCCGTCGGCGCGCGTCCGCGCAAGATCGAAGGCCCCGCCTACACACTCGCCGGTGCGCCCGGCGAACCGCTGGCATTGAAGGGGCTCGCCCATGCACTGAATGCCGCCATCGCGAATCAGAAGCAAGACGTCAGCATCACCCACCTGCCGCTGGGCTGGAACGGCGCCTACACCCACTTCCGCCATCCGCTGGACTACCTCGGTTTTGACGGCGGCGGCGGCGTCGGCGCGGGTCCGGGGCTGACCATCGGCGCCGCGCTGGCGCTCAAGGGCAGCGGCCGCATCCCCGTCGGCCTGATGGGTGACGGCAACTTCCTGATGGGCAACACCGCGGTGTGGACCGCGGTGCACTACCAGATCCCCTGCCTGATGATCATCTGCAACAACCGTTCCTTCTTCAACGACGAGCGCCACCAGGCCCATGTCGCCGATGACCGCGGCCGGCCGCCGGAAAACGCCTGGATCGGCCAGAAGATCATCGACCCCGACATCGACATCGCGGCGATGGCGCGCGCCCAGGGCGCCGAAGGCATCGGCCCGGTGACCACGATGGCCGACATGCAGCCCGCCATCGAGCGCGGCATCGCCATCGTCAAGGCCGGCGGTGTATGTGTGATTGATGCGCGGGTGCTGCCGGGCTATGACGGAGAATGAGGATTGGGGAATCAGTCGATCCCTTTCCGGATGAGATTATAAAAAGCGAGGAGAAACCAATGAACAATCCGTCACGTATCGCCATCGCGCTCGGCTGCGCAGCCCTGGCCGGTGCCCTGCCCGCGCTGGCCACCGACAACTACCCGTCGCGGCCGATCCGCGTCATCGTGCCGCAGAGTGCCGGCGGCTCCACCGACGTTGCGGCGCGGGTGCTGACCGACCGCCTGACCGAGGTGCTGAAACAGAACATCGTTGTCGACAACCGGCCCGGCGCCGGCAGCCTGCACGGCACCGAGGCGGCGGCCAAGGCGGCGCCCGACGGCCACACGCTGCTGATCATCGCCGCGTCGCTGTCGATCACCCCGGCGCTGCAGGCCAACCTGCCCTATGACCCGGTGCGCGACTTCGCACCGATCACCCAGATCGTCGATCTGCCGCACATCGTGGTGGTGCATCCGACGGTGCAGGCCAAAACCCTCGCCGACCTGTTGGCGCTGCTGAAAGCCAGGCCAGGACAGATCAGCGCCGGCTTCAGCGGCATCGGCACCAGCACCCATCTCGCGATTGAGCTGTTCCAGTACATGAGCCAGACCAAAATGCTGCTGGTGCCATTCAAGGGCGGCGCGCCGGCGATGACCTCGCTGCTCTCCGGCGAGGTGCAGGTCAACTTCGGCACCAGTTCGACCGCGCTGCCGCACATCCGCGCCGGCAAGCTGCGTGCGCTCGCCGTCACCGGCGGCAAACGCTCGCAGGCTGCGCCGGAGATCCCGACGGTGGCCGAGGCCGGGGTCAAGGGCTACCAGCACGCCTCCTGGGTGGGCATGCTGGCGCCGGCAAAAACGCCGAAGCCGGTGATCGACCGCCTGCACGCGGAGTCGGTAAAAATCCTTGCCCGCAGCGACGTGCGCAACGGCTTTCTCAAAGGCGGCATGGAAGCCGAGGGCAACTCGCCCAGGGAATTCGCCGAAAACATCGTGCGCGAAGTCGAACAATGGAAAAAACTGGTGAAGACCGCGGGCATCAAGGCGCCCTGACCTGCGGGCAGACACAAAAAAGCCGCGGCATGCCGCGGCTTTTTTATTGCTGAACACCTCTCAGGGTTTTTTGGCCTTATCCGGGTGGTCGGCACTGATCAGTGCGCGGAAAGTCAGCACCGGAATTGATGCCCGGTGCAACACGCGGCTCGCCTCACTGCCCATCAGCAGCGAAGCCAGGCCCTTGCGGTGGCGCGAGGTCATCACGATCAGGTCGCAGCCGCGCTCGTTGGCGGCATCGACGATGGCGTCATAGGGCTGGTGGCCCTTGGCAATGATCGTGTCGCAGGTCACGCCGGCGGCGGCGGCGGTTTTTTCGACAAAGGACAGGAACTGTGCGGCACGCTCGCGCTCCCGCGCCTCGATGCCTTCCTCGAGATCGGTCGGGGCGATGTCTTCGGTGCCGATCATCATCCGGTAGTCCTGCATCACATGGATGCCGGTGACACGGGAACCGCAGAGCTTGGCAAGCTCGATGCCGCGCTCGATCGCGCGCTCCGAGTGCTCCGAGCCGTCGGTGGGCATCAGGATATGTTTGAACATGGCTCCTCCTCGAAAAAGCCGTTGTCAGGACGGGTGCCGGCAGGCTGCATCGGCCGGCCGGTCGCCCGGAACAGCTGCGGGCCGCCATCTTGGCCCAGTTTGCACGGCAAAGTCCAGCGGTCGGAACGTGAACGGCGTTTTTATTCGTCCCGGTCGGGGCGGTAGCTGCTTTCGGGCTTGAGTCCCTTGCGTGCGGCCTTGGCACTGATCCGGCCGTTTTCCAGGTAATCACCCTCGGCGGCACGTTTGCCGCCGGCATCCCACACCGGCAGCCAGTCACCCGAAGCAGTGCCGAACCACGGCGACTGCGGACGCAGCTTGGGCAGGCCGATTTCCTCCCACAGTTTGCGGCTGCGCTCCATGTATTCACGCTTGGGCAGCGCAAACGGCGGCAGGATTTCCTTGGCCGTGGCATCGATCAGCAGCGTCGAATCTTCCTGGTCGGTTTCGTGCTCACGCTCGGGACCGTGGCCGCCGCTGCGGTGCTTCAGTATCTGGATATCCTCAACAGGGCTCATGCGGAAAGCCATCGCCCAGAACAGCGCATCGGAATTGTCGGGATCAATGTCATCGTTGACCGCGATGCAGATCTTGCCGCAATCGGCCTTGAACGATGTCACACCATAGAGCGCGCGCCAGACTTCGCTTTTGGGTGTGCCCTGCTCGACAGTGACGATGGCCATGCGCCGCAGCGCGGTCATGCGTTCGTGCAGCGTCACCCGCTTCACGCCCTTGATGCCCAGCGTGTTGCGCAGGTGGGACAGGAACATCGGCTCGTACGACACGCGCTTGATCGCGCTCGATTCGCTGGGCGTGACCTGGCTGAGGTAGGAAGCGACGATCGCGTTCTTGCGGTGGGTGATAGCGGTCACCCGCATCGGCATGTTGAACTGTTCAAGCGCGACATGGCCGTGTGATTCGCCAAAGGGACCTTCGGGCTCGACCGACTCGGTGTCGATCAGGCCCTCGATCACGATCTCGGCATCGGCCGGCACCATCAGGTCCACCGTCTTCGCCTTCACCACGCGGATCGGCGCGCCGGCAACGCCGCCGGCCACCCCCATCTCGTCGAGGTCGATCGGCAGTTTCATCGGCGCCACGAAAGCAGCACAGGGGGGGGCGCCGAGCACGATCGCCACCGGCATGGTCTTGTCGCCGCGCTGCTGGTGTTTCAGGTAATGGCGATAGCCGCCGGCGCCGCCGACGCGGGTGGCCATGCGCACGACCATGCGGTCGGGTGCCTTCAGCCCGGCGCGATAGGTGCCGTGATTGTGGATGCCGGTATCCGGATCCCTGGTCACGACGTTGGTCGCGGTCAGAGTCGGCGCACCATCAAAACCCGGTGTCGATACCGGAATCGGCAGCGCGTCCAGCCCCTTGCCCTCGCCCTGCAGATCAGCGCCGGTCAGCACCACGTCCTGGCAGGGCGCGATCTCGACCGTCACCGGTGGTATCGGATTGGCAATCGCGCGGTCCCAGCGTTGCTGCACCTCGTCGAGCGGGGCATCCATGCCCACGCCGTAAATCTCGCGGTTGCCGGCATAGGCACCGACCACCACCGGGAAGGCGTACTTGCGCCCACTGGCGTTGACGGCGTTGGTGAACAGGAAGGCCTTGCGCTCGTGCTCCTCGATGCCGCCGACATACTGCCAGCGCACCAGCGGGTGCATTTCCGCATCCTTGTCGACCGGGCGGTCGACTTCGACCAGCAGTCCGCGGGCACGCAGCCGCTCGAGGTGATCGTGCAGGTCGGCGTAACCGCGTTCTTTGGCGCTCATCTCGGCAACGTCTGCGGGTGATCGGTTATTTGCTGCGGGTGGCGGTCCACGGCGCGGTCTTGCCGCCGCTGGTCACCGTACCCTCGATCACATTGCCGCTGACACGGCCGGCGTAACGGTTCTCGCCGGCGGTGAAGCTGATCTGGTCACCGCGCAGACGTCCGTTCTGCACGTTCGACAATTTGCCGCCGACATTCAGTGAGCCCTGCACCATCTGGTATTCCTGGGCGAACTTCAGTTCCTCGTTGCCGGATTTCCACACACCCTCGACCTTCGCCGGCACGATCCACAGATAGGCGGTGCAGTAGCTGGTGCAGTCACCCTTGGCGCTGGCGGTCTCGTCGGATTTCCAGTCACCCATCGTGAACGAATTCGAGACGACACGGGTGCCGGGCCGCATGTCGAGGATCTGCGGACGCAGCTTGACGTTGAGGTCGGGCAGCAGGAACAGCGTGATCACGGTGGCCTTGGAAAAATCGGTCTGGAAAATGTCGCCGTGGATGAAGGTGGCCTTGCCGGTGACACCCTCTTTCGCGGCGTTGCGGCGCGACAGTTCGACCATGTCCGGGTTGTATTCAACACCGAAGGCGGTGGCGCCACGCTTGGCGGCGGTGATCACGGTGCGCCCGTCGCCGGAACCGAGGTCATAGTGGATGTCCTTCGCGGTCAGCTTGGCCATGTCGAGCATGCGGTCAACCAGGCCCTGCGCCGTCGGCACCCACACCACGTCCTTGCCGGCCTGGCCGACTTCAGGAGTGAACTCGGACTTCGCCGCCGGCTGCGCCTGCGCCAGCACAGTAGTTGAGCAAAAGGACAGAATCAGCGCCAGCATCACACGGCGTGCATTGAACATTGTCTGCATGGTCAATCTCCGGTTGTATATTTCGGTGAAAGCAGGGAAAAGTCAGCGCAGCGATGATACCGGATTCGGTTGTCCCGCTGCAGTGACGGGAGCCCCTGCAAATGCGGGGAATGCAGCGCCGCTATCGCATCAGCACGGCTTCCAGCCATAGGCCCTGGCGCAGGCCCCGCCCATCAGCATCGCGCGCTCACTCGCACTCAAACGATCAGTCAGGCGGAAAGGTTCCACCGCCTGCTCATAGTTGACCACGGCAAAGGCACGGGTCCAGTCGGTGCCCCACAGGCAGCGCTCAAAACCCCAGGCATCAAAAATCCGCGCCAGCGGATCCCAGATGTCCGGATAGGGATAGGGTTGTTGCGACAGCGTGCACGCACCGCTGACCTTGATCACCAGGTTGGGGCGTTTCGCCAGCTCCAGCACCCCGGGCAGGTCAGCCCAGGGCTCGGCGGCGCGCTCGGCAGCCACATGCGGTTGCAGGATGCCGAGATGGTCGAGGATGAAGCGGGTTTCAGGGTGGCGGTCGATCAACGCGGCACCGGCATCGAGGTTGCCCCAACACAGGATGTTCACCGGAAAATCGTGGCGCGACGCGGCGCGCAACATGCGGTCGAGGCCGGCATGGCCGGCACGGTGCGGCGAATCGGTTTTCATCAGTGCGCGGATGCCGACTGTACCGGGGCTTTTTTTCCATTCGGCGACCACGTCCTCCACCGCCGGATCGTCGGGGTCAACGGGCTTCACCAGCGCGAACTTGCCGGGGTGCGACTTTTGCACTTCCACCGCGTAACTCGAGTCGTAACCGTACATCGAGAACGAGGAAATAAAGATCGCGCCGTCAACGCGGACCTTGTCCATCGCCGAAACCATTTCGTCGCCAGTGGCCGAGGCCGGCCAGTTGGGCGTGCTGCGCCAGGGGCGTTTCGGGGTGTTGGCCTCGTAGGCGTGAATCTGGGAATCAATGATCATTCGGGTCAACCCTGTGGTGGTTTGCCGTTGGTCAGCGCACGCCGAGCAGCTCGATTTCGAACACCAGCGTCGCGTTCGGCGGAATCACGCCCCCTGCGCCGCGCGCGCCATAGGCAATCGACGGCGGGCAGGTCAGCCGGGCGGCACCACCCACCTTCATCATCGCCACACCCTCGGTCCAGCACTTGATCACGCCGGTGAGCGGGAACTCGATCGGTTCGCCGCGCTTGTGCGAGCTGTCGAACTCGCGGCCATCGGGAAACATGCCGCGGTAATGCACACGCACCGTTGAACTCGACGTCGGCTGCGTGCCCTTGCCCTCCTTCACCATTTCGATCACCAGGCCGCTGGGCGTAACCTTCGCGCCCGGCGCCTTGGCCGCTTTCGCCAAAGCCGGGTCCGTGTTTTGGGCGTGAAGTGATGCTGAAACCAGCAAAAGCAGCAAACCGATGATACGTACTGTGATGGTCATAAGGTTCTTTCGTTGAAAGTCAGTCTTTTTTCGGAATCACGATCTGGGTCTGGGTGACAATCGCGACCCGCGTATCGTCAAGGTTGCTGACGGTGGTCTGCCACACCATCGTGGTGCGGCCGATGTGCAGCGGCACGCTGCGCGCCTTCAGCCGCGGGCCGGCGCCGGCGGAAAAGAAATTGGTCTTTGATTCGAGCGTCGTCGTGCGATAACCCTCGGGCAGGTTGGCCACGGTGCCCATCGCGCCGACCACGTCGGCAAAAGCCATCAGCACACCGCCGTTGACGCGGCCGGTGCGGTTGATATGGTCATCGGTGACCGTCATCTCGGCCTCAAGGCCTTTGCGCGACAGTTTTGTCAGGCGCACCTTCAGCGCGCGGCACATGCCCACCGACAGCGAGTGCGCGATCATGTCGATGTTGGCCTTGGGCAGCGCCACTTTCGCCGGCATCCGCGCCGCGCCGCTGCGGGTAGCCGGGCTTCTGGTTTTGGCCGGGGTCTTGCTCTTGCGGATTACAGTCACAGCAGTTGTCCCTGTCGCGGTGTTGCAGTGGAGTCCGGGTTTTGTGCCGCGATTGTAGCCGAGGCCCCGGCCGCCTCGACCAGCGCCGCATCATCGTTGCGCACGCTGTTGACACGCGCCGTCACCGGCCAGGCCTGCATCTGATCAGCCGGCCAGGGTGTCAGCAGCGCATCAAGGCCGCGGGCCGTGGTGTTGCGCGGATCGAGCCAGGCCTCATACGCCGCTGGCGGCACGATCACCGGCATACGATCATGCACCGCTGCCATCAGCGTGTTGGGCGCGGTGGTGAGCACGGCGAAGGTATTGCGTGTTTCACCGTCCGGTCCGCGCCACCGGTCATGGATGCCGGCCAGCGCAAAAAGATCCTGTCCACGCAAGGAAAAGTAATAAGGCTGCTTGTGTCCGCCTTCGCGCCGCCATTCGTAAAAACCGTTCATCGGCACCAGACAGCGGCGCCGGCGCCAGGACTCGCGGAACGCCGGTTTTTCCGCCACCGTTTCGGCGCGCGCGTTGTTGAGCTTCGCGCCGATCGCAGCATCTTTCGACCACGCCGGCACCAGCCCCCAGGTCATCAGCGACAGGCGCAGCTGGCCGGATTCATCAACAGCACACACCGGCAGCGGCTGCATCGGTGACAGGTTGTAACGCGGCGGAAAATCGATATCCTCACCGTGGAATTGCAGGGCTTCGGCGGGTTTGCGTTTTTTGTTGCCGTAGAGCGCGTAACGTCCACACATGCCGCGATTTTAAACCAGCGCCGCCCTCTTAAATAATTTGCAAGCCATTGTTTTAATTGAATAATTAATCAGGCATCATTTATCCATGAAAACCACTGTCAACGGCGTCACCCTGCACTGCGAAATCCTTGGTGGACACGGACCCTGGGTCGCACTGTCACCCGGCGGGCGGCGTCCGATGTCCGCGCTGCGCGCGCTGGCGCAGCGCATCGCCGATGGCGGTTACCGCGTGCTGATCCACGACCGGCGCAACTGCGGCGCCTCCGATGTACTGCTTGGTGGTGATGCCGCCGAACACGAAGTGTGGGCGGCGGATCTGCATGCGCTGCTGCAACAGCTCGGCGCGCTGAACGAAGGTCCGGTGTTTGTCGGCGGCAGTTCGTCCGGCTGCCGGATGTCACTCGCCTTCGCGCTGCGTTATCCGCAGGCGGTGCGCGGATTGCTGTTGTGGCGGGTCACCGGCGGCGGCTTCGCCGCACAGCGCCTTGCCCGCGAGTATTACGGCCAGTACATCGCCGCCGCCGAAGCCGGCGGCATGGCTGCGGTGTGCGCAACGCCGCACTTCGCCGGACTGATTAGCGCCAACCCCGCCAACCGCGAACGCCTGATGCAGGCCGATGCCGCCGCGGTGATTGCCGCGATGCGGCGCTGGAGCGCGGGCTTCCTTGCCGAAGCGGATCTGCCGGTGATCGGCGCCTCGGAGCAGCAGTTGCGTTCGATCACCATGCCGGCCTGCGTGATCCCCGGCAACGACAACACCCATCCCAAGGTTGTCGGCGAACGGCTTGCACAACTGCTGCCGCTGGCCACGCTGCAAGTACTGTTTGCCGGACATCAGGATGTCGATGTGGTGCCGCCCGAGAGCTGGGCGGTGAAGGAAGCGGAGATGGCGGCGATGCTGCTCGGGTTTCTTGACAGGCAGAGCGGCGGTCAAGGCTGACGCTCAGGTCTTGTAGTCGGGATACAGCCTCTCGACCAGCGCCATGCTCGCCACCCAGTCGCGGCTGTCGCTGTCATACACACCGCTGCGCCCGAACTTGGCCACCCGCGCCGCGCAGACTTCCGGCGACGGCACGATCAGTTCCGCACCTCCTGCGAGTGCACCAAGCTGCGCACGGCAGGCCAGCTCGAAAAAATGGTGGTAGATGTAAGCCTCGGCCAGCGTGGTGCCGCAGACCAGCGCGCCGTGGTTCTCCAGCAGCATCACCCAGTGCTGACCCAGCGCCGCGGCAAGATGCTGCGCACCCTCGCGGGTGGTGTCGTCAGTGAGATTGGGATAACGCGCAATACGGTTCCAGAAACGCATCGCCTGCTGGGTGATCGGCAACAGGCCGTGGCGCTGCGCCGACACCGCAAGATTGGCGGGGCTGTGGGTATGCACCGCGGAGTGGATGTCGGGCCGCGCGCTTAGTACCGCCGCGTGCAGGTTGTAGGCCGCGGGACTGGCCTTGTACGGCGAGACGCCGACCTGGCGGCCATCAAGATCGTATTTGACGAGATTGCTGGCGGTGACCTGCTCCATCAGCACGTTGTCGGCCTTCACCAGAAAATGCCCGGGCTCGCCCGGCACCCGCAGTGAAATGTGGTTGTAGGTGAGATCGACAAACACAAAATGCGCAACCAGCCGGTGCGCGGCGGCCAGTTCACAGCGCGCCTGCCACTCCGCCGCCGGAATTTTCGCGCGCGACACCCGCGGCCGAGCGGTGCGCGTCGCGGCGTGTTTTTTCTTTTTCTTGGCCCGGGCAGGAACAGCCATCAGTCGAGCTTGGCGCCGGACAGGCGCACCACCTTCTCGTATTTCTCGAGGTCGCGGCGGACAAAGGCGGCGAACTCCTCGACCGAGCTGCCGACCGGATCGGCACCGAGCGCGACAAACTGCGCCTGCAGCTCGGGCGATTTGATGGCTTTCACCGTCACCGCATTGAGCCTGGCGATGATCGGCTTCGGTGTTTTTGCCGGCGCGAACAGGCCGAACCAGTTCACCGCCTCGAAACCGGGCACGCCCGATTCATGGATGGTCGGCACCTCCGGCAGCTGCGGCGAACGCTGCAGGCTGGCGATGCCGAGCACACGCACCTTGCCGGCCTTGATGAAGCCGACGATCGGCGCCACCGAGTTGAACATCATGTTCATGTGCCCGGCGAGCACGTCGTTGACCGCCTGCGGCGCGCCCTTGTAAGGCACATGCACGATGTCCAGTCCCGCCATCTGCTTGAACAGCTCGCCGGCAAGATGGTTGGCGACACCGTTGCCGGCCGAAGCGTAGTTGAGCTTGCCCGGCTGGGATTTCGCCAGTGCGATCAGCTCCTTGATGGTTTTTGCCGGCACCGAAGGATGGGTCATCAGCACGAAGGGGCCAATCGAGATCAGGCTCACCGGCGCGAAGTCGCGCAGCGTGTCATAAGGCAGGCCCTTGCGCAGATGCGGCAGGATGGTCAGCGCGCCGGGGCTGCTGATGAACAGCGTGTAACCGTCGGGGGCGGCCTTCGCCGCGATCTCGGCACCGATCACGCCGCCGCCACCGGCACGGTTGTCGGCGACCAGCGCAGCACCGAGCTGCTGCGACAGCGCCGGGAAAATCAGCCGCGCGGTGACATCGGGTGTCGCACCGGCGGGTACTGACAGCACCACCCGCACCGGTTTCTCCGGCCAGGCCGCAGCGGCAGTGCCTCCGCTCAAAAGCAGCATCGCCGTGACGCCGGTGATCCGCATTGTGTTCATTTCCACGACTTCTCCTGAAGGCAGGCATGGTAGCGGTTTGACCGCAGCCGGTAAAATCGCCGCTCACCATCACCAACCACCGGGGAATCACATGGCAGCCGAAAAGGGACGTGCAGCAGAGGAACTCGCAGGCAAGGTCGCGCTGGTCACCGGCGCATCGCGCAACATCGGCCGCGCCATCGCACTCGCACTCGCCGAAGCCGGCGCCACCGTTGCCGTCAACGCGCGCAGCGCAAAGGCCGATGCCGAAGCCGTGGCCGCGGAAATCCGCGCCGCCGGCGGCAAGGCCGAGGTCTGCATCGCCGACATCGCCGACCGCCAGGCCGTGGATGCCATGGTCGGCGACCTGGTCAAACGCCACGGCAAGATCGACATCCTGGTATTGAATGCCTCGATCCGCAAGGAAACGGCTTTCATCGACATGAGTTACGAAGAATGGCGCAGCCTGCTGTCGATCACGCTCGACGGTTCCTTTTTCTGCACCAAGGCCTGCCTGCCCTCGATGATCGCCGCCGGCGGCGGCAGCATCGTCACGCTGGGCGGCATGACCGCGCTCTCCGGCGCCAAGCGCCGCGTACACGGCTCGGTCGGCAAACACGGCCTGTGGGGCCTCACCCGCGCACTGTCCAAGGAACTCGGCGAACACAACATCAACGTCAACTGCGTCGCGCCCGGCCAGATGGATACCGCACGCGCGGCGGACCGCTCTGAACGTGCTCCGGTCTCGAATGTGCCGATGGGCCGCCGTTCCTCTCCGGAAGAAGTTGCGGGGATCGTGCGTTATCTGTGCACGCCGGCTGCGCGGATGATCAGCGGTCAGCTGATCTACGTCGACGGCGGGCAGCAGCAGTTCTGAGCCGCCCCTCAAAATAAATCGTATCGGAATTCTTTCGCTACAACCTGCACTACCACTAGCAATTTAAGTGCCCCTTAGCCAAACATAAATTATAAAAGTACAATTAAAACAATAACTTAAAATTAAATCGCCCTACCTTTGGGTAAATACTTGGAATCAATCAAGACCACATATTGGCGCCGTTATGCTTATGGAGGGATTGAGAATTTTCAAGTTAGTATTAGTTCATCGCTTGATCCATGCGGAGCTAAAGCACCATGAATAAAAAACTCAAAACCGCAACAATCTTGGCCTTAGGAATTGGTTTAACGGGCTGCATGACCGTGGCCGATCACAGACAAGGACTTAGAGATTCCAGTGAGGAGAAGCTCACACTCGGCGTAGCGCAAAGAGAAATAAAAGTCGGGATGTCTCAAGCCGATGTAGCCAAAGCACTTGGATCGCCAAATATGGTTACCAAGGATCGCGATGGTGTTGAAACTTGGATTTATGACAGAGTAAGTACTGAAACAGCTTACTCAACAAGCAAAAACGGAATTGCCGGATTAATTCTCGGTGGCGGATCTGGAGGTGGCGCTGCCGGGGTAGGAAGCTCTTCACAATCCAGCGGAGCTGCATCCCGCACGCAAAGAACACTCACCATTATCATTAAATTCAAAGAATCAGCCGTATCCGACTTTACCTATAACTCGACATCATTCTGACCAAAATGAAAAAATTCCTTACTTTTGTTGGACTCGCTTTCCTACTAAGCGGCTGCATTCAACCACCCACTCAAACCAAATCAGCCCTTGAATTGCAGGCCATTCAGGCAAAAGAGTTTGAAACCAATAAAAAAATTGCCTTTGCCGCGACCTTGTCTGTATTTCAAGACTTGGGCTACATAGTTAGTTCAGCGAGCCTAGAAACCGGACTGATCACAGCAAAAAGTCCAACCAAACAAAGCTTCGTCCCCTTTGTTGGACAAGTAATGACACACACGAATGCAAGTGCTTTTGTTGAAGAAATTACCTCTGGAAGAACCAAGGTCAGGGTAAATTTTGTTAATGCGCGCGAATCATCAAGTGGATACGGAATGCGCGGCGGGCAGGACACTCCGATCGAAGATCCCGGAATGTATCAAGATGTTTTTGCAAAAATTCAGCAAGGAATTTTTGTCAGAAAAAACGTAAATTGAGCCGAATGCTCACCCCCGCTGAAACGGGGGTTTTTTATTGCAAAAACTTGATTCAAATTAGCAAAAAACGCACCGCAACATTGAACGACAACAATAGCTAAGCCCGCCCTTCATCCATGAACTGCAGCCGCGCGAGGTGGGCGTAGAGTCCCTCTTCGCGCAGCAGTTCGTCGTGGGTGCCGGTGGAATGCAGGTGGCCGCGTTCGAGTACGAGGATGCGGTCGGCGTTGCGCACCGTTGCAAGGCGGTGGGCGATGACCAGTGTGGTGCGGCCCTTCGCGAGTTCTTCCAGCGCGGCGGCGACCTGACGTTCACTTTCAGCGTCGAGTGAACTGGTGGCCTCGTCGAGCAGCAGGATCGGCCGGTCGGCGAGGATGGCGCGGGCGATGGCCAGGCGCTGGCGCTGGCCACCGGAGAGGCGCACGCCGCGCTCGCCGAGTTCGGTGTCGTAGCCCTGCGGCAGGCGTTCGATGAATTCGACGGCGTGCGCAGCCTGACAGGCGGCGCGCACTTCATCAAGCGTGGCGTCAGGCCGGCCGAAGCGCACATTCTCGGCAACACTGGCTGCGAAAATCACCGGATCCTGCGACACCAGTGCCACGGCGCGACGTAATTCACGCGGATCACAATGGCGCAGATCAATGCCGTCGATCAGCACGCGACCGGACTGCGGATCGTAAAACCGCAGCAGCATCGCGAAAATCGTGGTCTTGCCTGCGCCCGAAGGCCCGACCAGCGCGACGCGTTCGCCGGATTGCACCGTGAAGCTCAGTCCGGACAGGGCCTCGATGTCGGGCCGCGTCGGATAGGCAAAACGCAGCCCTTCGAAACGGATTTCACCGCGCGCGCGCGGCGACAGCGCGGCGCGTGGTTCGGCGGGCGCCAGTTCGCTGCGTGCGTCGAGCAGCTCCATCAGCCGCTCGGTGGCGCCGGCGGCGCGCTGGATTTCGCCCCAGACCTCGGACAGTGTGCCGGCGCCGCTGGCCACCACGCCGGCGTAGAACACAAAGGCCGACAACTCGCCGGCCGATATGCGGCCATCGAGCACATCATGGCCACCGATCCACAAAATCACGCCCACCGCGCAAAAGGCGATCAGCATCACCGATGAAATCAGCCAGGCCTTGATGCGCACCCGTTCGACACCGGCAATCAGCGCCGCATCGGTGGCGGCATCAAAGGTCGCCGCGGTGCGCGCCTCATGGCCATAGGCCTGCACGGTGCGGATTTCGTGCATCGCTTCATCCACCTGCGAGGACACCTCGGCAACGCGGTCCTGGTTGCTGCGCGACAGCCGCCGCACATAACGGCCGAGCAGCAGGATCGGCACCAGCGTCGCCGGCACGCCAAGCACGATCAGGAAGGCCAGGCGCGGGCTGGTGGCGAACAGCAGCACCAGCGCGCCCACCATCATCAGGCCGTTGCGCAGGAACATCGACAGGCCGAAGCCGATCACCTGGCGCAACTGCTCGCTGTCATTGGTGACGCGGGAGATGATGTCGCCGGTGCGGGTGGTGTCAAAAAAAGCCGGTGACAGCGTCAGCACGTGGCTGAACACCGTGCGCCTCAAGTCGGCAATGACATGCTCGCCGGTGCTCATCATCAGGAAAAAACGCAGCCAGGTCGCCACCGCCAGCACTGCAGAAACCGCGATCACTCCGGCGAGCGCGGTATTGAGCATCGCCGGATCGCCGCTGCCGAAGCCGGCATCAATGACAAAACGCAGGCCCTGGCCCAGCGCGAGCACGCAGCCCGCCGCCACCAGCAGCGCGGCCAGCGCGGCATAAACCCGCCCGCGGTAGGGTTGCAGGAAACGCAGCAGGCGCAGCAACTGGCCGACGCCGCGCCTTGGGGCTGCTTCGGGCAAATCCACGGTTATTGCTGCGCGCGCGGCACTTTGATGCGCACCACGAGTTCCGGAGAATTCAGCGTCACCACCACCGCACGGGTCGCGGTGATCAACACTTCATACTCACCCTCGGCCGGCACATCGACATGCAGCAGCGGCTGCTTGAGGGAGGACGGCGGCGCCGAGGCCGAGACATTGGGTTTCTCCGGGCTGTTGACCTGCACTTCACGGCTGGCGATCACCTGGCCGTCACGGCGCAGCTCGGCGCGGTAGGCATTCCACTGCCCCGCTTCCTCGTGTTTACCCCAGCCAAAATCGGCATGCAGGTTGATCGCCACCGGGTTCATCTCCGGCTTGAGCTGCACGCGCAGCGGCGCGTAGCCGGTGGCGGTCGCCTGCAGCGGCGCCCGCATCAGCTCTTCACCGCCGAGCAGGCCTTCGCAGGCGGCAAGCAGCAGCACCGCCGCAAGTGCCACCGGTCCGCGCCGCATCAGCCCACCCGGCGCAGGAAGCCGAGCAGCGCGTCATTGAAGGCCTGCGGCTGCTCGACGTTGGACAGATGCGCCGCCGACGGGATGATCAGCAGTTCGGAGCCGCGCAGGTTGGCGTGGATCTGCCGCGCCATTTCCGGCGGTGTGCCGTGGTCCTGATCGCCGACAATGACCAGCGACGGGCAATCGATTTCCTTCAGCCGGTCGAGCACGTCGATCCTGGCGATCGCGTCGCAGCAGCCGGCAAATCCCGCCACCGGTGTGTTGCGGATGTCACCGCCGATTTTCGTCATCACCTCCGGGTTGGCCGCGCGGTAGGGATCGGTGAACCAGCGCGCCAGCGTGCCTTCGACCAGCGCCTCCATGCCCTTCTCACGCGCCAGTTTTACACGGTCGCCCCACATCTGCTCGGCATTGGGCGGGCGGCGGCTGGTGGTATCGGCGAGCACCATGCTCTGGAACACGCCGGGATATTTCAGCGCATAGGTCTCGCCGATCATGCCGCCCATCGACAGCCCGACCCAGTGCGAGCGGCGGATGCCCAGCGCGGCGTAGAGGCCGTGCAGGTCGTCGGCCATCTGTTCAAGGGTGTAGGCGCCTTCGGGCGCGTCACTCGCGCCGTGGCCGCGGGTATCAAAACGCAGCACCTTGTAACCGCTGGCCACCAGCAGCTTCGCCTGTACATCCCACATGCTCGAATTGCAGGCGAGTGAATGTGACATCGTCACCCAGGGGCCTTCGCCTTCGATGCTGCAATACAGTTCAATGCCGTTGGTTTTGATTTTCATGTTTTTCCTTTGTTGCGCTTTGACTTATTGCGCCTTGATGTTGCCGGCGCGGGCAAGTTTGGTGAACAGGGCGATTTCAGCGGCGATCAGCTTGTCAAATCCCTCCGGCGTGGTCGGCGCCGGCTCGAGCCCGATCGGCGCCCAGCGCCGCTTCGCCTCCTCGTCGGACAACACACGGCGTATTTCGCGATTCAGATCATTGATGATCGGGCGCGGCGTTTTGGCGTGAGTGACCAGACCGAACCACAGCACCGCGTCATAGCCGGGTACGCCGCCCTCGGCGATGGTCGGCACATCGGGCAACAACGCGTCACGCTTCAGTGAAGACACCCCCAGCGCCAGCAGCTTGCCGTCGCGCACCTGCGGCACCGCATTGGCGATTGGCGCCAGGAAAAAATGTACGCGGCCGGTCAGTGCCTCGGTCATCGCCTCGGGAATGCCCTTCATCGGAATGTGCACGACATCGATCTTCGCCATGCTCTTCAGCAGCTCTCCGGCGAAATGGGTGCCGCTGCCGACGCCGGCCGAGGAGAAGTTAAGGGCGCCGGGCTTCGCGCGCGCCGCGGCCAGCAAATCACGCGTGCTGCGAAAGCCCGCCGAAGGCGAAGTCACCAGCACATATTTCGAAACCGCCGACAGCGAAACCCCGGCGAGGTCGCGCTGGGCATCGTAGGGCAGCTTGTCATAGATCGCCGGCGCCACGGTATGCGCCGATGACACCGACAACAGGGTGTGGCCGTCGGGATTGGCGGTCGCGGCCAGATTGGCGGCGATGGTGCCGCCGGCACCGGGGCGGTTATCCACAATCACCTGCTGCTTGTATTCCTCGGTGAGTTTCTGCGCGAGGTAACGCGCCGTGATGTCCGGCCCGCCACCCGGTGTGAAACCGACAACGATGCGGATCGGCTTGCTCGGAAAACCCGGCACGGGCACCGCGGCACCCCTGCCCGCGACAACCTGTGCATGTGCGCCAGCAGCCGAACACAACAACAACACGACACTTGCCTGAAACAGTTTCATCCATCCCCCATCCGGTGATGTTCCTGCAGGGCGCTGACTATACCAGCAGCCAACGTCGCGCACAGCATGTGGAATGCCGCGGCGCAGTGTCGCCAGTGCGCGACTTCCCCGCTATCCTTGCCGCTCCGTTCAAGTGCTTCGGTCATTCATTATTTCGAATGACCGCACCTGACTCCCCTCGCCCCTTTGGGGAGAGGGGCGGGGGTGAGGGGTTGATGGCATTGAACGTTTTTAAATGCACAACTCCACGGATTCCACCATGCAAGCAGAGCAGGAACTCGCCGGCAAGGTCGCGCTGGTCACCGGCGCGGCGAAGAACATCGGTCGCGCCATCGCGCTCGAACTCGCTGCCGCCGGTGCGGCAGTGGCGATCAACACCCGTGCTTCACGCGCCGAAGCCGAAGCACTGGCCGCGGAAATCCGCGCCGGCGGCGGACGTGCCGCGGTGTTTCTTGCCGACATCGCCGAAGCCGATGCGGTCGCAGGCATGCACGCTGCGGTGGTTGCCGAACTCGGCCCCGTCGACATCCTGGTGCTCAACGCCTCGGTGCGCCGCGAAGTCGCCTTCGAAACCATGAGCTTCGCCGAATGGCGCCAGGTGATGTCGATTTCGCTGGACGGCGCCTTCCACTGCATCCAGGCCGTGCTGCCGGGCATGCTCAAGGCCGGACGCGGCGACATCATCACGCTCGCCGGCGATACCGCGCTCACCGGTGCGGTGGGCAAGGTGCACAGCTCGGTGGCCAAGAACGGTCTCACCGGCATGACCCGCGCACTGGCGCGCGAATTCGGCCCGCGCGGACTGCGCGTCAATTGCGTGTCGCCGGGGCACATCAACACCGTGCGCGCCAATGCGCGCGCGCCTCGCCCGGACGCCGGCAGCCACATTCCCGTCGGCCGCTACGGCGAGCCCCAGGAAATCGCCGCCACGGTGCGCTTTCTCTGCGGTCCGCGCGCCGGCTTCATCACCGGGCAGACCCTGCACGTCAATGGCGGGCAATGGATGTTTTGAGTATTGATAAAAATATTAATTAAAACAACTACTTATATCAAAACACAGCATGAATATCGGCGCTTGTGCGGCGACGATGCAATGCCACGACGTGATCCCCAATTTTAGTAGCAGTTTGCATTAGAGTCCGCGCCCTTTAATTGAGCTGCCATGCGTGCGGCGTAAACCGCCGGTGGCAACCCGCCCAACTGCTTCTTCGGTCGCCGCTCGTTGTAATCCCGGCGCCACTCCTCGATCACCGCCCGCGCATGCGGCAGGGTCGTGAACCAGTGCTCGTTCAGGCATTCGTCGCGTAGTCGCCCGTTGAAGGATTCGACGTAGGCGTTCTGGTTGGGCTTGCGCGGCTCAATGAAGCGCAACTGCACACCGTTCTCGTGCGCCCAGACCGCCATTGCCCGCCCACAGAACTCCCGTCCGTTGTCCGAGCGAATCACCCTGGGCAATCCGCGGCTCACCTTCAATTGCTCCAGTATCCTCGCCACTGCCACCCCCGAGATCGCCGTGTCCGGCGCTATGGCCACCGCCTCCTGCGTGGCATCGTCCACTACCGTCAGGCATTTCAGCGACCGGCCGCTCGCCAGCCGGTCAAACACGAAGTCCATGCTCCACACCTCATTCGCCCGTGCCGGCCGCACCAGCGGCTGCCGTTCTCCAGGTCCGACCTTCTTCCGCTTGCGCCGCCGCATCATCAGGTTCTGCTCCCGATACAGCCGTCGCACCCGCTTCAGATTCCTTTGCGTCCGGCACGCTCATACCGCCGAACTTCGACTTCCACAGGTAGTAGCTCGCCTCCGAGAATCAGTGCCGCCGGCACAGATCCTTCACTGCCATCCCGGCCTCAGCCTCCCGCAGGAAACCGATGATCTGCTCTTTCGTGAACCGCTTCTTCATGTCCGACCTCCCGTTGCAAATAGATCGGACTCCAATTTCAAGTGCTACTGCTCTTGGGGATCACGTCGGCAGGTTGCAGGTGAAGTTTCCCGCGCCTGAGGGGTTCTCGTTCGGCGCATTGTTCCCGTACGGGTCATCGTTGTCCCAGCGCCAGACCGGCAG